>Ga0209986_10000150_pt1 | contig 61857 bp, 54 predicted proteins | sample BlataG_FD_183168 | JGI IMG/M metagenome (GOLD analysis project Ga0209986, IMG submission 183168) | Deep subsurface microbial communities from Black Sea to uncover new lineages of life (NeLLi) - Black_00105 metaG (SPAdes) (version 2) | ecosystem: Environmental > Aquatic > Marine > Oceanic >... | reverse complement strand
TGATAAAGCGGCCTTAATACGGAATTATGTTCAATTGTTGTGGTTATCGCGTGATCGCCTTCTTTGAGAATTCCATTTATTACGAGATTTAAGGCGTCTGTAGCGTTATACGAAAAACAAAGTCTATCCGGGTCTTTTCCGTTAAAAAACCTTGTCAGCATTTCTCGGGTTGTTTCCACTAGTTCTCCAGTTTCCATGCACAGGTCATACCCAGAACGTCCAGGGTTAACTCCAAAATTCCGATAGAAATTATCCATAAAAGCATAGACTTCTTCTGGCTTGGGAAAAGAAGTTGCTCCATTATCCAGGAAAATAAGCTTATCCATTCAATTCCTCCAAAATTGCTAAAAAACTAATTATTTGGGAAAACTGCTTAAAATAAAATTTATATTAAATACCAGGGTAAAATCAAATTATTTTTTATAAAAAATTGACAGGGATTTTCAACTTAGACTAAAATTTATATTTCTTCCTATGAAATAATGTTATCTAAGGAGTCATGGATGAGAAGGAATTATAAACAATTATTCTTTTTCTTCGGGCTAGTTTTTCTCGTTTGCCTTTCGAACTGCACTTTCCTGGAAAAACCTTATGATCTTGTGATAAAAAACGGCTTCATAATAGATGGCACGGGAAATCCCTGGTTTAAAAGCGATATAGGCCTGAAGAAACAAAAGATTGTCAGGATTGGCTTTATAGATGAAAACCAAGCAAAGAAAAGCATTGATGCTCAAAACTTAGTTATCTGCCCTGGATTTATCGATATCCATACCCATTGTGACCGCAAAATTGCAGAGGTCCCTACCGTTGATAACTACATTTATCAAGGAGTAACGACTGTTATTGGTGGAAACTGCGGAGGCCATCCTTTTCCCTTGAAGGAGCATTTAAAAAAGATTGAGGATCGAGGAGCATCTGTAAATTTTGGCTGCCTTATCGGGCATAACACAATCAGACGAAAGGTTATGGGTTTTAAGATGGAAGCACCTACAGAAGAAGAAATGGAAAAGATGAAAGCTTTAGTCGATGAGGAGATGAAAGCAGGCGCCCTGGGATTTTCAACAGGCCTTTCCTATCTTCCTGGAATTTATTCCAAGACAGAAGAAATAGTCCAGCTTGCCTCTGTTGTTTCCCGCTACGGAGGAATCTATGCTACCCATCTTAGAGATCAGGGACGCCATATAACTGAAGCTATTGAAGAAGCCATCGAAATAGGAGAGAGAAACAATATCCCTGTCCAAATTTCTCATATAAAATTGGCCGATGATGCTGTCTGGTATCAACTGGAAATGATAACCGGACCGGTTGAAGAAGCCCGCAAAAGAGGCGTTGAAGTCACCCTTGACCAATATCCTTACACAGCAACAAGCTCTGGCTTTACCAGCAGCTTTCCCTCCTGGGCTTTTGAGGGCGGAAAAGAAAATTTCCTGGCAAGATTAGAGGACAAAGAAGCCTATCAAAAAATAAAATCTTCCGTCATCAAAAGAAGACTTACTTCAACAAAAGGAATTAACAAGCCAGAGACCATTTATATTGCCCGCTCAGAGAAATTTCCGGAGTATGAAGGCAAAAATCTTCAGGAGATACTTCTCGCTCAAGGCAAAAAATCAACTGCAGATAATGCTGCGGATTTAATTATTGATATCGAGAAAAACGGAGGAGCTTCAGGAATTTTTTTCCAGATGGATGAGAAAGATGTAGAGGATTTAATGCGCCTTCCGTACAATATGCATGCTTCTGATGGCGCAGTTCGAGTTAAAGGAGAGGGAATTCCCCATCCTAGGAACTATGGAACTTTTCCCAGAGTCATCGGCCACTTTGTAAGAGAACGTGGAGTTATTCCGTTGGAAGAAGCCGTGAGAAAGATGACATCTTTACCGGCTCAGACATTAAGGTTGAAAGAAAGAGGAATAATTAGAGAAGGGCTGTATGCAGATTTAACTATTTTCGACAGAAATACATTTGCGGATAAGGCCACTTTTCCCAACCCTCATCAATACAGCCAGGGGCTCATGTATGTCATTGTTAACGGAGAGCTGGTTGTAGAAAAAGGAAAGCACACAGGCGAACTCCCGGGAATGGTTCTTTACGGATATGGCAAAAATTCGGGAGAGAGAAAATGATCATTAAAAAAGACGACGATGTATCTGAAGGCGTTGTTGAGGAAGAAGGAATTAAGAACGTTATAAGGAAAATCCTCATCGGACCTGACGACGGCTCCTCTAAAATCGTCATGAGGCATTTCAAAATCCTGCCGGAAGGTCACACTCCTTTCCATAGTCATGACCATGAGCATGTTGTCAAAATAGAGAATGGCAGGGGAGTGGTTGTCGATGAAAATGGAGAGGATATTACTGTTTCCCAGGGGCAAAGCCTATTAATAGAACAAAATAAAAATCACCAGTTTAAAAATCCTTTTCAAGAGCCTTTTGAATTTTTATGTATCATCATTAATCCTGAAAAGGTGAACTGAGATAAAATTAGTTTGTTAAGATCCCAGATGAAAGTTAATCCTAACAAAGCCATCGAGTTTCTCCTGGCAAGAGGGAACTTGCCTATCCTTTACTGGCTAAAAAAGGATATTCTTGAAGTTCCAATAGATAGGGAATTCAAAAACCTGCAAAAATTTGCTTCCCGCATCAGGATTTTGAAAAATCAAAAACCCAACGGTGGGTGGTGTAAAAGAAAGTATGAAGGTCATCCTCGTTGGGAAAAGTCCTATTACATAGTCGACACATTAAAAAATATGTTCAAATTACATAACTTCGGTTGCACTCTGAAAGATGAAGGAATTAAAAAGGCGATAAAATTCGTATTCTCTACGCAATCTAAAGCAGGAGATTTTCGCGGGGCTTATCTTAATGAATATGCACCCACATATCATGCATTGTCTCTTGAAGTCTTGTGTCTTCTTGGTCATGATAAAGATGAAAAGATCCAGAAAGGATTCCGATGGATTTCCAATAACAGACAGGATGATGGAGGCTGGGTCATTCCCTACCGGACTATAGATCAAGAACAGCTCAAAAATCGCTATAATTATGAAGCCCAATTAAAACTTGAACCTATTAAGCCTGATAAATCTCGACCTTTTTCCCATCTTGTTACGGGCATGGTGCTGCGCGCCTTAGCAGCTTCTCCAACATGGAGCAAGAGTAAGGAGGCCAGGAAAGCAGGGCAGCTGCTGCTGAGCCGTTTTTTTAAGGCAGATAAGTATAATGACAGATGGCTTCCTTCTTTCTGGGAAGAACTCACTTATCCCTTTTGGGCCACTGATATTTTAGGCAGTCTTGATTCTCTCTCCAAGATTGGGTTTCCTGTGGAAAACGAAAATCTCCAAAAGGGATTAAACTGGATGCTGAAAAAACAGAATAAGCAGGGTTATTGGGAGGCTGGAAATCAAAAATCTTCCATAGAAGACCATCTCTGGGTGACCTTTGCGGTTCTGAGAGTTTTGAAAAGATTCGGATTGCTTGAGCTTTAACTTTTCTCACAATCCCTTTTTCAATTTAAGTATTCAACAAGGCGACCATGAAATTTCCGACACAATTCTAAACTTTTATTTCTTATATGCGATATTTTCTAAGTCTTGGCAGTAACCTTGGAGACAAGGAAAAAAACTTAACCCTTGCTCTCTTTTCATTGGAAAAGGAAGGAGTTGAAATACTTAAAATGTCCTCCCTTTATGAGACTCAACCCGTTGATTTTCCCTCGCAACCATTGTTTTATAACCAGCTTGTAGAGGTCAGGACAAAGGCTAACCCCGAGGCTCTTTTGGACTTGGTAAAAAAAATCGAACAAAAAATGGGAAGAAAGCGCGGACAAAAAAAAGGACCTCGAATAATAGATATAGACATTATTCTGGCTGAGGACTCTGTTATCCGAAAAAAAGAGCTCAAGATTCCCCACCCCAGGATGGAAAAAAGAAATTTTGTGCTTCTTCCCTTTGTGGAAATATCCTCTGATACGGTTCATCCTGTTTTCAACGAGGATATGAAAACTTTATGGAAAAAATCGGATGACCGTTCAATCGTAAAACAAATCAAAAGACAGGCAGGCAACAAAGAGTAAAGCCCAGCTTAAGGAAGGAAGGAAGGGGGCCCGAGTGAAAAGAGAGACGTTCCCTAAAGTGCCACGCTCTAATTCTTTGATTTTATGAGTATAAAAAAATTACCAATTAACGATAGAGAACACCTGCATCAAAAAAGAATATTCTCTTTACAGTGAAAATCAATTTATTATAATAAGCTTTCTACCATGCTAAAAATTGCTTCTCTCTCCTTAATATTTTTTCTTTTGGTCACCCAATCTTTAGCCGTTGAAATCAAGGGAGAAGTGTTAAATCTTGAAGGAAAGCCTGTTGTAGAAGCTGTAGTCCTCCACCGTCAGAGCGGAAACAAGGCTTTGACGGATGAAAAGGGTCTTTTTACGCTTGCTGTCCCAGGCGAAGAAAAGATCAGGCTTGAAATCATTCATCCAGATTACATAGAACAAGAAATTGTCCTCACCTCCCGGGAGCTTTCAAGAAAGGTTATTGTGAGACTCATTCCTTATATTATGCAGAGAGAAGAGATTATAGTTACTGCTTTGAGATATCCTGAATCTTCCGCCAGCGTTCCAGCCGCTGAAACAGTCATTCTCAAGGAAACTCTAGAGGAAAAGATGTCTTCAAACATCACAGAAAGCCTTTCGAACATACCTGGAGTATCTAATATCGGCGCAGGGGGTTTTTCTTTAGTTCCCAATATCCGCGGATTAGCAAGAGGAAGAGTACTGATTATGATTGACAATGCTCGCGTGACAAGCGACAGACGCACAGGCCCAAATGCTTCCTTTGTTGATCCCAAAAATATTGAGAGAATAGAGGTTCTGAGAAGTCCTTCTTCAGTTTTTTATGGTTCTGATGCGATAGGTGGAGTCATCCATATTCTTACAATAAAACCATCCATGCAGGAAAGATTTAGAGGGAAAATCAATGCAAAGTACGGCTCGATTAACCAGGAAAAAGGACTTGGATTTTCTCTTGAAGGGAGCAAAAAAAATACAGGTTTCCTCCTCTCTTTCCAGGGGAATGATGCCGGGAATTATTCCTCTCCTTCGGGCAAGGTCCTCCAGTCTCAATTCACACAAGGAAGCCTCTTTGCTAAAGTCTCTTATATAAAGGAAAAAAGAGAGATTCATTTAAGCTTTCTGGGGTCAAGGGGATACGATATTGGAAAGGCAAATCAAGACAGTTTAACCAAACCAACATGGTATCCCAAGGAAAACCAAAATCTTCTCCAGGTTCATTGGCATGAAAGAGGATTAGGGAAGGGAGGGGAGTTAACCTTACAGGCATATTTTAATCCCCATTTTTTAGAAACAATAAAAGAAAGTAAAGAGGATTCCCTGACAACAGAGGAGTCATACAGCAAGACACAGAGTCTGGATTACGGATTTCATCTTTCATACGGAAAAAAAATCGCGAAGCACCTGCGGCTAAAAGGAGGAACAGACTTTTATGGCAGATCCTCGGTAAAGGTTTATAATGTAGACAAGAGTTTCGATTCCGACGCTAATATCACGGCAGTTCTTGAACAATGGCCTTTTGCAGATGGGAAAAGAAAAGATATTGGCTTCTTTTTCTCATTTGATTACACTGGTGTAAAAAATCTGGATCTTGTAAGCGGAATTCGCTGGGATTTCCTCCTGATGGAGGCTCTGCCGGAAGGTGCTGCCTCCTCTGAGAAAAGAAGATATTACGCTTGGACAGGTTTTCTGGGGTGTTCGGCCAAGCTATCCGAGCAGATTGTCATCTTCGGCAATCTATCAAGAGCTTACAGGGCTGCGAGCCTGAACGAGATGTTTTATACAGGCATCACGGGCAGGGGATTTATCAATGCTAATCCCGACCTTACTCCAGAGGAGAGCTTTAATTTTGATGCAGGCTTAAAACTAATCTTCAAGCGATTTTTTGCAGGCATCTATTCTTTCTATTATGAGATAGACGACTTGATAGAACGTTACAGAATAGACCCAGATGAAAGAATTTACGCATATGGGAATGTCAACAGGGGACAGATCAGCGGATATGAGCTGGAAATTGAATATTATCCTTTCCCTGGATGGAAAATATTTGGCAATTTTTTCTCTTTTAGAGGCAAAAGCAAGACAACCCAAAACGCCTTGAATGATATTCCCCCTTCTCGCCTTTTTATGGGAACACGGCTCTGGATTGAACGTTTTTCTTTCGAAATAAACACAACTCTTCAACAGGAGAAAAAAAAGCCCGGTCCCGCAGAAATCGCAATCCCAGGCTACGGAGCGGTAAATATCAAAGCCAGCTATCTTTATAATTCATCTTTCCGCATCTATCTTGTCCTCTCCAATCTTTTGAATAAGAACTATCTGGGAAGACCGGATCCTGATAGCGTTGAAGAGCCAGGAAGGAATTTTATATTTGGCTTAAGCTATTCTTTCTAACTATTCATAGAGACTTGATTTATCTTGTGCAGGGATTTGATTTATCAAACCCGATAAACAAAATAGACTCTTAGAGAAGAGGAGGAAAAAATGAATTTATCAATCTCCAAGAGAAGGCCAAGCCTTTTCTGTATTTTCATCCTTTTGTTTGTATTTTTTATGTTTCAGCAGGCTCAGTCTTTTACACTTGAGAACATCCTGAGCTATGCTTTCCCCTCAAGCCTGGTGGTTTCTCCAAAGGGTGATCTTGTAGCCTGGGTGTTTAACTGGCAGGGGAAGCGGAATATCTGGACGGCCAAGGCACCAGAATACAAGGCTCGCCAGCTCACAGCGTATTCCCTTGACGATGGCCAGGAGTTAGGCGGGCTTTCCTTCGACTTAGAAGGGAAGATCATCGTTTATGTTAGAGGAGGATCTGCAAATCGAGCAGGAGAAAATCCCAATCCTACTTCCAATCCTGAGGGGACAGAACAGGCCGTCTGGGCCATAAAGATTGAAGGAGGCGAGCCCTGGCGACTCGGGAAAGGAAGCAACCCAGTGCCCTCTCCAGCCGGAAATTCTGTGGTCTTCACTCTAAAAGGAAAAATATACTTGACATCCCTCGATGAATCTTCAAAACCTAAACTTCTCTTTACAGCTCGCGGAAGGAACAGTTCCCCAACCTGGTCACCTGATGCCTCAAAGCTTGCCTTTGTCAGCTCCAGAGAGGATCACAGTTTTATCGGGATTTATGACCTTAAAGGCAAATCCATAAGCTGGATTTCTCCTTCTGTGGACAGGGACGGCTACCTAGTCTGGTCTCCAGACGGAAAAAACATTGCTTTTATTCGTTTTGCTGGCTCCATGGGAAGACCATCTTTCAGAGGAGGGGCAAAATTTTCTTTGATGCTTGCAGACATTGACAGCGGGAAGGCAAAAGAAATATGGCAGTGCCCGAATGAAACCGGAGGCTTTTCTCAGTATTATCCATCCAAAACACTCCGCTGGGCAGCAGAAGACCGCTTGGTCTTTTACTCCGAGCATGAAAAATGGATGCACCTCTACTCCATATCTGTCAAAGACAAGAAAATTATTTGCCTCACTCCGGGAGAATATGAAGCAGAAGACAGCTTTCTATCAGCTGATGGGAAAACTCTAATCTTCAACTCAAACTCAGGTGATATCGATCGCAGGCATCTCTGGTCGGTTCCTGTCACAGGTGGGAAGGCTAAACTTCTCACTCCCGGAGAAGGAATTGAATGGTCTCCAGTCCTTGCTTCCGACGGAAAAGATTTGGTTTTCTTTTGCTCAACTGCTTTACAACCTGCCGCTCCTGCAGTTATGAGCCTTAAGGGAAAGAAAAAGCGCCTTATCGCACCCGAAGCCATTCCAGCCGAGTTTCCTGGGAAAGATTTGGTCAAGCCTCAACAAGTGATATTCAAGACTCCTGATGGGCTTAAAATTCATGGCCAGCTTTTTCTCCCCAAAGGAGCAAAACCCAGAGATAAGCGGCCGGCTGCTATCTTTATGCATGGCGGACCGATTCGCCAGATGCTTCTCGGCTGGCACTACCGGGGCTATTACCATGGCGCCTACGCTCTGAATCAGTACTTAGCCCATGAAGGGTTTGTCGTTCTTTCTGTGAACTTCCGCTCAGGGATAGGCTACGGGTATGATTTCCGTCGAGCTCCAGACCAGGGCCCTCGAGGTGCATCTGAATATCAGGATATCGTGGCTGCAGGCCGTTACTTACAGAAACGTCCTGAAGTTGATCCCAGTAAGATTGGTCTCTGGGGAGGATCTTATGGCGGATATTTAACCGCCCTCGGACTTGCTCGGGATTCTGAGCTCTTTGCTGCAGGCGTAGATTTACACGGTGTCCATGATTGGTCTCTCAGAGGGAGGCGCCGCGATGGAGGAGGTTGGGAGATTAGCGGAGAGGATCTGATGAGTTCTGCCTATCAGTCTTCCCCCGTTGCCGACGTTTATTACTGGAGTTCGCCGGTCCTTTTTATTCATGGCGATGACGACAGGAACGTAGATTTCATCCAAACAACAGATCTGGTTCAGCGCTTGAGAAAATTAGGAAAAGCCCATATTGAAATTCTCGTATTTCCTGATGAAGTACATGGTTTTCTACGCCATGATATATGGCTAAAGGTCTACAAAGCAACTGCAGACTTCTTCGACCGCTTCCTTAAATTGTAGGGGCTTGATTCATCAAGCCCGCACTTTTAAAGACGAGAGAGAAATGAGAAAATTGGGGGCAATCCCCATTTCAGGTGATTCATCATGAAAGGCGCCATTTCTGAATCGAGGGAAAAAAATTAAAAATAAAACGGAAAAAATGAAATATTTGCCTAGTAAAGGAGGAATCTATGAAGAAAAAAGTTGAAGTTACATCTTTTTCAATTGCTTTAATTTCTCTTGTTTTGCTTTCCTGGCTGGCTTTTTCCCAGGAGAGCGAGATAAGACCTGCGACTGTGGGCCAGCCCATGCCTGATTTTTCCCTTCCTTCATATCAGGGTGGGGAAGTCACGCTTTCTAGCCTCAAGGGAAAAAATGTTCTACTTATATTCCCTCGTGGGTTTGCAAGAGAAGCCCGCTGGTGCCACATCGACAACTACCGTTATGCAGAGCTTATGGACCTTGAAAAAATGGGGCAGGTAAGAAAAAAACACAATGCTGAAATCCTGTATGTTTTTCCTTATTCCCGAGAGGTTGTCAAGGAATGGATTGAGAAAAATTCAGAGCAGCTTGAGCATATTAAAGACTGGAAAAACCCTGATGACCCTGAAAAGCTGGATGAAAGGGGTAAAAGAAGGATGGAGTTTGCTAAGAAGGCCTTTCCCAAAATTTTCGCCTTCAAGAAAGGCGAAGTTCCCACACCATTCCCAATCCTTATCGATGGCGAAAGGCACGTTTCCGATGGCTTGGGAATCTTCGCTACAGAATGGAGTGGAAGCAAGGTTGACCAGTGCATCTCCAGTGTTTTTATTGTGGACAAAAAAGGAATTCTCCAGTTTAAGTATATAGGCCAGAACACAAGAGATAGGCCAAGCTTTGACTACTTGCTAAAAACGCTGGAGAGAATAAACAAAGGAGATTAAACCTAAGGGATAATCTTTATCTTCTCGGATATGTCATTGTGAGGAGCCTAGCGACGCGGCAATCTAATTCTTTTATGAAATTGCTTCGTTTCACTCGCAGCTTTTAAAATGCATCTTTAATATGGCGAATGGAGTATTCTTCCTTTTCATCAAAGGAGAGAGATATTACATCAAATCGGCACTCCACATCCTGCAGATTATTTTTCACCAGAAAACCCTGAGCGATCTTTCTAATCTGTTGCTGTTTGGAAGACGTCACTGATTCCTCAGGAAAACCATAATCTGTGCTTCTCCTTGTTTTTACTTCCACGAAGACCAAAGTTTTCTGGTCATAGGCAATAATATCAATTTCACCCCTGAACAAACGGTAGTTTCCGGCTATGACCTTGTATTTATTATCTTCTAAGAAGTGAAGAGCAATTTTTTCGCCTAACTTACCAAGATCGAAAGGCGTCTGCTTATTTTTTTCCAAAATTATCTCGCTGCGTTTATTCTTTGCGCTTGATAACTTTCCATCTAACTCCGTCCTTTGTATCTTCTAAAACAATTCCCTCTTTGAGCAACTCTTTTCGCATTTGGTCGGCTAATTCATAATTTTTATCTGTCCGAGCTTTTTCTCTTTCTTCTATTTTCTTCATGAACCTGGAGGACAAGGTCTCCTCTTCCTCTCCGGGGAGAACTGCTAAAACATTATCAAGGGAAAGGATAGAAGACATCAGCTTTTCTCCATCTTTTCTGTAGACTTTTCCTTGAGAGATTAAGACATTAGCTTTTCTAATCATTTCAAAGAGCGCTCTTAGAGCAACAGAGATGTTTAAGTCATCACCGAGCCCAGCTATGAATTTTTTATTCGTTTCTTCAACAAGTCGTGAGATATCCTTATTTTCTCCCTCTTCAAACGGGCGATTCTTTAGTTCATACAGAAAGTCATTTATCCTCTTGAGTGAAGAACTGGCCCCTTCGAGAGCCTCAAAGGTAAAATTGAGCATTTTTCGGTAGTGCGTGGAAAGAAGAAGAAAGCGGAGGGCATAAGGATCTACATTTTTGGCTAAAAGGTCACGCAAGGTATAAAAGTTACCTTTGGACTTCGACATCTTCTCCCCATCAACGATGAGATGGTGACAATGAAGCCAGTAATTGACAAATTTTTTCCCAAAAAACGCTTCAGATTGGGCGATTTCATTCTCATGATGGGGAAAAATATTATCCACTCCTCCGCAGTGAATATCAAAGGTTTGACCCAGGTATTTAGAGCTCATGGCCGAGCACTCGATATGCCAGCCCGGTCTCCCCGGGCCTACTTCAGTTTCCCAGAAAGGTTCACCTTCTTTTTTGTCTTTCCAGAGGGCAAAATCATTGGCGCTTTCCTTCTCATATTCGTCTGATTCCATTCTCTTTCCTGGCCTGAGCTCTTTGAGATCAATCTTTGAAAGTCGTCCATAATTTGGAAATTTTGAAATATTGAAGTAAACAGAACCATCTTTTTTATAAGCATATCCCTTCTCGAGAAGGCCCTTTATGATCTTTACCATATCTGGAATATGATCAGTGGCCCGGGGATAGTAATCAGCCTTTGAAATGCATAATTTCTGGATGTCTTCAAAAAAAGCATCAGTATATTTTTTGGTAAATTCTTGAAGTTTTACTTTATCAGCATTGGCTCCTTTTATAGTTTTGTCATCCACATCTGTGATATTCATAACATGCGTGACTTTGAAGCCCCTGAAAACAAGGAATCTCTTGAGTAAATCTTCAAAAATATAAGCACGTAAATTGCCGATGTGAGCAAAATCATAGACCGTAGGACCGCAGGTATAGAGCTTGACTTCTCCTTTCACGATCGGATTAAAAGGCTCTAATTTTCCACTCAGAGTGTTGAAAAATTGAATCATGATACACTATTATTAAAGATAACAATCAGCAGAGTCAATATTAAACTCCTCCAAGATTGACCGAGTTTGGTTTTTATGCAATAATCTTGAAACTTAAAAGGGCGACCTAGATCATGAAAACTCGGATTGGGATTAAAAGAGAAGAAAAAAGTCCATGGGAAAGAAGGGCTCCTCTGATTCCCGCTCACGTTCGGGACATGGTAAAAAATAATCCCTTAGAGATCTGGCTTCAGCCGTCCTCAATCCGCATCTTCTCCGACAAAGACTATCTTCAAGAAGGAGCCAGGATAGAAGAGGATCTTGCTCCCTGCTCAATTATTTTTGCCATAAAAGAAATTCCCCTCCAATTTTTCAAAAAAGAAAGAGTATATATATTCTTCTCTCATACTATAAAAGGACAATCTCATAATATGCCCATGCTTCAAAGAATGATAGACCTTCAGTGTACTTTGATCGACTATGAAAGAATAGTAAACGAGAAAGGACAAAGGCTTCTATTTTTTGGAATGCAGGCAGGACAGGCGGGAATGATCGATACTCTTTGGGCTTTAGGACAAAGGCTGAATCATGAGAAAATAAAAAATCCCTTCTCTTTGATCAAACTGGCACATGAATATGGGAGCCTGGTTGCTGCTAAAGAAGCAATAAAAAAAGCAGGATGGCAGATCTACAATGATGGTCTTGACCTTTCTCTTGTTCCCTTGGTCTTCGGTTTTACAGGGTATGGCAATGTCTCCCAGGGAGCTCAGGAGATATTCAATCTCTTGCCTTACGAAGAGGTCGAACCCGAGAAAATCAACTCCTTTTTTGAGGAAAAAAATTATTCAGCCAGCAGTGTTTATAAGGTTGTCTTTAAAGAAGAACACATGGTAAAGCCCATCAAATCGAGTCAAAAATTTGACCTCCAAGACTATTACGATAATCCTCAAAAGTATAAATCGATTTTCGACTCCTATCTTTCTTTTCTCGCAGTCCTGGTCAATTGTATTTTCTGGACACCCAAGTATCCAAGATTTGCGACAAAAAAAAGTTTGAGACAACTTTTTATTATGGATGATAAACCTCGTCTGCGAATAATCGGAGATATTTCTTGCGACATTGAAGGGTCCGTGGAATGTACAGTCCAGGCAACTACTCCTGACAATCCTGTTTTTGTCTACGATCCCCTGGAAAAGAAGGCAAGAGATGGAGTAGAGGGGAGGGGAATTGTTGTTATGGCTACAGATAATTTGCCGGCTGAGATATCTCTTGAATCTTCGATATTCTTCAGCAATGCACTCAAGCCTCTGGTTCCAGCTATTGCTAAAGCAGACTTTTCTGGAAATTTTGCAGATTGTAATCTTCCAGATGCTGTTAAAAAAGCGGTTATTCTATATAAAGGGAAGTTTACCCCTGATTATGAATACATAAAGAATCTTATTAATTAATTTAAGGGAGAGACATAATGAAAAAAATACTAATTCTTGGAGCAGGCCTCGTGGCCAAGCCACTGGTCAGGTACTTACTTGACCAGCCAGATTTTGAGGTTGAAGTAGCCAGCCGGACTGTGAGCAAAGCTGTGAAACTCATTGATAACCATCCCCAGGGCAAGGCTAGCGAACTAAATCTCAAGAATGAAGAAGGTTTAAAAGATGAGATCTCTAAAGCAGACCTTGTTATCAGTATGGTTCCTTATACTTTCCATACTATAGTTGCTAAATACTGTATTGATTATAAAAAGGCCATGGTCACAACATCTTATGTAAGCGAAGTGATGAAGAATCTCGACGCAGAGGCAAAGAAAGCAGGAATTTTGATCCTAAATGAAGTCGGGTTGGATCCAGGAATAGACCACATGGAAGCAATGAGAATTATCCATGAAGTCGAAGAGAAGGGAGGAGAAATCTTGAGTTTCACTTCTTACTGTGGCGGTCTTCCCGCTCCTGAAGCAAACACCAATCCTTTTGGGTATAAATTCTCCTGGAGCCCGACAGGGGTTCTTCTTGCAGGGAAAAACTCAGCCCAATATCTAAAAGACGGTCAACAAATATTCATTCCTTCTCATGATCTTTTTGATAATTTTCTGACGATCAACATCGAAGGGCTGGGTGAGTTTGAAGGATATCCTAACCGAAATTCACTTCCTTATATCGAGCTCTACGGTATCAAATCAACAAAGACCATACTTAGGGGAACACTCAGGAACAAAGGATGGTGTTCAACCATTAAAAAAATCGTAGACCTGGGGTTTCTTGAAGAAGAGGAAAAGGATTGGACTGGATTAACCTACAAAGATTTTCTTAAAAAATTGATGAATGATCCTGCTGAAGAAGACATCAAGAAAGCCCTGAGTACTCATTTAAATATCGAGGAAAGCTCGGATATAATCCAGAGGTTCGAATGGCTCGGCCTCCTTAGTGATGAGCCCCTTCCTTCAGAAAAAGACTCGCCTTTAAATATTCTTGGTGCAAAAATGCTGGAAAAGCTTCAGTACGAGGAAGGGGAGAGAGATATGATTATGCTCCAGCATCAGTTTATTGCCTCTTATCCTGGAGATAAAAAGGAGAAAATCACTTCAACCTTGATCGATTTTGGTATCCCCCATGGTGATACTTCAATGGCCCGGACAGTAGGTTTACCTGCGGCTATCAGCACCAAGCTCATCCTTGAAGGTAAAATAGAGAAGACCGGAGTCCATATTCCTGTTACACCTGAAATTTATATTCCCATTCTTCAAGAATTAAAAGAACTGGATATAGCCTTCAAAGAAAAGAAGGAGGAGATGTAAGATTTGACAGGAATGCAGGTTATGCTTACTTATTATACTGTGAGGATAAATTGAGACGAAAACCTGCAGTGAGTGGCTATTTTTATCCCGGCAGGGAAAAAGATCTCATAAAAATGATCGAAAGAATGGTGGAGCCAAAAAAAGAAAAGGAAAAGGCCATCTGTGTCGTCTCTCCGCATGCAGGATTCGAATATTCTGGACCAGTAGCTGGAGCTGTTTTCTCTTCTGTCCAGATTCCAGATAAGTTCGTCATCTTGGGACCAAGTCACAGAGCCATCCAGTCCCGTATCGCGATAATGAAAGAAGGGGATTGGGAAACTCCTCTGGGTTTGGTCAAGATTGAATCCCGACTGGCAGAGCTTATCCTGAATCAATCTCCGCTCATCACTGAAGATGAAATTGCCCATTTAAGCGAGCATTCTCTTGAAGTCCAGCTTCCTTTTATTCAGTACTTTAAGAAAGATATTTCAATCGTTCCAGTTTGTCTTTCTTATCATATCTCGTTCGAGGAGCTGGAAGAGTTGGGGAAGGCCATCTCCTCAGGCATTAAAGAGTTCAAGGAAGAGGTAATGATTGTAGCCAGCACGGATATGAGCCATTATGTGGAGCATGAAGTGGCAAAGAAAAAGGATTTTTTAGCCATTGAAAAGATGCTAAATCTAGATGCTAAGGGACTTTATGACACCGTTCAGAATGAAGATATCAGCATGTGTGGCTTTCAACCCACCACCTCGGCCATTGTTGCCTCAAAGGAACTGGGGGCAAAGAAAGCAACTCTAGTAAAATACCAGACTTCTGGAGATACATCAGGAAATTATCATGAAGTTGTCGGCTATGCCGGGATAAAGATAAACTGAGGCGTCGAATTTAGGGTCAGACATTAAAAATGCAAATTTTCAAAGCCTGATCCCATCCTATACCCATTTTTTACAGTCAACATGTAACCATATCAAAAAGCAGTTTACTGATTTAAAAGACATTTACAGCAGCTACTGATTAAGAAATGTTAACCTCATGTAACTAATACAAACGCAATTATTCCAGTGTCATCGCGGGGAGCGAAGAAGATTCCTTCGCTTTGCTCGGAACAGGCTGTGCGATCTCATAAAGTGAATGTCATTGCGAGGAGCGTAGCGACGCGGCAATCTCAACCTTTTTATGAGATCGCCACGCTGCGCTCGCAACGGCGGATTGCCACGCCCTTTCAGGGCTCGCAATGACATTGTAAAAGCATAAACCTTTCTTGACAGTCGATAGCGGATTGTATGTAATTTGACAATATTTAAGATTTAATGCTATAAATTTTTTGGAGTAGATCAGTGCGAGCTGGTATTTTGAGAGAGAAAGACAGACGAATTCTCAACCTAATTGTTGAGAGCTATCTAAAAAAAGGCAAACCCATAAGCTCTGGATATGTTGCTCAGAGGAGCCTTCTGTCTATTTCCTCTGCTACCGTAAGAAACATAATGTCAAAACTAGAAGAATACGGTTTTCTCTCTCAACCTCACACATCTGCAGGGCGTGTCCCAACGGACAAAGGCTTGAGGCATTATGTAAACAATCTGTTCGACGAAGCCATTATTCCTGAAAAAAAGATCGATCTTCTGTCCGAAAATCTTGTTCTTCATAAGAATGATTTCCACTCTTTCCTTAACCAGGTGTCCAGGATTTTAGCTGACTATTCTGATAACTTAGGATTTGTCCTTTCTCCGAGGATTTCAAAAATAAATTTTCAACATATTCATTTTATCAAGATATCCGAATTCAAAGTTATGAGCACCTTGATCACTCCTTCTAACTTCGTCCTAACTGAGATTGTTCAGACAAAGACCTACTTTACTCAGGATGAGCTTGACAAGGCATCTCAGTATATCAATCAAAGCTTCAGGAGTAAGAACTTACATTTCATTCGGGACTATCTCCTCCACGAACTTCCCAAATATAAGATAAAATATGAAACTATAATTGATAAATTGATTACACTGTTGAAAGCTTATATTTCTGAGGATGAGCGAGAAAACGAAATTTTTTTCCAGGGGACACCAAAGCTTTTGGAAAAACATGATCTTTTTGATATGGAAAAGTTAAAGTCTCTTTTTCAGAATTTCGAAGAAAAAGCAAAACTTGCCAAACTCCTTTCTGACTTCATCAGTCTTGACAGAGTAAAAGTAATGATTGGCTCTGAATTGGACAATCCTGATATATCAGATTGCTCTCTTTTTCTCTCCCACTATGGATACCATAGCCAGGTCCTGGGCTCCTTAGGCATAATAGGACCGAAAAGAATTCAATATAAAAAAATCATACCCCTAGTGGATTGTATAGCGAAAAGTCTAAGCCAAACGATCAGTTTCAACCAGTAAGGAGGAAATATGGTAAAAAGGACTGAAGTAAAACCTGCTGAGATGAAAGAAAAAGAGCATAAAGCAAGACAAGACAAAACCAAGATTTTGAAAGATAAACTGAATAAGCAAGAATCAGAAATCAAGCTTCTTAAAATAGAAAATGAAAAGCTAAAAGAAGAATATTTGAGAAAAATAGCTGAAATGGAAAATTTAAGAAAGAGGTTAGAACGAGAAAAAGGTGAGTTCTATCAATATGCCCTTTCTGAATTATTAAGAGAGCTTTTTGATGTTCTGGACAATTTTGAAAGAGCTTTAGAAACTCAAACTAAAGGAAACGGCAAGAGCTTCCGAGAGGGCATTGAGATGATATACAAACAGTATCAAGACCTGCTGATGAAACAAGGTGTTAAACCCATAGAAATCAAGGGAAGAAAATTTGATCCTCATCTTCACCAAGCTCTTATGACTGAAGAATCCGAAGACGTTGAAGAGCCTGAAGTTGCTGAGGAATTGCAGAAGGGCTACACTCTTCATAACAGGCTCCTTCGTCCAGCCATTGTAAAAGTCATAGTTCCTAAAAAAAGCTAATAAATATGGGCCTCAGTATCAGGAACGGTTTGGTAACGAAACATTCTTGCCCAGTTAACTTAGAAAATGACAAAAAAAGATTTTTATGAAAGCCTAGGCTTAGCGCAGAATTCAACTCAGGAGGAGATAAAAAAAGCCTACCGTCAAATGGCTCTTAAATACCATCCTGACAGGAATCCCGGCGATAAAGCGGCCGAAAATAAGTTCAAAGAGGTAGCTGAAGCTTATAGTGTGCTCATTGATCCTGAGAAGAGGTCTACATATGATCGATTCGGCCATGATGGATTACGAGCAGAAGGATTTAGCGGCTTTTCCGGCTTTAATTCATCAATTTTTGAAGATTTTGAAGATATATTGGGCAATTTCTTTGGCTTCAGCTTTGGTGATCTTTTCGGAACTCAGCAAAGAGCAAGAGCCCATCATCCCCAAAGAGGAAGAGATCTTGCTTTAGAGCTTGAAGTCTCTTTAGAAGAAGTTGCTTTCGGATCAGAAAAAGAAATCAAGCTTGACAGAGTAGAGCTTTGTTCTGTCTGCCAGGGATCGAGACTGCAGCCTGGTACTCAGAAATCTATCTGTCGACACTGCCAGGGCAGGGGACAGGTTCGCTATCAGCAGGGGTTCTTTGCGATTTCACGAACCTGTTCCCATTGCCACGGATTAGGCGAAATTATAACCACTCCCTGCACGGAGTGCGGCGGCTCCGGGAAAATGAGGAAAAAGAAAGAATTAAAGGTAAAAATTCCACCCGGAATTAATGACGGCATGAGACTCAGACTGGAAAGAGAAGGAGAAGCAGGGGACAGGGAAGCTACAAGAGGAGACCTTTATGTTACTGTCCGTGTAAAAAAACACGAAATTTTTAAAAGGGAAGAAAATAATCTTTTATGTCAAATTACAATATCCTTTACCCAGGCTGCATTGGGAGCAACAGCAGAAATTCCAACTCTTGAAGAGAATGAGGTTCTCAAAATTCCGGCGGGCACCCAACCAGGTGAGGTTTTCAGATTAAAAGGAAAAGGCATAAAAAGCCTTGGAGGATATCGAAAAGGAGATTTATTCGTTAAAGTTTGCGTTAAAATCCCTGAAAAATTGACTAAGGAACAAAAAGCATTACTCCAGAAATTTGCAGAATCCACGGGAGAGGATTTAAAAACCGTTTACCGAAGCATTATCAATAAAGCAAAAAATATAATTCATTAGAGTAAAATTTGACTTCAAATCGCTTCTTCATCAAAAAAAGCAACATTCATTCCTCCTCTCTTCTTCTTTATGGAGATGAACATCATCACCTGAGCAAGGTGGCCAGAATAAAACCAGAGGAGAAAGTATGGCTCTTTGATGAGCAAGGCACAAATTATCTGGCAAAAGTCGAAGAAACAGGAAAAAATATGACCCGCTTATCCATCCTCCAGACACTGGATAAAAATAAACCCAAGATTAAGATTACTCTGGCCCAAGCTCTTCTTAAATCAAAAAAAATGGATATCATTATCCAGAAATCTACAGAGTTAGCTGTCACAAATATTATCCCAGTCATAACTGCTCGTACTATCGTAAAAGTTGAGGAAAAACTTCAGAAAAAAATAGAAAGGTGGAAGAAAATTGCTCTGGAAGCAGTCAAACAAAGCCAGATGTCTTTTTTGCCTTCCATATCATCTCCAATACCTATCGAAAAGCTAGTTGAGGGAAGAGGAGAAGAAAAAAAGCTTCTTTTAAGCGAAAATAGAGGGAAATATTTAAGAGATATTTTAATCGAAAACTCAAACTCCGAACTTAGGACGCCGAAATCCCCTTCCTCTGTTCTTATTCTCGTCGGCCCGGAAGGTGGCTGGACAGATGAAGAAGAGAAATATATTTTGAATCATGGGTATGAAGCAGTCAGCTTAGGCGGACAAACATTAAGAGCAGAGACAGCTGCTCTTTGCAGTTTAGCATTGATTTCTCATTTTTGGAATTTATAGGATGTTTCTTCAAGGTCAAAAAGTAGGCAAATACGAGATATTGCGTTCCCTTGGCAGTGGGGGCTTTGGCTCAGTTTTTCTGGCCAAGGACACCTGGCTCAATATAAAAGTTGCTGTCAAAGTTCCCCATAAGCAATCTTTAGAGCTTTTCAAGCTTCTTAAGGAACCAAGGCTTCAAGCTGCCTTGAATCACCCGAACATTGTCCGCATGATTGCAGCCGAAAAGGAAAACAAAGTCTTTTTTATGGTGATGGAATATGTCAAAGGAAAAACACTGGAGAGAATTTTAGAAAAGGAAAAAATATTGGACCTTGAAAAAGCAATTGATTACATCACCCAAATCTCTTACGGTATTGATCACGCCCATAAAAATAAGATAGTCCACAGAGATTTAAGACCATCAAACACTATCATTTCAGAGGACGGGACAGCAAAAATCACAGATTTCGGAACTTCTGTTTGGCTGGAGAATGTCCCTTATGCATCGACAAGAATTGGCTCTCCTCCCTATATGGCGCCAGAACAATTCCTTGGTAAGTCAACCTATGGCTCAGATATTTACTCAATAGGATGTATATTTTATGAGATAGTTAGCGGCCGACCTCCCATCACTGATCCTGATCCTTTTAAAATTCTGGAAAAAGCTCAAAAAGGAAAAATTAAACCTCCTCGATTAATGAATAACAAAATTCCTAAAGAAATTAACGAGATTATAATGCAGTGCCTCGCACCTAAAGTTGAAGAAAGATATCAAAAGGCTTCAGAGATTATTAGACATCTCTCCACATTCAAAGGTAAAGCCTCAGAAGAATCAGAAATAGAAGACATATGGGGAAGGATTAAAGCTAGAGAAAGAAGAATAACAACTTTGTGCTGGAATTGTCACCGGCCATTACCTCACAAGGAAAAAAACTGCCCGCACTGCGGGGAACCAATCTGGAGAAAATAAAATGGGGTCTGACCCCGTAAGAGTTTGACTTAAATCTACGGTTAAGATAAGATGAAGTCCCTAGTTCAAACTATATGTACTTCAACAAAATATCATAATGTAATTTTTAGCAGGAGCAATATATGTGCCCTTTTAACGAAAAAAATGGCATGGTTTGGATAAATGGCAAACTAGTTCCATGGAAAGATGCTAATATTCATATCGCCTCCCACGTTATTCATTATGGAAGTTCTATTTTTGAAGGGTTCCGGGCCTATAATACTCCCAAAGGGACGGCTATTTTTCGGAATAGCGCTCACATAAAAAGACTTTATAACTCCTGCAAAATGTACCGCATGGAAATCCCATTTACTCAGGAAGAATTCGAACAAGCTGTAATTCAAACAATCAAAGCAAATAAACTTAAAGCTTGCTATATCAGGCCAGTTGTCTACAGAGGTTATGGAACCTTAGGAGTGGATCCTTTCCCCAACCCGGTTGACTGTGCTATACTTGTCTGGGAGTGGGGACAATATTTGGGTGAGAAAGCCTTAGAGAACGGCGTAGACGTTAAAATATCTACATGGCAGAGGATGGCCCCTAATACCTTCCCAGCTTTAGCTAAATCCGGAGCAAACTACATGAACTCTCAGCTAATAAAAATGGAGGCCCTGTTAGAGGGTTATGTAGAAGGAATTGCACTCAACGTGAGGGGGCACATTTCTGAGGGCAGCGGAGAGAATATATTTATCGTGATTAATGGGGAAATTCACACCCCACCTCTATCTTCTTCCATTCTGCCTGGCATCACAAGAGATGCGGTAATCTGCATGGTCAAGGATCTAGGGATTACTCTCGTTGAGGAAACACTTCCGCGAGAAATTCTCTATATCGCTGAAGAAGTTTTTTTCACCGGGTCAGCAGCTGAAATAACGCCCATTAGATCTGTGGATAAAATAACCATCGGAAACGGCAGAAGAGGCCCAGTAGTCAAACGTCTCCAGGATGAATTTTTCGCCTATATTAATGGAGAAAGGAAAGATCAATATCATTGGCTCACATATGTATAAGCACAATTAAATATTTAAGGAGTAAGGAAAATGAAAATAGATGAGCTGCTAAAAATAGCAATTGAAAGCGATGCTTCTGACCTTCACTTAAAACCAGGAAATCATCCTATTCTTCGCATCAGCGGCACTCTCAAACCTCTGACCGAATTCCCCAGATTAACGCCAATTCACACTAAGGATCTTACCGAACAGATCATGACAGGTTCTCAGAAGGCCGCGTTGGAACAGAATTTAGACATAGATTTAGCTTATAGTTTTCCCGGGTTTGGCAGATTCAGGGGAAGTATTTACCGCCAAAGGGGATCCTTAGCTATCGCTATGAGGATTATTCCTTTAGAATCCAGATCAATTAAAGACCTGTTATTGCCTGAAGTCTTGGAGGATATCTCTATGGAACAGAGGGGTCTGGTTATTGCAACTGGAACTACCGGAAGCGGAAAAACAACTACCCTGGCGGCGATGATTGACCACATCAACACAAACCGAGCAGAAAATATTATAACTATAGAAGATCCGATAGAATATCTGCATAGGGATAAAAAATGCACGATCAGCCAGAGAGAAGTCGGAGTAGATGTAACGAGTTTTTCCAGAGGTCTCCGGGCTGCCCTAAGGGAAGACCCTAACATAATTCTTGTAGGAGAAATGAGAGACCTGGATACAATAGAAACAGCTCTTATTTCCGCTGAAACAGGGCACCTGGTTTTAAGCACTCTCCACACCCTGGACGCACCTGAAACGATAAACCGGATTGTCTCAATCTTTCCTCCTTATAGCCAGAAGCAAGTCAGGTTTCAGCTCGCGAGTATCTTGAAGGCAGTAATTTCCATGAGACTTATTCCTCGATCAGATGGCAAGGGAAGAGTACCAGCAGTTGAGGTATTGATAAACACTCCTTTTATTCAGGAGTGTATTACAAGAAAGGAAAAGCTAGGTCAAATAAGGGAGGCTATTGCAGCCGGAGTTTCTCAGTATGGTATGCAAACATTCGACCAGTCTATTTATCAACTTTACAAGGACAGCCTTATCACTTTTGATCTAGGATTGCAGTATTCATCAAGTCCCAATGACTTTAAATTAAGAGCTGCTGGTGTCCAATCTACAGGAGATGTTGCCCTTGAAGAAATGGAAAAAGAGATGACAAAAATTGAACCAGACGAATAAATTTTTAAATGAAGGCCCAGCAGACAAGAGAAACCTTTCTAGACTTCTTCGCCAAAAAAAAACATAAAATAATCAAGAGTTCTTCCCTCCTTCCTAAGGATGATCCTACTATTCTGTTTACCAATGCTGGAATGAACCAATTCAAAAATATATTCCTGGGGCTCGAGAAAAGAAGCTACAAGAGAGCAACTTCTGTTCAAAAGTGCTTGCGAGTAAGCGGAAAACATAATGACTTAGAGCAGGTAGGAAAGACAAATAAGCACCATACTTTTTTCGAGATGTTGGGAAATTTTTCTTTTGGCGATTATTTCAAAGAAAAAGCCATTGAATTTGCTTGGGAACTCATCACAGAAGTTTTCAAGCTCAACAAGGATGATGTCTATGTTTCGGTATATGAAAAGGATGACGAGGCATTCAAGATTTGGAATGAGAATATTGGACTTAATTCTGAGAGGATATTCCGCTTCGGGAAGAAAGATAATTACTGGGCCATGGGAGATACAGGACCCTGCGGTCCTTGCTCAGAAATTCATTATGACATAGGTTCTGAAGTCGAAAAAGGGGATCCTTCGAGCTTGATAGAGAACGGGAGCGATCGCTTTTTAGAGCTGTGGAATTTAGTTTTCATGCAGTATCATCAAGATGATAAGGGAAAGCTACATCCTTTGCCCTCTCCATCTATAGACACAGGGATGGGGCTTGAAAGAGTAGTTACCGCTCTTCTCGGAAAAAAGAATAATTTTGACACAGACCTCTTCTTTCCCCTCATCGACGCAATATCCAATCTATCTCAAAGAGAATATCCTTCTCACGATGAACAAGATATATATGTAAGAATAATAGCTGATCATCTAAGAGCATTAACCTTTTTAGTTGCAGACGGCATAATGCCCTCTAACGAGGGACGAGGATACGTATTACGGAGATTAATTCGTCGGGCCTTTCGCCACGGGAATTTAATAGGAATACAAGAACCTTTCCTCTACAAGCTTGTAGGGATTGTGAGTGATATTATGAAAGATTCCTACCCCGAACTCCTTACTTCTGCAAATTATATCTCTAAAGTCTGCCAGTCTGAAGAAAGCCGCTTCTCTTTGACCCTTTCCTCTGGACTTCGCACCTTCAACCAATACATCGAAGAGGCTAAGAAAGAAGGAAAAACGAAGCTCCCCGGATCAAAAGTCTTTAAACTTTATGATACTTTTGGCTTTCCTCTCGATCTTTCTAAAGAATTAGCAGAAGAGAAAAATATGACTGTTGGGGAGAAGAGTTTTTACGAGGAATTAGAGCAGCAGCGCCAGCGAGCACGCCTGGCGTGGAAAGGTGAAGATCAACAGAAGGGAATGAAAATCTATGAAGAGCTGAAAGACCTGAGCCCTCGCTATGTTGGGTATGAAAAGGAGAAAGTTTCGGAGGCTAAGACCATTGCTCTTATAAAAAAAGGTAAAAAGATCCAAGAACTTAGCAAAGGAGAAAAAGGAGAAGTTTTTCTCAGTCAGACACCCTTCTATGCAGAAGCTGGCGGACAAATTGGCGATTCAGGAATTTTAAAAAATCCTCATTTTTCAGCAGTAGTAGAGGATACATACTGCCCGATTCCCGAACTCATAGCCCATAAAGTAGAAGTTATTTCAGGAAAAATTAAGGTAAATGATAGAGTGGAAGCAGCCATAGATGTTTCGAGGCGCAAGGCCATTAGTAGCAATCACACCGCCACCCATCTTCTTCATGCTTCCTTAAGGCAGATTTTGGGTGATCACGTGAAACAGACGGGATCACTCGTTTCATCATCACGATTCAGGTTCGATTTTACCCACTTTGCTCCTTTAAGCAGCTCTGAATTGAAGCAAATTGAGCAGCTTGTCAATGAAAAAATAAGAGAACACATTGCAGTTAAAACCAAAATAACAACCATAGAAGAAGGATTAAAAGAAGGGGCGGTAGCCATTTTTGAAGAAAAATACGGTGAGCGGGTGAGAATGGTCACCATTAACGATTTCAGCAAAGAACTCTGCGGTGGAGCTCATGTCCATTCAACGGCCCAATTAGGGCTGTTTAAGATTATCTCAGAATCCAGTGTTGCTGCTGGCATGAGAAGAATTGAGGCCTTGACAGGAGAAGAAGCCTTAAAGCACGTCCAGGATACTGAAGAACTCCTGGATGAAGTCCAGAAAGCCTTAAACTCCTCAAAAAAAGAGGTGCTTACCCAGATTGGTAAACTAAAGGATTCTGAAAGAGAAAAAGAGAAGGAAAACAAGCAGCTTCGACAAAAATTTGCTCATCTAAAATATGGGAAGATAGAAAAAGAAGAGCAAAAAATAAAAGACGGAGAGAAAATAAAAACTCCAGGTAAAGCGGCAGTAAAAGTCCAAGAGGTCCGAAAAGTAAAAGGAATATCTGTCCTTGCTCGAAGGGCGGACGGATTGAATAGTTCCGAGCTTAGAGGGCTGGCTGACTCTTTAAAGCAGAAGATCGGCTCAGGAATTGTTATCTTGGGAACTGAATCAGGGAAAAAAGTTTTTCTAGTTGCTGCTGTTACCAAGGATTTAGTCGAGCGAGTTAAGGCAAATGAATTAATCAGAGAGATTGCCCCTATCATAGGCGGTGGAGGGGGAGGCCGCCCTGACTTTGCTCAGGCTGGAGGTGCAAAGCCCAAGAAATTGGATCAAGCTTTAAAAAAGAGTTATTCTATCCTGGAAAAGATGATTAAATAAATGAAAAAGAGGACATGCTACTTTTTAGCACGAAAAATCACCTCAAAAGAGGATTGAAATAATTTCAGGATTTTGACATCATAAATATTCATGCTGATAAAAAAAGAATTATGAAACTCCCAAAACCCTTTAAATCGAAGATTTTTGCCTCCCTGGGAATTCTATTGCTTCTTGTTTTGTTTCCTTTAGAAGCGGATGCTCAGGTAGAGCCTCGACAAAATAAAACATTTGATAAAATCGTCAAGGCGGTTGCTGAAAAATACAATTTGGAAGCCTCTCTAATTCATTCCATAATTCGCGCCGAGTCAGATTATGACCCACAATGTGTCTCTTCCAAAGGAGCTTTGGGGCTTATGCAATTAATGCCTGAAACAGCAAAAATATATGGTGTAGGAAATCCGTTTGAACCTCGAGATAATATCGAAGGAGGAGTAAGATATATCAAGGATTTGATTAACCTTTATAACGGAAGAACAAGGTTTGTCCTGGCAGCTTATAACGCCGGTCAAACGGCGGTAAAAAAGTATGGGGGAATTCCTCCTTATCCAGAAACGAGAAATTATATTGAAAAAGTAATGACTTCATACCCAAAATCATTCATAAAAACAAGAACGAAAGTTTATAAATATCAAGACTCTTCAGGAAGAGTAGTTTTTACAAACTGTCATTATCTTTACTCTTCAAACAAAACAACGGATAAATCTGATAAATAAAAGGGGGCAGGCTACTTTTTTGCAGAAAAGGGATAGCTGCATTTTTCCTTAACACTTGGATTTGATTTGTAAAAAACAGTCATTTATTTATTCCAAAATGTGGGCTTGATAAATCAAGCCCCTACACAATACGTATTAAGCCTATAAAAGATCAAAAGTGCGGATTTGATAAATCAAGCCCCTACACAATACGTATTAAGCCTATAAAAGATCAAAAGTGCGGATTTGATAAATCAAGCCCCTACAATAAAGAATAAAAAAGGGGATAGGTTACTTTATTTACAGATAGCCTTTAACCTGGATACTTCGCGGAATAATTTCAAACGTCGCCGGTAATATACCTACTTGTTCTCCATCAATTTCTATAAGGACATCACCCTTATTATCTTCAGCAAAAGCCTCTATTTTTCTACCGCGAATCAGCGATATCTTAGGATGAGACAGGTGGGTTCCTGTATAGATTTTCCAGGCATTCCTGAAAAACTCTAACATCTTCATCCCTTTCACCAAAACAACATCAAAAAATCCGTCATCCAGCTTAGCATCGGGGGCTATTTTCATCCCTTTGCCAAAAATCCTTCCGTTTGAAATCGCTCCGATCATATATTCATCAAGAGGCAGTTCCTCATCATCTATCTTTATGCTCACCATTTTGTTCTTGTAAGTGACGAATGTGGAGATTAGACATCTCATGTAAGAGGACGCTTTTCGTTTCATTCTGCTCTGGTTAACCTTTTTGACCACTTCGCCGCCTATCCCAAAATCAGCAACATTAATAAAAAATCTTTCTTCCTCTTTTCCTGAATAACTCTTGAACTTCGCTCTTCCTACATCTATCAAGGAGGAGGGAGCTTGAGTTATAACTTTCAAAGCATTCTTAAATCCAAGAGGAATATTAAGACTTTTGGTAAAATCACAGCCGCTCCCTGAAGGCACGATTCCCAGAGATACTACTGGATTTATAATTTTTTGGTTTTCATAAAAGCCATTGGCGATTTCATTCATAGTGCCGTCGCCTCCGACTCCAACAATCAGTTCTGTACCTTCTTTAATGGCCACTCTTGATATTTCAGTTGCCTGTAAAGGCCTTTCCGTGAATTCGTATTTAAATTCTTTTATAAAACTATTCAGGCCTTCCTTGATATACTTCCAGCGTTTTCTTGTCTTGCCCTTATCAGATTCAGGGTTGACTATCACCTGTGTCTTTAGGAACATCAATGACTCCTTCAGTTTTACTTGGTAATATTTTTTTCCGGAAAAGAGAGATCCCGATGATCCCGCCTAAAGCTCCCAAGGCAGAAAAAACGATAGCTGAGACCAAGATTCCGATTAAAAACGCTGGAACGGATACTTGAGTGGATCCACCTTCAAAAAAATCTTCAATTCCAGGAGGCATTTCTTCTGCGTACTCGGCAAACCTTTCCATCATTCTCCGGAAAAATTCTCTGTTAACAGGACGAAACAGAAAGCTGATAATTGCTTGCACCACAACAGCCACGATTCCTGTAAAAACACCCACAATCGCTCCATCTCCAGCAGTTAAAACAACAGGGGAATCTTTAGCAAGGAGATAGGCAGCGAGCATAGCTCCTCCTATGATCCAGAGGCAACAAAGACAATTAACGAACGGGATGCCGGAAAGAATGCCTGCGCCAGCACCACCTATCAAAGCTGCGGAAAACATTGCTGATTTTTGATTATCCATTCTTCCTCCTTCTCATTTTGTTCTTCCTATTCTATTTTGATTCATGTTTTATTTTCAAGAAATATTTTCAGGTGTAAAATCTTCTGTTCGATTCTCTCTCGCAAAATAATCTGTTAGGCCAATGATAAAATAAAAAGGCAGGATAGTCCCCCAGATGAACCCTGTTGCAAAGCGCGGCCAGTTGGAAGTCAGCCAGATGCGGAAGAAATTTCCCGCAGCATCAATCACTACGGGCAGTGACATCAAGATAAAAATTCGAGTTTTAGGCAAAGTAAGATTAGAGAACTTATTCAAGAAAGGATAGAGTCCAGTTCCTCCCAAAAATCCAAAATAGATACCAAAACAACGAGCGCACACGCCCAGAGGATAACCAAAGAGGAAAAAAGAGCGAGATGGATTTTGATGACAAATAGGGGAGAAAATACCATAGCAAAATGCTTGTAAACCCGAAGATTGGCTTTTCAAATAAGGGGCCAGAAAAATGACTCCTAACCAAATGATAGTACCGCAGAGGGTCAGAAAATATACGAGGAGAATTTTACTTTTCTTTTTCATCTCATAAAAGTTATAAAAGCACAAAAGCTAAAAAAGACCTGAGTAGCAAAATGTTTTATATGTATTATGTTCATCATTTACTTCACTTTGTCAGGCTACTCGAGTGTTAAAATTTTGTCAATTCTACAGATAAGATTTGACAGAATATTCCTCAATGTGTAAATTTAGCTTTGACTTTTTACTTTCCTATAAAAAAGCTCATGATTTCAACAAGGAGGTCATAGTGAGGGGAAATAAAATAAAATGGATAATTTTATTTACTTTAATCTTTTTTCCGTCTGCTCTTATCTTTTCTCAAACTGAACAAGCCCAAGAAATACTTGAAAAAAATCAAGCAGGAGTAGTTTATCTCACAGTCCTCGGGGATGAAAAAGAAACCGTCGCAGTAGGCTCAGGATTCGTAGTAGAGCAGGGAGTTATGGCAACTAGTTATCTGCTGATCAGTCAAGCTAAATCGTTGGTAGGGAATAATTTCAAAGGGAAGAAAGTAAAAATTGAAGGAATTTTGGCAGTTGATAAAAACTTGAATTTAGCTCTATTAAAGATCAAAGGCAAGACTCCTGCTCTCAGTATGGGGAATTCAGACGAACTGAACATGGGAAAAAAAGTCTATGCAGTTGGAGGTGATGAAACCGGAGAGATAGGAGCCTCAGAAGGAACAGTCAGAAATATCCTTGAGATTGAACCCACAAAAAGGTTCGTAGAAACTTCTCTCTCTGTCCCCCGGAGTTTTAACGGAGCGCCGCTGATAGATGTAAACGGGAAAGTCCTGGGCATGATCGTTTTTCTAGAAAGGAGCTTGAAATTTATCCTCCCTTCTAACTTGATGAAAACGCTGCAGAAAAAAAGCCTAGTCAAATTCAAAGATTATCAACATGAGGATTACCTGACAACTTTTGAAGGGGCCTTTCTTGCCGGAAAAGTCGCTTCCTTGCTCGATGAGACGGGGAGAGCTCAAAATTATCTGGAAAAAGTTGTTGAGTTAAGTCCTATGAATATTGAACCCATCTCTCTTTTAGCATCTGTCTACAACAGGCAAAGAAATTATCAAAAGGCAGCATCAGCCTACCAGAAAGTCATTGAATTAGATAACAACAGGGATGATGCTTACTATCAATTAGGAATTGTTAATCTAAGGCTAGGGAAATATCGCGATGCTATCGCTCCACTGCAAAAGGCAGTCGAACTCAATCCTGACCATAAAGATGCTCATTTTTATACAGGAAATGCCTATAAAGAGCTTAAGGAACTTGCCAATGCTGTAGAAGCCTATGAAAACTATCTCAATCTAAAACCTGAAGATCCCTGGGAAGGGTATTATCGCCTTGGATTATGCAGAATTGAGCTTAAACAGTTTGAAGAAGCCATCACGGCCTTGAATGAAGCCGCAAAAGAGAAGCCTCAGGATATAAAGACAAATTATTATTTAGCCCAGGCATATGACCAAGCAAATCAATATGAAAAAGCAGAGGAAACCTATAAACTGCTCGCCAAGCTAAGCCCTGAAGAAGCAGACAAATATTATAAAACCATTCTATTTATGTACGATAAGGCGGGTAATCACGAAAAGGCTATTGAAGCTGCAAAAAGCATAATCGAATTGAAACCCGACAGCACAGGAGATATTTACAACCTTGGTCTAATGTACCAGAAGCACAATAGATATGATGAAGCCATAAAGACTTTCAACGAAGTTTTGGCTATAAATCCTGCCGACGAATATTCTCATTCTAATATCGGGTATATCTACTACATACAAAATAAATTCAGTAAATCTATAGCAGCGTTTAAAAAGTTTGTAGAATTGGCTCCTGATAAGGCTGACGGCTGGTTTTATATCGGAATTTGTAATATGCAGCTCAAAAAATTTGATGCCGCTCTCGAACCTCTAAAGAAAACCATAGAACTTCGACCTGACTACAGTAACGGTAATGCAATCTATAATCTGGCCATCTGCTACTTGAATCTTCACGACAATTATAGCGCTAAAGAATTGTATAATAAATTGAGAGCTATAAATCCTGGGCTAGCCCAAAAGCTAAACCAACATATTAGATAACAACAGGAATCCCAATAACTGTAGCATTGCAAAATAATTTATCTTCCCGAATACAGGGTCTGTCCCTGATAATAATGTCTGACTCCCTCGACGATAAAAGCCTGGCGTCAGGCATTATCATTGGCAATGCCTGCCTTCAATAAAAGCAATGAAACCCCATCCCATAGAGCCTTGGGGCAATTGACAAAAGACACATCAATATGTTATAAAAATGTATCAGATTAGTCCTTCATTTTTAAAGATAAATCTTATTTCTCTAAAACAAAGAGATTCGCATCGAGAGCTATCATTTTTTAGTACCTTTACCTATAATCCGGAGAAACCTTAAAGGGCAGGTGGCGAAATTGGCATACGCGCTAGGTTTAGGACCTAGTTCCTGATAAGGGAGTGCGGGTTCGAGTCCCGCTCTGCCCATTACTGCTATATTCAATAAGAAAAATTTTTGACCGACTAAAGGCAAATGAATAGTAATATCAAAATCTTAAGCGGATGCAAAAGAGAAATTGAGCTTGATATTGAAGCTGATGAAGTTACGAAGGAATTTGAAAGGATTGTGACCCAGTTTTCGTCAAGAGCAAAGATTCCAGGTTTCAGGCCCGGGAAAGCTCCCAGAGACATCATTAAGCAGAGGTTCTATCCTGAAATAAAAGAATCGCTTTTTAATTCTCTTGTTCCAAAGGCCTTGAGCGCGGAGCTCAAGGCTCAAAACCTCAATCCCGTAGGAATACCTGTCGTTAATGACCTTCACTTCAATGAAGGCCAACCTCTTCATCTAAAAGCACAATTTGAAGTGTGGCCGGAGTTTAACCTTCCTGGATATAAGAAAATCAAGGTCAAGAATAAGAAGATTTCTGTAACAGATCAAGAAATAAACCAATCTTTAGAAGAACTCCGCCTAAGATCCGCCCAGTACATCCCCGTGGAGGGTAGGGGAGTGCACGAGGAAGATTATGTCGTAGCCGAAATGAAAGGGAAAGACTTGAAAACAAAAAAGTTTTTACCCCAGGAAAAAGTGGTCATCCTTGCGGGTCACGCTGAAAATGAAGAAATGCTGAACAAGAAATTAATAGGATCAATGCCCGGTGAAGAAAAAAATTTCACCCTCGAATATGATAAAAACCATCAAAGCAAAAAGCTGGCAGGAAAAAAGATCGAATATAATTTAAAAGTCATCTCCATAAAAGAAAAAAAGATTCCTACGCTTGATGATGAATTTGCTAAAGAGCTTGGAGAATTCGAAAGTTTTAAAGACTTAAAAGAAAAAATAAAAAAGGAAATAATTTCTTCAAAAGAAAAGGCAGCAAAACAAGATATGGCAGAGGAAATTATAAAAAAAATATCTGACAAGTTAAGTATTGGGCTCCCAGAAGTTCTCGTAGAACAGGAGTACATGGCAATCATGAGACGTCTGCTCTCTTCCCCTACCCAACAAGACATAAAAAAAGAAGATCTAGAACAATTAAAAAGTGAAGGAAAGAAAAAAGCAGAGCAAAACCTCAATAATCATTTAATCCTAAAGAAAATAGCTGAAAAAGAAAACTTGAAGGTGTCTGATCAGGAAATGCACGAACATTTCAAGGAAATAGCAAAAGCGAATAACATCCCCCTGGCGCAAGTTATAGATAGTGTGAATAAAGAAGGGAAAAAAGAAGAGCTAAGAAGCAGTATTCTCTTCAAAAAGACAGTTGACTTTTTAGTTGAACACGCTATAATAGAATGATCAGTATCTCATGATTTGAATCCCCCGATACTCAATCAAATAAGGAATGGATTAAATTTTCATAGCTTGAAATAAAATACTGGAGTATTATAATGCAAAATTCCCGCAGCTCCTCTGAAGTTTTGAAAAATATTGCCTTGATCCCCTTAAGAGATGTCGTAGTTTTCCCGTCGACTTTAGTTCCTTTCATCATCGGTCGCGGCTCATCCATCCAGGCACTGGAAACGGCGATGGAAAAAAATAAGATGATTTTCTTGTCTGCCCAGATGGATGCGTCTTTAGATGATCCAGGCCCGAGCAATATCTATTCTCTAGGCGTAATAGCCAAAATTATCAGGGCGATCAAAATGGACGATAAAAATGTCAAGGTTATCGTTGAGGGAAAGACAAGAGGAAGAATCATTGAATACTTAAGCACTACGCCCTATTATCAGGTTCTGGCTAAAGAAATAAAAGAAATTGATGGAGACAGCGCTGAGACGAAAGAACTTCTAAAAAGAGTTTTGACACTTTTCGAAGATTATTTGAAGCTAAGCCAGAATGCAAATTTTGAATCCATCATTCCCGCTTTTAGAGACAATAGTCCTGATAGGATTGCTGATATTATATCCTCCCACCTCTATCTTCATTTAGAAGAAAAACAAAATCTGCTGGAGACGATCAACAGCTTAGAAAGGATAAGAAGGCTTAATTTCATTTTAGAAAACGAAATTTTAAAAATTCATTCGAGATTAAAAAAAGATGGAAGAAAATACAGCCGGCGGAAAACTCCTTTCGCGGATCCAAACCAAAAAGTTTTTCCTACTGGATTAGGTTATAAAAAGGAAGAGCAACCAAACGAAATCGAGGAGCTGAGACAGAAGATCGCCAAGGCCAATATGCCCAAGGATGCAGAAGAGAAGGCTTCCAAGGAACTAGAAAGACTGGAGGCAATGCCCCCGATGTCAGCAGAAGCTACAGTCTGTCGAAATTACCTGGACTGGCTCATATCTCTGCCCTGGACGAAAAAATCAAGAGAGAAAAGAGACCTGAAAGAGGCTGAGAAAATTTTACATGAAGACCATTATGGATTAGATAAAGTCAAGGAAAGGATATTAGAGTACCTTTCCATTCGCCAACTTGTGAAAAATCCGAAGGGTATAATTCTAGGCTTCATTGGCCCTCCTGGAGTAGGGAAGAGCTCCCTTGGCCGTTCAATCGCCAGATCAACAGGAAGAAAATTTGTTCGCCTTTCGTTGGGAGGAGTCAGAGACGAGGCTGAAATTCGAGGACATAGAAGGACATACATAGGAGCTTATCCCGGAAGAATTATCCAGATGGTCAAAAGAGCTAAAACAAAGAATCCAGTTTTTTTACTTGATGAAGTTGATAAGATGAGCATGGACTTCAGGGGAGATCCTGCATCTGCGTTGATGGAAGTCTTAGATCCTGAACAAAACAGCACTTTCTTAGATCATTATATAGATACTGATTTCGACCTCTCCCAGGTTATGTTTATCGTGACGGCAAACATGGTCGAGCCTGTCCCCCGTCCTTTGCTTGATAGGATGGAAATCATCCGACTTCCCGGTTATACAGAGGATGAAAAGCTCCAGATAGCCAAACATTTCTTATTATCCAAGCAAATGAAAATTCATGGTCTTAAAAAGCAGAACATCAAAATTACTGACAAGGCTTTTATGAATCTCATTCGTAATTACACCAGAGAAGCTGGAGTGAGAAATATAGAACGTGAAATAACTTCAATCTGTCGGAAAGTGGTGAAAAAAGTCGTATCAAAAGGCAGAACTCACGAAGAAAAAGTAACTTCAAAAAATTTGGAAACATATCTAGGAATACCAAGGTTTAGACGAGCAGAGATAGATAAAAAAGATGAGGTTGGAGTGGCTATAGGAATGGCCTGGACAGAATTTGGAGGAGAGCTTTTAACGTTTGAGGTCACAAAGGTTCATGGAAAAGGGAACTTTACTCTAACCGGACATCTCGGAGAAATCATGCAGGAGAGCGCTCAAGCTGCTTTTAGTTATGTCAGGGGAAAAATATTTGAGTATAACATTGCTAAGGATCTGCACAAAAACTACGATATTCATATTCACGTTCCAGAAGTCGCAACTCCAAAAGAAGGCCCCTCTGCCGGGATAACTGTCGCTACTTCCATAATATCTCTCCTCACGGAAATTCCGGTAAGCAAAAAAGTGGCAATGACGGGAGAGATCACTCTAAGAGGAAGAGTTCTTCCTGTTGGCGGCATAAAAGAAAAACTACTGGCAGCTCACCGAGAAAGAATAAAAGAAGCCATTATTCCTCTAGATAACAAGCCTGATTTAAAAGATTTACCAAAAAACGTAAAAGATGATATTAAAATCCATTTCGTAGAGAACATGGACGAAGTCTTAGAGATAGCCTTAACCAGAGAATTGCCAACAAAGCCAAAAAAGAGAAAAATTGCCGCTTCCTCTGAAATTCCTGAAGGTGAAGAGGAAGGGGGAGGCCCTCAAGAGCCACCCGTAACTCATTAATACTGAATAATTAAATTTTTTACCATTAATTCAATATAACATTACCGTCTAAAAATTAATCACAAGAGAGGTAAGTAAAATGACAGAGTTCAATTTAGCTGAACTTGAAGAAAAGAAAATTTCAGCTTTATTTAAAATTGCTGGAGAAGTAGGTCTTACAGATTATGAAAAAGAAGATTCAAACAAGCACAACCTCGTTTTCAGAATCTTGGAAGCCCAAGCTAAAAAAAATGGCATGCTTTTCTCAGAGGGAGTACTTGAATGTCTCGACGACGGATTTGGGTTTCTAAGAGCACCTGAATTCAGTTATTTACCCAGTCATGATGATATCTATGTTTCTCCTTCTCAGATTCGAAAATTCCAACTCCGAACAGGCGATACGGTCTCAGGAATTGTCCGTCCACCTAAAAATGGAGAGAAATATTTCGCCCTTATCAAAATCGAAGCCATTAATTTTACTCATCCTGACACTATCCTTGAAGCAAGAAGGAATGTGAAGTTTGACACTCTCACTCCTCTTTACCCTTTTGAAAAAATCAATTTAGAAGATGGTAGCAAAAAAAATCTCAACGCCAGAGTGATGGATCTCCTGACTCCGCTAGGAAAAGGACAGAGAGGATTGATTGTATCTCCACCTCGAGCCGGAAAAACGACGCTTTTAAAAACAATTGCCAAATCGATTGAAAAAAATCATCCGGAGATTCATCTTGTTGTTCTTCTAATTGCAGAACGTCCTGAAGAGGTTACAGATTTTCAGAGAAGCATTAACGGAGAAGTTGTCGCTTCGACCTTTGACGAACCGCCAGTACGAAATGCTCAGGTTGCTCATATTGTGCTTGAAAAATCAAAAAGGCTTGTGGAAATTAAAAAAGATGTGATCATTTTGCTTGACAGTATAACACGTTTAGCAAGAGCTCATAATGCGATTATTCCCCCTTCAGGGAAGGTTCTTTCTGGAGGAATAGATGCAAACGCGCTTAATAAGCCAAAGAAGTTCTTTGGTTCAGCAAGAAAAGTTGAGGAAGGCGGAAGTCTAACAATAGTTGCAACAGCCCTGGTTGACACTGGAAGCCGAATGGATGAAGTCATATTTGAAGAATTCAAGGGAACGGGCAACATGGAGATTAATCTAGACAGAAGGCTTGTAGACAAAAGGTTGTTCCCAGCTATTGATATTACCCGCTCAGGAACGAGAAAAGAAGAACTCCTCATCAAGGATAAAGATCTCAACAGAATATGGATATTAAGGAAAGTTCTAAGTTCGCTCGGCGAGGTAGAAGCTATGGAGTTACTTCAGGATAAAATGTCAAGAACAAAGACTAATAATGAATTTTTAGATGCCATGAGCACAGGTTAATATGAAAGCGGCCTGCTAAAAGTCAGCCCGTATCAAAGCATATTAGCTAAATCCCCCTGAAATTCTCAAACATCTTTTAAAATCCAACTTTTTAAACATTCCTTGATCTTGCTATTCTGAGCCAGATCATCATTTATCAGATTTCAACCACACAATAGGGGAGAGGTATATTTGAATAAAGCCTCATTTCCTATTACGAAGAGATAATACAGAAACGGATGAGGTATTCCCTTAAAATTTTTGTTGAAATATATGGCCAAATCTAAATAATAATGAAGTATAAAAGTACGATAACAAACCTTCTTCCTCTGTTTAAACAGACCCTGGAATCGTATTTTTTTTCAAGGAGGTCCTAAATGAGAAAAAACGTTAAATTACTGAGGATTATTCATATCCATCTCGCACCGGTGATAATCGGTCTGATTTTTCTAACCCAGATCACCATTGCCCAAAAAAAGATCACATCTCCCCAGGAATTTTTTGGATTCGAGCTAGGCAGCGATAGAAAAATCGCACGCTGGGACAAAATCGTCGACTACTTTAAAGTTCTGGAAAAAGAAACCAATAAGCTCAAGGTCATTAATATGGGACAGTCCACTATGGGCCATCCTTTTTTGCTGGTCATCATATCTTCTCCAGAGAACCTGGCCAACCTTGATCGGCTGAGGGAAGTTAATGCCAGGATCAGCGACCCGCGTGGCATCCCCGAGAATGAGATTAAGAAACTCGTCATCGAAGGCAAGGCGGTTATCTGTCAGTCCATGAGCCTCCACGCCACAGAGATCGGGGGCACCCAGATGAGCTCTGAGCTGACCTTTGACCTCGTAACTCGGAATGATAAAGAGACGCAGCGGATCCTTAACAATGTAGTCTTCTTCTTGATACCGAGCTTTAACCCGGACGGCCAGATAATGGTCACTGACTGGTATCGCAGGACAGTTGGAACGGAGTTCGAGGGCTCTAGTCTACCCTGGCTGTACCACAAATATGCAGGCCATGATAACAACCGGGACGGCGATTATATCAACCTGGCCGAGTCAGTGCACGCGGCCAAGATAATGTTCAGAGACTGGGTTCCCCAGGCTTACATCGACCATCATCACATGGGAAGCTACGGCGCCCGGTTCTACGTTCCACCCTACTGCGAACCCATACGTCCCTACGCAGATCCTCTCATCTGGCGCGAGCATAGCTGGTATGGCGCCCACATCGCCTACAAGCTTGAGGAGGCAGGAAAATCAGGCATCCTCAACGCCGCCCAGTATCCTGGATGGGGCCATTTCGGATGGCACTGGATTACTCCCTTCCACAACATCGCCGGGATGCTCACCGAGTCAGCCAGTACAAGGCTGGCATCACCCCTGTTTATCCATCCCGAGCAGCTCCGAGGAGGTTCCAGGCAGTTTCCAGACTATGAGGCCCAATCCACTTTCCCCAACCCCTGGCCTGGTGGCTGGTGGAGGCTCCGGGATATCGTCGAACAGAAGAAGATCTCAGCCTGGGCACTTCTGGACCTTGCAGCCAGGAACAAGGAGACCGTGCTCTGGAACGCCTACCTCAAGGCCAAACGGCAGACAGAACGCGGTGCGCAAGGCAAGCCTAAAGCCTATGTCATCCCGGTTGCTCAACACGATTCTCTGACCGCTGTGAAGATGGTCAACACGTTGTCATTGTCTGGCATTGAAATCCGTCAGGCCCGAAAAGAGTTTACAGTCGGCGGTGTGACCTATCCGAAAGGCTCATACCTCATATCTCTGGCACAACCCAAAATGGGTTTGATCCGGAACCTGCTCGGCCAGACTCATTACGCCGACAACGAATGGACCAGGGACAAAGACGGCTCTCCGCTCCGGCCTTACGACCTGGCAACACACACCATGAACGAGTTCATGGGTGTCCGTGTCGACCCGATTAACGAGGCTGTCAGCGGTGATTTCCAGACACTGACAGGCCAAACGCGAGTCTCAGGGAGAGTTAGCATAGGTGGCTCGGGTTTCGTGCTCGACGGAAGGCTAAATGCAAGCTTCAAAGCCGTAAACCTGCTGCTTGATAAAAAGATTTCGGTCCAGCGGATTGACAACGCTGTCTCAGGACTCCGCCCTGGAGACTTCATCGCCTCTGGTGGACCTGAGTCTGTCCTCAAGAATGTGGCAGAGCAGACAGGCGTCCACTTTAAAGCTCTTGAAAGCAAGCCTAAGGGAGGAACCCACAAGGTCAAACGGATGCGTGTCGGCATGTATCAGCGCTACTATGGCGGAAATATGGACGAAGGCTGGACCCGACTTGTTCTTGAAAACTTCTCGTTTCCCTATACATCCCTCATGGACGCAGAGATAAAAAAGGGGAATCTTGTCAAAAAGTATGACGTTATCATCCTTCCCTCAGATTCGACAGGAATGATAACCGGTGATATACCCCCAGACTCAAGATACGGGCGGCGCATTTCGGAAGTTCCCCCTGAATTTCGAAGTGGAATCGGCAAAGAGGGCATTGAAGCACTTAAAGCGTTCGTGGAGAAGGGAGGAACCTTGGTCACGCTGGGTGAAGCCTGCAGCTTTGCGATCGAAAAGTTTGGACTGAGTGTCCGTGATACAGTGGACGATCTGAGCTCTAATGAGTTCTTCTGTCCGGGTTCAACGCTCAAGGCCACGTTCGATAATAACCACCCCTTAGCCTATGGGATGCCGTCAGAGGGCCTGGTTCTCTTCCGCAGCAGCCTGGCATTTGTGATTACACCTGGCCAGCATAATGAAGACTACGAAACTGTTGTCCGCTACACCGATAGCGATATCCTTCAAAGCGGTTGGCTGATAGGGGAAGAGCATTTATCCAAGAAAGCAGCGATGGTCTCTGCTAAACATGGTAAGGGCCAGGTGGTTCTCATCGGGTTCAGGACTCAGCATCGGTGCCAGACTCACGGCACATTCAAGCTTCTCTTCAATGCCTTGATACGCTGATACTTCGATTCTTTGTCCGCCTCGCCTCCTTCATCTAAGCGAGTATCTTAAAAAAAAGGATTCGTAACTTTCTGTCTAGCTTCGTATTAGACAATTTTAATTCGAGTGGCAATATCCATAAAGAATTCTCGAGACCATATTTCTAATTTTTTTGGTTCTTTCACATAAGGTTCCACTTCTTGCCGGGTCATCCCAAAATCAAGACTCTCAATCCGTTTCTCCAGGAGAGATCGAAATTCATTTGGAGACAGAGGTTTCTCCGACTTCCAGTGACCGGTTTGGCGCATTCTTTTTTCAAGATGGGAGAGGTGTAGCTCAGGATTATGCGAAATAAGCCATACAAAATCGTACCAGTCTCGCCCTTTTACTCTCTTCTTCCATCCCCGGCATAGAACAGCGTGCATTTTACCTGCAAATAAATCGGGGAGAATAAAAGACCGCACTGCGAAAGGAATCGGCATCAGAAGATATCGAGTCTCGGTTGAAAAACCTGAAGGGGGATCTGTATCGACTTCCAATTTAATCTTGAGAATTTGTCCTTTCGGAATAGCATTGAAGATCTCATCACCGACTTCTATGGTTAAGAGTTGGTTTCGTGTGTTCGCTTTAAGAAATGCAGATTGAATGGGAGAATCAATGGCCTTATTTATCCTTTCAGCTTTCACCTTAAAGCCAAAGGCAAAAAGCTCCTTTTCGAGGCCCTTAACGTAACTTGAAATGTCAAAATCCTCTCCAGCCTCCAGCAGGGAAAAATCCAGATCTTCTGAGTACCGATCCAGCCCGTAAAGTATCCTCAAAGCAGTGCCCCCATAAAAAGCTGTCTTTTCAAAAAACTTCATGCGCCAGAGACCAAGAAGTGCGATTTCCTGCAAGATTTCTCTGAGAGCACGGATATAGTCATCGGCTGTACGGCATTCATATTTTGAGAGCATTTGAGAGATTGCTTCATGCATGTTGCCTCTCCTGTTTATTACGACGTAGATTACGAACCAAACTACTCAGTTTTTTAAGTTTTTGGGAGCGGTATCTCATAGCAAATTCAGCCAGTCTTTCAGGATTCATTCCAGAAAGAATGCCTGAATCGATACGAAGGTCGTGCACCAGGTACCTGTACATTGCTTTTTGTGTTTTAATTTCTATCCCCCGGTCACTGACGATTTTATCAGCCAAAGCTTTATCCGGCTCCGCGATTAAAAAAGACTGGCCGTTTCTCTGTTCGACCCGCATCATTCCAGTCTGGAATGCTTGAAGGGGAATCATCCGGTATTTGAAAAGGCCAACAGGCGTTAAAAAGCTGCGGGAGCGTCCAGTCGTTATTGATGTCAATGCTTCGACTCTTTCCGGAGTCAGTCCGTGGTAATGGAGAGCATATTCTAAAGAGATATAGGATGGACCATAGATGAGATTTGCTAAAAGCTCCCGGGAGAAAGGATATCTTCTGTAATCATCACCGAATATGTAGAGTCCCTTTTTGATGCGGATTATGTTATTTTTTCGAATCAGATCAGTGATCTTATCTCTAGGATGAGCATATTCTTCCAGGGCAACCATAAGCGTCTGGTAATCGAATATTTCCCTGTTGATTCTCTTTCTTATTTCTATGATTGACATTTTATTCCCCCAGATTTTCGCATTTCCTTATGACTAATCCATTTTCCCATTATATATAGCATATTTATACATAGTATGTCGATAATTTTTCGACAAACTATGCAATATTTGCTTATTTTTAAGTATTCTCTATGACTATTACAAGATACATTCATTGGAATTTTATATAAAATATATTAAGATGACTTTAGATTTAAGTTAGATAATGAATGGGAAGATTAAAATTAAGAACAAATGTCCTTCTATATTTCTATTGAGTATTATAATAATAAACTGTTAGATCCAATAAAATAAGGGAGTGTATTCATAGGAGTGTATTCATAATGGAATATAAACTGAGTCCATCTGATCTCACATTTCTATATGATGGGTGTAAGCACTGTTTCGTATTAAAGGTCAAACATGGAATATTTCAACCATCAATTCCGATTCCAGCAGTTTTTACTGTAATTTCTGAGATCCAAAAGAACTATTATTCAGAGATGCGAACTGAGGAATTTTGTCCTGATCTTCCACCTGGGATTGTGACATATGGGGAGAAACGAGTTAAATCGGGACCTGTTAAACTGGAGGGGTGCAAGAGTACCTGTTATATCAGTGGCCGCTTTGACATAGTCGCATCGCTAGACAACGGTTCTTATGCTGTCATAGACTTTAAAACAGGAAATCCTGCCGACCAGAAGACTAAAATGTATAGTCGCCAGCTTCATGCATATGCTCTTGCGCTAGAAAATCCAGTTGAAGGAGCATTTGAACTAAAACCAATATCGAAGCTTGGACTTCTTTACTTCTCACCTGATAGCTGTGAGCTGATTTCACAAACCCGTCAGGCTCTCCAAGGTAACCTTGACTGGATCGAAATTCCTCGAGATGACGAATCATTCAACAGTTTCTTACAAGAAGTAGTTCAACTTTTGGATGGCCCCTTGCCGCCTTCAGATCCAGATAATTGCAATTGGTGTGCCTTTCTTGAAAGAACAGGAAAGGTTGGAAACAAGACTCAAGACACTAATACATCAACAGAACCAACCATCAAAGGCCCAAGTTGCCCACAATGCAGTGGACCTATGCGTCTGAGAACTGGTAAGTTTGGTGAGTTCTGGTCATGTTTAAAATTCCCTGATTGTAAGGGCACAAGAAATAAATAAGCTTAGTTTTTCTCGGTTAAAGATAGGATTCATAATGAAGATTGTTTATATCTTCTTCATTACATTCTAACATTTTTTCGCTTACTACAGCCTCGCAATAGGGATACAGTGAGATTAGTCAGTTTGTATCAACGTTATTCTTAAACACAAGAGTAAAATCAATAAACTGAAAAAAAATAACAATATAATTTTATTATTGACAAATGGTTCCATATGTGGTACCAATAATGAGCAAAATATGTACAAACATGCTATTTCAATCAAATGGAGCGATGAAGACAATGGTTTTATCGCCACAATTCCCGGCATCAAATCCCTTAGCGCTTTTGGTAACACTAGAGAAGAAGCTCTATCAGAATTCAATATTGCCGCTAAAGCGTACTTTGAATCATTAAAAAAAACTGGCAGACCACTCCCACAGGAGCATAAAATTATTCCTTACAGTGGACAAACCCGCCTCAGGATGCCCAAAAGCCTTCATGCAGCTCTTTCTAGTGGGGCAGAGAGCGAAGGTGTTTCCCTTAACACATATATAGTTACTTTATTGTCAGAGAGACATATTGAGAGAAAGCTAATAAAAGAAGTTACAGATTTAAAAAGAATGCTTGAGATCATGAATTCAAGAATAATATCCGATACGTATAACGCAAACCATTCTATCCATAAAATTGAAGAAAGTAATGAGAGATATCGAGCTAAAAAAAATAAAAAGAAATAGCTCTCCAACAAAAAATTTACCACATCTTTTCGATCGTCCGGGTGTGCGGCCTCGGATTTTTTCTTCCAGATTCGACTTCGATGAATTTTTACTCATGTTTTGTGACCCATTAACCATGAACTACACCAGGTCTCTAAATATGAGGAGTCACTTCAATGGTAATGGAGCGATGAAATTAAAGTTGTCTTCTCCGACATTTTTCTTTAATGTTTCTATGATTGTCATGAAGTCGTCATGAGGCCCAGCAATATAGAGAGGTTTACTCTCTATGCCAAATTCTAATTCGAAATCATAATCTGTCTCCGGTCTGCTCTATGACGTATTATGAAATTATTCTCTCCAATCCTCCGTCAGTATATAATTGACAGAGAGAGTATTCTGGGAATTTGATTAAAATCTTGACAAAAACGATTACATTGTATACTATGTATTGCATATGATTACAAGGAGAAAGCATATGAGTACTTCTGTGTCTATAAGGATTTCTGACGATCTTATCGAAAAGCTAGATGATCTAGCCAAAGAAACCGAAAGATCCAGATCCTTTCTTATTCAAAAGGCCCTGGAGGCTTATCTTGATGAGCTTGCTGATTTGCAGATCGCACTCGACCGCTTGCACGATGCAACCGATGCCGTAATTTCCATTGATGACATGAGAAAAGAGCTTGAAGTATAAAATTGCTTTTAAAAAGTCAGTCTCACGCGATCTTAAAAAAATAGGTAAAGAACAATCCGAAAGAATATTGTATAAGATTGAAAAAGAGCTTTCTATACGAGCAACCGAATATCCTGAATTGAAAGGGACATTCGCTGGATTGAGGAAATGCCGGATAGGTGATTACAGGGTAATGTTCACTATTATTAATGATACTGTTTTAATTGTCAGAATTAGACATAGAAAAGAGGCATATAAAACAGGCTTCCATAAAGTCCGTCAGAAGGGAAGCCATGTCAGTTTAAAAAAAGGTGAATTCAAAACTGTAGTTCCATAATCCTTGCCAAATGATGATTATTTTTATAATCTAATCCCCTTGGGAATCGAGTAAGTAGTTAGGATTTTTTTTGGGTATTGCAAGTCAGAACCAAATGAAACCGGAAGAACAAGCCAGAGTTGAACTTTGTCAGCATATAAACACCCTGCTCAAGATCAACGGCAGCGCTGCTATGGTTGTGCCTGATAATGTGCTTTTTGAAGGCGGAGCAGGGGAGACTATACGACACAAGCTCTTGCATGAATGCGATGTACATACACTTTTGAGACTGCCAACAGGCGTATTTTATGCCCAGGTAGTAAAGGCAAATGTGCTGTTTTTTGACCGTAAGCCTTCCAGTGAAATCCCATGGACCAAAGAGCTGTGGATATATGACCTTCGTACGAATATACATTTCACCCTGAAGACTAATCCATTGAAGCATGAAGACTTGAAGGATTTTATTCAGTGCTACAATCCTAAGGACCGCCATAAGCGGGAGGAAACAGAGCGATTCAAGCATTTTGCCTATGATGAACTGATGCAACGGGATAAGGTGAGCCTGGATATCTTCTGGCTCAAAGATGAAAGCCTCGAAGATATGGAAAACCTGCCTGATCCTGATGTTCTTGCATTGGAAATAACCGAAAATTTAGAATCTGCCTTGGACCAATTCAGAGCAATTCATGAATATCTTGAAAAAAATCACAAGAAATAAACATTATATTTCATGTTGATTTCTATTTGCCTATTGAATTGCTGAATAATCTTCTAATAGAGGAACAGGCGTTCTAGTTAAAAAATATAATAATATCTTATATTTTTTTCTTTTCTATTTGACAAATATAATAATATCATATATATTTTATTTGGAAATAAAAATGAATATACAGAATAAATTAGCAAATCATCTAAAAAAAGAAAGAGAATCTCTGGATCTTACTCTTAAGGAAGTGTCCAAAAAACTTGGATTCAACAATTACCAAACTTTAAGCAGTATTGAAGCAGGGGAGAGGGAAGTCAAGGCCTGGGAACTTGCCAAATTAGCCGAAGTCTACGGCCGCGATACAAATTATTTTTTAAATTTAGAACCTCCTCAGACAGATATCAGAATCCTCTGGAGAAGCCCAGAAACAAGTCCTCAAAAAACACTCATTGGAAGACAATTCATTTCGATATGCAAGCGCTATCAAAACCTTCTGAACCTTCTCGACGAGTCCGATGCTTCAAATACAGGATTAAAATTCAAGATTGATAAACACAGATTACTTGCCCAAAACGCTTTTAAATATGTTGAAAATCTAGCCGCCAAATACATCCGCACTCTGAAATTGGGATACCGCCCAGCATGTTCTTTGCCAAAAATCCTAGAGGAAGAGATGGGCATCAAGATTGTTTTCTTGCCAATGGATTTTGACATTTCAGGAGGCTCTACAATCGATGATAACTTCGGAATGGCAGTTCTCATCAACGCCCATGACGCACCTTGGCGGCGCAATTTCGATCTTGCCCACGAATTCTTTCACCTGATAACCTGGGAAGATTTCGCCCCGGAAGAGATCTATCAAGACGAGACCAGAGGAAAAAGCCGAATTGAACAATCAGCTGACGTCTTCGCTGCCTTTTTACTCCTGCCAGAGGAAGAGGTCCGAGATGAGTTTGAGAAACGAACAAAAGATAAATCTATATCCTATCTCAACCTGGTAGACATCGCCCGTGATTTCAACGTCTCGATCGAAGCTTTACTCTGGCGATTGGTCAACCTTGGCCTTTTGAAGAGAGAAAATATTCAAGCGGAACTCGAAAAAGGGACCATTAAAGATATTGACAAAAAACACCGACATACAGATTGGGCAGAAACAGAGAGGCCTCATATTTCCGCCAAATACATCTCTTTGGCGATCAAAGCTTTCCATCTTGGAAAAATATCCAAAGGGAAACTTGCCGAATATGTTGGTGAGAAATACAGTGCAATTCCTTTGTTCTTAAAAAAGTACGGATACGACGAAAACGAGGACTATTCTGTTGCGTATCGTACTACTTGACGCCGATGTCATAATCGACCTTCATCGATACAGGATTTGGGAACACATTTTCAATAAAAACAAAATTTTAATTCCTTCTATAGTTCTCAGACGGGAGGTCTATTATTATGAGGATGAATATGGCCTCAGACATAGTATTGAGTTACTGGGAGAAGTAGGGAAGACCATCACGGAAGTGTCAATAACGGTTGATGAACTACGTGATTTCAAGAGCAATTTTGACCGTTTTATACAAGAAGAACTTGACGCAGGAGAAACAGAAGCCTTGAAAATCTTAAATGATAGAGATGATTGCAATTTTTGCACATGTGATAAAGTAGCAATTAAGGCAATTTCACTATTAGGGAAAAGAGAACAAGGCTTGTCGTTTGAAAAGCTCTTGAAATCTAGCGGAATCACAAAAAGGCTTGAAAATAAACATACTGAGCATTATTTTCGAAAGTACTTGGATGAAGGAAGTCTGCTGCGTATTCAAAGATTTGGAATAAAGGAATAAATGATTATTCATTAATATCCAGCCTGACTGACGTCAACTATTTTTTCCCTTCGGGAAAAATAATTCGCTGATCACTGCAGACTGATTCAGCCTATGGGAACAGCTGTAATTTTGAAGTTATTAGCCTCGTTAGTATTTGAGAGCCTTTTTGAAGCGATCTCTGGGGCTGTTGAAATAGATTTTTTGGGGATTAAATAAATAAGGATTCCAACCACTGAGCCAGACAAGATGCTCTATAAGCTCCTTTTTCTCTTCTGTGTCGGGGAGCTTGTCCAAGTCATCTGCTGCTTCACATGTTTTGTGACCCATTAACCATGAACTACACCAGGTCTCTAAATATGAGGAGTCACTTCAATTGTAATGGGGCGATGAAATCAAAGTTGCCTTCTCCGACATTTTTCTTTAATGTTTCTATGATTGTCATGAAGTCGTCATGAGACCCAGCAATATAGAGAGGTTTACCCTCTATGCCAAATTCTAATTCGAAATCATTATCTGTCTTCGATTACCTTTAAAATGTGTTAATTCAGTGATTCATATCTTTGGTATTTATGCCTATTGTTGTTAAGTGTATATGCAGAGTTAAGTACAATTCCAACAATTCCATCAAGATTTAAAAAAATCACGTCCATATAAAAGCTCTTGTCTCGAATCACAATTTGAATTATATTCCCATTAACATGAACAAAAAACCCGGAAGAAACGATCCTTGTCCCTGCGGCAGCGGGAAGAAGTACAAAAAGTGCTGCGGCATCAACCAGTCGCAGGGCGGTTTTGTACATACACCGGAATCCTGGCTGCCTCCTGCTGAGCGAACGGGCACTCTCTGGGACGATTATATAGAAGTCATCCCGTTCGTCGCGATATATGGAAAGAAAATCATGGGTTTTGACAAAGACGGCCGAGAGTTCGAAAGAGCCGTCTCGGATTTCGAGAAGCGGTTCCGCCCAGGAGAGAAGGACGGAATCACGGATAGCTTTTTCATTAGCTGGATGCACTTTGACCTCCGGTTCGGAAAAAGCCTCGAAACAGTGGCCGAAAGGCTTCTCTCCGATCCCATGATCTCGGACCTCATGGAGCCGGGACCTACCTACATTCGGCAACTCAACGAAAGTTACCTTACATTCTACGAGATCATCGCGTACACTTCCAGGCTGGATGCCACCACCGTAGAGGAGCTGGGGGCTGGGCAGCGTTTCACAGTCCTCCATGTTTGGGAGCTTTTCGAAATCGAACCGGGGCCCGGGGAGATCTGGTTCGCGCGTAGGGTCGGCTCGCCGGACCGATCCATCTTCTATACGACTCCCTATATCTACGAGCCAGAAACACGCGCGCAATTCAAACGGGCTGTTCTTACTCAGGAAAAAGACTTCAGCCTGGGTCCTAGGGCATCGCTTTTTCCAGCCGACCGCCATTTCGCCGAGTCACAGAAAGAGACCGTGCCCTTCTGGGCCGAGTATATCTCCCGGGGAAGATTTATCGACCTTTCGCAAATTCCTCATCACGCCCTTGTCACCACAGATGGCGAGGAGTTCGTGTTCACGGAAATTCATTTCCGCATCAGGGACAAGGCTGCCCTGCGGAAGCGGCTTTCTGTGCTCCGAAGCTACCAATACGACGACAAGAACGACTCATGGAATTGGTTGAAGGCAAAGAGCCGGAAATATCCAGATGCTTCCAGGACTGTCTTTGGGCATTTCCGCATCGAAGGCGACCGCCTCGTCGCCGAGACGAATTCGCGGGAGAGGGCTGTCCGGCTGCGGTCCAAACTCAAAGGACATCTCCGCAGCCTCATTGTTTATGAAAAAACGCTCTATCGTGATCCGTACGACATGCCGGAGATGTCCTCGGAAGAAATCGAGGTGCGGAAAAAAGTGTCCAAGGAGCTGAACTCCAGGCCTGAAATCCAAGAAGCGATAAAGAAACATCTGGAACACCATTACTTCAATGAGTGGCCCAAGACGAAACTCCCCGCCCTCGGCGGCATCTCGCCCCTCCAGGCGGCCAGGAGGGATAAAGACCGCGCTAAGCTTGTTGCCCTCATCGACAATATCGAACGATCTCAGAACGCGCCGACTTCGGAGATGCCAAAAATCGACATCGACAATCTGCGCCGGCTGCTCGGCCTCCCACCCAAGGCAAACTAGAATACGGTTCTCTTTGCCAGGCTGAAATGGATTATTGATGATATTCCAGAGGTCTTAGCAGTTACAGATGTAAAAAAAATTCTTCATCAGTTTTTCCATGAAGGTAAAGGAAAAGACCCTATCGTCCATTTTTATGAAACATTTTTGGCTGAATATAACCCACAAACAAGAGAGAAGAGAGGAGTTTATTATACTCGGGAACCAGTAGTCTCCTATATTGTTCGTTCCTTACATAGCATTTTGAAGGAGCGTTTTAATAGAGCTGATGGATTTGCAGGTGATTCAGTAACAGTTCTTGATCCTGCAGCAGGAACATTAACCTTTTTGGCTGAGGTTGCCAAGTTGGCAGAAAAGGAATTTGTCTCCAAATATGGAGATGGAGGCAAAGAAAATTTTATAAGAGAGCATATACTCCAGAATTTATATGCATTTGAACTGATGATGGCTCCTTATGCTGTTGGCCACTTAAAGATGTCTTTCCTCCTGGAAGAATTAGGTTATAAACTAAGAGGGATGATCGATTTAAGCTCTATCTCACTAACACTTTGGAGATGGAAGAACTTGCCCAAACTGAACTCCCGGGGATGGCGTCGCTTTCCGAGGAATCTCATTTAGCTGGCAGAGTCAAGAAGTGAAGCTCCAGCTTTTAGACCAGGGAACTTAACTTCTAAGACAAGGACTTTAATCTCTTAATCAGCATAGAATCCCTAAATAATTTAACAACATAGTTGACAAATAGTACTACTTATTGTAATTTGTCAACTAGGAGAATATAAAATGCCTGAAAATGAATATCTCAGGAAATTTGGGAATCGATTGAGATTGGCTAGAAAAATGGCAGGATTAAGTATGGAGGATCTTGTTAAGAAATCCGAAGGAGTTGTAACCAAGCAAGCCATCAGTAAATACGAGAAGGGGATAATGAAGCCATCAAGCGATGTGCTTATCCACCTTGCCAGGGCCTTAGGAGTCAAACCAGAGTACTTTTACCGCCATTCGAAGATAGAACTGTCACGAATTCAATTCCGGAAGAGATCCAAGTTGCCAGTAAAAATAATTGAATCTCTCAAACAGAGAACCATTGATTTTTTAGAGCGTTATATTGAACTGGAGAACATTTTGGGAGTACATGAAAAATTCATCAACCCTTTGATAAACTTATCCATAGAAAGCCTTCAAGACGTTGAGAATGCCTCATTAAAATTAAGAAAAAAATGGAAATTGGGGCTTGCGCCTATTACGAATCTTCTCGAACTCCTCGAAGAGAATCGCATAAAAGTCTATGAAGTTCAGAATGTAAAAGACTTTGATGGACTCACCGCTAGTGTTGGAGATATTCACGCAATCGTTATCAGTAAAGATTTACCTACCGATCGCATCCGGTTTACGTCAGCGCATGAACTGGCACATATTCTTTGTAAATTTCCAGAAGATCATAAAAAGGAAAAGCTTTGTCATGCATACGCCGGAGCTTTCCTTTTGCCCAAAGTCATCTTAGAAAAAGAATTGATAAAAAAAAGAGAGCGTATCACCCTCTGGGAACTGGAAGAAATCAAACAAATATATGGTATTTCAATCCAGGCGATTGTTAAAAGAGCTCACATGCTGGGAATTGTTTCAGACTTCTACTACCGGAATTTCCTGGTAATGCTGAATCAGAAAGGATGGAAGAAAAAAGAACCAGTAGAGTATGAGGGTAGGGAAGAGGTGATACGTTTCAGACAACTTCTCCATTATGCCGTAAGCGAAGAGATTATTACTCTAAGCCTAGGTGCAGAACTGGCCAATATGAGCTTCTCAGACCTTCAAGAAGGCGTTCGGCTTGCCGTATAATGATTTTTTTAACTTTGTTTATGTAAATATCCCCCCCCCAAAAAAATCACCTTAAGCGGTGATTTACATGAATTATCAATTGCGTAATACTTAAGATCTGATCTTGTTTTTGTAAGGGAGGTTGTTGCGGAGTCAAATTGCATGAACGAACTTGCATCATTAAAATCCATATCTACTCCAGTTCAGTAAAATTTGACATTCGCAAATTATCCGACTAATAATATTTACGGAGATGTCAGCATCAGGAGGACACTATGAGACTTATCGATGTTCTTGCTACTATTAATCAGATCGAGAAGAGCGCTTTTTTAAAAATTTTAGATGGTTTTTGCAGCAATCTTAGAAAATCAAAGCCCAAAATCGATAAAATATTATCTAAAGGGGATGGACAGCTTAAAAATGTGGATGATGAAAACATCGTTCAACTCTTCGAACTTCTTTCTCCTCGATATAAAAAACACCTTCAAGAAAAAATCAAATTCAGTGATTGTCAGCTCGATATTCTAGTGGATATTCTTATCAGGGACGGAAACTCAATGATGTCAAGGGAATGGTTCCTTAACCTCTACAACAAAGAGCATGCAAAGCTAGAATCAAACATTAAAAATTTCAAAAAACTTCTCGAGAATGGAGGCGAAGATTTAGAGCATCAACGAAAAAGAGATTACCAAATATATAAAAACTGTGTACAAACTGCCTATGAAAATGATCTCATCCGGAATCAGGAAAAAAAGCTTTCTTGGGAAGAAAAATCAATTCTTCAAACTCTGGAAAAAAATCTAGAATTATCAAATGAAGAGGTGAGGTGGATTTCCCATATTGTAATCCCTTTAGGAAAATTTAAAGTTGATGATTTATTGAATGAATTGAAGGAATCAGGAATCATCTTTTTCAATAGAAAAACAAACACTTTGTACGTTCCTGATGAGTTTATCTGGCTATTTCGAGAAATTGCTGGAATAGAGCTGCCCAATAAATTCCTAAGGCGGATTCTGAAAAATCTAAGCGACCCTGAGATCAACCTTATAACTAAAAAACATAATATCAATAGAAAATGGAGCAGGAAAAAGAAGATTCAGGAGATCTTAAATCAGGGAATTAACGCTACAAATTTGCTAACTGAAATTATATTTCGGCCGGGGACATCCAAAACTGATAAATCCAAAAGGCTTCACACACTCATGAAGAAAGGGCTTGAAGTAGATATGGAAAAGTTCGGACGCTCTCTCGAAGAAAAAGTCGCAAATTTGATCAAATATTTCAATGATCTCGAGAAAGAAGACACGATTAGCCTTTCCCGTGATGGCTTTAACAGCCTTTTAAAAGACTTGACAGACACGTTTCCAAAAATCAACGACAAAATAAAAGAAGAATTCGAACTTCAAGATGAAAGCGTGATGTCTTCTGAATTGCTAAGCAAATATAATATCAAGCCTAGAGATATCCTCTATCTTTTTATCCGAGATGAGCTTTTAAATTTTTGCAAAGGTCATAACATTAAATCCAGAGGAAATTTAGTCAAAAATGTCATTGAAAACTATAGGGATATTGATGATCTTTATATCGAAACTTTTGATGCGATCGGAGGAAGGGACTTAAAAACGTTGCACGAGAAGGGACTGTTTGTTAAAGAGATCGAATTGGGGTTATTGTATGAAAAAGTCACACAAAAAATATTCACCAGACTTGGATTCAACACAGGCAATAAATTGAAAAATAGCCTCAACACCAGCCGCCATAAAATAGATGTATTGATTAATCTTGGAAACCAAGATGTCATGCTGGTCGAATGCAAAACAAAAAAGGATAAAGAATACAACCATTACACCTCAGTATCCAGACAACTGAAATCCTATGTAAATCTCTGTGAGAAGAAAAATTATCATGTGACCAAAGCAATAATTGTGGCAAATGAGTTCTCAGATGACTTTATCGGAGCATGTGAATACGATTACGAACTGAATCTATCCCTGCTTAGCTCGAGAGGATTGATGAAAATACTTGAGGGATTTAAAAATTCCACCATCAAGGAATTTCCTGTCAGGCTCCTCATGAGAAGCGGATTACTGAATGAGGATAGAATTGTCAAAGTGCTGACAAGATAATGAATAGAGAAACGGGGTAACAACTCTCTTTCTTTTATTTAACCAGTTGAATAGATATATCCACAGGGAAGGAGTATTTGTCAAAGAAAGCGGCGATGGTCTCTGCTAAACACGGCAAAGGCCAGGTGGTTCTCATCGGGATCAGAGCTCAGCATCGGTGTCAGACTCATGGCACATTCAAGCTTCTCTTCAATGCCTTGATACGCTGACACTTAGATTCCAAGTTTGATCCATCGTTTATGCGGCTATCTCAACCGGAGCAGGAGAGGCCCATTTTTATTATAAGCTAAAATATATTCCCATATTGGGAACTTTCTTCTTGACATTCTTTTGGGAACTCTTTATATTACTAGTGTGCATGTTATATCGCAAAAGAAACTTCAGGATTATTACAATAAGCACAAAGAAACAAAAAGCCAATTAGAGGCATGGTATCGCGAGGCAAAAAATGCGGATTGGAATAACCCTCAAGAAATCAAAGAGAAATATGCATCAGCAAGCATAATCAGAGACAACAGAGTAGTCTTTAATATTAAAGGAAATAAATACAGACTTGTGACAAAGATAAACTACAAAATGAAGAATGTTTATTTAAGATTTTTTGGTACTCATAAAGAATACGACAAGATCAATGCGGAGGAAATATAATGACTTACAAAATAATTAAAACTGAGGAAGACTACCATAAAGCATTAGCTCGCATTGATGAGTTAATGGATGCTGAACCAAACACTCCCGAAGGCGATGAATTAGAGCTTTTAGTAACCCTTGTGGAGTTTTATGAAGAAAAAAAATACCCGATAGGTATGCCAGATCCTGTCGAGGCGATTAAATTTAGAATGGAACAACTAAATATAAATCAGCAGGCTCTTGTTCCTTTCATAGGCAGTAAAAGCAAAGTGTCTGAAGTGCTTGCTGGAAAGCGTTTTCTGACTGTTCCAATGCTACGCGCACTCCATGAGGGGCTTGGAATTCCTGCAGATGTACTCCTTAAAGAGCCAAAAATTGAGAACGGGCAAGCGGAGCATCTCGATTGGAATAAATTCCCTATCAAGGAGATCGTAAAGCGGGGATGGATTGAAGTAACGGCACAAGAATCAAAGAAGGAGGCTCAGTGGTTTATTGAAAGACTATTCGAGCCTCTTGGTGGAATCGAACAGGTTTCGGTTTTCTGCCGAAGGACTTTTGTCGAACGGTCAGGCAAATCAATGGACAAGTATGCTCTATTGGCTTGGACAGCCCGTGCACTTGCCAAAGCACAATCAATGGATTTACCTCCCTACACTAGTGGAACCTTAGATGAGTCGATCATGAAACAGGTGGCCAAATTAAGCTTTTCTGCTAAGGGACCACTTGAAGCGCAGGCATTTCTAGCAAAGCACAGAATTGCACTAGTAATAGTGCCTCACTTGCCCAGGACTCATCTGGATGGTGCTGCAATGCTGTCCCAGCAGAGCAATCCGGTTATTGGTCTCACAGTCCGACATGACAGAATTGATAATTTCTGGTTTAGCTTGATGCATGAATTGGCACATGTATGGAAGCATCTAACAGCCTTTGATGAAGCGTTTGTGGATAATCTTGATTCTGGTCCTGGAAAAGACCCACGGGAGCGAGAAGCAGACAGAGTCTCGGGAGAAATACTAATTCCAAGAAGCATCTGGAGAAGAAGTGATGCTTACAGACAGCGTTCGCCCGATGTAATCAATGAACTTGCCTTTAAGCTCAATATTCATCCAGCAATTATAGCGGGTCGAATTAGACATGATGCCAAAAATTTCTACATATTAACCCAAATGGTAGGTAACGGAATGGTTCGAAAACAATTCCCAGACATCCGGTGGTGAGAGAGGTGATTATGTTTGGTTCTAGTCATTATGTCCCTATACTCAAAGGAAAAGATGGCGAATTTAGAGCCTTGTCAACGCTGTCTTCTGATGCTAAAGCACGTCTTACTCCATTCATTGATATCCCAAGGAGAGATAAGGACTTCAAAAGTAATCTCCCAAAACCTAACTTTGACATATACCTTCAAAAAAAAGCTGTAAAAATCCATAAAGCTTGGGGAGTTGAAAGACCTCTATTCATAGATGTTTATGATCTTAAGCTTGATCTGAAAATACCTTCTGGTTTGCATTTTGTCGAATTCTTTTTTTCAGAATTGAGGAACCTCAAGATTAAAGCCATCCCTGTTATAGGTTTTGACAGATCAAATGATCCCAATTACCTACAAGCTGTAAAGAACGTTGTATTGAAAGACAATCGTGGATTGTGTGTTAGACTGATGGATCAAGACCTAGAATCTCCCACTGCTAGTTATGCTGAATTAAAAAACGTACTTCAAAGCATTGGAGTGCCAAAAAGGAAAATCCATATTTTATTTGATTTTAGGAGTATTTCTGAAAATGAATCAAAGGACACTGCCGCTTTGGCCTTTGATTTATTAGCAGAACTTCCCAACAAGAAAGAATGGCTCACATTAACTCTTGCTGCTTCCAGTTTTCCACAAGATTTAGGGAACATTCTGCCACAATCAACAGATACTATTTCAAGAACAGAGAAAGAAATTAGAGATCTACTAGTAAAACAGAAGAGGCAAATACAAAGATTTCCAGCATTTGGTGATTATGGAATTTGTCACCCAGATATTTTGGACTATAAACCGTTCTTCACTCCAAGTGCTGCAATTCGCTATACGTTAGAAAAAGAATGGCTGATCATTAAAGCGGGTAGTATAAAGAAATATAAGTTTGATCAATTCAGGGACATATCAAAGACTCTTCGTAATCGTGCCGATTATTACGGGCCAAATTATAGTTGGGGGGATAATTATATCAACGAATGTGCTGAACATACCGTTGGGAAAGGCAATTTAACCACCTGGAGACAGGTGGGAACAAACCATCACATTACACTTGTTGGAAATCAGATCGCCAATTCCCCCTCGATTTAAGCGTAAACCTTACCAGACTTCCAAGTTCTTCAAATGAGAGGCATTCGGCAAGCTTATTCCAGAGGACGGTTCTCGGTTTGCTTGCAAGGCCCCTATGAAGGCCGCGTTCCTCCAGTGCTTGGAAAACTTCCTCACGCCATAATAATTGTACAATGGCGAATGGATCCGGTGATGGGTTAGGTTTTCTTTTTCTCCTCATTGAGAGATTCGTGGTTTCTTCTGTTTCTTTCGCTGTAATAATTCCCCACCACTTCGGAACGAGATTCATTGCTTCCTTCAAGTGTTTACTACCAACCACAAGGGTGACTTCATCCAAGGATCGGCTGTAAATTTCAACCTGACCTGGAAGTCGCTTCAACGTGTCTTGATCGCTTTTAATTTCGAATCCGTGAATCGAGCCATTCACAATGGCAATATCTACTCTGGAAATTCCTTGGCAAAGGCCAAGCTCTTCAATGATTACCGTGTCCGGATCGCTTCTATACTTTTGATCCAGATCAGAAAGCAGAATTTGCCGGATATCAATGTCTTTCATCGTTTTAGATTCACAACTCCATCGTAAAACTACAACCGTCCTCATTTTTAGCATAATTGTGATTAATTTTCCAATGATTAAACGAATGACTCCAAAGATCTAGAGCAATAATATGCTGTCTTTTAAGCAACATTCAATCGCATTTCATTTAAAAATGATAAAAACTCGCCTTTTAAACAACCAAGATTCCTATTAAGATTTGGATATGTTTTCCTGGTTCATAAATATATCTGAGACATGGGAAATACCGCGTCTTTAAGTCATTAGAGGACATAATACTAATTCCCTTTTTGGTCATTACAACGACTGAGCATATTTAGCAATTTCTTCGGTTTAAGAATAAATTGTAGGGTGGTCTTATAAAAGAAATCACTCAGGAATATTCAAGTCGTTTAATATGTTGATTGAAATATATTATGAATATTATTAAAATATTATTGCATTTTGATGGATTTTTTATAGGAATAATAAAAATAAAACGAGAGGGGAGTATTTTTTTATAAAACATTGAATGCCATATAGTAATAATTCTATTGATAAGGAGGAAGAATCAATGCCTGAAGTAATTGCTCTCGCTCAACTCTTTGATAAGTCTCTAAAGGTACTAGGCTTAGTCAGACAGGGGAAGAAAGAGAGAAACGACAAGATTGATCGAGCGCTGTTCGCTCTATACACTGCTCTGAATGAGACAATGGCCTACTTGGACGATCTCAAGTCCGGAAAACGAAGCAGCCGCAGCCGCGAACGCAAACTTGCACATCTTTGGCACGATGCCAGCGTTCCTGTCCGGCACATAGATCGAGACCTTGCTCAGCGTTGTTTTTTGAAGGGAAGCCTGTGGCTAGAGCCAGAGACATGGTCCAAAGATAGGGTTAGGCAGAATCAAATCACGATCAATAACATATTGGATGCTGTGCGTGAATTACTGATACACTGAACCAAATCGAATAAGGAGCTGAATGCGATGTTGTAAACTGTAACATTGCAATAGGGGAGAGGCGCATTTGAATAAATCTTCTTTTTGACATGCTTAAAAGGTTCTTTCAAAAGTAAAATATGCTCTAAACTAATTGATAATAAATTAATTAGGTTTTCAAGGATATATTTTTTGAATTGCAGATAATTTTGGTAAAATTAAGAAAGACTACCTGAATCCGAAATAGCTTTCAATATGGATAATAGCAAAAAAAAACCACAATTTAGAGTGAAAAAAATTATTGATACAGGAACAGAGAATAAATTTGTTGCTCGACTCACACTTCAAATGTTCGATTTCCTTGAATGTTCGCTATTAGAGGAGCAAAAAACTGATGATATAAAAGAAATGCTCTTTGGTCTTATGCAATTATTTTTAAGAGAAGAAAAATGGATAAAGGAATATATAAATGATGAAGCTAAGCTTTTAAGAGAATCTACAATCAAAGAATTTCAAATATCAGGCATTAAAGAGCCGGAAAAACCTCATTTTGAACACCTAAATAAGAGAATAAAAGCTTTTTATCTTAATTTAGTCTTGGCCTTAAATGAGTGCTTTAAAATAGCTTCTATTATTTTAGAAACTGAGATTAGAGATCTAAGTAGCTTAACAAAAAATGTTGCGTCTATAACAAGGGAAAATCATCCGCTTAGATCAATTACATCCTCACTTTCTAATAAATTAAAATATTTCAACGAATTTATATTTAAATTAGCTCTTGGCCCTCAAGATATATACAAAAATCCCCGCACAGGAAAAAAATACATAGCTACTAACCCAAGAAATCCAGGAATTCATGTGTTAATGAACTTAGATTTAAATGGTTTTTTTGAACAGATTGAAGATTTGATTATATATCTAATTTTATTAAAATGTCCGCCCGGCCTTAAAATTGAAGTTATAGATGAAAAAAAACGAAATCCCTCAAATCCAATTAAATATTTTATTTATGGTATAAGAAATCAGTCATGGCTACCTTATTTTGGACATTATTGGTGGGAACCTCCTTCAGATAAAGCTAAAGTCCAGGAATCAGAGAATAATAAAGAGGTAAGAGACTTTTATATCAATTTTTATCTCGAGAGAATGGAAAGGAGGAAAATAAATGATTCTTTATTCAGTATGAAAAAAGAGAATGTTATTCATCAAGAGTCTCAGCGGTATGGATCAATGGATATTAAATTTTTAAAAAATAATGAAAACCGTCTGCGAATGATATCTTGTCGTGTAAGGTCAACTAATCGAGATGATGCAATAAAGAGTGCTTATAAAACAATTTCCTATTTCTTAAGCCTACAGACTTTTATCTCTGGAAATTCCTCTTCAATTTTTACGATGAGCGTTGAGGATAGCTTAAATAAATCTATTTGGACATGTGAACCTCAATCTGGAATAGAAGTTCCTCTTTACATACCTAGGGAGGTTGGACTCTCTAAAGAATTTGAGATATTGCTATCTATTTACAGAGACGCAAAGAATAGCAAAAGTCCTTTTTATAGGTTTCTCTGCTATTATAAGATCTTAGAAGCCTTTTATAAACATCGTTATATTTTTTCAAAGACAGATCAATTTATTAAAGAAAAGGGGTTTTCAATAAAGCGACCAAAAAGAAAAATTACAAAAAGCCAGATTGTCAAAGCTATGCTTCATCATCGAATGAGTGAATTCTTGGGCAAATCATACGGCAAATATTTTGAATATTTAAGATCTAACGAGAGAATTATGGTTGCGCATGTTTTTCCTGTAGATAAAAGAAAAGACATAGCTAATTTAAATGACTATGACTTGTATGCTGAATTTGTTTCACTAGGTAACTTAACTGATCTAGTTGCACGTGATATATTGCATGACGAACTTATACTCTGGCAACACATTCATAAAATCGACAAAAGCCAACAAAAAAAGAATCTCAAATAAAGAATAAAAGTAAAAATCTCAGAATGATATTTTTTTAGAATTTATTAAGGAATTCAAAAAATGACTAAGGATGCTTTATTAAAGAATTCAATGCCTAAATGGCTAGACATACCGAACGATGGTACATTAGACAATTTTGCTCATCTGAATTATCTTAATTCTCAATCGCTCAGATTAAAAAAACCAGGAGTTATCATTCTACCTAACAATACAATACTAGCAGACATGCCAAAAGAAAATAATTTATTTACTCAAACTTCAAAAGATGTTCTTGAAGCTTTTCAAAGTGGAGGAGTGGAAGCACAGCTTTACGACGACAATAGAGATAAATATGAGCTTATATTAGATTCTGCTGATGTTATTTTGCCAATTCTTCTTTTCTTGGGAAAAATGGTTGCATCTGTAGGTTTACGAATATTAGCGAATTGGATTTATGATCGGTGAATAAAAAATGAGGCAAAAAGACCCCCCTCGTTAAGAATTGAATATACCGAACTTGATATGCAAGGAAATATTGTCCGATGGAGAAAAATTGAAGGACCAGTTACTGAAGTTCAACACTTATTATCTGAGGAATCTAAAGCATTGGAAAAGGAAGATTCAAAAAAAACTGATAATCCTATGGCAGTTACTAAAAAGGTGCCTAAGGATTCATGGTGGACTATCTATTGTAAAGATTCAGCAAATGCAGCGCTTACAGCCGGAAAAGATCTAATTAAAAAAGCTGAAGAAGCTATTAACAAAAAGAAAATGGATATGGCTGAAAATCTATATAGGAAAAGTTTAACTAAAATTCGAGAGGCTCTACTTTGGGAGCCTAAAGAAAAAACCTATATTAAATATCTGCATGATATCGGTCATCAAATTCATGACATCTTTGGATGTCAATTGGAATTTAAAGATGGATGATCAGCGACAATCATACTACCCGAACAACGACAAATAAAATTCCCGTTTTTTTCCGGGGTTTAGTAGACTATCCAGGTCAAGGAGGCCTGGATGGTAACAGATCAACAAGTGAGGAAATTAATGGAACTTAAGAAGAAAGAAAAAACTAAGGCAACAGCTGCGGCAAAAGCTGGCATGGATGAAAAGACTGCCCGTAAATACATCCGCTTAGGGAAGTTGCCCAGCCAGGTGAAAAAACCGCATACGTGGAAGAACAGGGAGGATCCTTTCGCCGATATATGGGACGAGGCCAAAGAATTACTTAAAAATAACTCCGGTTTGGAAGCCAAGAGTTTGTTTGAGCATTTCCAAAGGATAGAGCCCGGGAAGTTTTCCGATGGCCAGATACGGACTTTTCAGAGAAGAGTCAAAAGATGGCGTGCTCTTGAAGGCCCTGCCCGGGAGGTGTTTTTTCCTCAACAACATTTTCCAGGTGTGTTGTGTGAATCGGATTTCACTTGGATGAAGTCTCTGGGAGTTACCATCGAAAAGCTTCCGTTTGACCATCTGATCTATCATTTTGTTCTCACATACTCGAACTGGGAGACCGGAACGATCTGTTTTTCAGAGAGTTTCGAAAGTATGAGCGCTGGTTTTCAAAACGCTCTATGGGAATTGGGCGGTATCCCAAAAAGGCACCGGACAGATCGTTTGTCTGCGGCCGTTCACAAGGACTGCAATCCTGAGGAATTTACGCAGCGTTATCGAGGTTTACTGCGCCATTATGGCATCACTGGAGAAAAGATTCGAGCCGGCGAGGCGCATGAAAACGGTGACATTGAGCAGCGTCACCACCGATTTAAAAAAGCATTGGATCAAGCTTTAATGCTCCGGGGAAGCCGGGATTTTGAAAGCAGGGAAGCATATGAGATATTTATACAAAAACTGTTCACTCAACTCAATGCCGGACGCAAGGAACGTTTTAAAGAAGAGGTGAGGGTTCTCAGAAGGCTCCCGGTGAGACGATTGGACGACTTCCGTTGGCTTGAAGCTAGAGTGAGCCCTTCCAGCACCATCCAAGTGGCAAAAAACACCTATTCGCTTAACAGCCGGCTTAATGGTGAGACAGTCCGAGTGAAACTTTATGCGGAACATTTTGAAGTTTATTATGCACAAAAAAAGATAAACCGGATACCTCGGTTGCGGGGTGAACGTCAACATTATATCCAATATCGACATATTATTGACAGCCTGGTCCGTAAGCCGGGAGCGTTTGAAAATTACCGTTACAAAAAAGATCTTTTTCCCACAATCCGGTTCCGCATGGCCTATGACTATTTATGTGAAAGGAAACCTGTCCGGGCAAATAAAGAATACGTAGAAATTTTATACCTGGCCGCTAAGATCAGTGAATCAGGTGTTGATAAGGTATTGCATATGCTTTTTGAAAAAGAAGAGGTCATTACTGCGGAGGCGGTTAAAAATCACCTCGACTCCAGTGATGATCTAACAATCCATCGTGATGTTCATATCGATCCGATCAACCCTGGGAATTATGATGTGCTTTTGGATAACAGTCTGGGAAGAGAGATGACTCATGGCCAGCAATAAAGAAAGACTCACAGGCTGCTTCAAGGCTCTCTTCCTTTCCGGTGTGCGGGATTATTATAAAGAGCTCTCTCATGTGGCCGAACAAGAAACCATGCGCTATGAGGACTATCTCCTGGAACTGCTGCTCAGGGAATGTGAGGTCAGATATAACAAACGGATTGCCCGTCTGCTGAAAGCATCAAAGTTGTCACTGGAGAAAAACCTCGAAAACTTCGATCTCAAACGTCTACCGCCGAAACTACAGCATAAGGTCAAAACGCTTCTTGATGGGTCATTCGTGGACAGCAGAGATAACATCCTGGCTTTCGGGAATCCCGGAAGTGGAAAAACCCATCTCCTCTGCGCCATCGGTCTTGAACTTGTACAAAAAAACCGACGAGTCCGCTATACAACTTCCTCTCTACTGGTTCAGGAGCTGCTGATCGCAAAACGGGACCTAGAGCTTGAAAAACTACTTAATAAACTTGCCCGATTCGATGTGATTATCATCGATGATTTTGGATACGTCCAGCAAAGCCGCGAAGAGATGGAAGTGCTTTTTACGCTTATGAATCATCGCTATGAAAGAGGAAGCATCATGATTACATCAAATCTTCCTTTTTCAAAATGGGAATCGATCTTCAAGGATCCCATGACTACAGCCGCTGCCATAGACCGATTGGTTCACCACAGTGTTATCCTGGAAATGAACATCCCGAGTTACCGGATGGAAGCGGCAAAAGAAGGAAAAACGGGAAGGGAATAACATGCATCGATCAGAAAAAATCGATTCTGCGGCATCTGAAAGGCTTGTTTTTTTAGCCTGCCCTCAAAAACTATCAATAATACATAAAAACGGGAATTTTATTTGTCGTTGGAAAGAAAAAATGCTTGACGTTGATCAGAAATCATTTTATCCGATTGATCATCACATAATTACAGCTATTGAGAGAATATAAACACTGGGATCCTGTGTCTCGTTGTCCATTTCCTTGCTTCCCTTTCAATTGCTAGACCAATGGACCTCCTCCCGTAAAAATGGTCCCCGCATAATGTTAGTTTTTTGGTAAGATCTCGTAAAGGAGGTTTTATCCATGAAGAAGTCGAAGTTCAGCGAGGAGCAGATTGCTTTTGCTCTACGCCAAGCGGAGACGGGCACGCGGGTGGCCGAGGTCTGCCGGAAACTAGGGATCTCAGAGCAGACGTTTTACCGCTGGAAGCGGAAGTACGGAGGCCTCGGAGTATCCGAGCTTCGTCGCTTGAAGCAGCTGGAGGAGGAGAACAGGCGCCTGAAGCGCATGGTGGCTGATTTAAGCCTCGATAAGCAGATGCTTCAGGATGTGCTATCAAAAAAACTCT
>Ga0209986_10000149_pt1 | contig 61966 bp, 67 predicted proteins | sample BlataG_FD_183168 | JGI IMG/M metagenome (GOLD analysis project Ga0209986, IMG submission 183168) | Deep subsurface microbial communities from Black Sea to uncover new lineages of life (NeLLi) - Black_00105 metaG (SPAdes) (version 2) | ecosystem: Environmental > Aquatic > Marine > Oceanic >... | reverse complement strand
GTTTCCGCTACGGCTGCCGTTCGTGGTGCACATCGTCCTGACGGTGCTTGCCGCGATCGCCGTGCTGGTCGTCCCGGAAACATCACCTCGCACCGGAACGCTCCGACTGCAGCGACTTTCGGTGCCACCGCCGGTGCGACCGATCTTCATCATTGCCGGGTTGGCCGCCTTTGCCGGCTTCGCCGTCACCGGGTTGTTCGCCGCGGTGGCCCCGGCATTCGTCGCCGAGATCATCGGCATCGACAATCATGCGCTGGCCGGGCTGATCGCCGGCTCGATCTTCGCGGCGTCGGCGGCAGCGCAGATCGTGGCGGTGCGCATCGAACCCCGGCGCGCAGTCGCCCTGGGGTCCGCGATCCTGATCATCGGAATGGCTGTTCTCGCTGCAGCACTGCACTTCTCGTCCCTTTCAGCGCTGATCGCGGCATCCTTGGTCTCCGGCCTCGGTCAGGGCATCAGCTTCAGCCGCGGACTGGCGGCCGTCGCGGAGGGCACGCCGGCCGACGCGCGCGCCGCGGTCAACTCCGCCTACTTCGTCGTGGCCTACATCGCACTCTCGATACCGGTGGTGGGTGCGGGTCTGGCCGCGCAGGCCTGGGGCTTGCGCACCGGGGGAACGGTGTTCGCGCTGGCCGTCGGCGCACTGGCCGCAGTCTGCCTCGTCGCAATCCTGCGACAGGAGTCGCGCACCCCGGGGTCTGCCGCGGGGTCACCCGAAAACCGCACGCCCGCCTAAGTCGTACGTCACGAAGTCCTCGGACTGCCGAAACCGCTGCGCCGCATGCCCAGCCGGTACAGAACCGCGGCCACGAAAAACCCGGTGAACCATGCGTAGGGGTAGATGGCATCCCAGCCATCCGGTCCGCCGTCGAGCACCTGGACGCTTCGCAGGAACCCGGGCACATTGGGCGCCACGCCCACCACGAGTGCCACCAGCGCAACCGGATTCACCCCGGAGTAGCGGCCTCTGACCCGGTACAGATCGGGCACATCGAGTTGCCTGCGCCGGATCAGCCAGTAGTCGACCACCATGATGCCGGCGATCGGGCCAAGCAGTGCGCTGTAGCCGACCAGCCAGTTGAAGATGTAGGCGTCGGCATCGGCGAGCAACTTCCACGGCATGATCAGGATCCCGATCACGCCGGTGATCAACCCACCGGTCCGGAAGCTGATCAGACGGGGCGCACAGTTGGCGAAATCGTTTGCCGGACTGATGACATTGGCCGCGATATTGGTGCTGATGGTGGCTACCGCCACCCCGAGCAGGCTGAGAAAGGCCACCAGCAACCGGGTGCCATCACCGGCAAGCAGTGGGGCGTCCAGACCCGGCGGTGCGGTGCTGCTGGTGATCTGGCTCAGCAGTACCACCGGGTCCCACAGCGTCGTCGGGTCGCTGCCACTCAAGATCGTCTGCGATGCACTGGTAATGACCACAGCCATCGCGCTGAAACCGATCATGGCGGTCGGCAGGCCCAACGTCTGGCCCAGCATCTGCTCACGTTGACCGCGGCCGAACCGGGTGAAGTCCGGGATGTTCAGGCTCAGGGTCGCCCAGAAGCCGACCATCGCGGTGAGGCTGGGCACAAACACCCTCCAGAAATCGGCCTGGGTGGCGAAGGTGCTGGGCCGGTCGAACATCGCCCCGAACCCGCCCGCCCGCATGACCACCCACACCATCAGCCACGCGCCCAGCACCAGGATCAGCGGTGCGCTCCAGTTCTCGAACACCCGCACCGCGTTCATCCCGAACACGATGATGCCGATATTGACCAGCCAGAAGAGGCCGAAGGTGATGGCACTGGGGACGCTCAGGCCCGCAACGCTGACCCCATCGCCGATCCGGTCGAAGGCCGGCCACACCGCAACCAGGAAGGTACGCATCGCCTCCCCGCCGATGAAGGTCTGGATGCCGAACCAACCGCAGGCCACGATCGCCCGCAGGATGGCGGGAACATTCGCTCCCACGGTGCCGAAACTGCTGCGCGCCAGCACCGGAAAGGGAATGCCGTACTTGGTTCCCGGATGGGCATTGAGCAGGATCGGCACCAACACGATCAGGTTGCCCAGCGCGATGGTCAGCAACGCCTGCCACCAGTTCATGCCCAACGCGATCAGACCGCCGGCGAGCATGTAGGTGGGAAGACAGTGCGCCATGGCGATCCACAGCGCAGCGAAGTTGTAAGTGGTCCAGGTGCGGCGACTCTGCGGAGTGGGGGCCAGGTCGTCGTTGAACAGCGGACTGGTCGCAATATCGGGTGGCAGCCCCTCCGGGGCCTGTCCGGGCACGGCGGCGTCGCGCATGGGACTCCTCATCGGCGGAAGCGGCACCATGCGGCTGACGCGGGCTAAAAACTACACCCCGATCGCTTCGGGCGAGGCTTCCGGGAATGACCTGCTGCGACGCGATGCCCTGAAATGGCACCGGATAAACTCGCCCAATGTCTTTCGCCAGCGACATCATCGGCACCCACTACCGCTACCCCGACTACTACCTGGTCGGGCGGGAGAAGATCCGCGAGTACGCGATGGCAATCCAGTCCGATGACCCGCTGCACTTCAGCGAGGAGGCGGCCAAAGCGGCCGGCTACCCCAACGTCGTCGCACCGCTGACCTTCATCGCGATCCCCGGCCGTCAGGTGCAACTGGACATCTTCCGCAACTTCGATGTCGGCATCAACCTGGCCCGGGTCATCCACCGCGACCAGAAGATCACCTACCACCGGCCGATCGTCGCCGGCGACAAGCTGCACTTCGACTCCTGGCTGGAATCGGTGGTGGAGTCGTTCGGGGCGGTCATCAGCACCCTTCGCACCGAGGTGACCGACGCGGACGGTGAGCCGGTGATGACGACCTTGGTCACGATGTTCGGTGAATCGGCCGGCTCCGAGGAGGACAACGCCCAGGTGGCCGCGATCGCGGCGGCGGCACTGGGCCGGCAGCGCTAACCCAGGAAGGTATTGCGGCGCTGGGTCAGCAGGCTGAACAGGGTCTGCTGGATCGTCTCTCGCACCTGGTCGGTGAGCTCGAATGTCACCATCGGATCATCGGCGGCGGTCTCGTCGTAACCGCTGGTGTCGATGGGCGCACCGAAGGCGATATGCCACTTGGACGGCAGCGGCACCAGCCCGGCCGGGCCCATCAGCGGGAATAACGGCGTGATCGGAAAGTACGGCACGCCGAGCACCCGGGCCAGCACCTTGACGTCGGCCAGCATCGGATAGATCTCCTCCGAGCCGACGATCGAGCACGGAATGATCGGGGCCTTGGCACGTAACGCCGCCGCGACGAAGCCGCCCCTGCCGAACCGCTGCAACTTGTAGCGGTCGCGGAACGGCTTTCCCAGGCCCTTGTAGCCCTCCGGGAACACCGCGGTCAGCTCACCGCCGGACAGCAGGCGGTTGGCGTCGACATTGCAGGCCATGGTGTGGCCGGCCTTGCGGGCGACCGGGCCCAGCACCGGCATGTCGAACACCATGTCGGCGGCCAGCAGACGCAGGTTGCGGTGCGCCGGGTGGTGGTCGTGCACCGCCACGGCCAGCATCGGGCCGTCGAACGGCAGCGTGCCGGCATGGTTGGCGACCACCAGCCCGGCCCCGCTGTCGGGGAGATTCTCGATGCCGCTGACTTCGACGCGGAACCACTTGTCGTAGAAGAACCGCATGGCGGGCAGCACCACGGCTTCGTTGTACTGCGGGTCGAAACCGAATTCGTCGACGCTGTAGTCGCCGGTCAGCCGTTTGCGCAGGAAGTCGGCCAGTCCGGCGATACGCGCAACCAGATCCCCCGGACCGGAATCGACGCCGGTCCGGCCAGGGTCGAACTCCCGGATGACGGCGTCGAGCTGCTCATTGGCACCCGCGGTCGGGGCGCCTGCCGAGGGATGCCGACGCGAGGCACCGGTCCGCTGCGAGTTCCGTGACCCGGCACGCTTTGGATCAGCATGCAGCGGAATGACTTTCGCCTTTTCGCCAGTCACTGCTACCTCCCCTGCCCCACGGATGTGGACCCCCACCGCTGGGCGACCGCCAGCGCCCGACCCTCGAGCAAGCGTACCCAGTCAGGATTGATGATCGGCGTCAGGCCCCGGCCCCGCACGAAGTCGTCGAAGGCCTCCAGGGTCGTCCACTTCGGCTCGAAGCCCAGTTCGGTGCGCATCCGGGTGGTGTCCATCACCCGGCCGTAATTGAGGTAGTCAATCTGCTCCCGGGTGACCTCACTGCTCAACCTGCCCTTGCCCACCGAGTCGGCCGCCCGCACGACGAAGGTCGGCACCGGCACCGGCAACCGGCCGGCCCGGCGGATCGCCTGCGACATCATGATCACGCCGTCGGCACCAACGTTGAACGTTCCGGCCCGACCGGCCATTGTGGCGCGTTCCAGGGCCCCCAGCGCATCCTGTTCGTGCAACAGTTGCAGCCGGGCATCGTGGCCCACCACCGTCAGTACCAGCGGCCCGGACAGATAGCGGGCCAGCGCGGTGTCCATGGCCGGTCCGATCATATTGGCCAGTCGCAGGATGGTGACCGCGATATCGGGACGACGACGGCCCAGGCCGCGGGCGTAACCCTCGATGTCAAGGCTGTCGTGGGCAAAACCCTCACCGAGCGGCCGGCGGCTGCTGCTGTCCTCGGTGTGCACCACCGGATCGTGCGGATCCGATCCGTAGACCTCGGAGGTGGACTTCAGGATGACCCGCCGCACCGTCGGGGCCTTCTGACAGGCCGCGAACAGCTGCATCGCCCCCATCACGTTGAGTTCCTTGAGGGTGGCTCGGCCCCCGGACCGCGGCGTATAGGAGGCGGCCGCGGCGTGCACCACGGTGTCGACATCGCTGTTGCGAATCACCTTGGCGATGAAGGGATTCCGGATATCGGCCCGAACGAACTCGGCGCGGCCCATCCGGCGCTGCAAATCCTTGCTCGGGGACACCGCATCGACCGCGATGACCTTCTCGATCATCGGGTTCTGCGCCAGCCGCGAGGTCAGATACGCACCCAGGAAACGGCAGGCACCGGTGACCAGCACAACCCTGGGGTGGTGCGGCACATCGGTGCCCGCTCCGCCTGATTCCATGACCGAGAGCCTATCCGCCGAGCCGGAAACCGGCGCGGCGGCGCGGGTTACTTACCGAGTTTTCTGCGCTGGACCCGGGTGCGTCGGAGCAGCTTGCGATGCTTCTTCTTGGACATTCGCTTACGCCGCTTCTTGATGACTGAACCCATGAACTCCGCTACCTAAGTACCCGCCCTGTCGGGCCTGCCTGTGTCGGGACCTCACCTTACCCAAGCGGGCGCGATGAACGAAAACCGCGTCGCGGTCTCAGCCGGCGTCGAAGTACGAGGTCTCCAGCAGATCGTGGACGGCCTTGGCGTGAACGCGGAACGACCGGCCCACCCGGACGGCCGGCAGTTCGCCGTTATGGACCAGCCGGTAGACCGTCATCTTGCTGACCCGCATCAGCGCAGCCACCTCGGCGACGGTGAGAAATTGCGTTTTAGTGACCGGCGATCCTTCGCCGGCGCCGGCATCTCGTGCCGCTTTGCCGCTGGCGGAATCCCGCGCCGATGGCCCGTTCATAGACGTCATCGCAACCCAATCCGTCGGGCACGAGCAGTGCCAGCGGCTTCCCCACCGCTGGCCCCCACTCATGCATACAGGAGGACAATAGCGTGGCCAATGGGGTTACTGCGACGGGTGTTTGTTGATCTGCCAGAGAATTCTAAAACTACTCCGATGTAGTTCCGAGCAGCTCAGAGCGAGTCTTCGCGGCCTCCACCGCAGCAGCGACGGCGGCACGGAGCCCACCCCGCTCGAGTTCGCGCAGGCCAGCGGCAGTTGGCCCGCCCGGCGAGGTGACCTCCGCGCGTAATTCGACCGCCGTCGTGTCCGGCCGTACACCGGTCGAGGACTCCAGGCGCTCCATCAGCATCTCGGCCGAGCCGGCCATCGTCTGAACCGCCAGATCGGTGGCCACCGCCCGGGTCAGGCCGCTGGCCACCCCGGCGTCGACCAGCGCCTCGATGAACAGGAAGAAGTAGGCCGGACCGGACCCCGACACCGCGGTGACGGCGTCCATCTGGTCCTCCGGGATCGTCAGCGTCTTTCCCACGCAACGGAACAGCTCCGCGGCCTCGGCGAGTTGCGCCGGGGTGGCGAACCGGCCCGCGGCCAACGCGCTGATGCCGAACCCCACCAGAGCCGGGGTATTGGGCATCACCCGGATCACCGGCGACCCGGCGGTCAGACGCGCCTCAAAATGGGCGGTGGTCACGCCCGCGACAGCGCTGACCAGAACCTGCTCGACGCTGTCCCGGTCGGCGTCAGCCGCGGCCGCGGCCAATTCGACGATGACCGAATCGACATCGGAGTGCTTGACCGCCAGGATCACGAAGCCGGCATTCTCCACCGCATCCGGAACGGACCCGACCCGAACCGAGTAGGTCTGCGCCAGGTACTCGGCGCGGCTTGCGGACTTCTCCGACACCACCAGGTCCTTGACCGGATGTCCGGCCCTGATGAGTCCGGACAGCAGTGCCGCACCCATGGTGCCGCCGCCGATGATCGCGATTCTGGCCATGGAAGCACCCTACCCAGGGTGGCGCTCTTCGGGCGGAACCAGTGCGAGCTGCCGGGTTTGGACGACGATGCGCCCAGCGCTGTCGACCACGGTGTGATCCTCGTCGAACCAGTCCTGCCCGATCTGGGCGGCGGTGCACAACACCCGCAGCCAGCCATCGGCGGGCAGGCCGCGCAGGTAGGCGGTGAGCTGGACGGTCGGCGCCCATCCGCGGCGGCCCACCGCGTACGGAACCGGAAGCGAGATGTCACCGCACATCAGCGCGAACAGTTCGTCCACCACGCCCACCCTGGGGCGGACCCAGACCTGGAAGGCCGGGGCCCGGCCGTTGTCGAGCGCCTCGACCACCAGAGGGCGGATATCGCAGCCGCGGGCCAGATGGTTGATCTCGGCGGCGGAGTGACCGGGTCCGATCGCCGGCACGTCGGCCGGCGGCTCCGGACTCATCAGTTGGGCAACCGAGGTATCGGTATAGAGCGGACGTCTGCTGGCCTCGCCATCGTGTTCCGGTTCGCCGAGGTTCACCACCGCGCGCACGCATGCACGGTCCCCCTGGACCAGTTCAACATCGACCAGGCCGATCCGACGGCCGCGCTTGCGGACTGCGGTGACCAGTCGCACCTCGCCGGGATCCGGCGCGGACAGGAAGTTCGCCGAGACCGCCACCGGCTGTCCGGCGGGATCTCCGTAGGCCTCGCGGGCGGCCTTGGCGCACAGCGCGATCATCACCCCGCCGTGCACCTTCGGCCCGATCGTCCAGTGCTCGTTGAGATGTCCGTCGAATTCACCGGGGCGGCCCTCGACGGATCGCAGCACCATCGCGTCGGAGAACAACGGCGTGGCCGGCGAAGCCGTCGCCTGTTCAGCCATGGAGAGTCCTTCGTGCTTACCGGAGCAGGTGGGTGCGGGCGAACTGGAGCGACTCGCTGAGCAGCCCGTCACGCTCGGCTTTGGTGACCGCGCCCGAGGTGGTCACTTCGAGGACCACGTGGCCGGTGAAATCGCTGCCGGCCAGCAGCTGGCAGATCTCGACAGTGGGCTGGGTGCCGCGGCCCGGAACCAGATGCTCGTCGGTGGAGGCGCCGTTGCCGTCACACAGGTGCAGATGGACCAGTCCCGACCCCATCCGACTGGCCATGTCCAGGGCGTCGGTGCCCGCTGTCGCGGTGTGTGACAGATCCAGCGTGTAGTGCGCGTGATCGCCGTCCAACGGGTCATAGGACGGCGCGAAGGCAGAGACTGCGGCACCGGGACGGCCGCCACGCCGGCGCATCCGCTCGATGGAGGACTGGCCGGAGCCAAAGAAGCGGTCCGCCCGGAACGGGAACATGTTCTCCACCGCGACCATGACGTCGCTGCGTTCCTCCAGTGCGGCCACCTGGTCGCTGAAACCCTCGGCGTACCGGCGCTGCCAGCGGAACGGTGGGTGCACCACCACGGTCTGCGCGCCCAGCCGCTCGGCGGCCTGCACGCTACGGTCGAGTTTGAGGACCGGGTCCGAGCCCCAAACCCGCTGCGAGATCAGCAGGCAGGGTGCATGCACCGACAGCACCGGCATGCCGTAGCGCCGGGACAGCTGTGAGATGGTGCCGATGTCCTGGCTGGCGGGCTCGGCCCAGACCATCAGCTCGACGCCGTCATAGCCCAGTTCGGCCGCGCACTCGAACGCCGCCTCGGTCCGCAAGGGGTAGACCGAAGCCGTCGACAGACCGACCTTGATCGCGGGGCGCACCGGATCAGGTCGACTGCAGCAGGGCCAACGGTCCGAGAGTCACCAGAGCACCGACGGCCACCGCGATCAAAGTGCTCGCGATATCCTCGGTCCTGCGGACCACCCGGACGGCGACCACCAGACTGAGGATCACCAGAACCGAAAGCGCCAGTGCCACAATGTTGTTCCAGCGCCAAAGCTGATCGAAAGCGATGAACAACCCGGCGCCGAACATCACTGCGAGCAGGGACTGAAGCACCGCGATCACGCCGAGTCCCAGCAGGCTCAGCACCCCGCGGGGCCGCGCCGGCGGGACAGCACCCGCCTCCGACACGTCGGCGGCCTCGGCCTCCACGCCGCGACGGGCCAGGTCGTCGACGACGGACTCCCCGGAGAACAGCGGACCGCCCGGCGAGCGCAGATAGGAACGGATCTCCTCGGTGTCGCCGGTGTGTTCGTCAACGAGTTCCGCAAGGTCCACCGACTGATCGACCGGATCGAATGCCATCTGCTCGGCACCCGATACCCGGCGCGCCGGTCGCGGATCGTAACTGCGCTGCAGGCCCCGCCGACGGCTCGGCACCGGTGCCCGGGACAGCGGTGGCGGGGTCTCCACTCGCTCGGCCGCCGGGGCGACCTCGACCTGTTCGACGACCTCCTCGAGCACCACCTCATCGGCTACCGCGTCGAGCACCGCCTCATCGGCTACCGCGTCGAGCACCGCCTCATCGGCTACCTCGTCGACGACTTCGACCTCGGTGGCTACCTCGTCGACGACTTCGACCTCGGTGGCTACCTCGTCGACGACTTCGTCCTCGGTGGCTACCTCGTCGACGACTTCGTCCTCGGTGGCCTGATCAAGGACTTCGCCCTCGGTGGCTTCGTGGATCACCGCCTCGGCCGACTCCGTGACATCGGGGTACACCACCACGGTCTCCGCGGTCTGTTCCTCAGCTTCGGCGGACCCGGCTTCGGCTTCGGCAACGGCGTCGGCTTCGGCTTCGGCCACAGGGAGGTCGGTCTCGACCACTTCCGGCGCTTCGGCAACCTCGACCTCGGCCACCTCCGCGGCCGGCGCCTCATCACGGACGACCGGGATCTCGCCGGTCAGTTCGGCCACGCTGACGGTCTCGCTGTTGCGGCGCCGGCGGCGGCGGTGGCCGCCGACCGGTGGGGCGCCGATGGTTCCGTTGCGGGCAAGCAGCTCAGCCACCGAGATGGGTCGGGTGCTGTCCTCTGATCCGCTCATCGTGTCTCGCCTCTCGATCGGCCCGCGCGGGCCCCCACCTGGGCGGTTCCCTCGACCACATTGTCCAGCCGGCGAAGGATGATGCCCTCGCGCAGTGCCCACGGGCAGATCTCCACCATTTCCAATGACAGTGCTCGCATGCTCGCCTCCGCCACCAGGGCGCCGGCCACGATCTGCGGCGCCCGCTCGGCACTGACCCCTTCCAATTCGGCACGGTCTGCTGTGGTCATCCTAGAGATGAATGCAATGAGTTGACGCAGACCGTTGGCGGTGAGGACACGTTGGACCCGCGGTCCGGCCGCCGAGGGCGCCGCGCCGGTGAGCCGGGCCAGCGACCGGAACGTCTTCGAGGAACCCACCGCCAGGTCCGGCGCACCTGCCTCCAGCACCGCTTTGGCGGTATCGGCGATCTCGCTGTCCAGCCAGTCCCGCAGCATCGCCACCCGCCGGCGGCCCGGCGGATCGTCGGAGAGCCACTCCCGGGTCAGCCGGCCGGCCCCGAGCGGGAGCGACAGCGCCACGTCGGGCTCCTCGTCAACGCCGTTGGACAGCTCCAGCGATCCGCCGCCGATGTCCACGCTGATGATGCGACCCGCACTCCAGCCGTACCAGCGGCGCACAGCCAGGAAGGTCAGTCTGGACTCGTCGGGGCCGGCGAGCACCTGCAGGTCGACACCCGTCTCGGCCCGGACCTTGGCCAGCACCTCATCGGAGTTACGCGCGTCCCGCACAGCGGAGGTGGCGAACGCCATCACGTCGGCGCAGCCCGAACTGCGGGCGATCTTGGCGAACTCGCTGACCGTGGCGATCAGCCTCTCCGCACCCCGGCGGGTCAACTTGCCGTCGTCATCGATCGCCTCGGCCAGCCGCAGCGGCGCCTTGGTGGAACTCATCGGCGTCGGATGCCCGCCCCGATGGGCGTCCACCACGAGCAGATGAACCGTGTTGCTGCCCACGTCAAGCACGCCCAATCGCACGTGCACCAACCTAGCGGGCGGCGAGCGTCTACCGTTGCAACCCGTGACAAGCAGGCACCCCGGCGAAGTCGAGATGGACTTCCCACGCGAGTGGGTGGAGTTCTACGACCCGGACAATCCCGAGCATCTGATCGCCGCCGATCTGACCTGGCTGCTGTCGAGCTGGACGTGTGTGTTCGGCACCCCGGCCTGTCAGGGCACCGTCGAGGGCCGCCCCGACGACGGGTGCTGTTCGCACGGCGCGTTCCTGTCCGACGACGACGACCGAGCCCACCTCGATGACGCCGTATCCACGCTGACCGATGAGGACTGGCAGTTCCGGGACAAGGGCCTGGGACCCAAGGGGTACCTGGAGATGGACTCCTACGAGGACAAGCCCAACCTGCGCACCCGTAAGTACAAGGGCGCGTGCATCTTTCTCAACCGCCCGGGTTTTCCGGGCGGGGTGGGCTGCGCGCTGCACAGTAAGGCCTTGGCGCTCGGGGTCGAACCGCTGACCATGAAACCGGAAGTCTGCTGGCAGCTCCCGATCAGGCGCACCCAGGAATGGGTGACCCGGCCCGACGGCAGCGAGATCCTGAAGACCACCATCACCGAATACGACCGGCGCGGCTGGGGCGAGGGCGGCGAGGATCTGCACTGGTACTGCACCGGCGACCCGGCCGCGCATGTCGGCGCCAAGCCGGTATGGAAGTCCTACTCCCCGGAACTCACCGAACTGCTGGGCGCAAAGGTCTACGCCGAACTGGCCGAGATGTGTCGGCGGCGCGGTGGATTGGGTCTGATCGCGGTGCACCCCGCGACCCGCCTGGCGGAAGAGTCCTGAACGCGGAATTCCATAGCGGCAGCACCGGCGTTGCTAATGTGACCCGGATGCGAGCATTGGTCACCGGCGCGGCGGGGTTCATCGGATCCACGTTGGTCGATCGACTGCTGGCGGACGGGCACACCGTGGTCGGCATCGACAACCTCAGCTCCGGCAAGCCGGGAAACCTCGACGCCGCGCGCGCCAGTGCCGACTTCGACTTCGTCGAGGCCGACATCGTCGACCACGACCTGATCGCGCTGCTGCGCGAGGTCGGACCCGAGGTGGTCTTTCACCTGGCCGCTCAGATCGACGTCCGGCATTCGGTCACCGATCCGGAGTTCGACGCGATGACCAATGTCGTCGGCACGGTCCGGCTGGCCGAGGCCGCCCGCCGCGCCGGCGTCCGCAAAGTGATTCACACGTCCTCCGGCGGCTCGATCTATGGCGTACCGGCCGACTACCCGGTCAGCGAGGACGTCCCGACCGATCCGGAGTCGCCGTACGCGGCCGGCAAGGTCTCCGGCGAGATCTACCTGAACACCTTCCGCCATCTCTACGGCATGGACTGCTCCCATATCGCGCCCGCCAACGTCTACGGCCCCCGCCAGGACCCGCACGGCGAGGCCGGCGTGGTCGCGATCTTCGCCCAGGCCCTGCTCGCCGGCGCGCCGACCAAGGTGTTCGGCGACGGGTCCAACACCCGCGACTACGTGTTCGTCGACGACGTCGTCGACGCCTTCACCCGGGCGGCGGGACCCGCCGGTGGCGGCCAGCGGTTCAACATCGGGACGGGTGTGGAGACCAGCGACCGGCAGTTGCACACCCTGGTCGCCGCCGCAGCAGGCGCCCCGGACGACCCGGCGTTCGCGCCCGCCCGCCTCGGCGATGTGGCCCGGTCCTGTCTGGACATTCGCAGGGCCGAGACGGTCCTGGGCTGGACGCCGCGAGTTCAACTCGCCGACGGCGTCGCGCGCACGGTGGACTACTTCCGCACCTAGACCGGCTCAGGCCCCGGCCGCGGGCAGACTTCGCTGCACCTGGCCGGCGATATCGTCCCAGGAGGCCGCCTCAGCGAGGCCGCCACGGCCCGCCTCGCCCATCGTCCGGGCGGCATTGGGATCCGTGAGCAGCCGAATCAGCGCGTGCGCCAAAGCCTCCGGATCGTCCGGGGCAACCAGCAGTCCGGACACCCCGTCGCGGACCACGGCGGGCGTGTCGAGGATGCCGTCCGGCTCGACCTCGACTATGTCGAGAACTGGTCGCTGCTGCGCGATGTGATGATCATCGCCAAGACGGTCAAGACCGTGCTGACCGCCGACGGAGCCTACTGAGCCGCGCTCAGCCCTCCAGCTTGTAACCGAGACCGCGGACGGTGACCAAGCGCACCGGGTTGGCCGGATCGGCCTCGATCTTGGACCGCAGGCGTTTGACGTGAACGTCGAGGGTCTTGGTGTCGCCCACGTAGTCCGCCCCCCAGACCCGGTCGATCAGCTGACCCCGGGTCAGTACCCGGCCCTTGTTGCGCATCAGGTACTCCAACAGATCGAACTCCTTGAGCGGCAGCGCGATCCGCTCGCCGTGCACGCTGACGACATGGCGGTCGATATCCATCCGGACCGGGCCGGACTCCAGGATCAGGTCACCGGATTCCTCGACGTCCCCGCCGCGGCGCAGCACCGCCCGGATGCGGGCGATCAGTTCGCGCGCCGAGTACGGCTTGGTGACGTAGTCGTCGGCACCGAGTTCCAGGCCGAGGACCTTGTCGATCTCGCTGTCGCGGGCGGTGACCATGATCACCGGAACGCTCGAACGGGCCCGCAACTGCTTGCACACGTCGGTACCGCTCATCCCGGGCAGCATCAGGTCGAGCAGAACGATATCGGCGCCGGCGCGATCGAACTCCGCCAGTGCCGCCGGCCCGTCGGTCACCACGGTGGCGTCGAAGCCCTCCTTGCGGAGCAAGTAGGCCAACGGGTCGGCCAGAGATTCCTCATCCTCGACGATCAGCACCCTGATCACTGCGTCTCCTCTTCGTCGATATCGGGTTCGGTGCCGGAATCCGGTCCGGAGTCGGGTCCGTGATAGGCCGGGATGGACAGTGTGAAGGTCGATCCGGTCCCGGGCCGGCTCCACAATCGGATGGCGCCGTTGTGGTTGGCGGCGACATGCTTGACGATCGCCAGCCCGAGACCGGTCCCTCCGGTCGCGCGGGATCGGGCCTTGTCCGCCCGGAAGAACCGCTCGAACACCCTCTCCTGGTCGGCGAGTGCGATCCCGATGCCCCGGTCGGTGACGGCGATCTCCACCGCGTCCCCGCGATCCCGGCGGCTGACCGAAACCGTCGAACCGTTCGGCGAGTATGCGATCGCGTTCGAGATCAAATTCGCCAGCGCGGTCACCAGCAGGGGCTGGTCGCCCAACACCTGCAAGCCGCTCGGCGGGTCGGTGTCGATGGTGATGTCGGCATTGTCCGCCGCCACCTTATGGCGCGAAATCGCCTCCTGCACAACACTGTCCACGTCGACCGCCACCAGATCGGGCAGCCGTTCAGCGCCTTGCAGGCGGGACAGTTCGATCAACTCGCCGACCATGCTGGCCAGCCGCTGGGACTCGGCATGGATCTTGCCGGCGAACCGCCGCACGTTCTCCGGCTCGCCGGTGGACTCCAGCAGCGCCTCGGCCAGCACCCCCATCGCCGCGACCGGGGTCTTCAGTTCGTGGCTGACGTTGGCCACGAAATCGCGCCGGCTGGCCTCCATCCGGGCCTGCTCGGACTGGTCGACGAGATAGATGACCGCCAACCGCGGATTCTCGGCGTTGAGCAGCCTGACGTGGCATTGCACCGACATGCCCGAGCGGCGGTCGGCGGCCCCGCGGGGCGCCGACAGGTCGACCTCGACATCCTCGCCGTCGTCCAGCGTGCACTGGGTGGCCTCCCACACCCGGTCGTCGAGAAGCCCGTCGCGAACCGCGCTGAGTTCCCCCGCCCGGCGGTTACTGACCACCACATCGCGAAACTGGTCGACGACCACCACACCCAGGGGTGCCGCCGAAACCACCGCCTGCAGCACCTTCGACACCGTCACCACACCGGCCGCATCGGATCCGCGCGGAGTGCGCTCGGCGCGCCGCCGCATGACCAGCGCGGCGATCGCAAACCCGCCACCGAGGCCCACCAGAACTGCGGCGGCGATCCAGGGTGCCACCGCACCAACACTCACCCCGAAAGCGTACGCACCGAACGGCCGTCACCAGAACCGCGGGCGTACAGCGGCCGGCGAGTTCAACCGCTGTTCACCGGACGTTCTACTTGCCGCCCTGGTTGGCCACCGCCGCGGCGCCGGCGGCGGCCGCATCGGGATCGAGATAGGCGCCCCCGGCCAGGACCGGTTTGAGGTTCTCGTCCAGGTCGTAGCGCAACGGGATACCGGTCGGGATATTGAGCCCCACCACGTCCTCGTCGGACATCCCGTCCAGGTATTTCACCAGCGCGCGCAGCGAATTGCCGTGGGCGGCGATCAGAACTGTCTTACCGGCCCGCAGATCCGGGACGACGACCTCCTCGAAGTACGGCACGAACCGGGCAACCACGTCGGCCAGGCACTCGGTCAGCGGTCCGCCGCCGATCGCGGCGTAGCGCGGGTCGCCGTCCTGGCTGTAGGTGCTGCCCCGCTCGATCGGCGGCGGCGGCGTGTCGTAGCTGCGCCGCCACTTCATGAACTGTTCTTCGCCGTATTTGGCCTTGGTCTCCGCCTTGTCCAGACCCTGCAGGGCGCCGTAGTGGCGCTCATTGAGCCGCCAGTCCCGGTGCACCGGGATCCAGTGCCGGTCGGCCTTGTCCAACGCGATATTGGCGGTCGTGATGGCGCGGCGCAAAAGCGAGGTGTAGACGACGTCAGGCTGGCGGTCCAGACCGCCGATCAACTCGCCGGCCCGAACCGCTTCGGCGCGGCCCTTGTCGGTGAGATCGACGTCCACCCAACCGGTGAACAGGTTCAGCGCATTCCACTGGCTTTCACCATGGCGCAGCAGGATCAGCGTGCAATCACCCATACCGGAAGTCTCTCACGGAGCCCCTTCGCCGTGGCCCCGTTCGTCGTGCTCCCCTTCGTCGTCGATGAGGTGCTCGAAGGCCTTCAGGTTCTTCAGCGACTCACCGCGGGCCACCCGCCATGCCCACTCCTTGCGGATAGAGGTGGCGAACCCCAGTTCGAGCAGCGTGTTGAAATCGTTGTTGACCGCCTCGAGTACCTGGCCCAGGATCCGGTCGATCTCCTCCACGCTGACGATGTCCAGGCCGACCCGGCCGACCAGATAGACGTCGCCGATATTGTCCAGGGTGTAGGCCACCCCGTAGAGCCGCCGATTGCGCTTGAGCAGAAACCGATACACCCCCTCGTGGTTCTCATCGGGCCGCCGGCAGACGAACGCCTCCACCCGCACCGAATGCTCGCCGATGCTCATCAGGGTGTTGGTGATGAGCTTGCGCTCACCGGGAAGTTCGACGAGCAACCCGGGCAGTCCGCCGTGGGCACCCTCATAGCGGGTGAAATTCAGCTCGTGCTCGCGCAGCGTCTCCTCGATCAGCCGCTGCACCCTGATGGCATCGAACCTCGGCTCGGCGCTCACGCGCGCACCCCCCGCCGCATGCTCCAGCGCCGGCCGCTGCGACGGACCAGCAGATCCCGGGCAGCGCTGCGCTGATGGGTGCGGCCGTAGTCGTCGATCGCCCGGCCGTAGCTGGCCAGCAGGGCGTCGACGGTGTGGTCCCAGGAGAATCGGCCGGCATGCTCGAGCGCACCCCGGCGCAGCGCATCGGCGTCGGCATCGAGCAGACCGGCGATCGCCGTCGCCCACTCCGGGGCGCCGTGGCCGTCAACCAGGGCACCGCTGCGGCCGTCGGCCACCGCCACCGGCAGCCCGCCCACCGCCGCGGCCACCACCGGGGTGCCACAGGCCTGCGCCTCGACGGCGACAAGACCGAAGGACTCCGAGTAGCTCGGGACGGCCACCAGATCCGCCGCCCGGTAGACGTTGACCAATTGATCGCGCGGTTGTGGCGGCAGGAAGGTGACCCGGTCGGAGATCCCCAGTTCAGCGGCAAGCCGGACGAGGGCGTCCGGTGCGGCCAGTCCGCTGCCGGAGGGCCCGCCGGCCACCAGTACCCGGATGTCGGGCAGCAGGGCGGCGGCCCGCAACAGCACATCCGGCGCCTTGAGCGGCTGGATGCGGCCGACGAACGCCACGATCCGGTCGCCGGCGGGCAGACCGAGAGCCGCGCGGGCGGCCATCCGATCACCGGGGGAAAAGGCCTGCAGGTCCACACCCGGATGGACGACGTCGATCCGGCGCGGGTCGGCACTGTGCAGCGAAACGAGTTGGTGGGCTTCGGACTCGGTATTGACAATCAACCGGTCGGCTTCGTCGACAACTTGCTGTTCACCGACAGCGCGCAACGGCGGCTCCGGGTCGTCGCCCTCGGCGAGCGCGGCGTTCTTGACCGCGGCCAGCGTGTGCGCCGTGTGCACCAGCGGTACCGCCCAACGGTCGCGGGCCAGCCAGCCCACCTGGCCGGAGAGCCAGTAGTGCGAGTGCACGATGTCGTAGTGCCCGGGTTCGTGGTTGGCCTCTGCGCGCAACACCCCGGCGGTGAACGCGCACAGCTGGGTGGGCAGGTCGTATTTGTCGAGGCCCTCGAACGGCCCGGCGGCGATGTTGCGGACCAGCACGCCCGGGGCCACCCGCTCGGCCGGCGGGTCGGCCGAGGACGTGGCCCGGGTGAATATCTCGACGTCGACGCCGCGACGGGCCATATGCAGGGCAGTCTGTAGCACGTAGACATTCAGCCCGCCGGCGTCGCCGGTGCCGGGCTGCGACAGCGGCGAGGTGTGCACCGACAGCACCGCCACCCGGCCGGGCAGCACGGCACCATCGGTCAGATCCCGGGGGTGCCGCACCCTTATATCTTTACACCGCCGTCGGCGGGCCGCGCCGCTGACTACAGTTCAACCGGTGACAGCACACCCGGATGCCCACTCACGGGTCGCGGTGATCACCGGTGCCAGTTCGGGTATCGGTGCCGCAACCGCCCGAACACTCGCCGGCTTGGGATTCCACGTGGTCGCGGTGGCCCGCCGGACCGATCGGATCCAGCGGTTGGCCGAAGAGATCGGCGGGACTGCCATCACCGCGGACGTCACCGACGACACCGCGGTGCAATCGCTGGCGGCACAACTCGGACGGGTCGATGTGCTGGTGAACAACGCCGGCGGGGCCAAGGGCCTGCAGACCGTGGCCGAGGCCGACCTCGACGACTGGCGCTGGATGTGGGAGACCAACGTGATGGGCACCCTGCGGGTCACCCGGGCACTGCTACCGAAGCTCATCGACTCCGGCGACGGCCTGATCGTCACGGTGACCTCGATCGCCGCCCTGGAGGTGTACGACGGCGGGTCCGGATACACCTCCGCCAAACACGCCCAGGGTGCGCTGCACCGCACACTGCGGGGTGAGTTACTGGGAAAGCCGGTGCGGCTCACCGAGATCGCGCCCGGCGCGGTCCAGACCGAGTTCTCGCTGGTGCGGTTCGGCGGCGACGACCAGCGGGCCGAAGCGGTCTACGCGGGTATCACCCCGCTGGCCGCCGACGATGTCGCCGAGGTGATCGGGTTCGTCGCCTCCCGGCCCGCACATGTCAATCTCGACCAGATCGTCATCCGGCCGCGTGATCAGGCCAGCGCGGGCCGGTTCAACCGCCGCTGACGATCACAGCGTGCAGCCCACCAGGACCGGTTCCGGAACGAGCCTCACCCCGAAAGCCGCCTGCACCCCGTCGCGCACGGTGCGGGCCAGCGCCAGCACATCGGCGGTGCTGGCGTCGCCACGATTGGTCAGGGCCAGTGCGTGTTTGGTGGACAGCCGGCACGGCCCGCTGCCCGGAAAACCCTTACCGAAGCCGGCCCGCTCGACCAGCCAGCCCGCCGCGAGCTTGACCCCGTCCGGCGCCGGGTAGTGCGGCACGGCCACCTCGGATTCGCCGCGGATGCACTCGAACCGCTCGGTGCTCACCACCGGATTGGTGAAGAACGAACCCACACTCCAGGTGTCGTGGTCCTGGGCGTCGAGCACCATGCCCTTGGCGGTTCGCAGTGCCAGCACCGCCGTGCGCACCCGGGCCGGATCGACCTGTTCACCGACCGGAACATCAAGGGCGGCAGCGAGTTCGGCGTAGCGCAGCGGGGCGGATCGACCGGCTGGGTCGAGCGCGAATTCCACCTCCAGCACGGTCTCCGCCGCGGATCCCTTCAGGACGCTGTGCCGGTATCCGAATCCGAGTTCGTCGGCCGGCACCCAGCGCACCTGCCCGGTGCCGCGGTCCAGCAGCCTGACCCGGGTCAGCCGATCGGCCACCTCGACGCCGTAGGCGCCGACGTTCTGCACCGGGGTGGCGCCGGCCGAGCCCGGGATTCCCGAAAGGCATTCCAGGCCGCCGAGGTTCGCCGCAACGGCATGGGCCACCACGGCGTCCCAGTCGGCCCCGGCTCCGGCTCGCAGAAACGGCGGGTCCACCCGAACCGCAGGGTCGGCCAGCAGTACCACCGTCAGGTCCGAGAGGTCGTCGGCGACCACCACATTGGATCCGCCGCCGAGCACCAGCACCGGTCCGCCGCCGCGGTCCAGCGTATCCAGGGTGGCGACGACCTGATCAGCCGTTGCACAGGTGATCACCCGGCGGGCGACCGGTCCGACCCGCAGGGTCGTCAGCGATGCCAGTGGTACGTCCCGGTCGACGCGCGCTCCGCCGAAATCCGCCTTCAGTGCCACGGACGGTAACGGTAGCCTCGTCTGCTATGCCGCGTTCGTTCGACATGGCCACCGAGTACGCGGGGACTCCTGCCCAGGTGCATGCCGCCTTCTGCGACGAACGGTACTGGCTGGCCCGACTGGAGGCGTCCGGCGCCGACGACGCCAGCCTGGAAGCCTTCCGGGTGGGCCACGACGGGGGCGTCGATGTGGTCACCACGCAGGTGCTGCGGGCCGAACGGCTGCCCGGGATCGTCCACCAGTTCCACCACGGCGACCTGGAGATCCGGCGGGCGGAGACCTGGACCGGTCTGGCCGACGGCGGGTCGGAGGCCAGCGTCGCCGGCTCCATCGTGCGGGCTCCGGTGGCCCTCAGCGGCGACGCCCGGCTCAGTCGCCGCGACGAACGAGCGCGGCTGACCTTCCGGGCCACCGTCGAGGTCCGCATCCCGCTGGTCGGAGGCAAGATGGAGAAGTTCATCGGAACTCAGCTGGTGAACCTGCTCAGCGCCGAGCAGCAGTTCACCACCCAATGGATCGCCGAGCACCTCTGAATGCCGCGCCGCATGGTCTATGACGTCGACGTGGTGATTCCAGCCGCCGAGATGTACCGGAACTTCACCACCATCGACTACTGGCACGACCTGGTGGAGTTCTATCTGCAGAACGCTGCGCGCACCGAGATCGCGCACTTCCACTCCGATGAGACCGGCACCGATATCGCCTTCTCGCACATCCTGTCCGCCGACGATCTCCCGGCGATCGCGCGGGCAGTGGTGCCGGGGCGCTTCGTCATCACCCGCGAACAACATTTCGAGCCGTTCCACGAAGCCGTCAACGAAGCCCACGGCCGCTATAGCGCCCAGATCCCGGCACCGGTCGACGTCACCGGCGACTACGTGCTGTCCGACACCGAACGGGGCAGCCGGATGCGGATGGAGACGGTCTGCCGGGCCCGGGTACCCATCATCGGCGGACAGATCGAGCAGTTGCTGATGAACGGCCTGCAGACGCTGTTCAGCAGGGAGGGCGAGTTCACCGCGGACTGGGTCGCCCGCCATCGCTAGGCCGCCGCGCCCGGTCGGCATGCCGACCCGGGGAACCACCGCGACCAATCGGCTGCGCCGGGCTGACCGCTGGATGACGTACTCACCACGGGTTCGCGCGGCCCTGCAGTCCGGCGATCAACCGGTGGTGGTCGACCTCGGTTACGGGCGGCTGCCGGTCACCACCCTCGAACTTGCCGACCGGCTGCGCTCGGTGCGTCCCGACATCCGGGTGGTCGGCCTGGAGATCGACCCCGACCGGGTCGCGGCGGCACGCGAGGCCCGCAGCGCCGCCGTCGAATTCGCCCTCGGCGGTTTCGAACTCGCCGGCCTGCAACCGGTGCTGGTGCGCGCCTTCAACGTGCTGCGCCAGTATCCCGAGGACGCCGTGGCCGACGCCTGGGCCACCATGGGTTCCCGGCTGGCGCCGGGGGGACTGATCGTCGATGGCACCTGCGATGAGGTGGGCCGGCGCAGTTGCTGGGTGCTGCTCGACCGCGACGGCCCGGTGAGCCTGACCCTGGCCTGCGACCCGAGGGCCATCGAGCGGCCCTCGGACCTCGCCGAGCGATTACCGAAAATCCTTATCCACCAGAATGTTCCGGGCCGTCCGATCCACACCCTGCTGACTGCGGCCGACCGGGCGTGGGCGGCGGCGGCGGGTCAGTCGGTATTCGGCTCGCGAGCCCGGTGGCGAGCGATGCTCGCCGCGCTGACCGCGGACGGGATGGCGATCGAGTCGCAGCGCCGCAGCCCGCGCGATGCGGTGCTCACGGTGCCGTGGGATGCCGTGGCACCGCCCGCCTGAGCAGCACCGCGGCTACCCTCAACAGCATGCGGATCGCTTTGGCGCAGATCCTTTCCGGCACCGACCCGACTGCGAATCTGGCACTTGTGGACGAGCACACCCGCCGGGCCGCCGATGCCGGTGCCAGGCTGGTGGTGTTCCCGGAGGCCACGATGTGCCGGTTCGGTGTTCCGCCGGCCGCCGTCGCCGAGCCGCTCGACGGACGGTGGGCCGACGGGGTGCGCGGGATCGCCGCTGCGAGCGGGATCACGGTTTTCGCCGGGATGTTCACCCCGGCGCCGGACGGCAGGGTCAGCAACACCCTGCTGGCCACCGGCGGTGGAGTGGAGGCCCATTACGACAAGATCCACCTGTACGACGCGTTCGGCTTCACCGAGTCGCAGACCGTCGCACCGGGCCGCGAACCGCTGGTGGTCACGGTGGACGGCGTCGGGGTCGGGGTGACGCTGTGCTACGACGTCCGCTTCCCCTATCTCTACACCGAGCTTGCCGACCGGGGCGCGTCGGTCATCACGGTGAGCGCATCCTGGGGGGCCGGGCCGGGCAAACTGGATCAGTGGACACTGCTGGCCCGGGCCAGGGCCATGGATTCGGCCTGTTTCCTCGCCGCGGCGGACCAGGCCTATCCCGGTCCGGAGTTGGCGGTGAAAGCGCCGACCGGGGTGGGCGGGAGTCTGGTGGCATCCCCGATCGGCGAGGTGCTCGCCGGGGCCGGCCCCGACCCGGAGTTGGTGGTCTGCGACCTCGACGTGGACAGTCTGACCACGGTCCGCGACACGGTCGGTGTGCTGCGCAATCGCATTAGACTCCGCTCAGATTTGTAGGGCACAATCGCCCGGGTGACGTTCCCGCCGCAGGACCCGCCCCCGGGGCCCATCCAGCCGCCGTTCGGGTACGAGCCGCCCACCCAGCAGATCCCGCCACAGGTCCCCCAACCGCCGTTCGGATACGAGTCCCCCACCCAACAAATCCCGCCACAGGTCCCCCAACCGCCGGAGTCGGCCGAACCCGCCCGGCGAGGACTGTTCGGCGATCCGCTCTCCGCGGTGCTGGTGCTCGTCATCGTGGTTGCGGTGGCGTTGGCCGGCCTGCTGGGAGCGGAACTGTTCGCACGGAACAAGGCCGACTCGATCGTGGCCAAAGCCGTCAGCTGTGTGGTGCGGGACAGCGCCACCGCATCCTTCGGCCCGCGGCCGTTCCTGATCCAGCATTTCACCCACAGCTACCGGAACATGACCGTGGAGACCGCCGGCAACCAGATCCGCGAGGCCAAGGGCATGAAGCTGAAGCTTCTGCTCGACGATGTCCGGATCAACCCGACGGCCGAATCGGCGGGCACCCTCGGCGTCCTGGATGCCGACATCACATGGTCCGCTGAGGGCATCAAGCAGACCGTGCAGGGCGTGATCCCGGTGCTGGGCAACCTGGTCAGCGGGGTGACGCCGGAGCCCTCCTCCGGAACGCTGGAACTGCAGGGCCCGCTGGGCACCGTGACGATCCGGCCGCAGGTCGCCGACGGCGGGCTGGACCTCGAGGTGATGAAGGTGACCGGCCTGGGCTTCACACTGCCCCGGGAGAGCGTTCAACCGGCACTCGATGCCTTCACCGGAACGCTGACCGACAACCTGCCGATGGGCATTCGCGCCGACAGCGTCGAGGTCACCGACAGCGGGATCGCCGCGCGGTTCATCACCCGCGATGCGACGATTCCCAATGGTCAGCAGGACCCCTGCTTCGCCGGGATCTGACCCGGGACCTCTCAGGAACCCTTCTCGGCACCGCCGGGGTTGCAGCCGGCCAGCAGCATGGTGGCCTCGTCGACGTCGGGCCGCCACGGCTCGAGATCCCAACTGGGCTTGCCGGGCTCGGCGAATTCGGCGAAACGCCAGTGGCAGAGGAATTGGGAGCGCATCCCAGCGGTGTCGGCGTCCGGCGCCAGCGCCAGTACCTCGCCCCATGCGACGTCGGTTTGGGCGTCGGTCTTGGCGAACTCACCGGCCACGTCGCGCCCGGCACCGGTGAGGTAGACCCGCAACGTGGGCAGGCCGCTGTAGCTGACCCAGGTCGCGTGGTCGATATAGGGCGGGGCGGGCGCGGGGTCGGCTGCCACGGCAGGCGAGGCGAACAGCGCGAGGCCCACCGCCGCCAGAACGGAGGGCAACCGGGTGTTCAGCGGGACTTCCCCTGGACCTCCAGCAACCGGGGCCGCACGTCGACCAGGTACACCCCGGCCGCCACTGCGGCGATGACCGCGCCGAGGGTGCCCCCCAGAACGAGGGTCAACAGCGCGGACACACCGAGGATCACCAGCCAGACCGGCTTGGTCAACTTATCGGCCGCGGTGTAGGCGTCGGGCCGCTGCATGGCCGCGTGCACGAACGCGTACACCGTCACGGCCAGGACTGCCCAACTGAGGACCACAAGCACGGAACCCGCCACACCTTGAAGCATCACGCTTCAAGGGTAGGCGGGTCCCGTTCGGTTCGGCGAACCGATTGCTTACTTCTGGGTGACCTTCTTGGCCGGGGCCTTCTTGGCCGGGGCCTTCTTGGCCGGGGCCTTCTTGGCAGCAGCCTTGGCCGGAGCCTTCTTGGCGGCGGCCTTCTTGGCCGGAGCCTTCTTGGCCGGGGCCTTCTTGGCCGGAGCGGGCAGGTCGACGCCCACCAGCTTGGCCGCACGCTCACCGACGGCGCGGGTCTGCGCCGACACGTTGCCCAGCGCCTCCTGGGTCAGCTCGACGGCCGACTCGACATAGGTCTCGACGCGGTCAGCGGCGTCCTTGAACTCCGGCTGGCCCTTGATCCGCTCCAGGGCGGCCTCGCCACGAGCGACCAGGGTGTTGTAGGTCTCGGTGGCGTCCACGAAGAACTCGTCGGCGGCCTTGCGCAGCTCTTCGCTGGTCAGCTTGCCGCGCAGTTCCTCGGTGCGCTTGGGCAGTTCCTCCTGCAGGCGGGTCAGCGCGGCACGCCGGTCGTCCATCCGGTCGCCGGCGACCTCGGCCCGCTCACGCAGGGTGTTGAGGATCTCGTTGACGGTGGCCAGGGCCAGGTCGGCAGCTCCAACCGCGGCGAGCAGCGGGGCCTTGAGGTCCTCGATGGTGTTCTCGTTCTTGTTCTTCTTAGCCATGTGACTGGTTCCTTTCGGATGTTCGGTAGAGATGTTCAGCTGTGCTGCAGTGATGTCGTACTCAGTCGGCGGCTCCTGGTGGAACCGCCTCGTTCTGCTGGCAGAACGACGTGTAGATATCCAGCAGAACCCGCTTTTGGCGCTCGGTGATCACGGTGTCGGCGATGATGGCGTCCTGCACCTGACTCGGCTGCCCGGGTTCGAGAATCCCGGCCCGGACATAGAGCACTTCGGCTGACAACCGCAACGCCTTGGCGATCTGACTGAGCACCTCGGCCGAGGGCTTACGCAGCCCCCGCTCGATCTGGCTGAGGTACGGATTGCTCACCCCGGCCCGCTCAGCGAGCTGTCGCACCGACACCTCCGCAGCTTCCCGCTGGGTGCGGATGAAGCCACCGATGTCTTGCGCGGCGTTGCTCACCACAGCGGCAAGGTCTGATTCCTGTGCCATGGCTCGCCCCTTTGCGCGTACGAGTGTCGTTTGCATTACGACAGCCACATTACGCGCCAGTGCTAACAATTGCAAGCACTAGCTAGCGCAGGTCAGAACAGTATTTGCGCAATGGTGTAGATCACAAGGCCGGCCAGTGCACCCACCACGGTGCCATTGATCCGGATGAACTGGAGGTCGCGACCGACGTGCAATTCGATGCGGCGGCTGGCCTCACCGGCGTCCCAGCGCTGGATGGTCTCGGAGATGATGGTGGTGGCCTCGGACCCGTACCGGGTGACCACATGCTGCGCTCCGCGCACGATCCAGTTGTCCACCTTGTCGCGCAACTCCGCATCGTCACGCAACGACTCCCCGATCCGCACCACCGAGTCGGCGATCCGGCCGCGCAGTGCGCTGGACGGGTCATCGACACCGTCGAGCACCAACCGCTTGAGCGTCTTCCACGCCGTCTCGGCCGCCCGGGTCACCTCGTCGCGGGCCATCAACTGCTCCTTGACCGTCTCAGCCTTGGAGATCGTCGACGGATCGTTCTGCAGATCGTTGGCGAACTCGAACAGGAACCGGGTGGCCGACTGACGCAGCTCGTGGTTGGGATCGCGACGCACCTTGTCGGTGAAATCCATCAGTTCTCGGTGAATGCGGTCACCTACCAGGTGGTCGACGAACTTCGGCGACCAGGTTGGCGAGTCCCGCAGCACGACCCGCTCAATGGTGGGGCCGGCATTCAGGGCCCATTCGAAGGCCCGGTCACACAGCAGCTGGATCAGCGCCTCCTGCCTGTTCTCCGCCAGCAGCTGAGACAGCACCCGGCCGGTAGGCGGCCCCCACTGCGGCTCGGCCAGCCGCTTGACGATGGTCCGGTCGATGACCTGCTGGATGTCCTCGTCGTTGAGCAGTTCCACGACCGCCCGCAATACCGTGGCTGCCTCGTCGGCGACCCGGGCGGCATGCACCGGCTCGGAGAGCCACTTGCCCAGCCGGCTGCCGATTTCGGCGTCGCGCAGCTTGGTCGAGATCACGTCCGGGGACAGGAAGTTCTCCCGCACGAAGGTCCCCAGGCCCTCCCCCAGCTGGTCTTTCTTACGCGGAATGATGGCCGTATGCGGAATCTTCAGGCCCAGCGGATGACGGAACAGGGCGGTGACCGCGAACCAGTCGGCCAGCGCGCCAATCATGCCGGCCTCCGCCGCGGCCCCGACATACCCGAGCCAGCCCGGCCCGCCTTCCGCCTGCCACCAGCGGCTGAGGAGGAAGATCACCGTCGCGCCGACCAGAAACCCCAGCGCGACGACTTTCATCTTGCGCAGGTTCGCAAGACGCTCGGCGTCGGCGTCGGGGTCCGCCCCGGCGAAGGACTCAGCAAAGGAGAACCCGGGTCCCGCCGGTGTCTCCGGAAGCCGATGTTTGGCAGCCACGCAACCATCATGCGCTACTTCCCGTCGGGGTGGCGCCACGCTTTAGTGTGACCGGCCGTCACAACTTTCTCGAGTTGCACCGTTAGAATACGAAGCAGTGACCCAGCACATCGTCCCCAGCGCGGCCAAGGCCGACCGGATTCCGAACGCGGCCAAGGCCGACGGGGTTCCTGCGGTGGCCAAGACCGACGGCCGCAAACGCCGCTGGCACCAGCACAAGGTGGAGCGCCGAACCGAATTGGTCGACGGCGCTCTCGACGCCATCCGCCGTCGGGGCCGCGATATCAGCATGGACGAGATCGCGGCCGAGATCGGCGTGTCCAAGACCGTGCTCTACCGCTACTTCGTCGACAAGAACGACCTCACCACCGCGGTCATGATGCGCTTCGCCCAGACCACGCTGATCCCGAACATGGCCGCCGCATTGTCGTCGAACCTCGACGGTTTCGACCTGACCCGCGAAGTCATCCGGGTCTACGTCGAGACCGTGGCCGCCGAACCGGAGCCCTACCGGTTCGTGATGGCGAACTCGTCGGCCAGCAAGAACAAGGTTGTCGCCAACTCCGAGCAGATCATCGCCCGGATGCTGGCGGTGATGCTGCGCCGGCGCATGCACGTGGCCGGTATGGATACCGCCGGGGTGGAGCCATGGGCCTTCCTGATCGTCGGCGGCGTTCAGCAGGCGACCCACTCGTGGATGTCGAACCCCCGCATGAGCAGCGACGAACTCATCGACTACCTGACGATGCTCTGCTGGAGCGCACTGTGCGGGATCGTCGAAGTGGGCGGATCGCTGGACCGGTTCCGGTCCCAGCCGCATCCGGCGCCGGTGCTGCCCGCCGGGCTGCAGCAGACGCGGTAAGGCCCGCGAAAGAACCCTCAGCCAAGGCCGAGTCCGCATCGTAGACTTCACCGGTGAACGATCTGCCGTCGCTCTGGACGCATGAACCCCATACGATTCTGAGATTCCGCGCCGGCGACAAGGTCGCCGATATCGATGCCGACTCCAGTCCCGGCTTCACCGGCGACAAGAACGACGCCCCGCAGATCCTGGCTGAACGCAGCGGACGGTTCGCCGACCTGCAGGAGATGCTCTACGCCAACGGCAAGGAGGGCGACCACCGCTCGGTCCTGCTGGTGCTGCAGGGGATGGACACCGCCGGCAAAGGCGGCATCGTCACCCATGTCGTGGGGGCCGGCAACCCGATGGGAATCCGCTACACCAGTTTCGGCAAGCCCACCGCCGAGGAACGGGCACACCACTTCCTCTGGCGCATCAACAAAGCGCTGCCCGCAGCCGGACAGATCGGGGTGTTCGACCGATCGCACTACGAGGACGTCCTGGTGGTCCGGGTGCACGGACTGGTGCCGCCCGACGAGGTGGAGGGCCGGTACGCGGAGATCAACACCTTCGAGTCCGAACTCGTCGAATCCGGCGTCACGATCGTCAAAGTCGCGATGTTCGTCTCCCCCGACGAACAGAAGCGGCGGCTGGCCGAACGGCTGGACCGACCCGACAAATTCTGGAAGTACAACCCGGGCGATCTCGATGAGCGCAAACTCTGGCCGGCCTACCAGGAGGCCTACCAACTGGTGCTGGACCGGACCTCCACCGACCACGCCCCGTGGTACGTGGTGCCGTGCAACAAGAAGTGGTACAGCCGGCTGGCCGTGACCGAACTACTCATCGAGGCGCTCAAGGACATGAAGTTGTCCTGGCCGCCGCCGGATTTCGATGTCGAGGCGGAGAAGCGGAAACTCGCCGAGGCCTGACCGGGACGGTCCCCCGACCTAACCCTTGACCAGGGTGAACTGACCGATATTGGTGATCCCCCGACGGAAGAAGTCGGCACAGCCGGTCAGATACTTCATGTACCGGTCGTAGATCTCCTGGGAGGTGATCGCGATCGCCTGGTCGCGATTGGCGGCCAGGTTATCCGCCCACATGTCGAGGGTGCGGGCGTAGTGCGGCTGCAACAGGTGGATGCGCTCCAAGGTGAAGCCCGCCCCGTCGGCCAACTCCTCGATGTCCTCCACGGCCGGCAGCTGGCCACCGGGGAAGATCTCGCTGCCGATGAACCGCATGAACTTGAGGTCGCTGATGGTCAGCTTGACGCCGTTCTCGCGGAAGAACTTCTGGGTGTGCGCCAGGATGGTGTGCAACAACATCCGGCCGTCGCTGGGCAGGATCTTGTAGGCCCGTTCGAAGAACAGCGGATAACGTTCGGCCTTGAACGCCTCGAACGCACCGATGCTGACGATCCGGTCGACCGGTTCGTCGAACTCCTCCCAACCCTGCAGCCGAACCTCCATCGAGCGGTCGGTGTCCAACTTGGCGAGCCGCTCGCGAGCGAACTCGGATTGGGCCTTGCTGAGGGTGATCCCGATGACGTTGACGTCGTAACGTCGCACCGCGACTTCCATCGCCCCGCCCCAGCCGCAGCCCACGTCGAGCAGGGTCATGCCGGGTTCGAGGTTCAGCTTGCCCAACGCCAGGTCGAACTTGGCCAACTGGGACTCATCGAGCGTCATATCGTCGCGCTCGTAGTAACCGCAGGTGTAGCCCATCGTCGGGCCGAGGAACAGGGCGAAGAAGTCGTTGGAGATGTCGTAGATGGACTGCGACTCCTCGTAGTACGGAGTCAGATCTGTGTCGACGTCGGACATTTCCATTTAACTTCCTTCAGCATCTCTCCCCGGCCCGGGCGGGCAGCCGCACGAGAATTCGCGTCTCCAACGGCTGGATCTACCGGCCCGGACCCGAAGGTCCACTCCGGGCCAGACTAGCCAATGACGACGGCAATTGCACACACCCCGGCGTCAGTACGTGTAGAAACCCTGACCGGATTTCTTCCCGAGCCACCCCGCCTCGACCATACGCAACAGCAGCGGCGGCGGGCCGTAGTGCGGCTCCTTGAACTCCTCGAACATCTTGTCGGCGATCAGCTTCAACGTGTCCAGGCCGATGAGGTCGGACAGTCGCAGCGGGCCCATCGGATGCGACAGCCCCGCGACGACCGCCTTGTCGACGTCCTCGATGCTGGCCAGCCCGGACTCCACCATCCGGACTGCCGAGAGCAGATAGGGCACCAGCAAGGCGTTGACCACGAAACCCGAGCGATCCGAACACCGGACCACCTGCTTGCCCAGCACGGTGCCGGCGAACTGCTCGGTCCGGGCCGCCGCCGCCTCGGTGGTCGCCAGGGTGGTGACCAGCTCGACCAACGGCAGTACCGGAACCGGATTGAAGAAGTGCAGGCCGAGAACCCTGCCGGGGTTGCGAGTGGCCGCGCCGAGCTTCATCACCGGGATGCTGGAGGTGTTCGAGGCCAGCACCGCGTCGGGATCGGTGATGATCTCGTCAAGCTGGCTGAAGATCCCGGCCTTGATCCTCTCGTCCTCGATCACCGCCTCGATGACCAGCTGGCGGTCGGCCAGGTCGGACATCGCCGTGGTGAAACGCAGGTTGGCGACGGCCCCGTCGCGCTCGCGCTCGGTGATCTTGCCGGCGCTCACGCCGCGCTCGAGCGACTTCACGATGCGATTGCGGCCCGCGGTGACCAGCGCCTCGGTGGTCTCGAAGACCGTGACGTCGACACCGGCACGGGCGCACACCTCCGCGATGCCGCCACCCATCTGGCCGGCGCCGATGACGCCGACCCGCTCGATGGACTCTGAACTCATCACGCACCTCTCTCCTGAATCTGCCGACCGCCACCCCGGGCACCCGCCACCCGCCACCCGCCACCCGCGAGCAGACGCAAACTCGCACTATCAGTGCGTCAAATGTGCGAGTTTGCGTCTGCTCGGCGGGTTAGCGGCTCAGTGGAACTGGCCCTCTTCGGTCGAACCCGCGAGCGCGGTGGTCGACGAGTTCGGGTCAACCGTGGTGGCGATCCGGTCGAAGTAGCCGGCGCCGACCTCACGCTGATGCTTGGTGGCGGTATAGCCGCGTTCCTCGGCGGCGAACTCGCGCTCCTGCAGTTCGACGTAGGCCGACATCTGGTTGCGGGCGTAGCCGTAGGCCAGGTCGAACATCGAGTAGTTCAGCGCGTGGAAGCCGGCCAGCGTGATGAACTGGAACTTGAATCCCATTGCGCCCAGCTCCTTTTGGAACTTCGCGATGGTGGCGTCGTCCAGGTGCGCCTTCCAGTTGAACGACGGCGAGCAGTTGTAGGCCAGCATCTGGTCGGGGAATTCGGACTTCACACCCTCGGCGAACTTGGCCGCGAGCTCCAGGTCCGGTGTGCCGGTCTCCATCCAGATCAGGTCGGAGTACGGCGCGTAAGCCTTCGCGCGCGCGATGCAGGGCTCGAGGCCGTTCTTGACGTGGTAGAAACCCTCGGCGGTGCGCTCACCGGTGACGAACGGCTGATCGCGCTCGTCGACGTCGGAGGTGATCAGAGTGGCCGCCTCGGCGTCGGTACGGGCGATGACCACGGTCGGGACGTCGCAGACATCCGCTGCCAGCCGCGCCGAGGTGAGCGTGCGGATGTGCTGCTGGGTGGGGATCAGCACCTTGCCACCGAGGTGGCCGCACTTCTTCTCCGAGGCCAGTTGGTCCTCCCAGTGCGAGCCCGCGACACCGGCGGCGATCATCGCCTTCTGCAGTTCGTAGACGTTGAGTGCACCACCGAATCCGGCCTCGCCGTCGGCGACGATCGGAACCAGCCAGTTGTCGATCGAGGTATCACCTTCGACCGCGGCGATCTCGTCGGCGCGCAACAGCGCGTTATTGATGCGGCGGACCACCTGCGGAACCGAGTTGGCCGGGTACAGGCTCTGGTCGGGGTAGGTGTGGCCGGACAGGTTCGCGTCGCCGGCGACCTGCCATCCGGAGAGGTAGATGGCCTTGAGGCCGCCGCGAACCTGCTGGACGGCCATGTTGCCGGTCAGCGCGCCCAGGGCATTGACGAAGTCCATGTCGTGCAGCTGGCTCCACAGGATCTCGGCTCCCCGGCGGGCCAGTGTCTGCTCCTCGACGACACTGCCCTGCAGGGCGACGACATCCTCCGCGGAGTAGGTACGGGTGATCCCCTTCCACCGGGGATTGGTGTCCCAGTCGCGCTGGATATCTGCGGCACTCTTGGGCTTTCCGACCTCGGACATGGAACGGGACATGGGGACTCTCCTTCGTTGTCACCGCCAGGCGCAGACTTCTGACAACCTCTGCTAACGCCCGGGACTCTTTGCTGATGTGCTAACACGACAATCCCACAGTCGATATGCGCAGGTCCAATCGTTCTCATTGCCAATTTTGGCAACAATTGCGAGGTTAACTTGCGAAGTTTGCGAAGCCGAGGTGGGGGCAGGAGGAATTGTTACCGGGAGGTAACTTGATTGCGCAGGTCAATCGGGGTCCACCCGGAGCGGATGCGGTCACAGAGCGAAGACCGCCGCGACGGCTTTCGTCTCGTCGCCAACGACGTATGTGAGCGTTCTCACCGTGCGGTCGGTCAGCTCGGGCCCGAACTTATCGGTGGATCCGGGCGGATACACATGCAGGAGCACCTCGAGTTTGTCGCCGTACGCCACCGCCGCGTCGTGCTCGATCGTGACCCGAAGCGGGGCCTCGAGCAACTCCGGGTGCGGAGCGAGGAACTCCTCGACGACCTTCCAGTAGACCGAGTTGTTGACATGGTCGAACAGGTCGATATCGCTGACCCGGATCGGGAACTCCCGAATCTCGTCGGCGTCCGACCGTGACCCGGGCGACAAATACGCCTTCCATCGCACCCGGTCGACGTCGGTGGTGCGCAGCAACGCCTCCATGAAGTCGTCGGCAATCCGGGCCGGCCCACGGGTCTCCCGGTTGAAGTTGATCCAGAACGCCTCGGACTCGATGAGTCCGCCCTTGCGGCCGTCGATGCGAACCCGCATCTCGCACCACCGGTTGGACGCACCGGAGCACCACCGGCGCAACCGCAACATGTCCTGGAACTCGATCGGACCGATCATGTCGACCATGGTCCGCCGGACGATCCACAGCGGGTGGGTGTCGTTATGGCCCATCTCCCGCAATTGGTCCTGGCCGATGTCCTGGATGTGGCGCAGCGCCGCGTCCATGCGCAGTCGCCCCAGTCGGTCGACATCGGCGGGCCGCAGCGGCCACTGCCGGTCGAACACGTCGGGGTGCGGGTCCGGAACGGGCATCAGCATCTTGGCCAGGCCGCCGTTCGCTGCCACTCCGCTGCTGCCCATAGATCGGGATCATGCCAAACGCCAGCAAGCATGCCAACCGGCTGTTCTTAGGCAGTCGGTACGCTGACGAAATGCCGAAGACCTTCGTCGGGTCGCGGGTACGCCAACTGCGCAGCGAACGCGGGTTCAGTCAAGCCGCTCTGGCCCAGATGCTCGAGATCTCGCCGAGCTACCTCAACCAGATCGAGCACGATGTCCGCCCACTGACCGTTGCGGTGCTGCTGCGTATCACCGAGGTTTTCGGCGTCGACGCGACGTTCTTCGCCTCCCACGACGACACCCGTTTGGTGGCGGAATTGCGCGAGGTGATGGTCGACCGCGATCTCGACGCCGGCGTCGACCCGACCGAGGTCGCCCAGATGGTCAGCGATCACCCCGCGATCGCCCGCGCGGTGGTCAACCTGCACCGGCGCTACCGGATCACCACGGCCCAACTCGCCGAAGCCACCGAGGACCGGTTCACCGACGGCAGTGGCAGCGGTTCGATCACCATGCCGCACGAGGAGGTCCGAGACTACTTCTACCAACGACAGAACTACCTGCACGAACTCGACACCGCCGCAGAGGATCTCACCGTTCGGATGCGGATGCACCGCGGCGATCTTGCCGGCGAGTTGTCCCGCCGGCTGACCGAAGTGCACGGCGTGCACATCATCAGGCGCATCGACCTGGGCGACACCGTCCTGCACCGGTACCACCCTGGATCGAAGACACTGGAGATCTCGACCCACTTGTCCTCGGGTCAGCAGGTGTTCAGGATGGCCGCCGAACTGGCCTATCTGGAGGTCGGCGATCTGATCGACACCATGGTCACCGACGGTAAATTCACCAGCGAGGAGTCGCGCCGACTGGCGAGACTGGGCATGGCCAACTACTTCGCCGCCGCGGCGGTGCTGCCATACCAGCAGTTCCACGACGTCAGTGAGAATTTCAACTACGACATCGAACGCCTCTCAGCCTTCTACCAGGTGAGCTACGAGACGGTCTGCCATCGGTTGTCCACCCTCCAGCGACCCTCGATGAGGGGGGTGCCGTTCTCGTTCGTCCGGGTAGACAAGGCCGGCAACATGTCGAAACGGCAGTCCGCCACCGGATTCCACTTCTCGTCCTCGGGCGGGACATGCCCGCTCTGGAACGTCTACGAGACGTTCTCCAACCCCGGCAAGATCCTGGTGCAGATCGCCCAGATGCCGGATGGCCGCAATTACATGTGGGTGGCGCGGACCGTGGAGCGCCGCGCACACCGGTACGGCCAGCCCGGCAAGACGTTCGCGATCGGCCTGGGATGCGAAGTGCGCCATGGGAACCGGCTGGTGTATTCCCGGGGCCTGGACCTGTCCTCCGACAGCGCCACCCCGATCGGCGCCGGATGCCGGGTATGCGAGCGGGACAACTGCCCGCAGCGGGCCTTCCCCGCCCTGGGCCGAGCCCTGGACATCGACGAGCATCGCAGCACGGTCTCGCCCTACCTGGTCAAGGAGAACCCGTGAGTGGGCTTCAGCGCATCCCGGCCGGTGGCCGCCGGGAACTCGGTTTGGTCAACTGGATCATCTCCCGACTGGCCGCCCGATCCATTCGCGCTCCGCAGATGCACCTGTTCACCACGTTGGGGCAACACAAGCTGCTCTTTCTGTCCTTCCTGCCGTATTCCGGCATGCTGCTGAACTGGGGCAAGCTGCCCAAGCGGGACAAAGAACTGGTGATCCTGCGGGTGGGCCATCTGCGCGGTTCGGAGTATGAGTTGCAGCAACACCGGCGGCTGGCCCGCTCACGCGGCCTGGACGCGGCGTTGCAGCAACGGATCTTCGCCGGGCCGACCGCGGAGGGTCTGACCGACCGGGAAAAGACCCTGCTGCAGGCGGTCGACGAGTTCGTCACCGACCGAGATCTCTCCGACGAGACCTTCGCGGCGCTGTCAGGGCACCTCAACCGGCAGCAGCTCATCGAATTCTGCACTCTGGCAGGGCATTACGATGCGATCGCCGGGATACTGGCGGCGCTGCGGGTCCCGATGGACTTCCCGGATTAGCCGGGACGACACCTCGGCACGCACGGTCACACGTGCGAAAACGTTCTTGCCGGTGCCGAGATGGGAGCCAACGGGAGCCCGTCGCCGGTCACCGGGGACTGCCCCGCTGCGAGCCGTTTCCTGACCAGCGCTACCGCTCCTAGTTCCAGGAGACCCACCAAGACCAGCGGCCAGGCAACCCCACCGATGACCGAAACAAGTCCGGGGTGTTCCGGCGGTTGAACTCCGGCGGTGCGGAATCGGGCGGCCAGCACGAAGAACAGTGCCGCAAAAGCCATCGATGCGATCAGGTAGTAGACGACCGGCTGCATCATGAATCCGAAGGTAATCAGCCGGGCTGAGGGTTGCCCCCTACCGATCCGAAGTATTTCCTGTTAAGGCGGTCACGGTCCGGTTACGGCCCCGCAATCGCACCTCAGAGGTAGGTGACCCCGAGGACGACGGTGGTGAAGATCATCGGCGCGACGGGGAGCGCGGCCAGGAAGGCCGCCCTGGTGAAGTCGCCACGCTGGTAGCGCTGCCAGGCCAGATAGATCGCCGCTGCCGCACCGACAACAACCAGACCCGACACCACCAGCACCCAGGTGCTGCGAGAGGCCGACCGCGTGGCGAACGTGATGCCGATCAGCCAGAGGATGTGGCCCAGCACCAGTCCACCGACGCCGGCTATGACAACCGGTCGCACGGCGGCCGCCTCAGAAATTGATCATGTGGCCGGCGAGGCCGTGGAAGCATTCCTGCAGCGCCTCCGACAACGTCGGGTGGATGTGCACGTTTCGGGCCAATTCATTGGCGGTGAGATCCCACTTCTGCGCCAGCGTCAATTCGGCCACGAGTTCTGAAACGTCCGGCCCGATCAGGTGGGCACCGAGCAATTCGCCGTACTTCGCGTCGGCGATCACCTTGACGAAACCGGTCGGGTCGGCCAATCCGTGCGCCTTGCCGTTGGCGGTGAACGGAAACTTGGCGACCTTGACGTCGTACCCCTCGTCGCGGGCCTGCTCCTCGGTGAGCCCGAAACTGGCGACCTGTGGCTGGCAGAACGTCGCCCGCGGCATCATCCGGTAGTCGCCCAGGGTCATGGTCTCCGCGCCGCCGATGGTTTCGGCTGCGACCACACCCATCGCCTCGGCAACGTGGGCCAGTTGCAGCTTGGCGGTCACATCTCCGATCGCGTAGATGTTCGGGACATTGGTGCGCATGTAGTCGTCGATCGCAATGGCACCGCGGTCGGTCAGCGCCACTCCCGTCGTCTCCAGCCCGAAACCCTCGATATTGGGTGCGAAACCGATGGCCTGCATCACCGTATCGGCCTTGAGTTCCTCGGTCTTGCCGTCCTTGCTGACCACGATAGAGACGGACCCGTCGGCCTCATTGTCCGTGATGGACTCCACCTTGGTGCCGGTGAGGATCTTGACACCGAGCTTCTTGTACTGCTTCTCGATCTCCTTGGAAACCTCGGCATCCTCATTGGGCAACGCGCGGGGCAGGAACTCGACGATCGTCACGTCGACGCCGTAGTTGACCATGATGTAGGCGAACTCCATCCCGATCGCACCGGCACCGGCGATGACGATCGAGCGGGGCAGTTCCCGGTCGAGGATCTGCTCCTCATAGGTGACGACGTTCTTCGACAACGCGGTCCCGGGGATCAACCGGGTGCTGCTGCCGGTGGCGATGATCGCGTTGGCGAAGGTGACCGTCTCGGTCCCGCCATCGTTGAGTTGCACCGCGATGGTGTTGGCGTCGGTGAACCTGCCGTAGCCGTGGATCTCGGTGATCTTGTTCTTCTTCATCAGATAGTGCACGCCGGCGACGCGGCCGTCGGCCACCTTGCGGCTGCGGTCGAATGCCGCGCCGAAGTCGGCGGTGATCTGCCCGGTGAACCCAAACGTCGCGGCTTCCTTGGTGACGATATGGGTCAACTCGGCGTTGCGTAGCAGCGCCTTGGACGGGATGCAGCCCACGTTGAGGCACACACCGCCCCAGTACTTGGGTTCGATGATGGCGGTGTTCAGGCCGAGTTGGGCGCAGCGGATAGCCGCGACGTATCCGCCGGGGCCGGCACCGAGGACGACGACGTCAAAGTGGGTCACGTCGCTACCCTATTACTGGACGGGCAATCCATTCGAAGTAATAGGCACCGTGAAGGACGGCGGCCGCCGCCGTCGACGCCAGCGGTGCGGCCATCAGGGCGATCGCCAGGGCGCTCACCTGCGGTCGGTTGGGCACCATGGAGACGAGCAGGCTCGCCACCATGCACGTGACCATGAACAGCAGGATGCCGAACACCGGCACGGTCTTGGTCAGCGACGTGTACCACCAGAAGTAGAAACCCAGACCGGCAGCTGCGGCCAGTACCCAGACCCCGGCCACGATGAGCGCGAACTTCCAGCGTTTGACGAACTGGTAGGCGCCTGGGACGACGACGGGCTGAGCGGGGACCACGGCGGGCATGTGACCGGTGACCGAGCGCAGGAAGGCGTCGGTGTCGTCGTTGTCCAGGGCGCTGAAGGCCTGAGACGATTCGGGGGTGGCCACCACCGGCTCCGGGGCGATCACCGCTTCGGCCTCGAACCCGGCCTGCGCCGCCGGGCCATACTCGATTTCGTGGCCGGCCTCCGGTTCGGGGTCGCAGTCCGGGTCGGGGCCGGACTGAAACTCGACCGACGCAGGTTCGACCGATGCCTCAGGCACCACAGATTCCGGCACGACAGGTTCCGGTTCCGCGACAGGCTCGGGCTGCACTGCCAGTTCAGGCTCCGCGACCGGCTCGGACTGCTGGCCGACCGGCCGCAGCGGATCCGGATGGGGACCGGTGTCGAAGATCGGCGCATGATGCGGTTCGGTGTTCGGCGACATCTCCGGCTGGGCGCCGGTGGCGAACATCGGTGTCAGGTGCGGCCCGGTGATAGGCGACACGGTGTCAGTCATTCCGACACCACCTGCAGCAGCAACAACACCGACAGCCACCCGGGCGCCATCGCCAGGACGAACGCGCCGGCCGCGGTGACCCAGCGTCGGCCGGCGACCAGAATCAGCATCATCCCGATCACGCTCGGCACCCCGATGACCAATGCGACCACGAGATCAGGGCGAATGGTTGCATGAACCGTCAACTTGGCCACGACCGCGGCGATCTGACCCGCGACGCAGCCGAGGAGCAATGCGCTTGTGAGCAGCCATGCCCGAGGCAGGGGTATCACAATCGTCGACGATACCCAGCGAACGGTCGGCAACCCCGCAGCCGCTTCGGCGCGCCGTACCGCTAATCCGCCAGGTCTGCGCCGGTGACCGGCGACTCGGCCGCCAGCAGGGTGTTCTCCGCGGGGGTGAAAGCCCGGCCCCGGATGAGAAACCGCACGCCCTCGGGGGCCTCCAGGCTGAATCCGCCGCCGCGGCCGGGCACCACGTCGATGGTCACCTGGGTGTGCTTCCAGGTCTCGAATTGCGGGCCGGAAATCCATACCGGGGCACCCTCGAGTTCACCGAGCAGGACATCGCGGTCCCCGACGATGAACTCGCCGGTCGGGTAACACATCGGCGAGGAACCGTCGCAGCAGCCGCCGGACTGGTGGAACATCACCGGTCCGTGCCGCTCCTGCAGGCGGCGCAACAGGTCTGCGGCAGCGGCGGTGATGAGCACCCGGGGCGGGGCGGCCCGGTCACCGTCCGGGCTCAGAATCCGACCTTCTTCGCGCAAGCGCTCATCAGAATCCGACCTTCTTCGCGCAAGCGCTCATCAGAAAAACCCCTGCGCCTTGTTGCTGTACGACACCAGCAGATTCTTGGTCTGCTGATAGTGGCCGAGCATCATCTTGTGGTTCTCCCGGCCGATACCGGACTGCTTGTACCCGCCGAAGGCCGCGTGCGCGGGATACATGTGATAGCAGTTCGTCCACACCCGACCGGCCTTGATATCGCGTCCGGCCCGGTAGGCGACGTTGCCGTTGCGGCTCCACACCCCGGCACCCAGACCGTAGAGGGTGTCGTTGGCGATCCGGATCGCATCGTCGTAATCGGTGAACGACGCCACCGAGACCACCGGGCCGAAGATCTCCTCCTGGAAGACCCGCATCGCGTTGTCCCCGGCGAAGATCGTCGGCTGCACGTAGTAGCCACCGGCCAGATCCCCGCCGAGATCGGCGCGCTCACCGCCGGAGATCACCGTCGCGCCCTCACTGCGGCCGATCTCGATATAGGACAGGATCTTCTCCAGCTGATCGTTGGAGGCCTGCGCCCCGACCATCGTCTCGGTGTCCAGTGGGTCGCCCTGCCGGATCGCCTTGGTTCGGATCGCGGCCAGCGCCAGGAAATCGTCGTAGATATCGGCCTGGATCAGCGACCGGGACGGACAGGTGCACACCTCGCCCTGGTTGAGGGCGAACATCGCGAAACCCTCCAGAGCCTTGTCCTGGAAGTCGTCGGCCGCGTCCATCACATCCGCGAAGAAGATATTGGGACTCTTGCCGCCCAGTTCCAGGGTGACCGGGATCAGGTTCTGGCTGGCGTACTGCATGATCAGCCGCCCGGTCGTGGTCTCGCCGGTGAAGGCGATCTTGGCGATCCGGTTGCTCGATGCCAGCGGCTTGCCCGCCTCCACCCCGAAACCGTTGACCACGTTGACCACACCCGCCGGCAGCAGATCGGCGATCAACGAGATCAGGTAGAGCACCGAGGCCGGGGTCTGCTCGGCCGGTTTGAGCACCACGGCGTTACCGGCGGCCAGCGCCGGCGCCAGTTTCCACACCGCCATCAGGATGGGGAAGTTCCACGGGATGATCTGTCCCACCACCCCGAGCGGTTCGTGGAAGTGGTAGGCCACGGTGTCCTCGTCGATCTGGGACAGCGTGCCCTCCTGGGCGCGGATCGCTCCCGCGAAGTAGCGGAAATGGTCCACCGCCAACGGGATATCGGCATTGAGCGTCTCGCGGATCGGCTTACCGTTGTCCCACGACTCGGCCAGGGCGATCTTCTCCAGGTTCGCCTCGATGACATCGGCGATCGCGTTCAGGATCACCGCCCGCTGCGCCGGCGAGGTTCTGCCCCAGGCCGGTGCGGCGGCGTGCGCGGCATCGAGGGCCTTGTCGATATCGGCGGCCGTCGACCGGGCCACCTCGCAGAACGGCTGCCCGTTGACCGGCGAGAGCGCCTCGAAGTACTGCCCGCCGGCCGGCGGAACCCAATCACCCCCGATGAAATTCTGGTAGCGGCTCTGGAACGCCATCAGAGCGTCGGGGGCGCCCGGACGTGCGTAAACGGCCATCGGCGATTTCCTTCCATGGGGGCATGTAACGCAGCTCACACTACCGCTACGGCAAGAATGGCGGCATGGCCGACGACCCCTACCTGTGGCTGGAAGATATCGACGGTGACGACGCCCTGGATTGGGTGCGTGAGCGTAACCAGACCACCCTTGCCGCGTTCAGCGACGAACGATTCGACCGGTTGCGGACCGAGGCACTGGAAGTGCTCGACACCGACACCCGGATCCCCTACGTCCGGCGCCGCGGTGATCACCTCTACAACTTCTGGCGCGACGCGGCCAACCCCCGGGGGCTGTGGCGGCGTACCACCCTGGACAGCTACCGCCGTTCCGATCCGGACTGGGACGTGATCATCGACGTCGACGAGTTGGCCCGGACCGACGGGGAGAACTGGGTGTGGGCCGGCGCCGACGTCATCGAACCCGACCACACGCTGGCGCTGATTTCGTTGTCCCGTGGGGGTTCCGACGCGACGGTGGTCCGCGAATTCGACATGCGGACCCGGTCGTTCGTCCCAGGCGGCTTCGAACTTCCGGAGGCGAAGTCACGAGTGGCCTGGGAGGACCACGACACCGTCCTGGTCGGCACTGACTTCGGACCGGGATCGCTGACCGAGTCCGGCTATCCGCGGGTGGTCAAGCGCTGGCGGCGCGGCGAGCCGCTCGCCGATGCGCCCACGCTGTTCTCCGGGTCACCGGAGGACGTCCTGGTCACGGCCGGAGTCGATCGCACTCCTGGCTACCAGCGCACGATGATCTACCGCGCGATCGACTTCTTCAACGACCAGGTCTACCAACTGCGCTCCGGGGAACTGGTGCGCATCGACGCTCCCTCGGACGCCAGCGTCTCAGTACACCGGGACTGGCTGCTGATCGAGTTGCGCACCGACTGGAACCACCCGTCCGGTTTCTACCGAGCGGGTTCCCTGCTGGCCGCCGACTATGAGCAATTCCTCGACGGCACAGCTGAATTGAGCCTGGTCTTCGAGCCCGACGAGCACACCTGTCTGCACCAGTACGCATGGACTCGGGACCGGATAGTGATGGTGACGTTGGCCGATGTGGCCAGCCGGGTGGAGATCGTCACCCCGGGCACCTGGGAACGCGAGCCGGTATCCGGCACCGAGGCCAGCGGCAACACGGTCATCGTGGCTACCGACCACACCGGTGACGAGATCTTCCTGGATTCCAGCGGCTTCCTCACCCCCTCGCAACTGCTGCACGGACGCGCCGGCCGCACACTCGAGGTGATCAAGACCGCCCCGTCGTTCTTCGACACGTCCGGCCTGTCGGTGACGCAGTATTTCGCAACCTCCGACGACGGCACCCGGATCCCGTATTTCGTTGTCGGCCCAAGTGATTGCACGTCCCCGCAACCGACGCTTCTGGGCGGATACGGCGGGTTCGAGGTAGCCCAAACACCCAGCTACGGCGGAGTTCTGGGCCGACTGTGGCTATCGCGCGGCGGAACCTACGTACTGGCCAACATCCGCGGCGGCGGGGAATACGGTCCGGGCTGGCACACCCAGGCGATGCGCGAAGGCAGACACAAGGTGGCCGAGGACTTCGCTTCGGTGGCTCGCGATCTCGTCGCCCGGGGCATCACCACCGCCGATCTGCTTGGCGCACAGGGCGGCAGCAACGGCGGACTGCTGATGGGCATCATGATGACCCGATACCCGGAGTTGTTCGGCGCCCTGGTGTGCCAGGTACCGCTGCTGGACATGAAGCGATTCCACCTCCTGCTGGCCGGGGCGTCGTGGGTCGCCGAGTACGGCAATCCGGACGATCCCGATGACTGGGCCTTCATCTCCGAGTACTCGCCGTATCAGAACATCCGTGCCGAAAAGGGTTGCCCCCCAGTGCTGATGACGACGTCCACCCGCGACGATCGGGTACACCCCGGGCACGCCCGGAAGATGACTGCGGCCCTGGAAGATGCCGGGAACACGATCTGGTACTACGAGAACATCGAGGGCGGGCACGCCGGTGCGGCCGACAACGCCCAGACCGCCTTCAAGAGCGCGCTGTCATTCTCGTTCCTGCACCGGGCATTAGGCCGAGCGCGCCAGTCCGCCCAGCAGTGAGACGATCACTCCGACGATCACGAGACCACCACCGACGACGAGGGTGACGTTGAGCCATTGATGCATGCTGTCCTGTGCGGTGGCCACCATCACGTCGGCGACCCGCCGGGTGGTTCCGGACGTATTGTTCAGTGCGTCGCGGAGATAGCGCTGAGCGAATTCGATTGCCGCCCAGCCCGCGCCCCCGACGAGTAACCCCGAAACCCCGAGTGCGGCCAGGGCTCGGCCTCGACTGCGAGCGGCGAACAGCGTCAACAGCGCGGCGGCCCCGGTCAACACGGCCAGCCCGATGCTGATCCACGGTCCCCACAGGCCCACCGCACGCAACGCGCCGGGCCGCAGAAATGCCGGCGCCTCGTCGGTCAGCGGAATGGGCAGCGAATCCGGAACGGCGACGTTGTAGTCGTTCAGGGTTTGGACGAAAGCCACATCGGACAGCATCGGCGCGAGATCGATCACCCAGCGCCCCTGCGGGTCCAGGGTGGAGGGAATCGCGGTGGTGAACAGCCAGCGGTGGGCGAATCCATTGGCCTGGGCGAACTGCGCGGGGAATGCCGACCCGGAGGTGTAGGCGGCGGCGATCCGGCTCACGACGGATGAGTCCACCCCGCTGGCCAGTCGACCGACCTGAGCGGTCAACTCGCCCGCCATGGCCGCCTGCAACTCGGGATCGGCTGCCGCCCGCTGTGCCAGAGCCGAATAGCCGTCACGATCGACGAGGTGCTGCTGGGCCCAGACCGCCGGGACCGCAGCCGCCAGGAGCAACGTGGTGATCAGCCACATCAGAACCGTTGCGGCGGAACGCACTGAGCCTCCTCACTGAGCCTCCTCACTGGCGCTCACAGGCGCAATCGTAGCCAGCTACCGCGGGTACCCCGATGCACGCGGCGCAGAATCAGTGCCGCCACGCAGACCAGGGAGGTGCCCAACAGGACCGACCCGACGGCGTCGGTGAAGTAGTGGTAGGTGACGGCCTGCCCGACGATGCCGAGCCCCGCGAATGCCGCGGCGGCCAGCAGGACCCAGGTCCGCACCCCGACGGCTAATACCAGCATGCCCAGCACCACGATCATCACGGTGGTGTGCCCACTCGGGTAGGCCAGCGCATCGCCCTTCATCCGGCCGAACCACGGCTTGAGCGTCTGCGTCGCGAGAACCGCCAGCAACGGCACCGCCACGATCAGCGGCACCAGTGCCCACAGCCGTCTGGCCACCGCCACGATCATCGCGACGATCATCAACGCCTTGACGGTACCGGCGTCGGTGAACATCAGCAGCCAACCCAGCGGCGATCCACCCCCCTGCTGGAACCACCCGTCCACCGGGGTGGCACCGCTGCGGACGCCCATCCCGAGCAGCACCATCAGCGGCATGCCGACGAAAGGCCAGCCCAGCAGTGCCCGGTCGAAGCTCAGGGCGCGATCCCCCGCACGTACTTCGCCTGGCCCAGATGCTGGGCGCAGTCGTCGATGATGCTGACGAGTCGCACGCTTGCGGTCACCGGCGGACTCCAGTTCTCATCGACGACGCGGGCGAGTTCCTCCGCGGTGACGCTGGCGACGTACTCCAGCGACATCTTGTGCACCGCATGGTAATAGCCGGCGAGCAGATCGGCGGGAACCCGCACCTTCCCGACCTCCGTGGCGGTGTGGCCGTATCCGTGGGCGTCGCGCGGGAGATCCAATGCAAAGCGGTCCACCCACCCCCCTGCGAACCACACCTGCTCAATGCCGGCGATATCGGCCAGCTGGGCGTCCTGGATGCGCGCGCTGTGCCAGATCAGCCAGCAGATGCTGTTGGCGTCAGGGGTCAGCCGGAAGAACGAGGCAGGGTCGTCGAGGTCATCGGTGAGATCGTCGACATGCTCGATGATCCGGGTGAACGAATCGCGCAGAATCTCCCGGGCCGCGGCGGCTTCCGGAAAATGTTCGGCCATGGCTCAGACCCTACCGGCGACGTAACCTGCATTCATGGGCCTTGACATCGTCATCCGCAACGGAACCATCGTCGACGGACTGGGCGGCGAACCGTATCCCGGCGATGTCGCGATCTCCAACGGGGTCATCGTCGCGGTGGGTGCGATCGATGGGCACGGCGCGCGGGAGATCGACGCCACCGGCATGATCGTCACCCCCGGATTCGTCGATCTGCACACCCACTACGACGGTCAGGCGATCTGGTCCGAGCGGATGTCGCCGTCGTCATCGCACGGTGTCACCACCGCACTGATGGGCAACTGCGGGGTCGGTTTCGCCCCGTGCCGGCCATCGGACCATGAGGTACTCGTCGACGTGATGGCCGGTGTCGAAGACATCCCGGGGGTGGTGATGACCGACGGATTGCCGTGGGACTGGGAGACATTCCCGCAGTACCTGGACGCACTGGACTCGCGGCGGCGCGATATCGACGTCGCCGCCTATCTCCCGCACTCGCCGCTTCGGGTGTACGTGATGGGCCGCCGTGGCGCCGACCGCGAACCGGCGACGGCCGAGGATCTGGCCCTGATGCGCAAACTCGCCGCGGAGGCGATCGAGGTGGGCGCGCTGGGGGTGTCCTCGTCGCGTTTCGCATTCCACAAGACCGGCAGCGGTGCGCCGATCCCGACGTACGGTGCCGCCTACGAGGAAATCTCGGCGATCGTCGCCGGGGTGGCCGACGGCGGCGGCGGACTGCTGCAGTTCATCCCGGACATCGCAGCCGGCGGCTACGAAGGTGTGCTGGAGGAGGTGTTCGAGGCCGCCACCGATGCCGGGGTGCCGGTGACGTTCACCCTGACGACCGGTAACTCCGGCGAGCCTATCTGGCCGGGCGCGGTGAAGTTGGTCGAGGAGTTCAACTCGCGACCCGACCGGACGGGCGGCGATATCACCGCGCAGGTGTTCGCCCGGCCGATCGGCCTGGTGATCGGACTCGAACTGACCGCCAACCCGTTCGTGCTGTACCCGAGCTACCAGGAGATCGCGCACCTGCCGCTGCCGCAGCGGGTCGCGCAGATGCGCAGGCCGGAGGTGCGGGCCGCCATCCTGGCCGACACCCCAGGCGAGGGGCACCCGTTCATGTACTTCGCGCAGTCCTGGGAGTGGATGTTCCCGATGACCGAACCGGCGAACTACGAGCCGTCCGCCGACGACAGCATCCTGGCACGGGCGACCGCCCGCGGGGTGAGCCCGATGGAGGAGGCCTATGACCGGCTGCTCGATGACGATGGCCGAGCCATGATGCTGGTCGCGCTGGCCAACTTCGAAAACAACTCGCTGGATACCGTCGGGCAACTGATCGGCCGCGATGACGTGGTGCTGGGCCTGGGCGACGGCGGCGCGCACTACGGGATGATCTGCGACGCCTCCTACCCGACGTTCGTGCTGGCGCACTGGGCCCGCGACCGCGCGTCGGGCCGGCTTCCGGTGGCCGAGGCGGTACGGCAGCTGACCTCGGTACCGGCCCGGGTGGCGGGCCTGGCCGACCGCGGCCGGATCGCCGTCGGCTACAAGGCCGACCTCAATGTGATCGACCATGACCGGCTCACCCTGCACCGGCCGGTGATCGCCCACGATCTGCCGGCCGGCGGGCGCCGACTGGACCAGACCGCGGACGGCTATGTCGCGACGCTCGTCTCCGGCGAGGTGATCGCTGAGAACGGCGTGCCGACATCAGCCCGGCCGGGGAAGCTGATCCGCGGCCGCCGGCCCGCCCCGGCGCTGTAGCCACCGCAGCCGTCCGCGGCTGTGCGATTTCATCCGCAACACGCCGCTATCGGTGTATCGGTTCACACAGTCACCACGTGCGGGGGCAGCCGCGGGCTATCAGGGCCGCGCCCACCCGGTCCAAGAACCTTCGGGGCGCGTTGTGCAACATCCCACTGTTGAGCCGGATGTCGATCCAGCCCAGATCCGGCAACAGCGCGTAGCGCTCGAGGTCTCGGTTCCGCTGCAGCGGGTCCGTCCAGTGATGCGCGCCTTCGAAATCCACACCGACCCGCCACTGCCGCCACCCCATGTCCAGACGGGCCACGACAACCCCGTGGTTGTCGAGCACCCGGATTTGAGTCTCTGGGCGCGGAAAGCCGTTCCGCACCAGCAGCATCCGGGTCATCGACTCGTACGGCGATTCGGCACCGCCGTCGACCAGCGACAGCGATTCGCCGAGGGCGCGCAGCCCTCGCACGCCCGGGTGGGTGGCCGCTATTGCGGCGATCGCCTCGACGGTGACTCCCGTGGCGTTCATCAGGGCGTCGATCCGCGGGACCGCGGCCCCGACCGTCAGTCGCCGTCCGAGGTCGAAAGCTGTCCGCGCGGCCGTGGTGACGGGCATCCCGTCGGCCCGTTCGGTCTCCCCGTCGAACAGTCGGTCGCCCCGGACGACGATGAGCCGGGGCGGTCGCCGGTTGCTGTGCACAAGCTCGGCCGGGCTCCCGGGTTCGACCCACTTGGCTCCGTGCAGCGCGGAAGCAGATAGCCCGGCGAGCACACCGCGTCGGCCCGACCACAGCCAGGAAGCGCGAGCTCGGCTGACCGGGGAAAGTTCCACCCCGCGCGGCACCCATACCCCCGGGTATACGGCCTCATGGAACCGGCGCAATTCGCGGAAGGTCAGCATGCCGGCATCGAGGGCCTCGGCGGCGATGAAGGGCCACGCGATCGGCTGCATGAGCGCACAATGACAGCACCGGCGCGTCCGGGTTCACCGCTGCGAAGGCTTATGCACAGCCACGGTTGCCGAGTGCGCGAACCGATACGGCCGGGGCGGCGTGTCGCGGATGAAACCACACAGCCGAGCGGGTGGGGACAACGAAAAGGTGCCCGGCTCGCGAAGCGAGCCGGGCACCTTTTCGTAACGGGACTTAGAAGTCCATGCCGCCCATGCCACCGGTCGGGTCGCCCGCGGGTGCGGCCGCCTTCTCCGGCTTGTCGGCGACGACGGCCTCGGTCGTCAGGAACAGCGCCGCGATGGACGCCGCGTTCTGCAGCGCCGAACGGGTGACCTTCACCGGGTCGGCGACGCCGGCCTTGAGCAGGTCCTCGTACTCGTTGGTCGCGGCGTTCAGGCCGGTTCCGGACGGGGAGTTGCGCACCTTCTCGGCGACAACGCCCGGCTCCAGGCCGGCATTGAAGGCGATCTGCTTCAGCGGAGCCTCGAGCGCAACGCGCACGATGTTGGCACCGGTGGCCTCGTCACCGACGAGCGACAGCTCATCGAGCGCCGGGGCCGACTGCAGCAGGGCCACGCCGCCACCGGCGACGATGCCCTCCTCGACGGCGGCCTTGGCGTTGCGCACCGCGTCCTCGATGCGGTGCTTGCGCTCCTTGAGCTCCACCTCGGTGGCAGCTCCGGCCTTGATCACCGCAACACCGCCGGCCAGCTTGGCCAGACGCTCCTGCAGCTTCTCCCGGTCGTAATCGGAATCGCTGTTCTCGATCTCGCTGCGGATCTGGGCGACCCGGCCGGCGATGGCCTCGGGGTCACCGGCGCCCTCGACGATGGTGGTCTCGTCCTTGGTGACGACGACCTTGCGGGCCTGACCGAGCAGCGTGGTGTCGGCGGTCTCCAGCGACAGGCCGACCTCCTCGCTGACGACCTGACCACCGGTGAGGATGGCCATGTCCTGAAGCATCGCCTTGCGGCGGTCACCGAAGCCCGGAGCCTTGACGGCAACGGACTTGAAGGTGCCGCGGATCTTGTTGACGACCAGGGTGGACAGCGCCTCGCCCTCGACATCCTCGGCGATGATCAGCAGCGGCTTGCCGGACTGGATGACCTTCTCCAGCAGCGGCAGCAGATCCTTGACCGTCGAGATCTTGGAGCTGACCAGCAGGATGTAGGGATCCTCCAGGACGGCTTCCTGACGCTCGGCGTCGGTCACGAAGTAGCCCGAGATGTAGCCCTTGTCGAAGCGCATACCCTCGGTGAGCTCGAGCTGCAGGCCGAAGGTGTTGGACTCCTCGACGGTGATGACACCCTCGTTGCCGACCTTGTCCATGGCCTCGGCGATCAGGTCACCGATGGTCTGGTCACCGGCGGAGATGCCGGCGGTGGCAGCGATCTGCTCCTTGGTCTCGACCTCTTTGGCCGACTTGAGCAGGGTCTCGGTGATCTTGTCGACGGCCTTCTCGATACCGCGCTTGAGGCCGAGCGGGTTGGCGCCGGCCGCCACGTTGCGCAGACCCTCGCGAACCAGGGCCTGGGCCAGCACGGTGGCCGTGGTGGTGCCGTCGCCGGCGACGTCGTCGGTCTTCTTGGCGACTTCCTTGACCAGCTCGGCGCCGATCTTCTCGTAGGGATCCTCGAGCTCGATCTCCTTGGCGATGGACACGCCGTCATTGGTGATGGTGGGGGCGCCCCACTTCTTCTCCAGGACGACGTTGCGGCCCTTCGGGCCGAGGGTGACCTTCACCGCGTCGGCGAGGGCGTTGAGGCCCCGCTCGAGGCCGCGGCGGGCCTCTTCGTCGTACGCAATAATCTTGGACATTGCGGTGTGAATCCTCCGGTTGGGGGGTGACACGATTTTGGCCGGACGCAGTGCCCGCGACGGACGACCGCAGCTGTCAGAGGCTCCGGTCTCACCGTCCCGACCTAGCACTCACCGGTCGTGAGTGCCAACGTCATTTTTAGCACTCGGGCATGCCGAGTGCAAGACCGTTCGCCGGGGGCGGACACACCCGCGACCAACCCGGGGCACCGATCCGGTTGGGTTAGAGTCCAACTCGGTCGGAAGGAGGCCCCAGGGTGGGGGCAGTCGAGGCGCCCAGCACCCGGGCTTTGCGGGGCTGGCAGCGACGGGCACTGGTGCGGTACCTGACCGCCAAGCCCCGTGATTTCCTGGCGGTCGCGACCCCAGGTTCGGGTAAGACGACGTTCGCCCTGCGGATCGCGGCCGAACTGCTGGCCGAGGGAACCGTCGAGACGGTCACGGTCGTCGTCCCCACCGAGCACCTCAAGACCCAGTGGGCCACCGCCGCCGCCCAGCACAACATCGCCCTGGACCCCAAGTTCTCCAACTCCAACTCCCAGACCTCCTCGGAATACCACGGCGTCGTGGTGACCTACGCCCAGGTGGCCAGCCACCCGACCCGGCATCGGGTGCGCACCGAGAACCGCAAGACCCTCGTGGTCTTCGACGAGATCCACCACGGCGGCGACGCCAAGACCTGGGGCGACGCCATCCGCGAGGCGTTCGACGACGCAACCCGGCGCCTCGCGCTGACCGGCACGCCGTTCCGAAGCGACGACTCCCCGATCCCGTTCGTCACCTACGAGACTGGGCCCGACGGCTTCGCCCGGTCACAGGCCGACCACACCTATGGCTACGCCGAAGCCCTGGCCGACGGGGTCGTGCGGCCGGTGATGTTCATGGCCTATTCCGGCGAGGCCCGCTGGCGCGACAGCGCGGGCGAGGAACACGCCGCGCGCCTGGGCGAACCGCTGACCGCCGAGCAGACCGCCCGGGCCTGGAAGACGGCGCTCAACCCGGCCGGCGAGTGGATGCCCGCGGTGATCGCGGCGGCCGACACCCGCCTGCGCGGCCTTCGCCAACACGTGCCCGACGCCGGCGGGATGATCATCGCCTCTGATCAGACCGCTGCCCGCGCCTATGCCGACCTGCTGTTGAGGATCACCGGCGAGGCCCCCACGGTGGTGCTGTCGGACGACCCGGGTTCCTCCGACCGCATCTCCCAGTTCGCGACCGGCACGTCATGCTGGCTGGTGGCGGTGCGGATGGTGTCCGAGGGTGTGGACGTGCCGCGACTGGCGGTCGGTGTCTACGCGACGAGTGCGTCGACCCCGTTGTTCTTCGCCCAGGCGATCGGCCGGTTCGTCCGGTCCCGCCGGCCCGGCGAGAGTGCCAGCATCTTCCTGCCGTCGGTGCCCAACCTGCTGCTGCTGGCCAGCGAGATGGAGGCCCAGCGCAACCATGTGCTGGGCAAACCGCACCGGGAGACCCTCGAGGATCCGCTCGATGCCGAACTGGCCGATCAGCGGCGCGACGAACCCGATCTGCAGGAGAAGGGGATCGAATACCTGGGCGCCGACGCTGAACTCGACCAGGTGATCTTCGACGGATCCTCGTTCGGGACCGCGACACCGGCGGGCAGCGACGAAGAGGCCGACTATCTCGGCATCCCCGGCCTGCTCGACGCCGCCTCCATGCGCGACCTGCTGCGGCGCAGGCAGGAGGAACAGCTCACCAAGCGCACCGCAGCCGGGACCGAGGCGCCGCGCACCACCCACGGTCAACTCCGCGAACTGCGCCGCGAACTCAACGCTCTGGTGTCGGCGACGCATCACCGCACCGGCCGGTCGCACGGCTGGATCCACAACGAACTGCGCCGGGTCTGCGGCGGACCGCCGGTCGCGGCGGCCAACAGCGAACAGATTCAGGCCCGGATCGAGGCCGTCCGCTCGCTACAGGCCTAACAGCGCGGGCAGGTCGGCGACCGAGTCCAGCACGTGGTTGGGCTGCATGGCGAACTCGTCGGCCGCCCACCGGTCCAGGGTGTCCTGACGGAACTTTCCGGTACGCACCAGCACCCCGGTCATACCGACCACCTGGGCGGCCAGCACGTCGTTGTTGAGGTCGTCGCCGACCATGTACATCTCCTCCGGTTCCACCCCGAGCCGGGCGGCGGCCACCTGGAAGCCGGCCGGGGCGGGCTTGCCGACCGCGACGGCCTTGCGCCCGGAGGTCTGCTCCATCCCGATCAGATACATCCCGGTGTCGATGCGCAGACCCTCCGCAGTGGTCCAGGCGGTGCTGCGGTGCATGGCGATCACCGGCACACCCTGACTCATCAAGTCGTAGACCCGGCTCAGGGTCAGGTGGCAGAACTGTGGCCCGGCGCCGCCGAGCAGGATCACATCCGGTCGGGTGGACGAGTCGCCGAAGTCGGCGGAGTCGATGATCTCGATACCCGGCATGTCCTCGGTGATATCGCCATTGTTGACCAGCAGGCAGCGCGCACCCGGATGGTGTGTGCGGACGTAATCGGCGGTCAGGGCGGCGGCGGTGATCACCTCGTCGGGGCGCACCCTCATACCGGCCGAGGTCAGCGCCGCGGCGATCCGGGCGCGGGTCAGGGTGGTGGTGTTGGTCAGATACGAGCAGGCGATCCGATGCTCGGCGAGTACCTGCACCGCCTCGGCTGCTCCCGGGATCGGCTGCCAGGACGTCACCAGGACGCCGTCGATATCAAACAGCACACCGCCGATGGCCATGAAAGGAAACAGTAGGCGCACCGTATCTTCTAAGCATGCGATGGACAGAGAACGACGTACCGAATCAGAGTGGTCGCCTGGCGATCGTCACCGGTTCCAACACCGGACTGGGCTACGACACGGCGCGGGTTCTGGCCGCACACGGTGCCGCCGTGGTGATGGCCGTGCGCGACACCGCCAAGGGCGAGGCGGCAGCAGCCAGGATCCGGCAACTCTCGCCGGGTGCCGACGTGACCGTGCGGAAGCTGGATCTGGGCTCGCTGGACTCGGTGCGCTCCGCTGGCGCCGAGATGGCCGCCGCTTATCCGCGGATCGACCTGCTGATCAACAACGCCGGGGTGATGTATCCGCCGAAGCAGACCACCGCAGACGGTTTCGAGTTGCAGTTCGGCACCAACCATCTCGGCCATTTCGCGCTGACCGGACTGCTGCTGCCCAACCTGCTCGACGTGGACGGGTCCCGGGTCGTGGTGGTGTCCAGCATCGCCCACAACATCAAGGCCAAGATCGACTTCAACGATCTGCAGTGGGAGCGCCGGCGCTATGACCGGGTGGCCTCCTACGGCCAGTCCAAGCTGGCCAACCTGATGTTCGCCTACGACCTGCAGCGCCGGCTGGAAGCCGCGAAAGCGAAAACCATTGCCGTCGCGGCACATCCAGGGGTGGCCGCCACCGAGCTGGTCCGGCATGTGCCCGGGGCCGGGCTGCCGGGGGTGAACTGGCTGTCGGGCAAACTGCTCAACAGCTCCGAATTGGGGGCGCTGCCGACGCTGCGGGCGGCCACCGATCCCGCGGTACGCGGCGGTCAGTACTACGGCCCAGACGGATTCCGCGAGTTGCGCGGCTACCCGAAGCTGGTCACCTCCAGCAAGCAGTCCCAGGATGTCGCGGTACAGGAGCGACTGTGGACGGTGTCCGAGGAACTGACCGGCGTCAGCTATCCGGTCTGACACATTCTGATGCGCAGCGTCGATGAGCATCGCCGCGTCATTGCCGGGCTGATCTCCGCGCGGCCGCCGTCACCCGTCGTGCTGTCCGAGGCGCTGGGGCTGGTATTGGCCGAGGATGTCGTCGCGCCGCTGTCGCTGCCGGTGTTCGACAACTCCGCGATGGACGGTTACGCGGTGCGGGCCGAGGACGTCGCCGACGCGGGTCCCGACAATCCGGTGACTCTGCCGGTCGCTGAGGACATTCCGGCCGGACGCACCGACCCGCTCACCCTCTCCCCGGGCACCGCACACCGGATCATGACCGGTGCGCCGATGCCCGCCGGGGCCACCGCGGTGGTGCCGGTGGAAGCCACCGACGCCGGGATGCCGACGGTGAAGATCGCCGGCGCGCCGAGGCCCGGCCAACACGTCCGGAAATCCGGTGAGGACGTCACCGCCGGGACGCGAGTGCTGCGCGCCGGGCAGACCGTCACGCCGGCGGTCCTCGGCCTGGTTGCCGCGCTCGGCTTGGACCGGTTGACGATCGTCCCCCGCCAGCGGGTGCTGGTGATCTCCACCGGTTCGGAACTGGTGGCGGCCGGTACGGCGCTGGCACCCGGGCAGATCTATGAATCCAACGCCGTCATGCTGGCGGCCGCCGTGCGGGAGGCGGGCGCCTCCGTGCTGGACACCGCCACCTGCGGTGACGATGTGGAGCAGTTCCGTGAACTGCTCGAGGCCCGCGAGGCCGATCTGGTGATCACCTCCGGCGGGGTCAGCGCCGGCGCCTATGAGGTGGTCAAGGACGCCTTCCCGACGGGGTCCGCAGGCGTGGAATTCGTCAAGGTGGCCATGCAACCCGGTATGCCGCAGGGCGCCGGCCGTACCGGCGGCGGGTGCCCGATCGTCACCCTGCCCGGCAATCCGGTCAGCGCCCTGGTGTCCTTCGAGGTGTTCATCCGTCCCGCACTTCGCGCCGCCATGGGCATGGCCGACCCGGACCGGCCGCGGCGTAGCGCGGTGCTCGCCGAGGCGCTGACCTCCCCGCGCGGCAAGCGGCAGTTCCGCCGGGGGATCTATGACCCGTGCGCGGGAACCGTCACCAGCTACGGCCCACCCGCTTCCCATCACCTGCGCTGGCTGGCCTCGGCCAACTGCCTTCTCGACATCGCCGAGGACGTCACCGACCTCGCCGCCGGGCAGCAGGTTGAGATCTGGGACCTCTGCTAAGCCCGGCACGACTAGACTCAGCGCGATGGCCAGACGCCCGAATGACATCTCGCAGTCCGGCCCTCAGCGGTTGGCCGAACTGGTGCGATCCACGGTGCCCCCGGTCCACCCCGCCGGCATTCCGTTCATCGCGGCCGGTGCCGTGGTTGCCGCACTGGGCCGCAACCACCGCTGGGTACGCCGGGCCGGTCTGGCCGCGGCCGCTGCCAATGCCGGTTTCTTCCGGCACCCGAACCGCACCCCCCCGACCCGGCCCGGTGTCGTCGTCGCCCCTGCCGACGGGCAGGTGTGCCTGATCGACACCGTGTCGCCGCCGGCTGAACTGGGTCTGGCGCCCGACCCGGTGCCAAGGGTCAGCATCTTCCTGTCCCTGCTGGACGCGCATGTACAGCGCACCCCGGTCGGCGGCGAGGTGTTGGCGGTGGAGTACCGGCCCGGCCGCTTCCATTCCGCCGATCTTCCGGCCGCCAGTGCGGACAATGAGCGCAACAGCGTGCTGATCCGCACACCGGAGGGACATCAGGTGGTCGTCGTCCAGATCGCCGGGCTCATCGCCCGCCGCATTGTCTGCGATCTGCAGGCCGGCGACAGCGTGGCCATCGGTGACACCTACGGGCTGATCCGGTTCGGGTCCCGGCTGGACACCTACCTGCCGGCCGGCTCCGAGGTGCTGATCGAGTCGGGTCAGCGCGCACTGGCCGGCGAGACCGTGTTGGCCCGGCTGCCGTGACGAGCCCGCGGATCCCGATCCAATCCCGACGGGGGCTGCGCATCCTGCCCAGCGCGACCACCGTCCTGGCGATCTGCGCCGGACTCACCTCGATCAAGTTCGCGCTCGACGGGCGGCCGCATATCGCTCTGGCCCTGATCGGTGCCGCAGCGGTGCTCGACGGTATCGACGGCGGTATCGCCCGCGCGCTGCACGCCCAATCCCCGATGGGTGCCGAAATCGATTCGTTGGCCGATGCGGTGAACTTCGGTGTCGCGCCGGCCCTGGTCGTCTATGTGACCCTGCTGCCGCACTCACCGGTCGGCTGGATTTTCGTGCTGCTCTACGCGGTCTGCATCGTGTTGCGACTGGCCCGGTTCAATGCGCTGCTCGATGACGACACCCGTCCGGCCTACACCCGCGAGTATTTCGTCGGAATGCCGGCGCCGTGCGGCGCGGTCGGCTCGATCGGGCCGCTGGCGGCGATGCTGCAGTTCGGCCACGGCTGGTGGACCTCAACCTGGTTCGTCTGCGCCTGGCTGGCGGCCAACTCGATCCTGCTGGTCAGCCGGGTCCCCACCCTGGCGTTGAAATCGATTTCGGTACCGGCGAACGCCGCACCGATCCTGCTCGGACTCGTCGCTCTGGCCGCGGCCGGGCTGCTGCTGTTCCCGTACATCCTGGTGCTGCTGATCATCGGGGGCTATCTACTGATCATGCCGTTCACCATCCGCAGTCAACGCTGGGTGGCGGCGCGCCCGGAGACGTGGGACGTCAAACCGCGGCAGCGCCGGGAGGCCCGGCGGGCCGCCCGGCGGGCCCAACACCCGCATCGGCGGTCCACCGCCCGGTTGGGCCTGCGTAAGCCGGGATCGGACCGATGAGTTCGAGTCTGACCCTGACCGCGCGGCTCAACACCGCGGCCCTGGACTCGCGCCGCGGAGTGGTCCGCCTGCACCCCGAGGTGATCGCCGCGCTGGGTATCCGGGAGTGGGACGCGGTCTCGTTGATGGGTTCCCGCACCACCGCTGCGGTGGTCGGCACGGCCCCGGCCGGCACGCCCACGGGCACCGCACTGCTCGACGATGTGACGCTGTCCAACGTCGGCGCGCGCGAGGACGCCACCGTGCTGGTGTCCCCGATCACCGTCTACGGTGCCCGTTCGGTGACATTGAGCGGCTCGGCACTGGCCACCATGTCGGTGTCCTCGACCGCGCTGCGCCAGGCCCTGCTGGGCAAGGTGCTGACGGTCGGCGACACCGTGTCGCTGCTGCCGCGGGACCTGGGCCCGGGCACCTCCACCTCGGCCGCCAGCACCGCGCTGGCTGCCTCGGTCGGCATCACCTGGACCTCGGAGCTACTGACCGTCACCGGGACCGATCCGGCCGGACCGGTGTCGGTACAACCGAATTCATCGGTCACCTGGGGCGAGGGCAGCGCGGCGGTCACCGGGTCGACGCCGGCGGTCAGCCCGCCCACCGAGTGGCCCGAGGAGCCTTCGGTCAGTATCGACGATCTCAAAGGTCAGCACCTGCAGGCCGGCCGGCTGACCGAGTGGCTCAAACTCGCCCTCGACGAGCCGGAACTGTTGGAGAAGCTCGGCGCCAAACCCAATCTCGGCGTGCTGATCACCGGCCCGGCCGGGGTGGGCAAGGCCAGGCTGGTCCGCGCCGTGTGCGCGGGCCGCCGACTGGTCGAACTGGACGGACCGGACACCGGCGCGCTGGCGGCGACCGAACGCCACCAGGCCGTCGCGCGCGCAGCCGCCGATGTCATCGCCGGCGGCGGTGTGCTGCTGGTGACCGATATCGACGCGCTGCTGCCCGACCCGCCCGAGCCGGTGGGCACCATGATCCTCGGCGAGTTGCGCAGAGCGGTGCTGGCGCCGGGTGTCGCGCTGGTCGCGACCTCCCAGCAACCGGACGCGCTGGACTCCCGGTTACGCGCCCCCGACCTGTGCGACCGGGAACTCGGCCTGAGCCTGCCCGACGGCGCCACCCGCAAGGCACTGTTGGAGGTGCTGCTGCGCGGTGTGCCCGCCGAAGACCTCACACTGGACGAGATAGCTGAGCGCACACCGGGATTCGTCCGGGCGGATCTGGCCGCACTGGTGCGCGAGGCGGCGCTGCGGGCGGCCGCGCGGGCCAGCGAGGACGGCAATCCGCCGGCACTGACCCAGCAGGATCTGACCGGTGCGCTGTCCGTCATCAGGCCGCTGTCGCGATCAAACACCGAGGAGGTGGCGGTCGGCTCGGTCACCCTCGACGACGTCGGCGACATGGTCGAGACCAAGCGGGCGCTCACCGAGGCGGTGCTGTGGCCGCTGCAGCATCCCGACACCTTCGCCCGACTCGGGGTCGACCCGCCGCGCGGCGTGCTGCTGTACGGCCCACCCGGGACCGGAAAGACGTTCGTCGTACGGGCACTGGCAAGCACCGGCCGGCTCAGCGTCCATGCCGTCAAGGGTTCGGAACTGATGGACAAATGGGTGGGGTCCTCGGAGAAGGCGGTACGCGAACTGTTCCGCCGGGCACGGGATTCCGCGCCGTCACTGGTATTCCTCGATGAGATCGACGCGCTGGCTCCGCGGCGCGGACAGAGCCACGACTCCGGGGTCACCGACCGGGTGGTGGCCGCACTGCTGACCGAACTGGACGGTATCGAGCCGCTGCGCGATGTGGTGGTGCTCGGTGCCACCAACCGCCCGGACCTGATCGACCCCGCCCTGCTGCGGCCGGGACGGCTGGAGCGACTGGTTTTCGTCGAGCCGCCGGATGCCGATGCCCGCTATCAGATCCTCAAGACGGCCGGTAAGTCGGTTCCGCTCAGCGACGAGGTCGACCTGAAGACGCTGGCCGCCGAGTTGGAGGGTTACAGCGCGGCGGACTGTGTGGCGCTGCTGCGTGAATCCGCGCTGACGGCGATGCGTCGTTCCATCGACGCCGCCGATGTCACCGCCGCCGATGTGGCCACGGCGAAGAACAACGTCCGCCCGTCGCTGGATCCGGCACAGATTGAGTCGCTGCGGGTGTTCGCCGCCGACCGCTGAGTTTCCCTCACTCCTCGGACAACTGGAATTCGACCATGGCAGTGACGGTTTCGATCGCATCGGTGAGAACGCCGACCCGTTCCGCCAGGGTCGGGGCGGCCAGCACCGCGTAGCGGTCGGCCTGGCCGATCGGAACGCGGGCGGCCAGTGCATACAGGTGCGCCGAGGGGTCATCGGCCGTCTCGGCGTCGACGGCCAGGGCGTCCGGCGGTAGTTCGATCCCGCGGGCCTGCGCCACCATCTGGAACAGCCGCAGAATGCGATCGATGACATCGCCGATCTGCCCGGGCCCGACCGGCGGTCCCGGCTCGTCGGGCCAGGGTTCGACGATCGCGCGCGGGTACGGGTCGTCCGGGAGCCAGCGGCGCACCCGGATCCGCTCCCCCACCGGCGCAAGCAGTTCGTACTGTCCCATCCCGAGGTCGGCATGCTCGGCGATGCGGGCCACCGCGCCGACATCGCTGCGGACGTCGCCGCCGCCTACCTCGAGGCCGCGACTGATCAGCACCACACCGAACACCGGGTCCTCACCAGCCAGGCAGTCCTGCACCAGCCGGGCGTAGCGCGGTTCGAAAATCCGCAGCGGCAGTGTCTCGCCCGGCAGCAGCGCGGACTGCAGCGGAAACATGGGTAGTCCGGCGGTGCCCATCCTGGGTTACCGGAATCCGCCGGTGATGACGTCCCGGACCGGCGCACTCGGGTCGGCGAAGGTGCACAGCGCGGCTCCGACCCCCACCCAGAGATCGGGGCTTCCGGCGACCAGTTGATTGCCGTCCTCACCGATCGCCACGATCACCTCACGGCGGGCGGAGGACCCCATGGCGACGTATTCGCGGCAGGTGGTGTCCAGCAGCGCCGCGCCGCCGAGACCGATTCCGGCCTGACCCGGGGTGGCGACCGGGGTGCCATCCAGTGCGCGGCTGCAGCCGCCGGCCGCCAGCACCGCCAGCACCGCCAGCAGCCCGGCGGTAGCTCTGCGACCCATCACCCCTCCTACCCGTCCAACTCGGTGACGATGGAGTCGACCACCGCGCGGAGATCGCCGTCATGCTCCTCGGCCACCCGTCGCTGCCGCTGATACGACGCCCCGCGACGGGGAATCTCGGCGACCGCGGCCAGTTCGTCGGCGCACTGCAGCGAATCGGCCACCGGGGCCAGCCGGGTCAGCAGATCGTCGAGATCCTCGGTCACCAGCCGCTCATTGCTGTCCGCGTCGAGGATGATGATCGCGTCCAGGCCGTAGCGGGCGGCCCGCCACTTGTTCTCCTGCACATGCCACGGGGGCATCACCGGAAGCTGCTCACCGGCGTCGAGCCGACGATCCAGGTCGACGATCAGACAATGTGTCAACGCCACCAGCGCAGCGAGCTCATGCAGGTTGGAGACACCGTCGAAGACCCGAACCTCGATGGTGCCCAGATGCGGAGAAGGCCTGATATCCCAACGGATTTCGTTGACGTGGTCGATGATCCCGGTGGTCTTCTGATCATGCACGAACTGCTCGAACTGGTGCCAGGTCTCGAACTGGAACGGCAGACCCGCGGTCGGGAGCTGCTGGAACATCATCGACCGGTTACTGGCGTAACCGGTGTCCTCCCCCGCCCAGAACGGCGACGAGGCCGACAACGCCAGCAGATGCGGGTACTGATTGAGCAGCGAGGAGATGATCGGCATGACCTTGTGCGCCGATGAGACGCCGACATGCACGTGTACACCCCAGATCAGCATCTGCCGGCCCCACCACTGGGTGCGCTTGATCAGTTCGGCGTAGCGCGGGGCGTCGGTGAGTTTCTGGGCCGACCACTGCGCGAAGGGGTGCGTACCGGCGCAAAACAGTTCCATGCCACGCTCACGAACCACCCCGCGGGTGGAGATCAGGGTGGAACGCAGGTCTGCCATCGCCTCCGGCACCGTGTCGCAGATTCCGGTGACGAGCTCGATGGTGTTGCGGAGAAGTTCCTTGTGCACGTGCGGGGTATCGCCGATGTCGTTGATCACCGCTGCGGCCTCGTTGCTCAGGTCGCGGCTGCCGGGGTCGACGAGTGCGAACTCCCACTCGACACCCAGCGTGGGTCGCGGGGAGCCCGCGAAGCCAAGCCTAGCCGGTTCCGATGACACCGCAGGCGACCCGCTTGCCGGCGTCGCCCGTGGCCAGCGTGGTCTCGTCCGGCGGCGGTGCGCCGTCGATCTGCTGGTAGCGGTCGGCGGGGATATTGGCGAAGTTGTCCGGCCCGGCGTGGATGATGATCACCGTCCCGTCGCCGTCCAGCAGATCGGCCTTGTCGAAGGCGTTCGAGGTGGTGACCAACATGCCTGCGCCGTCTCCCCGGACCTGCAATGGCGACAGGTCACCGGAATGGTTCGGGTGGCCGTCCTGCCCGGCCACCGTGAGGTGGCCGCCTGCGGAGAGGAAATCGCCCGGCGCGCCACCGTCGGGTGCCACCGAGTTCGCCTCGCACTTGCCGATGGCGTGGATGTGCATGCCGTGGCTCCCGGGGGACAGTTTGCCCGACCCGATGGTCTGCACGGTCACGGTGGCGAACCCGTCGGAGAACTCGATGGTGGCCGCCGCGATCTGGCTGCCGTCCGGGCCGTTGATCTGCGCGGTCAGCGTGTCGGCCGGCGACGCCACGGGCGCCGCCTTGGGAGCACCGCCGTGGTCAGCACCTTGTCCCCCGCCATGTCCGTCGTCCATTGATGCCGGGGGCGGTGAGCCGGTCCAAACCGCCGGCGTGGTGCCGGGCTGGGTGGCGATCGGCTCATCGGGCGTGCACGCGCTCAGCAGAGCGACCGGAGCGGCGAACAGCAAGGCGGCATACTTTCGCATGGTCGCCAGCCTAACCCGTGACCAACACGATCACGCCCGGTGGCTGCTCGGCGATTTCGGGGATCCGTGGTGCCACCGGAGCCTCCAGCACCGCGGCGACCGCATCGGCCGCGGCCTGCTCGCCCTCAGCGGCGCCGAAGTACACCGTGGTGGCCATCACATCGGCCGCGGCAATGGTGGACGCCTCGGTGACGTTCCAGCCGGCTTCCCGCAGCCGGTCCGAGGTCCGGACGGCCGCCGCCTCGTCCTCGACGACGCTGTAAACGCGCACATCAGCCTTCGGCGCCGGGGGTCTCGTCGTGGTGGTCGTGGCGGTCAGGGCGGCGGTGTCGTCGTTGCCGTTGCTGCCGGACATCGCCTGAAAGCCAACCAGCAGGAAGATCACGCCGAGAAACAGCAGCACCATCACCATGGCGCGCAGGGGAAGCCCGGAAGAGTCGGGAACGCGCTCGTTCATCGGGGTAACTGTAAACGGTTGCGTCAGGGGAACTCGAAGCCGAGCCGCCGGGCGGCCCGGGCCTTCTGCCGGCTGGCCCGCAACCGTCGCAGCCGCTTGACGAGCATCGGGTCGGCGGCGAGCGCCTCCGGCCGGTCGACGAGCGCATTGAGCACCTGGTAGTACCGGGTGGCCGACATCGAGAAGAGGTCCTTGATGGCCTCCTCCTTGGCCCCGGCGTACTTCCACCATTGCCGCTCGAAGGCGAGGATGTCGAACTCGCGGCGGGTCAGCCCCTCAGGAAGGTCGGTATCGTCGATGGCCCGTTCGGCCCGTGCCATGGCGCCGTCCATTCGAGTTGGGGGCCCTTTCAACGATTCGGAAATGACATCTCTGTCGTTCGCTGGTCATTGAATCACGTCCGCGTTGATTGGGACGGCACCGCACTCCGCGCGTCGGGCCATCTTTAAGCTTGCCGGTCATGGCCGTTCGACCCATCGTCATCCTCGGCGATCCCGTCCTGCACACCCCGACCACCCCGGTGCCCGTCGGCCCCGACGGTTCGCTGCCACCGGAGGTCGCCGACCTGATCACCGACATGTACCAGACCATGGACGCCGCCAACGGGGTTGGGCTGGCGGCCAACCAGATCGGCGTCGGCCTGCGGGTGTTCGTCTACGACTGCGCCGAGGACCGCGGCAAACCGACCCGCCGGCGCGGCGTCGTGGTCAACCCGGTGCTGGAGACCTCCGCGATTCCCGAGACCATGCCCGATCCGGAGCTGGACGACGAGGGCTGTCTGTCGGTGCCCGGCGAGTCGTTCCCGTGCGGTCGCGCGGAGTGGGCCAGGGTCACCGGCCTGGACGCCGACGGCACGCCGGTGACATGCGAGGGCTCCGGGTTGTTCGCCCGGATGCTGCAGCACGAGACCGGCCATCTCGACGGGTTCCTGTACGTGGACACGCTGATCGGCCGGCACGCCCGGGCCGCGAAGCGGGCGGTCAAATCGCACGGGTGGGGCGTGCCCGGACTGTCCTGGATGCCGGGCGACGTGCCCGACCCGTTCGGGCACTGATCCTGATGTCTGCCCTGCGGGTTGCCACCTGGAACGTGAATTCCATTCGCGCCCGGGTGGATCGGGTCGTGGACTGGATGCAACGCGCCGACGTCGACGTGCTGGCGATGCAGGAGACCAAATGTTCCGACGACCAGTTCCCGGCCATGACGTTCCTGGGCGCAGGCTATGAGGTGGTGCACTGCGGGCACAGCCAGTGGAACGGGGTGGCGATCGCATCCCGGGTCGGGCTGGAGAATGTACAGACGGGTTTCGAGGGCCAGCCCGCCTGGTCCGGCGGGAAGGACGGCCATACCGACGAGGCGCGGGCGCTGGCCGCGGACTGCGGCGGCGTGCGGGTGTGGAGCCTGTATGTCCCCAACGGGCGCACGGTGGAAGACCCGCATTACCGATACAAGCTGGATTGGCTTGCCGCACTGCAGGATACCGCGCAATCCTGGCTGCGCGAGGACCCCGGGGCCCAGATCGCGCTGACCGGAGACTGGAACATCGCCCCGCGGGACGAGGATGTCTGGAGTATGGATTTCTTCCGCGGCAGTACCCATGTGACCGAGGCCGAGCGCGCGGCATTCGGGGCCATCGAGGCCTCGTTCACCGATGTGGTCCGGCCGTTCGCACCCGGACCCGGGACCTACACCTACTGGGATTACACCCAATTGCGGTTCCCCCGCCGCGAAGGTATGCGCATCGACTTCATCCTGGCCTCGCCGGCGTTGGCGAGTCGGGTGGTGCATGCCGAGATCGCGCGGGACGAGCGCAAGAGCGGCAAGAACCGGATCGGCTCGCCCAGTGACCACGCCCCGGTACTGATCGATATCGGCTGATATAGATCGAGTTAGTCCTTCTCAAATACCTCCGGAGGTGTCAGGAAGGGATCTGTAACTGATTCCTTTCGGGGGTCCGTGTGTTGACGCACGTGGACCTCCTGACACGCCCCGGAGGTG
>Ga0209986_10000148_pt1 | contig 62335 bp, 62 predicted proteins | sample BlataG_FD_183168 | JGI IMG/M metagenome (GOLD analysis project Ga0209986, IMG submission 183168) | Deep subsurface microbial communities from Black Sea to uncover new lineages of life (NeLLi) - Black_00105 metaG (SPAdes) (version 2) | ecosystem: Environmental > Aquatic > Marine > Oceanic >... | reverse complement strand
AACAATCGCCCCCGTCGCGGGTTCCCAGCGAGGGCTGGCACTGCAGCCATTTTTTTTATCTCTTCGATCGTGCAGGTCTGGAAACGCTCCCCGAGGGGCTGCTCGAAGAGGGCACAGCCGAAGTTGCTGCCGTGCTCGATCCGGCCGGAAGCGATGCGCCGGTGCGGCTGCAAACCTCGATCGTCAGTGGTCACAAGGCGGATTTCGCACTGATGCTGATGGACGAAGATCCACTGAAAGTGGAAGCGGTCCACCAGCGGCTGATGGCCACCCAACTCGGCAGCTGTTTGATTCCCACCTATTCATTCGTTTCGATGAGCGAAATCTCCGAATACGTACCCACCCTCGCGCAGTACGGGCAAAGGCTTCTCGCGGAAGGGGAAGAGGAGGGGAGTGCCACCTATCAGGCCAAACTGAAGGCTTACGAGCAGCGCGAAGTGCACATGCGTAAGCAGCGGCTGACGCCCGTTTTTCCCGAGTGGCCGGTTACCTGCTTTTATCCGATGAACAAAAGCCGTCGGCCCGGCGCCAACTGGTTCACGCTTTCGGCGAGTGAGCGGCACGCACTGATGACCGAACACGGGCGGACCGGAATGCAGTTTGCCGGTCGCGTCACGCAACTGATCACTGTCAGCGTCGGCCTCGACGACTGGGAATGGGGCGTCACGCTCTGGGCCAGCAACCCCGAATACCTCAAAGAGATCGTCTACAGAATGCGGTTCGACGAAGCGAGCGCCAAGTACGCCGAGTTCGGACCGTTTTATACCAGCTATATCAGCTCGCCCGAGGAGATGTTCGCACACTGCCGCATCACCTCCTGACAGTCGAGCCTCACCCGGAGGAAAATGGATGCGATCGTGTTTTGCTGCACTTGCTCTGGCCCTTTGTCTTTTTGCCCAACCGGCTGCCGGTGAACTGCCGCCGGGAAGTTATGTGAAACTCCGCAAAGAGGCACCGATCGTGCTCACGGTGCGTGTCACGAAGAGTGCGGTAGGCAAAGACGAGGCTGCGGCGCTGCGCAAAGTTGCCTGTTCTGCCGAGATCGAAGCGGTTGAAAAAGCGCCCCAGGAAACCAAGCTCCAGCAGGGCGGCACAGTCCAGTTCCATGCCTACTACCTGAGCGAAGCGGCAGCGAAACGGGGTTTTGCCGGACCGCGTTGGCCGGTGGGGCGGCAACGGCTGGGCCTTGAGGAAGGTTGGCGAGGAAAGGTCTATCTCAAAAGCGCGGAGGGAAACGCTGTGCTCGAGCCGGCCGCGTATGGCGAAAGCTTTCAGCCGCTACCGGAGAAGGTCGACCCTCAAGCTAAAGATTCGCAATCGCCGTTTCTGCTCGGCGCGGCCGAGCGTGATGTGACCCCGCCGGTCGGATTTGATATCACCCACTATGTCCGCAAAAGCAAAGGGGTCCGCGACCCGCTTTACGTGCGGGCTATGGTGCTCAGCGATCGCAGTGGCAACGAGGTGGCGATCGTGACGACTGATTTTATCGGTGCGGGGTTTGAAGTCTGCGATCAGTTGCGGCAGCGGATCCGCCGCGAGCTGGGCATTCAGGAAACGATTCTCAATGCCAGCCACTCGCACTCCTCGATCGGCTTAGGCAGCCCCTCGGAAAAACCGGGCGACAACAGTCCGCTCAACACCTATTACAAGCGTCAGCACCAAGCCATCATGGACGCGGTGGCAGAGGCCAAGACGAAACAGCAGCCGGTCACCCTCTATGCCGGCCGCGCTCCGGCGCAGGTCGGCTTCAATCGTCGGCTGGTCAACGACGAGGGCCACGTGTTTATGGGCGTGAATGAAAACGGCCCAGTCGTTCCCTGGGTCAACGTCCTTTGGGCCCGCAGCCAAAAAACCGGCGAGCCGGTGGCCGTCCTCTTTGAGCATGCCGCGCACCCGGTGATCGTGCCGCACTTGAGCGGTCTGACCAGCGCCGACTATCCGGGCGCGGCCGTAGCCCGCGTGCGGGAAGAATTGGGCGAGGAGGTGATTGCGATGTTCGGCCAGGGCTGCGGGGGCAACATCAACGGGTTCCCGCTGCGGACCACGCACGAGAATGCCGAGCTTGCCGGTCGTCGACTCGGCAATGCGGTGCTCGAGGCGATGGCCGAAGGTGAGCCGATTGAGGCCGACACGTTGGCAGTCCGCTCGGGCCGCAGTTGGTTGCCGAGCAACGCGCCGCCAGACATGGAAACGTTGGCAAAGTGGCAACAGTGGAGCAGTAACAATCCGGTCCGCACCGAGCATCTCAAGAAGCTCAAGGGACTGATCGAGCAGAATCAGAATCCGCCACCCCGGCGGTTCGATGCCTATGCGGTGATGCTCGGCGATGACTGGTGTCTGGTGACAATGCCCCACGAGATGTTCTGCCAATACGAACTGTGGGTCGATTCCGCGGCGCCCTTCAAACACAATATGACCTTTGGCTACACCAACGGCGGGCAGGGCTACATTGCGGTGGACGAGGCGTGGAAGCTGAAAGAGAAGGGTGGTTATGAGGCCGGTGCGCTACCGAACTGGGGCGGCAACGGATCGATGTCGGGCTATTTTGGCCCGCCGCGGGTCGGCAGTGAAAAGATCATTAAGGATACGATCCAGAATCTCTGGCCCAACGAGTAACGAGGCAGTTGCGGGGAATGCGACGAGGCTGCCGTGAACTGCAGTCTCGCAAAGACAACGCAAAGACAATCTGGGGTATCCTCTGACACCGAAGGGAGGCACACCGTTGCGCAATTTCATTACCACCTTACCGAAGGCAGAACTGCATTTGCACATTGAAGGCACCCTGGAACCGGAGCAGGCCTTTGAATTCGCAGCGCGTAATGCGATTACGCTGCCCTACGCATCGGTCGAGGAACTCGAGGCCGCCTATTCGTTTACGAATCTTCAGTCCTTTCTCGACCTTTATTACAGTGTGGCTTCGGCGCTTCGAACCGAGCGCGATTTCCACGACTTAACGTTCGCCTACCTGACGAAGGCTGCCGCAGAATCGATCAGGCATACGGAGATTTTTTTCGATCCGCAAACACATACCCAGCGCGGCATTGCCTTTGAAACCGTGGTGGAGGGAATTTCCACTGCACTCGAGCGGGGGCGAAGTGAGTTGGGACTGTCGTCGCAATTAATTCTCTGTTTTCTGCGGCATCTCTCGGCCGAATCGGCTGCACAAACGCTGCAGCAGGCGCTGCCCTTCCGCGATCACTTTACCGCTGTGGGACTGGACTCAGCAGAAAGCGGCAACCCGCCCCTTAAATTTGCAGACGTTTTTCGCGAAGCGCGCCGACATGGATTACGTGTCGTTTGTCACGCGGGCGAAGAAGGTCCGCCCGCATACATTCACGAAGCGCTCGATCTTCTGCAGGCAGAACGAATCGACCATGGTGTCCGCTGTCTGGAGGACGCGTCGCTGGTGGCCCGGCTGCGCCAGGAGCGGATTCCCTTGACGGTTTGCCCGCTGTCGAACGTGCGGCTCTGCGTTTTTGAGACGATGGGCGAACACCCGCTGAAGAAAATGCTGGAAGCCGGATTGATGGTCACGGTCAACTCCGACGATCCAGCGTACTTCGGCGGTTACATCAATGAGAACTATCTGGCGGTGCAGCAGGCGCTCGATCTCTCCGAGGATGCACTGCGCGTGCTTGCTTGCAATTCATTTGAGGCCTCGTTTCTGGGTGAGAGCGAGAAGAAGCGGCTTATCGCTCAAGTGATGTCGCACCCTTGCACCGGGCCCGCATAGCGTTGGTTTGCCATGTTGGTTTGCCATGTTGGTCTGCCATAGTCGGTTGCCGGGCCGCATGGGCTAAAAACTTAAGAACTAAGCACTTACTACCCCTAGCAGCCACCGCCACGCGGAGAGAAACCGACCACATTCTCGCCCGAAAAATCCTTGCAAAACCCACGCTTTGCGATACGATGGAGAGTTGTTCCTCGGGCTCCTTTCTATCGAGCCGGTGGGAGTAGTATTTTCTTGAGGATTGCGACTGAAGCTTCATCTCCGGAAAAGCTCATGAAACGAGTTTTCACGACCCTCTGCGCCGCAGCAGTCTTTGCCTTGACCGGCAGCAGTTCGGCGGCAATCGTTGACTTTACTTCAACGACCAACATGCCCTTTCTGGCGGTCGGCAATACCGGCAACACCGACGACATCCACGGCAGTGGCTACGGCGCGGTCAGCTATGCCTATGGCATCGGCACCTACGAAGTCACGACCGGGCAATACACCGAGTTTCTCAACGCTGTCGCGGCAGATGATACTTACGGGCTCTACAACGAACGGATGGCCGATCCGGCGCACATCGAAGGCGATGACTTCCCGTTCGGGGGTGCCAACATCCAGCGGAGCGGTTCGGCCGGGAGCTACAGCTATTCGGTCGCTGCCGCGTGGGAAGACCGCCCGGTGAACTATGTGAGTTGGGGCGACGTGGCCCGATTTTCCAACTGGTTGACCAACGGCATGCCTTCGGGTGCGCAAGATGCGAGTACGACCGAAGAGGGCGCCTATTCGCTCGGTGGAGCCACGAGCAGTTCGGCGCTCAAGACGGCGATCGACAATCGCAACAGCCCTGCAGGCAGTGAGACCTTTTATTACATGCCTTCGGAAGACGAGTGGTACAAGGCGGCCTTCCATAAGAACGACGGCGCTACGGGAAACTACTACCTCTATCCCACCAGCAGCGATACCACGCCCTCCTATATTGCCGATGGCAGTTCGTTTACGGATCCCGACCCCGGCAACACTGCGACCTATGACGGAGACGGCGGTGTGGATGGGATCGGCGCACCCTATTTCCGCACCCTGATCGGCGAGCACGAAAATACGCTCAGTCCCTATGGGGCCTTCGATATGGCGGGCAATATCGGCGAGTGGACCGAGGGCCGCAGTTTCGGCTCGTTTGCCATCGTCCGCGGTGGCGAGTTTGCCTATGGCGACTCGGGGATTGCGGCCACCTATCGCCGCATCCGCGGCTTGACCCGCGAGAGTGGCGACATCGGCTTTCGTATCGCTTCGACCGAACTGGCTGGTGGTGGTGGAGGCGGCGGTGCCGTTCCCGAACCGTCGGCTTTGTTGTTGCTGCTCTTGGGCTTCGGTTTGTTGCCTCGCAGAAGGCGCCGGGCCCCGGTCGCCCCGCTGCAGTAACCCACGAACCCACGAAGCACGAAGGGACAACCAATCGGGTAGCAATATGCATAAAAGTGCGTTTATCTTTTTGATGCTTTGTGTTACGGCCACCTCCAACGCGCGGGCCGATTTCGCAGCGGCACTTACCGGTATAACCGTTTCGGCACCGGGTGGGCCGGGCAATGGCCTTGCTCAACTGGATATCACGATGATCGTCTTGGCGACCGAATCGGGCCAAGCAGACATCACCATTACGACTGATTCACTCCCTGAGTGGTTTCCCTCGGGTTCTCCCGCTGCAGTGGATACGACCCTCCATATTGAGGCGTTTGATAGTGGGGGTGTGCCCCCGGCGGCTGATTTTCAGGGCATCACCTAGCAGCTTCTCGATCAGGCCGATCAGCCGGGCAACATGACCGACGATTATTTTTCCTCGTCTCTAGAAAGTCCGCAGGAAACAACGGCCCTATTCGCAGATCTGATTTACAACACCGGTTTGACTCTGGAAGAGGCGACTTGGACCGGTGGCCTGCTCCCCTCCACCGATCCGGCAAGTAGCGCAACACTCCAAAGTGTGATTTTTCTTGATCCTGCATTCAACATCGGTGCGAGCGGTGGACTCGATCTCAGTATGCGGGTGAGATTGGAGGCAGCCGGTGCTGGTGCCATTCCCGAACCGGCCGCAATTCTCTTAGCGATTCTTGGTCTCGCGCTGCTACCCCGCCGCCGCCGGCAGTAGGGCGGTGATCCGCTAAGAGGATCTCTTAAGGTTACCCCCAAGTCTTTCTCTTCGCTGCTCTGCGTTATCATCTGCCGAGACCGCACTTCACGGAGTGAGTGCGAATTTTTCGCATTAAGCTATCCCGTTTTTGCTTGCCAAAGTGGCCCACCTGGGGGGATAATGCACGTAACTTATTTATTTAGGACAGCGACCAAACAGCGCACGTGCGCTCTTTCGGACACCCTGTCCGCAAGAGTACCATTAGGCGATCGTATTGTTCATTCGACGTAACGCAACATCTGGTTGGATTACGGTCATTGTCGGCGTCGGTGCCGCAGTCTTTGGCGCGGTTGCACTAATCTTTGTCGGCATTCACCGCGAATTCTTAAACACTATGGCCACCCATCCGAATGGGCCGAACGACGCTTTCTTAATTGGCGCTAATGCTGGTTATGCCCATGTATTCAAATTTGTGCCGTGGATGTTGCTTGGTGGGATAATTCTTGCAATTGCAGGATATTATGTTCGACTCGGATCAGCCTTCTGGCGCCGGGTTGCTCAGCTAGTTTGCGTCTCATCTTTCGTCTGGTTACTCGCCGTGCTTATTGATGGCTACCATATATTCCCTTTAATTTCTCCTCGGTTCTTTCAAGATCAGCCTTCCTTTGCAACGGCGTTCAAGTGGATTTGCATAATTGGCAATGGATTGATTTATTCTTCATTCCCTCTGTTCCTATTGTTTGTACTCCATTGTCCTAGACCGCGTTCGGAGCGTCGCCCGACTCATTCGCAAGAACAATTGCGTGACGGCGCCTAACAAAGTCTGGTGGCAAGGTGGCCTACGGCCATCGCCGCTTAGCAAATAACCAATTAAATAGTCTGATACAATAAGTGGCAGACGGGCGCTGACTCGATTGGTTCGAGCGGCGACCACCACCCTAACCATTGGCGTCACGGCGTCAGATCAGCCATGAATCCCTACTTGTCACCGGAAACTCCCAATGACATTGCACCGCGCGCCTTGCGTGTCGGTTTGGGGCGTCCGTTAGTGCTGCTTTCCATTAGCGTTGGCTGCGTGCTTCTTGCTAGTTTGTTTTCGTGCATGTGCGGACACTTGCCATTGGAAGCGACCTTCCTGACGGTCCCAGCTGTCATTCTGGCTGCGTTCGGTCGAGTTAGTTCTTCCGGTTGCAAATCTTCTGTTTCGATCATTGCAACGGTCGTCGTCGGCCTGACGAGCCTAGTCCTCATGAAAAATATTAGCGACGTCCTTTGGTTTGGACATGACGCTATTTTGCGCTGATTGTGCCGCTAACAAAGTCTGGTGGCAAGGTGGCCTACGGCCATCGCCGCCTAGCAAATAACCATTTGAATAGTCTGATACAATAAGTGGCAGACGGGCGCTGACTCGATTAGTTCGAGCGGCGACCACCACCCTAACCATTGGCAGTTCTATGAAGACGTACAGCAAACTTCTGCCGGCGCATTGCAACCCGATGGAAGCATATTGTTCGAGGACTCCGACCAGATTGCGATTCTTGTAGCAATTGATGCACCAGCATGGATGAGTCTTTAATCTCAGGAACTAAACGTCATGGAGTATTCCATATCGCGTACTCTTAGATTTTTCTGCTCTATCCAAAACTGGCTTGCACGGCGTTTGTCTGTAAGATTCGGCGTAGCCTGCATCGTGTTCTCCTTATCCATGACTCTGGAAGGATGCGAAATGGCTGACCATCCGTTCGACCAAGTTTTTTGGCAGGGAAGAAAGCATACCGATCTACTGTATCTAGTCATAACAGACGACGGTGTCGAGAAAAAACCGTCTAACAAAGCTGAACCATCATTTGCTTCGACTGTCACTCAACACACGCCTGCGGCGCTCAAGCTTGTGGAGTCTTATCGAGATCGCAAGAAGCCTTTCAACATTGTATTCTTCCTCCGAGAGTCGCGTGACAGTGAAGTCGGATCCTCGTCTGGATTCAGCATCGACCGACTTAAGAAAATCGAGAGCGCAGCTCCTGGCGAGGCTGAAATGCTGATATCTGCTAATGCCTGGACTGTTGGACGTTTGCCACAGGGAACTGAAACGAAAAAGAAGGGGAAATCTAAGGACAAGGCCTTGGCTAATCCGGATCGCCTTGGGAGTGAACAGCCGTTTGGAGACTATCTTGCTTGGTATCGCGAGCAGGCGGCGGATCCCGAAGCAGGCGATCGCGCCTTGTTCAAGAAATTGGCCGATTGCCGAGTCTCCACGCCTGAGGAGGCTAGAAAGATTGCTTTACAGTACAAACTGCCGATGTCAGCGCAGGAAGGATGCAGCGTCAGCCGGCTCATTCGCGTGGCGAGAGACGTGCCAGAGTTCGCCAATAAAGGCGACTTCGTTTGGGCTGTGCAGTTCAGAATGCTTATTTCAGATGCTCTAGGAACCCAAGGCGTGTCAGACGAATTGTGGGTCAGTTCAACCAGCGGTGCGGTCATATCGGTTCTAAGCGAATGCCAATCACCCAAGTAGTTCATTGACGGAGAACGCCGCCAACAAGTCGTGGCCGCAAGGCCCGGCGTTGCCGGGTCACCTTCGAGTTTTTTGCACAATTGACCGATTCTCTTACAATAAGTGTGTTACTTAACTTTTAATCCCCGGTGTGGGCGGTGACGGCCACACCCACCATTGGCAGTTCTATCTACTCACCCATTTGTTGGGGAGTTCAACAATCGGCCAAATAAGAAACAGTTCAGCCGCTCCACGAGCTATCCCCCACAGTACGGTGAGCCACGCCTCATGACTCATCTGATCCCGGGTACTTGATTTGCCTCGGGACAATTGGTTCGACAAATCTGATCCGCAGAAGGTCTTTCGCACCTCAAATCAAACGGCTGTCGTACAAGAAAAGCTATCAATTTCTGTAGTGAAGTACACGGATCGTGATACATAGTTTGGCAGACGCCGACTGTGCCAAGGCATCCTGGTTGAAATCGGCTTGCAGACGACAACCCCATGGGCTATACTTCAGCAGCCCCGAGCTGTCCTCAAGGGCAAGCCGGTCGGAAGTAGGCGACTACCGCTGTTTAGATGAGTCGCTAGCGTTTTTCGACCGAGCGGGGTTATCATACAGAGCTGAATGCTCTGGCAGTCCCGCATTACGTGTGTTGGCATACTCGCCGCACATTTCTGCTGTCGACCATTGGCTTTGTTGACTGTTCGGGAAGGCCGCCGGCGTCGTTGCTGACGCACAGAATTCTGCGACGTTCTTGTTTGTCCAGAGTTCGCATTGAAGCGGTTTTTGTTTTTCGGTGGTGTGGGACCGACTGCTGCGCATGGGAAAGTCGGTGTTTTGGTTCGCCAACTCGCGTGCACCGCCTATGTGGGTTCGCTCTTTACGGAAGTGACGTAATTCTAATGATGTCTGAAGCCTGCGATCACAAAGTTCGAACGGCAATCATCCTTGCCGCCGGCATGGGACTGCGCCTAAAAGATCGTGGCAAGCTGACGCCCAAGGGATGCATGTGCCTTGGTGATAAATCCATAATTGAGGAGTCCGTACTTCGACTTCTTAGTGTGGGTATGCAGCGGATTGTGATTGTCACGGGACACTTGTCCGAGCAGTTTGAGCACTTACAGATCCGATACGGCCAGGCGGTAAAGTTGGTTCACAACCCTTATTTTGCAGATTCCGGCAGCATGTATTCGCTCTATTGTGCCAGGCAGTACGACGACGAATCATTCTTGCTGCTGGAGTCTGATCTCGTATACGAACGCCGAGCACTCACCAAATGCCTAGAATATCCCAGCGATAACGTCTTATTGCTGTCAGGATTTTCGAAGTCCAGCGACGAAGTATTTGTGGAGACGCGAGATGGCTACTTGGTGGCGATGTCTAAGAATCGGGATTGTCTAGGTTCGGAGGTATCGGGCGAGATGGTCGGCATCTGCAAAATTTCCCGATCGCTGTTCGCAGTAATGCTCAACTCCGCCACCAAACGCTTTCGTACAACTCGCCACATGGACTACGAGACTGATTGTCTCGTGGACGTGGCGCGGCTCATGCCCATGTCGTGCCCGGTGGTTGACGATTTGGTGCTGTGCGAGATTGATGACGAAATACATCTCGCACACGCACGAAGCCACATTTATCCGGCAGTCCTAAAAAATGACGTGCTCGACCGCCTGCGGTTCCCTAGCCTGTTCACAGCCTCGTACCAAGATCCTTCAGTGGCCATCGCAAATTCATCTACGCACAAAATCACACGCAATCTAACTGGACCACATTTGGGAGCGATGCCCCTCAAGTCGAAGAAACCCAAACAGTTCTTGAGCATGAATTCGAAGCGACGCGGCTTTTCAAACGAACAAGACGATTTCCTATAATGAGACTCCCTCCACATAAGGCTTGTGGTGTCGGTAACGATATTTATGGCATCTCACGGGTTGAATTAGCCAAGCTCGTTAAACCAGTGCTCGACCAGATCGGGATCATGTGGTTCCTGGACGGCGGCACGCTCCTGGCCGCCTACCGCAATGGTAAACAGATCCCCCACGACGATGACTTCGACATTGCCGCCTACCTCCCAACGTTCGACGAAGAAGACCTGACAGCAATGCACAGGAAAATCGCTGCATTGCTGCCTGATCCCTACCAAATCCGCGCCGTTACCAGCTACGCGCGGAAGCTAGAGATATTCGATGCCACTTCGGACACGTTTGAGCTCCCGCCGCAGTACGGAGGCGCTGATTTCCACACCGTCACTGTTGATATCCAAATCATGACGGACGCAAGCGACGGGGTCGCCTACCTCCATGACATGCTTGGCCATGTCCGCATTCCACAGAACGCTATCGCCCCAATCGGCGAGATCACATGCGAGGGACAATCATTCAACTGCCCCCGAAATATCGTCCTCTTTCTCGAAGCCCAGTACGGTTACATTGGAGTCGATGCCGTCTACGACCCCCAAGCGAAACGTTACGTCAAAGCGGTGAGATGCTGAGCTTATACTCTTACCACTGTGGAGATTCCGCCAGCAGGCGACAAAAGCAAAGGCAAAGCACACAAGCGTTGCGAATTCGGCGGCAAGGCGAACGTGGCAACAGAAGCGGAAATTCCATATCTAACGAACCGGCGACTTTGCTGTTACTGCTCTTGAGTCTGGCGATTCTTCCCCCGCGACGGGTACGCCGCGCCGTGTAACTGCCTCGATGGCGGTCCTTCCTGTCACTATTTGCTTAGTGTCTAATGTGGACATTGTTCATTTGCACTCGAGATCAAGGCATGCGATTCACTCTAGCTGTTCTGGTTCTGCTCGTTGCCTGCCCGGGATGGGGTGGGGAATATGAAGACATTCATGGAAAAGTGCGGGCGCTCAAAACAACCGGTGGAGAAGACCACTCCTTTACCGGCCGCATAAACCGCTTGACCGACCTCGAACAGGCCGATTTGAGCAGGGCAAATTTACGCGAAGCAAATCTGCAAACTGCCGAACTGAGCGAGGCAAATTTGCGATATGCCAACCTCCAGGGAGCCGACCTGCGGCACGCGTCGCTGTTCGTTACCAATCTCGGCAAAGCCTCCCTCAAGAAGGCAGACCTCAGCAGGGCTGATTTAAAAAAGGCCATACTCGAAAAGACGGATCTGAGTGAATCCAACCTTTATCGCGCTGACTTTCGCGGGGCAGACCTGAAAGATGCAAATCTACGGAAGACAAAACTCACCGGAGCAAAATTCCAGTATGCCAAAAATTGGGGAAAGGCAGATTGGACAGGAGCTTTTTTCGATCCGGCCTACCCGCCAAAGTGGCCGCGGGGATTTCCCGATCCCAAAACGCTCGGCATCGCTGAGAAAGATCCTGACGATTATGGTTGGCTTGAAAAAGCAACACCGTCGCCCCACCTCTGGCAACTGCCAATTTCACCATCTTTACCTCCACACGAGCCTCGCCAGTTGATCGAGGAATCGCTGTGGTGTACACGCCGGAGTGACTGCGACCCCGACGTGCAAGGAGAAGACTACCCTAACTGTTGGGCAACGCAGATGCGGCTTAAGGATTGAAATAAATGTTGACCGAGAGGATGTGATTGCTGAGGTTCGCCCCGTCAAAGGGAATATCGATCTGCTGGTAGAGATAGCCCACCTCGGTTCGCCAAGGACTTCCTCTTTTTGGACGGACGCCCATCCCCACAAACACGCGATTCTGGTTGTAACCTGGCACCGTGCCCCAATCGGTCTCGTTGAGATGGAAAAAGATCTCGTCCCAAGTGACCCACAGCAATCGCGGATGGTCTTTCACCGGCCTCTGCGCACGCAGCAGTTGTCGAAACCGCCAGCCTACCTGCGCACCGACCGAGACGAATCGCTGCTCCAAGCGACTCCGAGAGAGAGTGGAGATGTCGCCAAACTCCTCGGTCCATCCCCACTGCTCCCAAATGCGATTTTCATAGACATCGAGCCTGGGAAGCATATCACGAACCCAGGCATAACCAATCCATGCCGAATGGTTGTCGTTCAATCGGCAACCAATCCCCGGTCTGACAATTCCTTGAAACTCGGGGAACTGGCCACCAAAAAACCGGGCGTGGGTATCATACCACCACAATAGATTTTCCGTGTCGCTCCAGGGAATTTCCAACTCACCCTGAGAGAACAACGCAAGCCACATACCGTGGTCTTGGATGTCCGCTCCGCGGGCGGCGGCAGGAAGAGACAGCACGCCGCAAAACACCGCGCAGAGCGTGGCGATAGCCAGGCCAGTCGCAAGATACGGGCGCGGCGGGCTCATGAGTTCACACTGCGGGGTGGTGGGTGCTGCGGGTTCGCGTGAGGAAGTACACAGGCACCACCTCATCATCACAATCGACGCACCGCAGTTCGCACCCTTAACGGAAATTCTCGGAAGGGGGGTGCTATCACGCTCACTGAGAAGACTTCATAAACTCAATCGAGTCAATGTCGGCGACGTAACCCGATTTGCCATTGGCATCCATCACCATTTTCATCACATACATCCCGGCCCCGCAGCGGCACTTTTTCTTCACGACACTCCCCAGTTTCTGAAAACTGCCGGTGTCCGGTACTTCGATCGGTCCGGTGGCGTCCTTGCCATTAAAATCCAGATGAATCGAACCGCCTTCACTCGGCGCCGAGAGGACTATTTTTACGTCGTAGTCTCCAGATTCTTTCACGACGACAGTATAGGCGACCCACTCGCCGGCCTTGGTCCAGCCAATCCCATGTCCGCCCGAGGCGTCATCGCGTTTTTCGATATCGACGTGCGTCGCACCGCGGTAATCGGCGCCATGATTCTTCTCGTCGACATCATAATAGGCCTCGCCCGGTTTACCCTCGTCGTAATCTTCGGTCTCGATCATGCCAGGAATCGTGTGCGCTTTGCCGCGAAATGGTTTCGAATCTGCCTCTTCACTGCGCGCCGAGGAGGAAGAAAAAATAAACAAGGACGCTGCGAGAATGAAAAGGTGTGTACGCATAGATCTTTCTCCAATTCTTTATTTTTTTTCAGCCGCTGGTTTTTTTCCGGCGCCTTTGAGTGTCACTAAATAGGCCACCAGGTCGCGGAGTTGATCGCGGCTGAGAACCCGCGTAAAACCGGCCGGCATCGCCGTGCCCTGTTTGTCAAAGTCTTCGATCGCATCCCGGTCGACCACAATCTCCCGGCCGCTGCCAAGATCGCGGATTGTCACGGTTCGGTGCGCACGACGCGTGATGTAGCCCGAAAGCACCCGGCCGTCGTCCAGATAGAGCGTCGTCAACTCGTAGCCCTCTTTCACCTGCCGCGCAGGCCAGATGACCGCCTGGATAATCAAATCGACCGGCAGACCGGCCGAAACGGCCGAAAGCTCTGGACCCTTAAAATATTCTTTCGTATCGACCGGCCCGGCACCCACAAAGTGACACGCCGTACAATTGGTCAGTGATGAGTCGAAGATCAACTTCCCCGCTGCAGGATCACCGGCGGATTGCACCTCTGCGGCCAACTGGGCGACAAACGCCGGATCGAACTCGAGTTCTCCGACCGGCTCGATCCCCATCGCACGCTGCAGGGCAGCCGCTAATTGCGGCTCGTCTTTGCCGGCGGCACTGAGCCAGCGGGCAATCGACTCGGCATCACTCGGGGAAACATCCTCCGCTGCAATCACCGTGGCCAGAGCCGCAGTGCTACCTCGACGCTGCATCAAAATTTCCAAAACCCTTTTCTTTCCCTCCTCATCGGCCGCGGCATACAAAAGCAAGCCCGCACGGAGCGCCGCATCCAGATCGCGCTTCGCTAGCGCCGTCAAAGCCGCCTGGGCAATGCCGGGGTCTTCGTCACTGGAAATAAAACGGCGGAATCGCTCGGCGGCGTCCTCCGGCGCAAGCGTCTGCATCGCCCGCATCGCAACGGCCCGCACCTTGGGCTGGTTGTCGGCATCGAGCAGGGCGTCGATCGGGTCGAGCAGTCCCGTCTGCCGCCACGCACCGGCCAGGCGAATGGTCGCCATGCGAACCTCGGGATTCTCACTGTCCAATGACGCCGCAAGCGCGTCAGTCAAATCGGCTTCGGGTACCACGCGCCGCTGCTCGGCAATCTGGCTCAGTTGCACCAGCAACTGCGGATCACTCTGGGCCGCCTGAAACACCGCGAGCAGATCCTCGGCAGTACCGACCTCGGCCAGCAGCATGCGCAGTTTGCGCTGCATCTCCGCTTCGAGCGATCCGCCGGAGAGTAGCGCGCGGATCTGTGGGGCGATTCGCTGGCCGGTCGTTCGCAGCGCATAAACCAAATGCTCGGGGTCGGCAAACACGTGTTTGCCTGCCTCAAGCGCCGCAATCCAATGCGGAGCCAGCACCGCCGTACACTCACCGAGCGCGTGTTTTTGGAAGCGGTCCATCTGACGATCAAGCGCACGAGCCGCAATGCCCATCGCTTTGGCTTCCGGCACATTGCTGGCTGCCACAATGGTCTCGAGCCGCACCCGCGGATGCGCATCGGCAATCGTTTGCTCCAAAATCCCCAGCGGATTCTCAAGTCGAGCGTGCCAGCGGCCGACCACCCGCACCGCGTAGCTGCGAAGCCTCGGGTTTGCCGAAGCGAGCAATTGCTTGAGCAGTTCCGGCTTGACCACTTCATGGTCTTCATACACCCCGAGCGCTTCGTAAAGATGATGTTCGTAATCCGGATCGCCCGCATCGAGCGACGCGATCCACGCCTCAAGTGCAGCGGTCACTTCGGCCGCCTCCAGAGCGCTCAGCAATCGCTTGGCCTGATCGCGATGGAAGCGGACCGGCGAGGCCAACTCGCGACAAAGGGCCGCAGCATCCATGGCCATAAAGTCGGGAATCTCCGCCAGCGGGCGGTCTTTAGCAGTGATCCGCCAAATCCGACCGTGGTCCTTGTCGCGATCCGGATGACGGAACGAGGCCTGGTAGTGGCCGATGATCGGGTTGTACCAGTCGGAAATATAAATCGCCCCATCCGGACCGATCTGAATATCGACCGGACGAAAACCGCGGTGTTCGCTCCGCAGCACCGGGTCGCGGTTGACCGCACGGTGCCCCGAACCGTCGGGCGTAATCTGCATGCGATCGATCAGGTGGCCAAAATAGCCGGCGATCAGCAGATCCTCGCGCATCTCCTCCGGGAGGTGGGGCGAATCGGCATAGGTGATGATCATGCTCTTGATCGGCGTACTGCCAATATCGTCGGGCTTCTGCCAGCGACCGCTGTGGACCAAGTTCGAAAGCATCTCGCTCACCATCGCGCCACTCCCGCTTTTAATCAGCGGAGATCCCCAGCGGTCAAACGCGATGCCCCAGGGATTGGCACCCGAACCGCCATAAAAAGCGTCGAGCTCTCGCCGCCGTGGACGCAGTCGCCAAAAACCGTGTTCGTCGAGCCGTTCGATGCCCCACGGGGTTTCGACCCGCGAGAACGTGTGCAGTCCCTGGCAAAACATCAGCTCACCGCCGGGACTCCAGGCAAACGAGTTGATGTTCTGATGCGTATCGCCCGTGCCAAACCCGGTAAAGACGACTTCACGCGTATCGGCCCGATCGTCCCCATCAGTGTCTTTCAGGTGCACCAGGTCCGTCCCTTCGCCCAAGTACACCCCGCCATGCCCGAGGGCAAAACCGGTCGGCATGTCAAGCTTGTCGGCAAAGATAGTTTTCTTATCGGCCCGGCCATCCTTGTCGGTATCTTCCAAAATCAACAGCTTGTCGTCCGGTACATCGTCCGGTTCGAGTTGCGGATACGCCCAGGTACACAGGACCCACAGTCGTCCGCGCGGGCCAAAGCGAATCGCAATCGGATTGGCCACCCCGTCGCTCTCATCGGCAAACAGGTTCACTTCGAATCCTTCGTCCATCTCGAAGGTGGCCATCTCGCCCTCGGGTGTGATGTCTTCTTCCGGTTTCTGAACGCTTTGGGCAAACGCGCTGCACGCAACCGAAGCAACAATACCGAACAACAGCACGCGGAATGGCTTAATCAAAGGCACGGTTCGACTCTTCGGGGACTAGGGGTTAACATTCTTTGCCGCTGCCTGGATTTCAACCTCGACCTGATCGATCGGTGAAGCGATCGACTCGACCGCCGCAGGAAACCAGCGGACCTTGAAGTCACGATGATCGCGACTGCTTTCGACAAATTGGCGGTTGCCGTAAAGGAAGGCCCAGTTGGTCGGTCGCCAATAGCGCATCCAGAGCTGGTTCTTTGTCAAAATTTTTTGTCTGAGTCGCTCGGCGTCTTCACTCAGTTGCACGTCGGGCCACGCAGGCTCTGCGATAACGGCAACAGGCTTTGTCTTTTGCAATCCGTCGGCCAGTTGACCAGCCACCCACCAGTGCCCGGCCGCCGAAAGATGCACGCCATCGCGGGTGCGCGGAGTTTTTATTTTTTCACGTGATGCAGCCGCATGCAAATCAACCAGATCGAGATGTTTTTCGCGGGCCACGTTGCGGATCGCCTCGGCGTTTTCTCTCAGTCGCCGATTCCGTTTTTCCATGTCGATACCCAGCTTCAGCGGGTCCTCAAACGGCACGGGGGTCACCAGCACCAAGCGGTGGGCATAGGGGCGTAACTGCTCGACTAAATTGGCATAGGCCTCGGTAAACGCCTGTGGCGAGCGGGCGTCGAGTGCTTCGCTCTGGCCCATCCAGAGCACGATCGTATCGGCAGCGATCCGGCCGCGATGATCCGGATCCTGGTTCGGTGCGGCGAGACCATCGAGAAAAAAATTACGGGGTCGCTGCTGGCGATAAACCGTATCGGCCTGCCAAGCTAGATTGCGCAGCCGGGGAACTGCCTCCGGAGCGGCAACTGCCAGCAACGTTTCCAAATAACCGTGCCGCTGCATCTCGTGCGCGTTGGTCCCACCCAAAAAGACAACCATCGGGGGCGAGTCGGGATTGGGTGGCACGTCACCGCGTGGCAGCAAGCCGCGTAGTGCGCCGGTGGGTGCCTCAGCCGCCGTCAGTGGAGCGGCAAGCGGCACAAGAAAATTTGCCACCAGGAGCAGGCCTACCAAGAGGAACACTCGCGAGAGGGAATTGTACCAACAGCGGGAAGGGGACCGGCAAATAGTCACAGGCGAGGGCGTTATTCTCGGGTGGCGGGGGGGTGCAGGTTGCCACCATCATAGGCCCAAAGCGCGGTGCCCACAACGATCCCAATCGCCACAGCGGGGCCGAGAAGACCCCAAGCATAAAGAGGCGCCGATCGGATTCGAACCGATGGTGGCGGATTTGCAATCCGCTGGCTTAGCCACTTGCCTACGGCGCCTGGTACTTTCGCTGCGATAAGTTAGGCACTCCGTACCGATAGGTCAAGATCGGCTGTGCCCCCCCGCGGTCCGAAAGCAGCCTAATTAGGTAAGTTTTTCCGGTTGCACCGGCACAAGCAACGCGGCAAAGCCCGATGTGCGAAGTGCGTCTTGCGAAGAGTTGAAGTTTCCTATCTTCCGCGCTCGAAAAGAAAGATGGATGCGAATTTTCACCGGCAGTCAAGGAGGACGAACCTTTGAAAAAGTGGCTTCAAGCACTCCGCGACCGCACTATGCTGCGACAATCCATAGTGCAGGCCGTCACGATTGCCGATCGCAGTAGGGAAGCCGTCTGGGATCGGGTTCAAGATTCGATTTTTCAAATGGATGTCCCTGAAGCCCGCGGTTATGTGCGGGCCCGCGCCGCGGCTGTAATCCGCCAAGAAGCGGCGCAGCAGTTGGGCAAACGGCATCGATTCTCCAAGCGTATGGTCGCTCGCATGCATCACCTCGCGACTGAACGGGTGATCCACCTGATCCTCGTTGATTTGCTCTCGAGCGGCGAAGAGGGCCGCCAGTTGGCAGCCTAGTCGTCTGCTACGGTGGGGGTTAAAATATCGCACGTTCTGCCTCCTACATCGGGCGGGCTGTACCTCTGCCAGTTGACTGTGACCCCCGGGCGAAGATGACCGAGCCTCTCACGCTGCACATACCACCGGCCGTTACGTCTGACGAAAGCGGATTTGATCTTCTCGCACTCGGTGCCATGGTCCACCGCCTCGATCCGGGTATCGTTCCCATGCGCAAAGCAACGTGCTGCGATATCCATGTCAGCGGCGGCGAATACAACGTGGCCGCCAATCTGGCCGATTGTTTCGGCTTGCGAACCGCCATGGTCACGGCCATGGTCGATCATCCCCTGGGCGATCTGGTGAGGCAACAAGTGCGTGCGATGGGCGTGCAGGGTATCTACAAAGAATTTGTCCACAACGGGGTGGATGGTCCGAACATTGCCACCGTTTACAGCGATCGGGGCCAGGGCATCCGCCCTCCGGTCGTATTTTACAATCGATCCCAAGAAGCCGCTGCCCTTTTGAAAGCGGGCGATTTTCAGTGGAAAGAACTTTTGCAGCAAACGCGATGGTTGCACACGGGGGGCATTTTTGCCGCGCTCTCCGACTCGACGTCGGAGCTCATTTTGGAAGCGATGACCGCTGCCCGCGAGGCCGGTGCTGTTGTTTCGTTTGATTTGAATTTTCGCAACCTGCTCTGGAAAAAACGTGGAAGCCGCGAAGAGGCACAGGCCACGCTTCGCAAAATTGTTTCCCTGGTCGATGTCCTGGTCGGCAACGAAGAGGACTTGCAGCATGGCCTTGGTATCGCAGGGCCGGAAATCTCGGGCGATGCAAAACTCGATCCCGGAGTCTTCTTTGGGATGATTGACGAAGTGCGTCAAGCCTTTCCACAAATCAAAGTCTTGGCCACAACCCTCCGGGAAGTCCACTCCACCGCACGGCACACCTGGTCGGCAGTGGCCTGGGCCGAAGGACGCGATTATCTGGCCCCGCACTGCGAACTCGATGTACTGGATCGGGTGGGTGGCGGAGATGGTTTTGCCTCGGGCTTTATTGCAGGGTTGCTCGAAGGCCTTACACTCGAAGAGGCTCTGCACCGTGGCTGGGCACACGGCGCGCTTTTAACCACCTATCCCGGCGACACCACCATGGCCACACGCCAGCTGGTCGAAGCCGTTCACAAAGGGCGAGGAGCCCGCATCGAGCGGTAAGGCTTCACTCCGGTCCTATTTTTCCCCGCGAATTTATTGTTCATGCACGACGAAAGTGGAAACTGTGACTTTGGCTTGATCGGCTTGGCCGTGATGGGGGAAAACCTCGCACTCAACGTGGAAAGCCGTGGCTTTTCGGTGGCCGTCAACAATCGCACCACGAGCAAAGTCGACGCACTGCTTAATGGGCGCGGCAAAGGAAAACGCTTTGTCGGTTGCCATAGCGTCGCCGAACTGGTTGCCAATCTTGCCCGGCCCCGCAAAGTGATGCTGATGGTCAAGGCAGGACCAGCGGTCGATGCACTGATCGACGAACTGCTGCCGCTTTTAGAACCGGGCGATGTCATCCTTGATGGTGGCAATACGTTCTATCTCGATACAGAGCGTCGTGCAGCGCGGGTCGAAGAGGCAGGCATGCTGTATGTCGGCGTCGGCGTTTCGGGCGGCGAAGAAGGCGCCCTACTCGGACCGAGTCTGATGCCCGGCGGCAGTGCAGATGCCTGGCCCATCGTACAACCGGTGCTGCAGGCGATCGCTGCCCGCGTCGGTGAAAATATTCCCTGTTGCCAGTGGGTCGGACCCGGCGGCTCGGGACATTACGTCAAAATGGTACACAACGGCATCGAATACGGTGACATGCAACTGATCTGCGAGGCGTATCAACTGCTACGCGATGTCCTGGGACTCTCGAACGCTCAACTCTACGAGGTCTTCGATACGTGGAACGCAGGCGTGCTGCAAAGCTACCTGATTGAAATTACGCGCGATATTTTTAGCGTCGCCGATCCGTTGGGCGACGGTGATTTGGTCGACGCGATTCTGGATCGCGCCGGCGCCAAGGGAACCGGTAAGTGGATGAGCCAACTTGCGCTCGATCTGGGAGTGCCGAGCACCCTGGTCACGACCGCCGTCTTCGCCCGCGGACTTTCGGCCGCCAAAGAAGCCCGCGTCCGGGCCAGTGTACAGCTGACCGGCCCGACCGTGGCCCCCGACACACTCCCGCTGCAAAGTGAGTTTGTTGAAGCCGTGCGTCAAGCGCTCTACGCTTCGAAAATCTGCAGCTATGCTCAAGGGTTTGTGCAATTGCAGGCCGCAGCGGCCGAGCACCACTGGGAACTCGCGTACGGCAACTGCGCACTCTTGTGGCGGGGCGGCTGCATTATTCGTGCCCAATTCCTCGATCGGATTAAAGAGGCCTTTGACGAACATCCCGATCTTGAAAACTTGCTGCTGCATCCCTACTTTTGCGATGCGATCCAAACCACGCAGCAGGCCTGGCGCGAAGTGGTGGCGACGGCCGCCTGCCGGGGCATTCCCACACCCGCTTTCGCCGCAGCGCTCGCCTACTACGATGGCTACCGATCGGCTCGTCTGCCGGCCAACCTGCTGCAAGCGCAGCGCGATTATTTCGGTGCACACACCTACGAACGCGTCGATCGCGAAGGTGTGTTCCACACCGATTGGCTCGCAGCCCGTAAACCACCTCACCAATGAGAACTAGACGATGACCGCAACCGCACTTGAAAAACTTTTTTCTCTCGATTCTCAGGTGGCTGTGGTGATTGGGGGTACCGGAGTCCTCGGAGGTGCCTTTTGCGAAGCGATTGCATCGGCCGGTGCCACCGTGGTCGTGGCAGGCCGCAATCGCGAGCGGGGCGAGGCCCGCACCGCGGCAATCGAAGCGACCGGGGGAAAAGCCTGCTTCCTGGAGGTCGACGCCACCTGCCGTGAATCGATTGAACAATTGCTCGAGGCAACACTCAAGCAATGCGGACGCTGCGATATGCTGGTCAACTCGGCGGGCGTTAATTCCGCCGTTCCCTATTTTGAAATCGAAGAAGCCGACTTCCAAAAAATCCTCGATACCAATCTAAAGGCCACTCACTTCGGCTGTCAGATTTTTGGTGCGCACATGGCAGCAGAGGGCAGGGGGGCAATTCTCAATATTGGCAGCGTTTCTGCGCATCTGCCACTCTCGCGGGTTTTCACCTACTCGGCCTCCAAAGCGGCGGTGGTGAATCTAACGAAAAACGTGGCGCGGGAACTGGCCCCGGCGGGCGTGCGGGTCAATTGTCTCTGCCCCGGTTTCTTTCCGGCTGAACAGAACCGCAAAGTTTTGACACCCGACCGCGTCGAAACGATCCTTGGAAAAACACCGATGGGTCGGTTTGGAGAACCGGCTGAACTGGCAGGGGCGGTCCTGTTGCTTCTGGCGCCAGGGGCCGGCAGTTTTATTACCGGGTCCGAACTCTACGTCGATGGTGGCTTCACGGGCATGAGCATTTGATAAGGTCTTCTCTTCATGGACACCGTCACCACCAAACAGCACGACCTGCATCTGGGCAATGTGGCGGTCGGTCTGCCGGTCGTTCAGGCCGCGCTTTCCGGCTACAGTGACTGGCCGATGCGGGTGATCGCCCGCAGACTCGGCGCACCGTACACCCTCTGCGAGGTGATGCTCGACCGGTTTGTGGTTGAAGTCTCCAAAGGGGGCAAGGCGAGGCAGTATCTGCAGGTGACCGATGAAGAACATCCGGTCGGCGGGCAATTGATGGGCGCCGATCCGGCCGATTTTGCCCCGGCAACCGAGCGGCTCGTGGAGGCTGGCTTCGATGTAATTGATATCAACTTCGGTTGCCCCGTAAAAAAAGTTCTGGGCCGCTGCCGCGGCGGCTTCCACCTGGGACAACCCGAAGTGGCGCTGGAAATCATTGCCCGCGTTCGTGAAGCGGCACCGCCCCATATTCCTGTAACCGTGAAAATGCGGCGGGGAATCGATGACGATGCCGCGAGCCGGGACCATTTTTTTGAAATTCTCGACGGGGCCTTTGCCCGAGGCGTGAGTGGGATCACCGTCCACGGCCGCACGGTCCGCCAGCGGTACAACGGTCCGAGCAGTTGGGCGTTTTTAGCCGAAGTCAAACGTCACGCCGGTGATCACACGATTCTTGGCAGTGGCGATCTGTTTTCGCCCGCCGCCTGTGTGGAGATGCTCGCCCAAACCGGTGTCGACGGTGTGACGGTCGCCCGCGGTGCGATCGGCAACCCCTGGATCTTTGCGCAGGCCGCTGCGCTACTACGCGGTGAACCGCTTCCCGAGCCGCCAACGCTCCACGCCCAGCGTGCCGTCATCCAGACCCACTTCGAACTGGCCACAGCCCATTATGGACCGAAGCGTTCAAGTGCGCTCATGCGAAAATTCGGCATCAAATATGCGCGATTGCACCCCGCGTCGCTCACAGTCCGCGATGCATTTGTTGCCGCACGCAACGTCGATGAGTGGAAGGCGGTCCTCGATCGCTATTACTGTGACGATTTGCCGGGCCGGCATCCCCCGGCACTTCCCGAGGCTGCCGAAACGCCGGGTGCTGAAGGCTGCGGTGCGGCAACCGACTCCAAAGCCCGTTGAATTTCGGCTCGTACGTCCACGTCTTGTTCCTTTGCGAACTGCGCAGCCAGAAGGTGCGCGGCCGCCGGCGATCCATGGCGACCCAGGGCCCAGGCCGCCGCACCCCGCACCAAAGGCTCCGTATCGACGATCCCCTTCGCCAAAGCTTTCTCCCCCTCGCTGGTAGGCCGGTTGCCCAGATTGATTGCGGCGTTCCGCAACAGTCCTCGCCGTCTTGCCCGCCAGAGGGGCGAGCCGCGAAAGCGTTTGCGAAAAGCTGCTTCATCCAGATCAAACAGCGGAGCCAGGGGCAGTGGGTCGGTCTCTGCGCGGGGCGTAAAGTCGGCCTCGTCGGAACTCGGCACATGATGATTCCAGGGACAGACATCCTGGCAAACGTCGCAGCCAAAAACCCAATCGCCCATTCCCTCCCGCAAAGATTCGGGAATGGCCTCGCGGAGTTCAATCGTGAGGTAGCTGATGCAGCGACGGCTGTCGAGTACATACGGTGCAACGAACGCATCGGTCGGGCAGGCGTCGAGACATGCCGTACACGAACCACAGTGGTCGGCCTCCTCGGGTGGATCGTAGTCGAGTTCCACATCGGTGAGCAGGGCGGCCAGAAAAAACCAACTGCCGGCCTCTCGATTGAGGAGCAGACTGTTTTTACCAATCCAGCCCAGGCCGGCCCGCTGGGCAAACTCGCGTTCCAGCAGGGGCGCCGTATCGACCACTCCCCGTACGCGTGCGGCGGGAACCGCAGCGCGAAGCGTTTCTGCAAGCAGACGTAAATCATCGTGAATCCGATCGTGGTAATCACAGCCCCAGCTGTAGCGCGACACGCGTCCACTACTCTCGGTGACCGCCGCCGGTTCAACCGTCCGGTAAACGCGACCGAGCATCAGCAAACTTTTCACTCCATCGAGGACTGCATCGGGATGCCGATAGGCGTCGAGACGGTCGGGAAGATAGTGCATCTGCCCGGCATAGCCCGCTTCGATCCACGCGTTCAGATTATGCAGCCCCGAGGGGGTCACCGCCGGACAGACCCCGGTCAAAGAAAAACCGAGGCGGCCCGCTTCTCGCTTGAGGTTTTCAGTGAGGGTAGGAGTCGAAAGTGACACCGTTGCGTCTCGCAAATGCCAGGAATGGGAATTCCCTATTCTCAGTCATCACGTCGGAAGACTCAATCCTCCGCCGCGCACATCGCCTGTGTTTTTGTGGATTTGGCCTTGTTTATCACCGCTATCAGACATTAGTGTAGAGGCATCGACAGGAACCGCTTCTCCCGGATCGTAAGAAAAATGTGGCTCTACCATCTCGTCCTCGTCGCTGGCATCTGCCTCCTGGGAGGCTGCCGGGAGGAACCCCGAACGGAAGATTTTGGCGAAGTGATTTACCAGATTCCGGTGCTTCCGGATGAAGATCCGTCGACCAACGGTTCGGACCAGAAATAGCCCCTTGGATCGCCCCTGCCGGTTTGGCTGCTTTTCTTTGCATCGCGGCCGAGAGTGTAGCACCGCTAGCTACGCCGACGGGCCTCGCATCGTGGGCTGCGAAGCGAAAATCGCTCTGGACACATGGAGCCGATTCGCTATTCTTCCCCCGCATTTCTTTTTGCACCTTTTGCACCTTTTGCACCTTTTGCACCCTTTGCACCTTGCCGTCTCAGTGACAGACGGAACCGATATTCGAAAAAGGAGCCTTCCGATGATAGGCCTACGTTTCTCCTTGCCCTTTTTGGCCGTAGTGCTGTTGGCCGGGTGTCAGCATGGACCGGGGGGCACGATCGATCCGTTCGGACGCACAACGATTCCACCACCCCCGACCGGAACGGCTGCGATCCATGCACCGCGCGATCAGTATTACGGTAAGCCCACCAGGCCCATGGTCCCGGTTGCCGCAAAGCCCGGAAACGCGACGGCCAGCAACGCGACAACACCTGGTGCACAACCGGCCAACTGGGTTTCGAATGCTTCGGCAACGGCCGATCCTCAGAATCGCCTGCAACCGATACCTCCCTACGAAAAAGAAGCGACTCCAGGAACACCTCCCCCGGCGACAAGCCCAGCCGTTGCGCAACCGGTCGCTGCCAACACGACGGCTGCGGCACCGCAGCACGCGACACCGCCTCAGCCCCCCGCTGCCAGTCCGGCACCCACAAGCGTGAAGCCACCTGCCGCCACACCGATCGATCCGACCGCACCGCTCCAGTGGTCGTCCGGAAACCCCTCGCCAACCGCCGCCGCTACGGCGCAGGCCAAGACGGTAACGGGGCAAAATGTAACGGTCAGAAGGGAACCGGTGCAGCAGAATCCACCGCGAATGGCACGCTTTGGGCATGCGAAGGATTACACCCGCTTGCGGGGACAGTTAGAATACTCGGCACAGGATCGCGTCTGGAAAATTCGGTACATCCCTATCCACGGCCAGCAAGATGCCTACGGGGGTCAATTCATTTTATCGGACCGCTCCAAACTTGAGGCGTTTCAGGTGGGAGATTATGTCACGATCGAAGGAGCTATCATCGCAACAAAGACGGTTGCCGGAAACACCGGCGGCAACGTACCGCAGTACGCACCCCACAGCGTGGCCCCTCTTTCTCCCTAACTGGCTGGCTACCTTCGGCGGTTGCCGCATGCAGAGGAGACACCGATGTTAGTCTCCACCGCCCGCCGACTCGTTGCCACGATCGAATCGCTCGGAGGCCCCCTCGTCGAGCAGACCGATGCGGAACTGAGAAAAGGCTATCTATCGCTTCGCTACCGGGCAAAAAGCGGCGAGTCTCTCGACCGTTTGCTTCCCGAATGCTTTGCCCTGGTCCGAGAAGCAGGTCGCCGCCGACTGGAAATGCGGCATTTCGATGTGCAACTTATCGGCGGTATTCTGATGCATCATCGCGCCATTGTGGAGATGCAGACCGGTGAAGGCAAAACCCTCACAGCAACCCTCCCGACTATTCTGGCAGCACTTCCTGGTAAGGGTGCACACATTGCCACCGTCAATGACTATCTCGCTCGTCGCGATGCCGAATGGATGCGACCGCTTTATGAATGCCTCGGTGTCTCGGTAGGTGTCGTCGAAACCCAAATGAGTCAGGAGGAGCGACGCACGGCATATGGCAGCGATGTCACCTACGGGACTGCAAAAGAGTTCGGTTTTGATTTTCTTCGCGACCGCCTCCTTTACCGGCGAATCGGCCAAGAACCCTCGCATCTGCTCGGTCAGATGCTGGGACAGGTAGAAAAACGCTCGCACGAGTCACCGGTGCAGCGCGAACCGCACTTCGCCTTGGTCGACGAGGCAGACAGTATTCTCATTGATGAAGCCCGCACACCGCTGATCATCAGTGCCGTTCCCACCAATGAGCAAAAAGCTGCCGTCGAGGCCTATCGCTGGGCCGCAAGCGTCGCCGGAGAGTTTCAGGAAGAGGAGGACTACGAATACGATCACGAGAAAAAAACGGTGGAACTCATGACCGATGGCCGTCGTCGCGTGCGCGATCTACCGCACCCCGAAGCACTCGATACGGTCGGTATGGTGAGTATCTACGAATACGTTGAGCAGGCCATCAAGGTCGGGCGAGAATTTTTTTACGATCGGCAGTATGTGGTCCGCGATGGGGAGATCGTCATCGTCGATGAATTCACCGGCCGCCTCTCAGAAGGGCGCAAGTGGCGGGCCGGCATCCATCAGGCGGTCGAGGCCAAAGAAGGCGTCGAAGTGACCGTGGAAACCGGTCAGGCGGCCCGCGTTACGGTACAGGATTATTTTCGTCGCTACCGTAGGCTCTGCGGCATGTCGGGAACAGTCACGAGCAGTCGCCGGGAACTGAAAAAAATCTACGATCTGGCTGTCGTGGCCGTTCCGACCAATAAGCCGAATATTCGCGCGGAGTGGGCCAGTTCGACCCATCCCGATGCAGCAAGCAAGTGGGCGGCGATTGTCGAAGAAATCCGCACGTTGCACGTACTCGGTCGCCCGGTGCTGGTCGGGACGCGTACGATCGATAAATCAGAACAGCTCGCGCGACTGCTCGAAGAGGCGGAGATCAAACACCACATCCTCAATGCGCACCATATCGCCGCCGAGGCAGAAATCGTAGCCCAAGCCGGTTGCCGGGGAGCGGTCACGATTGCCACGAATATGGCAGGGCGGGGTACCGACATTATTTTAGGAGGCAATGCGGAGGAAATGGCATGGTCCCGACTCCAACAGCAATTCAAAAGCCGGTTGGAAGTTCCCCGGGAGCGCTGGGAAGGGATGATCGAAACGATTCGCCAGGAGACGCAACTCAGTGCCGAACAGGAAGCCCTCTGTAAACTCGGTGGTCTGCATGTCATCTGTAGCGAGTGGCATGAATCGGCCCGCATCGACCGGCAACTGATTGGCCGCTGCGGTCGGCAGGGCGATCCGGGCACCTTCCGCCGCTACGCCGCACTCGACGACGACATCCTCGAAAACGGCTTTGGACCGAAAAAGGCTGGAAAAATTGCACAGCACGGGCAGAGCCAACGTAAAACACTCGGCAATTGGAACGATCGGTTCCGACGCGCACAGCAGAAGGTCGAAAAACGTCACTTCCGCGGACGCAAGTCGCTGATGTACCATGAGAAACTCCGCAAGAAAATTCAGTTGCAAATGGGACAGGACCCGTATCTGGATACCCCGAATTGATCGAACTCTCGCCAACACCAAAATTGCCCGCCTTGCATATCGGTCCGGTCGTGGTCGATCCCCCGCTGCTGCAGGCCCCGATGGCGGGTTTTACCAACTATGCCTTTCGGCAGATTGTGCGGGGATTCGGTGGAGCCGGACTGCAGGCAACCGAAATGATCAGTGCCCGAGGATTTCTGGGCATGCAAAGTCACTCCGACAATCTTCCGGACCGACTCTGGGGAGTGGCCGATGAACCGAGGCCGCTGGCGGTACAGATTTGGGACAACGATCCTGAGGCGCTCGCCTCGGTCGGGGCGAAACTGGCACACGAGTTGAAAGTCACGGTGGTCGACATCAACTTCGGTTGTCCCGTGCGGCAAGTGACCGAACGGGCCAAGAGTGGCAGTTATCTGTTGCGGTGTCCAGAAAAAATGGGAGAAATCATCGAGCGGGTGGTCGCGGCCTGCAAGCCCGTGCCGGTCACGGCAAAGATCCGTCTGGGCTGTACGCGGGATCAAATCAATGCGATCGACATTGCCCAGGTGGTGGAGGGAGCGGGCGCTTCGGCGCTGACAGTACACGGCCGCACGGCAGCCGATTTTTTCAAAGGAAGTGCCGACTGGGAAAAGATTTCTGAGATCCGGCCTTTCCTCAAAAAAATTCCGCTGATTGGAAACGGCGATCTCGATTCTCCACGTGCGGTGCTCGAGGCCTTCGATCGCTACGCCATTGATGGGGTGATGATTGCCCGCGCGGCGCTAGGTCGGCCCTGGCTGTTCCGTCAGGCGCAGGCGGCGCTACGCGGCGAACAGATCCCTGCCGACCCGTCGCTGGAGGAGCAGCGCCAACTGCTGCTGCATCACTTCGACCTGATCTGTCGCCGCTTCGGTACAGAAAAAGGCTGCGTTCTGATGCGAAAATACGCGTGTTGCTATGCCCAGGGCCGACGCGGGGCTCGCACGTTCCGCTCTCAGGTGGCCGTGATCGAAACGGCGGAAGAATTTTTTCGCGTCGTCGAGGAATCGTTTCCTCGCGACAGCGAGACTCAGTCGGCGTCGGAAACATCGCCCGTATCGATTTCAAGCGGGCCTTTGACATGCTCTTCCACCTCGACCGGTGGCAACGAAAAGACCTTGTAAAGGCAAAAACTCACGAGGCAGAGCACCGCGCCGATGGAAACGCACATCACAACCAAGCCCGCGGTGCTCAGTCCACCCGTAGGGGCCGCTTCCGCGAAAAGGCTGACCGTTTGCAGAACGTCCATTGCGTTGAATCTCCCCATGGGGCACGGTTTTGCAGATTAGTCGTCGTCGTACGTCAGACGGCCCTCAGCTTCCCACCGCCGACCCGCTATGCGGACCAGCAGCAAAAGCATGATGAGTACCGCTGCGATAAACAGAATCGAACCCAAAGCGGCTGGATTCTCGCTGATCTTGGCCGCGTATTCGGGAAGATTCTGATAACAGAATCCTACGAGAACCACAATCAGATAAATGGGAACCACATATTTGAGCATCAGTTGCACAAAGTGCGGAATGCGGATGTGCGCCCCGCGGTGCGCTTCGGTCGCACCGCGCTTGATACCGAAGGCCCAACCGTAAAGCAGCGACTGGATGAGTGCGAGCACAAACAGCAGCACGCTGCCGACCCAGAAGTCGAAGGTATCGAGCGCCACAAGTCCTTTGGAGAAATAGAGGACAAACCCGCAACCGAGCAAGGTGATCAAACCCAATATGGCTGCCGATGCGTGCCTGCGGAGTCCAAAACCCTCTTCCAAAAATGCAATCACCGGTTGGAGCATCGAAACGCTGCTGGTAATGGCCGCAATAAAGAGCATGAAAAACCAGAGAAAGCCGAAGAGTTGGCCCACCAGGGCCGGTCCCGGCATCAGGGCAAACACGTTCGGCAAAGATTCAAAACCGAGTGCAAAGGTTCCCTTCTCGCCGACAGCCGCCCCGAGAAAAATAAACGCTGCGGGAATCGTGATCAGACCGCCGAGTACGACTTCAAAAAACTCGTTCATACTGCTGCTGGTCAGGCCGCTGAGGACCACATCGTCGTTCCTCCGCAGGTAACTTGCATAGTTGATGATGATCCCAAAGCCGACCGAAAGGCTGAAAAAGATCTGCCCCGAAGCGGCCAGCCAGGTCTTAAAATCACCGAGTTTCTCAAACTGAGGATTCCACATGAAACCCAGTCCGCCCAGCACCGATTGATCCGGCTTGGCCGGGTCGGGCGTGCCGAGCGTGAGCACACGAACCAGCACGATCAACGCTAAAATGACCATCACTGGCATGGCAATCCGGCAGAACCGTTCGATCCCCCGGGTCACCCCCCGATAGATGAGCGTAAAGTTGAGTACAAACGCCAGGGCAACGACCCCGAGCAGAAACAGATTGCCCCCACTAAAATTTGCACCATGTTCCCCGCTCCCGACAAACTGTTCAAAAAATGTGTCGTAGCCCGCAGGGCCCTCGGCTTTGATGTCCGCAGCCACCAAGGCTCCGGTGATGTATTTGATCGCATAGCCGAGACACCACGCCTCGATCACCACGTAGTACATGTAGATCACAAGCGGAATCATCAGCGCGATCGCACCGAAATACTTCGCTGCCCGATTGCGCCAGATCATCGAGTAGATGCCGGGCGCAGAATTAAACCCCTTGGTGCCACCATAGCGGCCCATTGTCCACTCAGCCCAGCAGAGCGGAATGCCCAGCACCAGCAGGGAGATGAAGTACGGCAACAGAAAAGCACCGCCACCGTTTTGTGCTGCTTGGCCGGGAAAGCGAAGAAAGTTGCCCAGGCCGACGGCCGAACCGGCTACCGCCAGGATCACACCGATCCGACTCGCCCACTGCTCCTTGCCCGCTCCACCGCCACCGGTTTCCTGATTGGCCACCTGCTACCCCCGATTCTTGCGCTCTAAACGACCTGGCCCCGTTTACCGCTCTGGATGCGTGTTAAAAATCTTGGGGCGTGCCTTCTTTTAATGCATGAACTCCTGTGGAGTCAACCGTTTACGATTTACCTTGATCGGTGGCAGGCTATTTTTCGAAGGTGGAGTTGTGTAAAATAACCTGACCCCTATATTTAGGAGGAGATTCGGACACTCTGCCGCGTGTGGACCCGAGGGCCCACCCGTACAGGACTGAAAAACAGCGACTAGAAAACGACCATGCAGCGACTACCCCAGGAAAAAAAACAGGCAGACCGGGCAGTACTCGACCTGCTCCGGCAGCGGGATTCGATCTCGGCAGGTCAACTGGCGGAGGAACTTACCGTCACTGACACCGCGGCTCGCCAACGTCTGAACCGTTTGATGCGGCAAGGCCTGCTCGAACGCGAAACAATCCGTCGTGGCCGTGGACGGCCGAGCCATCAGTTCCGACTCTCACCCCAAGGGCAACAAACGGCAGGAGACAATTTCTTTGATTTGGCCCTCACGCTTTGGCAGGAAATCCGCTCGATCACTGATCCGGAAATCCGGCGTGGCCTCTTAGGACGTATCGCCAGTTCGCTCGGCGATCGGTACGCGGAAAAAGTTGTGGGCAGCAATCCGCAGGAACGCATGGAGTCTTTAGGTCGCGTCTTTGGAGAAAAAGATGTTCCCTGCTCTGTCGAATCGCACGCATCGCTCCCCGTCTTGAGCGTGCATGCCTGCCCGTATCCCGATCTGGCCGAGAAAGATCGCGGCATTTGTGTAATGGAAAAATATTTGTTTTCCAATCTCGTCCAGACCGATCTGCAGCTCACATCCTGTCGGCTCGATGGAGCAAGCGGATGCACCTTTGAAATGCGCTAAGCGAAATTTATATTTACCCCCAGTATACGAACCATTTCTAAATACTCTCCATTGGACTGAGACGATGACAAAACCATGGATCGAAGGGCGTTTTGAGGAAAACGTCGTGACTACAACAATCGAGCAGGCGATCAACTGGGCGCGGCAATCGAGCCTCTGGCCAATGACCTTTGGTCTGGCGTGCTGTGCGATCGAAATGATGGCCACCGGTGCCAGTCGTTTCGATATCGATCGGTTTGGAGCGGGCGCGTTTCGGGCCACACCTCGCCAGGCTGATCTGATGATTGTGGCCGGAACAGTCACTTACAAGATGGCCAGTCGCGTGCGCCGACTCTACAATCTAATGCCGGATCCGAAGTATGTGATTGCCATGGGAGCCTGTACCGTGGGCGGCGGTCCCTACTTCAAATATGGCTACCACGTGGTGAAGGGTGTCGACCTGGTCGTGCCGGTGGATGTCTACGTACCGGGTTGCCCGCCACGTCCGGAGTCGCTGCTTGAAGGCTTGATGCGAATTCAGGACAAAGTCAAAGGCCAGAAAATTACGAATCGAAACGGTACACGGATTGCCGATGAACTCCCGGTGCCGCATCACAGCGGCTATTCGGAGCCCGGCACTGAAATCGATCCACTTTTTGATCATCAAAAAATTACAGGTTAAGATAATCTTTTTCTTGGATAGAACGAATGACCGAAGCATTAAAAGTTAATAACCTCCACGTCTCTGTTGAAGACAAGCCCATTTTGCATGGCGTCAACATAGAGATTGCCCGCGGTGAGACGCACGCCCTGATGGGACCGAACGGGTCGGGAAAAAGCACACTCGGACTCGCCATCATGGGGCACCCCGGTTACCAGGTCACTGAGGGAACCATTGAACTTGCCGGTGAAATGATTGGCGAACTAACGCCCGACGAACGGGCACGCCGCGGATTGTTTATGGCATTCCAGCGACCCATGGCGATTCCAGGTGTGAAAATGGCTGACTTTCTCCGCCATGCCACAACCAATGTCCGTCAGCCGGATCGCAAAGAGGGAGAAGAACTCATTCCGATGCGACAATTCCGCAAAGAGTTGCGCGAGAAGATGGCCGAACTCAAAATTGATAGCGAGTTTGCCCGGCGGTACGTGAATGATGGATTTTCCGGTGGTGAAATGAAGCGGGCCGAGATTTTACAACTTGCCATGCTTAGGCCCCGGTTTGCCATTCTGGATGAAACGGATTCGGGCCTCGACGCCGATGCGGTACGATTGGCCAGTCAAAGCATTGCGGCTATCGGTGAGGGCAAGATGGGCATTTTGATTATCACGCACCACGAACGGCTCCTTGAACACAACCGACCGGATAGGACCCATGTCATGCTTGGTGGTCGGATCGTTGAAACTGGAGGGCCGGAATTGGCAGGCGAACTACATCGCGATGGCTTCGATCGGATTCGAGCAGACTATCCGGAAGCAGCCGAGCAGGAACAGGCGATGAAGACCCAAGAGGCGACCGAAGTCGCCACCGTTGAATAAAAAGCAAACTCGGATTTGACTGAGCAAGGATAAAAATGGCAACCGATATCACCAGTAACAAATCGTTCGATCCCGCAGCGACGGAGATCAATAAGTACGACTTCAAAACTCCTGTTACACCGGTCTTCAAGGCCCGCAAAGGGCTCGACCGTGAAATCGTCGCGCAGATTTCCGAGATGAAGGAGGAACCGGGTTGGATGCTGGATTTCCGTCTTCAAAGTCTGGACATTTTTGAATCGAAGCCGATGCCGGACTGGGGTGGTGCAATCGATATCGACTTTCAAGATATCTACTACTATCTGAAGCCGACCGACCAGCAGGGAAAAAGCTGGGACGATGTTCCTGAAGAGATCAAAAATACCTTTGACCGCCTGGGCATTCCCGAGGCCGAAAAGAAATTTCTCGCAGGCGTGAAAGCACAGTTTGAGAGCGAGGTGGTTTACGGCTCACTCCAAGAAGACCTCGCAAAAAAGGGTGTTATTTTCACCGATACCGATACCGCGCTCCGCGAACATACCGAACTTTTTCGCGAGCACTTTGGTTCCGTAATCCCGCCGACCGACAATAAGTTTGCGGCACTCAACTCGGCCGTCTGGTCCGGTGGCTCTTTCATCTATATTCCACCGGGAGTCAGCATCGAATTTCCTCTACAAGCCTATTTCCGCATCAATGCCGAGAGCATGGGACAGTTTGAAAGAACACTGATCCTCGTCGACGAAGGCGCCCAGATTCACTATGTCGAGGGCTGCACAGCGCCGATGTATTCGACCGAAAGCTTGCACTCGGCTGTGGTCGAAATCAAGGTCATGAAGGGGGCCCGCTGCCGATACACCACGATCCAGAACTGGGCCAACAACATCTACAACCTGGTGACCAAAAGGGCGATGGCCTATCAAGACGCCACCATGGAATGGGTCGATGGCAACTTGGGTAGCAAACTCACGATGAAATATCCGGCGGTCTACATGATGGAACCTGGGGCACGTGGTGAAATCCTTTCGATTGCGTTTTCCTCGGCCGGACAACACCAGGATGCGGGCGCGAAATTAGTCCACTGTGCACCACATACCACGGGCCAGATCATTTCGAAGTCGATCTCGAAAAATGGGGGGCGGAGCAGTTACCGCGGCCTGGTGAAGGTTGAAAAGGGAGCCACGCAAAGTAAATCAAGTGTCGTGTGTGATGCATTGATTCTTGACAAAGAAAGTCGTAGCGATACCTATCCCTACATTGAAATTGATGAACAGGATGTTTCAGTCGGGCATGAAGCGAGCGTATCACGGATTGGTGAAGAGCAACTTTTCTACCTCACAAGCCGAGGACTCTCGGAAGCAGAGGCGAGTACGATGATTGTCAATGGCTTCATCGAACCGCTCGTTAAAGAACTGCCGATGGAATATGCCGTGGAGATGAACCGTCTGATTGAATTGCAAATGGAAGGCTCCGTCGGGTAGGGCGGGTTACCTACGCTCCGTAGAAACGTGTCGCTCTATTTAGAGAGTCACTTCCTTCGACCCCCTGGCAAATATTACGATGTCTCAAAGCACACTCGCAACTGGATTCAATCAGGAATCTTTCGATGCCTTCATCGCGTTGCGCGATGAACCGACCTGGCTCACCGACCTGCGAAACAGGGCGTGGAAACATTATTGCAACACACCGATGCCGTCACAGCAGGATGAAGAATGGATGCGAACGGATATTCGCCTGTTGCACTTAGATCGCTTTTCTCTGCCCGCTGAAACAGACGATGCCACATTGCCGACCGCGGTACTCAGTGAGGGGGTGACCCTCAGCGGGATGCTCGCGATGAAGGACTCGCGTGTGGTAGCGACGGAACTCGATGCGCGGGCGACTGCACAGGGAGTTCTGTTCGGCAACCTGGAAACGATGGTACGGGAACATGGCGACTTACTTCGACCGCACCTTCTTTCCCGGGCAGTCGATCCACTGCACGACAAATTTTCAGCACTACACGCCGCATTCTGGACTGGCGGTACACTGCTCTACGTGCCTCGAGGTGTCGTGCTTAAAGATCCACTCTGCACCCTCACAGCACTCAGCGAGGGACAGATCGACCTCGGGCATACTCTGGTTGTTTTAGAGGATGATGCAGAAGCAACGCTACTCTCAGAGTCGCACAGCCTGCCGGGCTGTGAATCGGGATTGCATTGTGGAGCGGTGGAAATGCTTTTAGCGCCCGAAAGTCGGTTCCGCTACGTGAATCTACAAGAGTGGGGCCGCGGTGTTTGGCATTTCTCCCACCAAAAAGCGCTCCTTGATCGGGACGCCTCACTGCAGTGGACGATCGGTGCCCTCGGTTCAAGACTTGCGAAGGTCAACCAGCATGTGGGGCTAGTCGGCGAGGGAGCCGATGCGCAGGTGAACGGGATCATGTTCTCTGAGGGCCGCCAGCATCTCTGCTACCACACGCTGCAGCACCACGAGGCACCCGGTTGTCACAGTGACTTACTCTACAAAAGTGCTCTCCAGGACGATTCACGGATTGTCTGGCGAGGCATGATCAAGGTCGACCCGCTCGGGCAAAAAACTAACGGCTACCAGCGGAACGATAACTTGATTCTCGACCCCCGTGCTCGCGCTGATTCGATTCCGGGTCTGGAAATTGAGGCCGATGATGTACGATGTACCCATGGAGCAACCAGCGGTCGAGTCGACGACGAAATGATCTACTACTGCCGAACACGTGGATTGACGCGGAAAGAGGCCGTGCGACTGATCGTGAGTGGATTTTTTCAGCAGGTTTCTGATCGCATTCCGCTGGAAAACGTGCGAACGGCACTCGGTGATGCGATCGGACGACGAATTCGGGAATATGAATAGCCGTTGCAATATGTGGCAACCGGCTACTTCAGCCCTTTGAATCTTTGAGTGGCACACACAATGGATACATTCTTCCCCGTTGCACGACTATCGGAGATCCCCGATCCCGGTAAACAGGTTGTCGAATGCGATGAGCAACTTGTCGTCCTTTTTCACGTGGACGGAAAGGTGTATTGTCTGGACGATGTCTGTACGCACGATGGAGGACCCCTCGGAGAAGGCACTCTGGATGGCTGTGCCATTATTTGTCCCCGCCACGGCGCACGCTTTGATATTCGCACAGGAAAACCGCTCAGCATGCCAGCCACGCAACCCACGCGGCAGCATGAAGTACGTGTTGACGGTGATCAGATTTTGGTAAAATTGGCCTAGCAGCGGCGAGGCCGCCAAAAATGTTCCCTGCGAAAAAAAAAATTCTGCACAACAAAGGCTGGAGTTCTCTTATGTCACAATCGAAAAATAGCATCTCAGAAGATCACGTTCTTGAAAAACTCAAAAATGTGATTGACCCAGAGTTGTTTGTAAACATTGTCGATCTGGGATTGATCTACGAAGTTATGGTTGGTGCAGACGAAACGCCTGCAGAAAACAAGCCGGAGCAAAAAAGTGTCGATGCAGAGGCCGGACAAGAGACACATCCGGAGGGGGTCTGTGTGAAAATTGAGATGACGATGACCAGTCCTGCCTGCCCTGCCGGACCGCAACTGATCAGTGGGGCAAAAAAAGAAGTCGGTTCGATTGAGGGCGTGGCTGGTGTGGAAGTCAAAATCGTACTCGATCCACCCTGGACACCCGATCGCATGACCGAGGATGCGAAGGACCAACTCGGTATCTTTTAAGCTTTTTTACTGCTAACCGCGTGTCGCCCAGTAGCCCCCACGTGCGTGATCAAACTGCGCTTCTTCCCCTCTGTGCATTCGATCTACCTTTCCTTGATTGAAAACCGTGCGGCCCATAACCCACGTTCGCACGCACCAACCGGTGAGCGTTTCACCGTGCCAAGGCGTCCAACCACATTTCGTCCATTGCGTCTCATCACGGATCTCTTGGCTGCGATTTAAATCGACAAGAATCAAATCGGCATCGTAGCCGACCGCAATTCTTCCCTTATCGACGATATCCCACACGCGAGCCGGGGCATCGCACATCCAGCCCACTACCTGCTCAATGGTAACCTTCCCCCGATGGACCTGGTCGAGCATGAGGGCCAACGAATTCTCTACAGCGGGCAGACCCGATGGTGAACTGGGGTACGGCTTGGATTTTTCCTCGCGGGTATGCGGCGCATGGTCCGTGGCGATTACCTGAATGGTTCCCTCCTGAAGTGCTTCCCATAAACCCTTATTATCCGCCGCCGTTTTGATCGAAGGATTCATCTGCACACGCGAACCCAGTCTTTTGTAATCATCGGTGTTGAAAAATAAATGATGGGGACAGACTTCTGCTGTTATCCGATCACGATGATCCCGTAATAGCTCTGTCTCGGCTGCCGTTGAGACATGCAGGACGTGAAACCGGTGCGCATGCCGGTGCGCAAGTTCGATGGCCCGTCGCGTGGCGATCAACGCTGCTTCGACAGTACGGACTCGCGAATGATCAGCCACGTCCTTCGATGCGACATAGACCTCTGCGTTTCGCCGTACTGTTGCTTCATCTTCACAGTGTGCGGTGATCGGCAATGTCGTTGCCGCGAAGATCTGCTCGAGGGCTTCTTGTTCCTCGACCAATAAATTACCTGTACTCGAGCCGATGAAAATTTTTATCCCTGGCGTTCGCTCTGCAGCGGCAAGTTCGTCAACGTTTTGGGGAGTCGCACCAATGTAAAATCCATAATTTACCAGACTTTTCCCTGACGCGAGGGCCAACTTTTCTTCGAGCCGCTGACAGGTTGTCGTCGTGGGGTTCGTATTGGGCATTTCGAGAAAAGTCGTCACACCCCCTTTGGCACAAGCGGCCGATGCCGTGGCAAGATCCTCCTTGTGCGTGAGACCGGGCTCGCGAAAATGGACTTGGTCATCGATGACCCCGGGCAGCAGATGAAGGCCCCGTGCATCGATTGTTTCATCGGCTGATATCTGCACCGCCGGATCGATCGCGACGATTTTTGAGCCGTCCACCAAAACGGATGTTTTACATGTCTGCTCTGGGAGTACAACGACTGCATTTTGAATCAGGGTTTTCATTTTTTAACTATGCACATTCGCCGGCAATGCGGCGACAACCTTGCCTTTATAAAGAAACGTTGACGGCACCAATATACCAAGCTGCGACGGGCAGCATACACACCCAACCATTGATCTAGACAGGTTTCCTCGTTGCGACTTTTCCTCTACGAATATGTGACCGGTGGCGGAATGTGTGGTCAGCCATCCATTCCCGATTCTCTACTCGATGAGGGACGCGGCATGGCCGAGGCGCTTGCTGATGATCTTATCGTAGCGGGATTCGAAGTCGACCGAATGATAGACCAAACGGTTTGCCCCAATAAAGAAATTTCTTCCCCAGGGCTTACCTACCATCGATTGCAGTCCGCCACAGAGGAAAGAATTCTTTTTGATCGCCTCGCGGCTAACGCGGATCGCACGCTTCTGATCGCCCCGGAAACCGATGGATCGCTTGCCGAACGGGTGCGCTGGACAATTCAGGCCAAGGGGCGACTACTGGGACCAAGCATAAACATCGTCGAATTGACCGCCGATAAACATCGACTTGCGGTCCATCTCGCAGCAGCAGGAATCCCGGTTCCGGTTGGGATGGCCCTCGCTGCGGGAAGCCAACTCCCTGCCGACTTTCCCTACCCGGCCGTACTCAAACCGCGTGATGGCGCTGGTTCGCAGGAGACGACATTGGTTCATCAAGTTGACGCCGGAAGACCTGTACCTTTTGAAGCCCGTTTAGAAAAATATGTTGTCGGTCAAACGATCAGCGTAGCTGTGCTTGGCGGGCCAGAGGGCATCGCTGCTTTACCGGCATGCAACCAGCTACTCTCGCAAGATGGAACATTTACCTATCTCGGTGGTTCGCTTCCGCTGACCGAAGAACTAGCATCTCGGGGACAAGAACTCGCGGTGCGTGCCGCCACGGCATGTGGGGAATTCTGCGGATATATGGGTGTTGATTTGATTTTAGGAAATCATTCAGAGGAGGATTGTGTGATTGAAATCAATCCCAGGCTTACAACCTCCTATCTGCTGCTCCGTCAAGCCGCTCAGGAAAATCTTGCCGAGACGATCGTCCGATGGAGTCTGGAACATTGCCCACCTCCCTCTTTCTCCCTTGCCCCTGCCGATTTCTCCTTAAGCAGCTTGCGTGAGGTCATAGCATGAATTGGCTTGCACTGGATATTGGAGGTGCCAATCTGAAAGCAGCCGATGGACAGGGCTTTGCAGCAGAACAACCTTTCCCGCTATGGCAAGCACCGACACAATTGCATCGAGCAGTTGCCGATCTTTTTTCCGTCGCACCGGCAAGTAGTGCCGTTGCCGTGACGATGACGGGCGAATTAGCCGATTGCTACGCGACAAAACGAGAGGGTGTGCGACAGATCCTGCAGCAAGTGGAGCAAGCAGCAGGCGATCGCATGTTGCGGGTGTATCGAACTGCAGGCGATTTTGTGACCGCCGCCGATGCGGTGCGCGATCCCCATTCCGTCGCAGCTTCCAATTGGCATGCGCTGGCAACCTGGGCCAGCCGCCAACTCCCTGCACGCGATGGACTATTGATCGACATCGGTTCGACGACGACTGATATCATTCCAATCTCTGCAGAGAATGTCTGTGCGGTAGGTCGCACAGACGTTGACCGCTTAACCTCGGGTGAATTGGTTTATACAGGGATTCGACGCACTGGTGTGGCCACTTTGGTTTCCTTTTTGCCCTATCGAGGCCGCATGTGTGGCGTAGCCCGTGAAACTTTTGCGACGACCGGCGACGTTTATCTGACGCTCCAGAAATTAACCGAGGATCCCACAGATTGCGATACGGCGGACGGGCGTCCGGCAACACGGTCTGCCGCTCGCAATCGACTCGCCCGCATGCTCTGCATGGATGAAGAACAGCTAACTTTTGAAGATGGCCACACAATCGCTGTGGCTGTGATGGAATCTCAACTCAAATTACTGCGAAGTGCGCTCGAGCAAGTATTGAATCGCCAGCAAAGACAAATGCATGCGGCGCTGGTGTCCGGAAGTGGCGAATTTTTAGCCCGCATGCTTTTAGAAAAAGCGGCTCCCGAGATGCAAGTCTTTTCGCTGAGCGAGCAAGGTAATCTGCCGATTTCGCAGTGTGCACCGGCCCATGCAGTCGCCGTACTCGCTCGAGAAAGATGCCGATGAAACCACAACCGTTTCGAATCATCAAGTTAGGAGGAAGTCTGCTTACGCAGTCCGGGTGGGCACCGACGTTGACCGCTTGGATAGAAAAGCAATCGCACATACGAAACATTGTTGTGGTAGGAGGCGGCCTCTCGGCAGATGCGGTTCGAGCGTTTGATCATTCGCAAAAACTGGATCCGTGGGTCAGCCACGAGTTAGCGGTAGAGGCATTGGGACTCTCGCTTCAAATGGCTGCAGCGGTTCTACCTCACACACGCATCGTCGAGTCGGTCAACGCATTCGCTCCCGAATCAGAATCGATGGAGATCGAACTTTTGGACGTGCGCCCTTTTCTTCATACGCAAGAAGCCTACGAGGCGGGGGAATGCTTGCCTCATAACTGGTCGACAACGAGCGACTCGATCGCAGCGCGGATTGCCACCGTCTATCACGCTGAAGAACTCGTATTACTCAAGTCTACTTTGCCCGTACACTGCAACGACTGGGAACAAGCTGCTCAGATTGGTTTGGTCGATAAACACTTTCCTCGTGCAGTGAAGGGCGTCAGGCGTGCCTACTGCGTAGACCTTGCCGACCCTCAGCGGGCCACTTGGAAACCGTTAAGCGAACAGAGGGCCTGAAAGAGGGTTGGTTGGCGTTTACTATGCGCTAAAAATCAGTCCTCCCCTTTGCGTTGTTTTACGAAAAACGACTACATTGGGAGAAATCCTCATAGATTCCCCGCCCGCGCTACGCCAATCCCCGAATCAAGGGTCACTCCCCGGGCAGCGAAGGGTGTTTTGCGATATGATAAGAGAATCGAATCGGGGCAGGGTTCTTCCACTCGTTAATGTTCATTCACGCCATGGCATATCTCGTTACCAGAGAAGGCAATAAGGCTACCGATGTTTATCGACTCGTCCCCGGCGAGACGATAACTGTCGGTCGGACCCCAACCAATCGAATCGTCATCAAAGACGAACGCTGTAGCCGCAGCCATGCTGAAGTTTTTAATACTGAGGCGGGCTGGGTTTACCGCGATCTGGACAGTCGGAATGGCAGCTTTCTTGGGAGCCAACGTCTTGAGCAGGACAGTATGCTTGAGATCGGCGATACCATCCGCATTGGAGAAGTTTATCTTCAACTGGTTGACGATGTCTCGCAATTCTTTTCAGAGGGAAGCAGCATCATTCATAAAGATGCCCTCTTGGAAACAAATAAAGAATCTCAATCCGATCCAAATGTTCACGTTTTAACCGAATCAGAAGCAAAACAGATCACGCATCGTACTAAAGAGACGCAATTTCTCACCGCAACAAATTCGCCGGATGATTCAATCGCGATTACACAGGTTGGACAAGCCGCAACCGCACTACTACGTCTCGCATGCGAACTGGTCGAGGCAGACAGTCTCTCGCAACTTTGCGAGTTGACGCTTGCTGGACTCTGCAACGAGACAAATATAGAAGCAGGTGCAGTCCTTCTTTTACCTCCAGATATTGAAGACCAACATCCTACCGCGGTTAATCTAGAGGTTTTTGCTACCAGAACGACCTCCCAAGAGGTCTACCACCGGTGTACTGATTTCCTCGCCACGACCGTACTACAAACGGGAGAGGCGATCATGGCGCAGAACGCCATCGATGATAGTCAGCTTGGTGGGCGCGATAGCCACGGGGAGATCCACGCGACGAGTGTCATCGTGGCCCCCATCTGTGGAAATAATGGAATTCTGGGGACGATTCATCTTTACAGCACACGAATCGATCTTATTCCTGATCCGCTCGATTTGGAGTTTACGCTTGCTGTTGCCAAGCCGGTGGGTGTCGCATTAGACAATTTACGCCGGCGGGATGCCTTGGCAGACGATTTGAATCTCGTTCAAGCACAAACCGTTGAACTCATTAAATTACTCGGGGCTGAGAGTGAAATCATTGGCATCAGTAATGGAATTGAAAAAGTCAATCAAGAGATCATTCGTTCAGCACCGAGTCGCTCTACTGTCTTGATCCGTGGTGAGAGTGGCGTGGGGAAAGAACTCGTTGCACGTGCTGTCCACTATGCCAGCCCGAGAAGCGAAGGCCCTTTTGTATGCCTTAACTGTGCGGCACTCACCGAGACACTGCTTGAAAGTGAGTTATTTGGCCACGAAAAAGGAGCCTTTACAGGAGCGACCTCGCGGAAAAGAGGAAAATTTGAGGCTGCCGACGGTGGTACGCTGATGCTAGATGAAATCGGTGAAATGAGTCCTACCATCCAGGCAAAGTTTCTACGCGTACTCGAGGGACATGCCTTTGAACGCGTTGGTGGCAGTGAGCCCATTCGCGCCGATGTTCGCGTGATTGCCGCAACGAATCGCGATCTAGAAAAAGATGTAGAAGAAAAACGTTTTCGACGCGATCTCTATTTTCGGCTGCACGTGATCGAGATTATGGTCCCACCGTTACGCAAGCGACCAGACGATATTCCTCTCCTCGCGGAACATTTCCTGCAAAAATATAATCAAGAAACGGGGCGACGGATTCGTGGATTCACACACGAAGCGCTCGATGCCTTAGTGCATTACCGTTGGCCTGGAAACGTGCGTGAATTGAAGAATGTCATTGAGCGCGGCGTGGTCCTTACGCAAAGTGAATACCTCGAAGTTGATGACCTCACGCTTTCAAATCTTGGTACCGTAGGAGACTCAGTGGCCGGATTGGTTGTGAATGAGCAATATGAAGCACGCTCACTGGCCGATATGGAACGACTGCACATTCGCGCCACACTCAAGGCAACGGACTGGAATAAAAGTCGTACAGCCAGCATCTTGGGGATTGAACGCTCTACGCTCGACAGAAAAATAAAGCGTTATGAGTTGACGGAGTAGAACTCTAAAAAGTGCTTGATACCTACCCGCAATCGTGACCCCGCGAGCCATGGTGATAAAACCTCCAAATGTCAGGTTTTCAATCCTACTGGTAATGCTGGGCGAGCTTCGCAGGTGATATGCCTAACTTCTCCGCAAGCAGCAACGTCCAGTTGCGTAGTGTTTGCTGGGCGACTCCCATCTTCTGCCACCGCCGAGGATCGACCGAGAGTGGCCCTGGAAGAAGGATCGGCCTCGCCAGTCGGCGAAATGTGCGCATGATCCGAACATCCTCCATCAAAGGTATTTCAGGGAACCCACCAATTCGGTCAAAAAAATCACGGCGGAAAAATAACCCCTGATCGCCGTAGGGCAACTGCCACAGACGAGCCCGCGCTGCATTTCCTCGCTCGAGCAATCGATACAACCAACCTTGGGCGTTGATCTGCTGTTCAAAGCTCCCTCCCATACAGTGTCGTCGCGCCATGGCGCAGCGGATCTGAGAAACGCCATCACGTTGCAACCAAGTATCGGCGTGCAAAAAAAGCAGGCAGTCTCCGCCGGCACATCTTGCGGCTTGATTTTGCTGCCACGCACGTCCTTGTCTTGAAAACACCAGCTGACAGTGCAAACTTTCAGCGATCGCGACAGTTGCATCCGTGCTTTCACCGTCGCAAACGATGACTTCATCTGCTCCTGCGTCCCATGCCCGATCGACAGATTCAACGATGCCGTCTGCCTCGTTACGCACCGGAATAATTACGGATACTTTCACAATGCAACCTCCGGAAAACTTTCCAAAGATCAACTCGTTGGAGATGAGTCAAAGAACTGAATACCGTCATCTGGGAAGGCTAGCGGTTACTTTCTTGTCCGCACGCGATGCAACGGCAGGTGCCGTATGTTTAGCAAGAAATGCCTTGACTGTTTTTTGGCTGTGCATCCCAATCAGTTCGCGTTTCTGCCACTTCTCTTCAGATTTGGTAAACAATATCAGGCACGGAATGGTGCTCACTTTAGAGATACGATTGGCTAACTCTTCATCTTCGACGAGGTTGATTTCCGTACAGTGTATATCCTTCAGAGCCCCATCTCTCTGTAACTGGGGCATGACCTTTTTCTTCATCACTTGGCACGCACCACACCAATCGGCTCCCACTAACACCAACAGTGGTTTACCTGAATCAAGCGATTGATGGTACGCTTCATCGTAACTCTGTGCATTCCAGGAGACAACGCACATCTGCAAAGCAATTAAAAGAGCGTGGGGGTTCACTACGGTTCGTCCTCCTGACGATTAGGCACCAACCTAATTCCGTGGCTGGCGCATTCTTTTTCTTACGGGGGCAGATTTTGTGGTGGGCTTTACGGGTGGGGTTTCCGAGTAAAAGATCGGCTTCGGCAAAACCATACTTTCAAATTCGCCCAAGGGGTACCAAGATTATTGGCATTTTCCCTAGAAGGTCTTGTCAAAATCAGGTGAAATGTTTGTAAAACCTCTTATCCCTAGCCAGGAAAACGGATTGGGTAAGTTTCGTCACTCCGCGGAACGGCCTATGCGAACAGTCCGGATCGTTCTACTTAGGCAACTTTTTCCGGCTAGTCGTGACGTAATCAAAGAGACAAACTTCTTAAAGTCGTTTGCACTTCACGCGGAGATTAACTCGAGGACTTCAGGAAAAATATGGCTGTTGGTCGCAACCGCTTCACCACCAAATACCGTTTGCCGCCCTGAAAAATCGGTCAAGGTGCCGCCGGCTTCCTCCAAAATCGGCAACAACGCTGCCGTGTCCCAAGGGTTCAGTTCGGGATCAACCATCAATTCGGCCCGACCGGTTGCGACGAGCAGGTAGCCATAGCAGTCCCCCCACGTTCGGGTAAGGCTGGCCTGCTTCTGCAGCTTTTCAAAGAGATGTTCGCGTCCAGACGCCTCAAATCCATCGATTGCGGTCGTGCAAAAAAGACCGCAAGATAATTTGTCTACTTGGGAGACTTGGGCCGCCTTAGGCGGCTTACCCACGGTGGTATGCCATGCGCCCCGGCCGCGTGCAGATAAATAGATTCTCCAAGAGCAGGAAACTCCATAACACCTATTTGTGGTTGATCCTCGAGCAACACCGCCACCATTGTTCCAAATAGAGGAACACCCGAAACAAAAGATTTTGTGCCATCAATCGGGTCGAGGAGCCAACGAAATGGGGACGTTCCGGGCTGTTTTCCGAACTCTTCCCCCTCAATTCCATCTTCAGAAAAAGCCGCCGCAATCCGCTTTCTTAAAAACTGTTCGGCTTCACGATCTGCGATCGTAACAGGGGTCCGGTCTTTTTTTTGTTCAACCTGAAGGTCCGCCCGATAAAAATGAATGCACGTGCCCTCTGCCGCTTCGCGGGCAATCGTGCGTGCCAGTTCTAGACGCCTCTCAATTTCTCTTTCCAGACCCGACATCAATTCAATCCCTGTTGCGTAAAGTCTTTTCCCAAACAGAATAGAGAAGGCGGTGCTCGCCAAGTCAAAAGGCGAACTGATTTAGAGTCTAGACCGCCAACTGAGGGGCAACAAGTCATCTATCGAGTATCGACCGGCCTCTTTCCAAACTGTATCTTTGGAAAAATCGTTAAACAATGCATATCTGGTTTGACTACGCAGAAAAACATCTTAACCTTCCCATGATGGACCCGATGCTACCCCTGTTATGGAGAACTTACATGTCACCACTAGCCCACCCAGGTAGCATGGCGACGGCACACAGCGTGAATTCCTCGAACCTCACTGCGGATGCCTTTCATCACGATGCAATGATCACGCCGCATCACGCCACCACGCACGCTCCAAGCAATGCCTCCTCGACGGACGCAGCACATACCGATTTATCACCCGATGCTCGAGAATTGGCTCTGGAAATCGATCGATATAAATTTCGCCATCGACGACGCTTCATCAACTACGAAGAAATCCTTTCGGTCGTGAAAAATCTTGGGTATCGAAAAGATTTCCCCTAGGCTCTCCGCGCTTACGTCTCTGTCTGGAAGAGAGGGTCGCAAAGTCGCTCCGGGGTAACGAAACCAAGCGTTTCATCTTGTTGCCCCACGATTCGTCCCAACGCCCCATCGGCCCGCTGTAATTTCATCAATGCAGCAAGATGGGTTGTCCGATGCGCGATTTCGACGAGCGGATGGATTCGGACCGGTTGCGCCGCATCTTCGACATATAATTCTGGGACGTACAGATAGCCGATCCACTGTTGTGGATCATTTACTGCATGGACCGGAAGCACCGCCTGCTCATATTGACGCGCCTGCTCGATAACTTCATCGCGACCTGTCCCTTCTGCGATTGAATGACAAACCTCGGGCGGCACCGAAAACTCGGTGATTGGACGACTCGCTAGCAAAAAAATACCCTGTGCCAGTTGCTTCTGACACGGACGCAAAATACCCGCTTGATGCCCCTGATCAAGCATCCTGGTGAGTTCGCCTCTGGCTAGTCGCCAACTGAGTCGCTGGGGTAATTCACCGCTCCAGTGCTGTAAAATCCGAACCAGCCCACTGAGCAAGCCACTGATCGGTGAAAAAAGCACCGTAAAGAAAGCCAGTACCGGTGCCCATCTCCGCAAAAGGCGAAAGGGCATATGGTAAAAAAGCGTCTTCGGCAACAGTTCACCGTAAACGAATAGAATTGGCGCAAAGACGATGGGACCAGCAACTTGCATTGCCACACTATTGCCAACCCAATGTTCGACCAACATGACAATCGCAAGCGCCGTGCAATAATTTGCAATATTGTTTCCGATAAGCGTTGTCGCCACAAACAGCGTGGGATAGTTTGTCAGCCAAAGCAGCCCACGGGCAACAAGGCCGCCTTCAAGCGCATCGAGACGAAGCCTGACACGAGGAATACGATAAAATCCGATCTCACTACCACTAAACAAGGCGCTCAGCGCAAGTCCACCGATCAAGAGCAAAATAATCCCGATCATGCTTATGCCTCCTGATCCTGAATGATCGTCAATTCGAGCAGCATCTGTCCCTTATCTGGAGCATCGACGACATGGAAATGAAAAGAGCCCCAATCACACGCATCGCCAACTTGTGGCATCCGCCCTAACATTTCCTGAAGCACCCCACCGACCGTCGTATTTTTTGTCGGCGGTAGCTTTTTCTGAAAGCGACGTCCTAAACGTCTTACTGTCGTCATGCCTGTGACCTGCCAGCAATCTTTTGCCACGGAGCGCAAAGAACGCCGCCTTAACAATCGACGACTTCGACTCGCTTCGGTGGTGAAAATAGAATCGAGGAGGTCATCGAAAGTAAGAATTCCAACAGTTTCGCCAAATTCATTTACAACTACCACCACTTGTAACTGACGGGCCAACATCTGCTCGAGTGCCTGACTGCCACTTGAACACCAAGGCATATAGAAAACATGCTTTGCATACTTTTCGAGATTATCTCGTGGTAAACTATAAATCGATTTCATCGGTACCGCACTAACCACCTCTTCATTTTCTGGGTCGACAATCAACAGATATCCGCTGGGCGTCATGCGACCCTCTAAATCGGCCACCGAAACCGGTGGACGGAATGAGAGAAACTGAATGCGAGGTCGCATCATTTCATCTAACCGCAAAGTCGAAAGGGCAACCATATTTTGCAATACTGTTTTTTCCTTCTTCAAAAGTGCCGCATCGCTTGTCGAAACAGCCACGGCCCGTTCGAGATCTGCCACCTCCAGATAAGCTTCCGGTTCAAAATGTGGCCAAATCAGCCTCCGAGATAAAAGATTTGCCCAGTGGAAGACTGTCAGCAAGGGATCGACCACGCGAAGCAGGAAAGCAAGCGGAAAAACAAGTAAAACAGCCGTCCACTGTGGCCTGAGGACCGCCACCGATTTCGGTAAGAGTTCGCTGAAAAAGATAATAAAAAGAAGAGCGCCCAGCGTGAATATCCCCGCCCACTGGGGCTGATGCAATTGCCGCTCCCACCGCAAAGCGATGATCGACGCAATCGCAAAATAAGTCACATTGAGAACAAGGTTCCAAAATAAGATCGCCGTTAATAGACGATCTGGATTGGAAAGAAGCGAGGCAACAAGTCGCTGCGCACGGTTTCCCTCCGCCAGTGTTTTCTGTTCTGGCAAGCCTAGCAGAAAAAAAGCAGCTTCACTGGCAGAAAAAAAACTCGAGCTAATACTCAGAAGGATCATCGCCAGAAACCATGGAACGACTTCCATCATTTTTTAATGATACCCCTTCATTCTTCAGTCATTCTACCACTGGCAAGATCAAATTCTGAAATTGCTGGAATCAACATAGTCAGTGTGGTGAACAGGTACGTCGCGGATGCTACGAGAAATGGGGCAAGTGTTTGCGCCTGTAAATAACTCGTGATTGCATAGAACGTCAGGAACGGACAGGTGAACGCTGCGCAGAAGATTGCGGAAGAGGCATTCCTAGCACCCAGAGACACATAAAGCCCAACACCACCTCCAAGCATAAAAGCGAGAAAGGGTGCCAATTGATATCCGAAGGAACCGCTGAACGCCACCATAATCCGCATGCAAGTCGCAATCCCCACAAACAGGAAAAAGACCGTTCCTAAACTTGTCGCAATGGAGATTCGACTATTTTCATGAATCAAACCACAGTGCAAACCCAGAACGGCGACAAATAGATCCATAACAAACAATCCCAGGCCCATGTAAATTGCATCTTCGATCCCAATAGCGCCCCACCAGTACAACAAACCACATGTGACGATGGGGAAGACCACCATCTCTTTTGTATTAAAAAATACGCCGCCTAATTTTCCAAAAACAAATTCCCTTGGCGTTAAATCAGTCACCAATAATAAGTCTAACGTTTTCATATCTCTTTCCGTAGAGATTGCCGTTACTGCCTGGGAATTAACAAGAAACATGCTGATTAAGAAAAATGGAAGAAGCACCATTGAAATGTTGTCGCTTTCGATCAGCGCATGTACCCCCCAAAGTGCAAAGAATGCCAGAAATAAATAGCCAAACCGGACCGCAAGAACCTTCCGACCGTAAGCCCAGGTTTGCACTTCGCGCCAAAGAACGGGATGACTTCCCACTTGCCTGTGAGACCGTGGCAATTGTGATCGCTCAAGATTACCCTTCATCGCGCGATCCGATGGCAACGCCGTAGCGACGTCGGGAGAAATTGTTTGAAGAATAGTTCGAGATGGATTCCAAAAACGAACCCTGAAAATCGCTAAAACATTGAGAATGGCTGCAAACAAAAGACAACCTATGAGAAATAATAATTCGGGTCGAAATGAAAATCCCCCGAGAGAGAACTGCTCAGCGGTCGGTGAAGTCGCCAGTAATACGCTGCGCCAGGGACTCAATAATTTTGGCCAGATGGCCAGTTCAAACCCGCCGAAAGTGTGATCTGTAGCCAGATAGACCAAGACCTCACAAATGGCAAACCACGCAACGACCGCGAGTGCTGTCATAGCCAAAGCCTGAAAAGTTTTTTCTCTCCAAAGTGCAATCGTGGAACCGAGACTCCCCGCAGCGAGGGCACTGGCGATCGTCACCGCAAAAGCACCTATAATTTGCTCGACGTTCACACCACCTACAAGCAAAAGACTCATGAATACTGGAAAAGCAGCCAGAATAAGTACGAGTACCGTTAATAAGCTTGCAAATAATTTCCCCACTACAAGCTCAAAGTTCGAAAGCTCTGTCATCAATAGAAGCACAAGCGTCTTACGATCTTTCTCCTGACTCACGCTGCTTGCCGTAAAGAGTGCAGAAAAGAAAACCGCCACCGCCAGTTGCAAGGGAGCCAAAATCTGAAACAGCATGGCCCCAAAGCGGGCCAGATCACCGTAGTTCCGTATTGTCTGGCTACCAGCCAAGACGAGCCAGGCTGTACCCATAAGCATCAACAGCGCGGCCACATAAACACCACGAGCGACGTAGTGTTTAGGTCGACGTGGGGCAGTGACTAACTCGCGAGCGAAGACAGGGCTGATTAGCAAAAAATTAAGCTCCGGACGAACACAACGCCTGAGAAAGGCACCAGGCTACTACGCCTGCCATTTTAAAGGGCAGACCGCTCATAGAGAAGCACAAAAGAAAGTGGGTAGAAAAAAGCCTTTTTTGAGTCTCGAACCGGAGTTCGCCAAGGTTCTCAGGCACATGGAACGACAAGGGAACATTCTCGGGGCGACTCTTTGAGATGCGTGGGAGGAAAAAAACCTGTGTATCAAAACGAAGAATGAACCTGTGGAGGCTCGGGATAATCACCTGAGTGTCGTCAGTCACATTACACAGACCGAACTATCTAACGTCCTGAATCAATCTGACATATAGGGAGGGACTGCAAACCGTTTCCTCTGGGGTTGTGCGAAGCGACTGGTGGTAGAGACATAGACAACTAGCGGGGGCCAATAATCCTACGAGAAAAAAATACGTTACCTCGCCGCTATCGTCGCTACTTATTCCACATAAATAGCGGTCCATGGGTGCGATTGAAGTGCAGATATTCCGGCAGCCGTTCCGATGTAATAGAATGCGGACGGCTGAGAGGTGGTACTCTCAACCGCCCTAATCACAAAGAAACCTAGATGGAGGCTTCAATATGACTAAGCGTCATTCTACACAATGCGCTGCTCTCTATCTGCGCATGAGCACAACCGATCAAGACAAGTCTATCGCCGCACAACGCAACGAACTCAAGAAGCTAGCCAAACGAAGGAACTACCGGATCGTTGCCGAGTACCGCGACGAAGGCATCTCTGGAGACGATACCGAGAGGCGGCTCGGGTTCTTAAGGATGGGAGAGGATGCTGTCTCTGGATCCTTCTCTGTGATCCTCTGCTGAGACCAGGACCGCTTCGGACGCTTTGACATCTTGGAAGCGGGAAAGTGGATTGCTCCCTTCCGAGATAGTGGGGTAAGGCTTGAGACAGTCGCTCAAGGAGAGATTGATTCGGACGACCTCTCTGGCCAACTTATCTACAGCGTCAACCAACTGGCGAAGTATCAATATCTGAGAGACCTCTCCCGCAACGTGATCCGGGGGCAGGTTGCCGCACAAAAGGCAAACCGCACTATCTTCGGCACTCCACCCTTCGGATACAAGAAAGAGAAGGAGACAGACAGTAACGGCAAGGTCGTCCGTTTTTACCTCCTACCTCAGCCCGAGAATGCCAAACTCGTCCAGTTGATTTATCGGGAGTATCTGAAAGCAGGGGGCAAGCCTCAAAGCAATTGTGGAACTCTTGAACCATCGCGGGCATCGACCGGCGAATGGAAAGCAATGGCACCGGCAGAGTGTGTGGAACGTCCTAACGAATCAAAAGTATTGCGGAGTCAACGTTTGGGGAGTCAACTCAAAGGGCAAGTACAATACGCATAAGGGTGGCGCGATCGTCCAGAAGAAGAAGAAGGGAAACCGAAAGCAAGCAGGCAAGAGTTCCACGGTCGATACCCGCGGACTCAAAAAGAGATTGTCTTATCTGGAGAGGATGATTTCCAACGGTGCCGAGCGGATCCTCAACGCACCTGCTTCTATCGTTGACGATCTGCATGCCCAACTCGACAAGCTCAAACTTGAACGGGACGAGATACAGAAGGAACTCTCTCAAGCGGTAAAGCCACGTAGTGGGGTCACCAAGGAAATAGAGAAAGCTCTCAAAGAATTAGCAATGCTCAACAAGTCCTTCGAGACAAAAGACCCCTACAAGCTCAGAGAAGTATTGAGCTTATTCGTTCACAACGCAGAGTTGAAGTTCAAGAAAACAGGGCATAAAAAAAGAGCGAAGACAGCGATCCTGAACGCCACTGTCTTCGCTCGTATATCGGGAACAATCCATGTTCCTGCTAATCCAAACCGTTCCGTCGGCTTGGCATGACCTCTATCCTGATCTCGCGCGTGCACTCGCATCAATTTAAAATATGACGAAGTTCCAGTTTGATCGACTCGTATGGCCGCTCAACTTAAGCTGAATTGGTCAACAGAAAAATCGATCGAACTTTACCCATAAGATCGTTGCAAACGCTAAATCCAAACTCGCTAATCTTGTCCGTCACCGGTCCCGCCTCCCCCAAGTCAGGCCGGTGACGTACAAGTTAGCAATAAGCTTCAGTAGGTAAATTGGTTGGCTGTTTTGTGAGACGCCTTTGAATTGTTTAAAAAGGTGGCTTATGTGCAGGTCCAAGGCAAGTGAAATCTTTTCTTTTCGCCAGATATCCCTTTTACCCTGATTGCTTTAATCGGAACAAAGCCGGTTAAACTGCTTCCCACCGCGTCATCTGTTATTATGGGAGGTACTTTGATTCTAAATTCCGCTCCACGTTCAGCCTGTATCGAATAAAATACCTATAACGATGCTTGAGGTAATTGTTAGTACGTTTCTTGGGCTTTGCTGGGCCTCAACTCTGTTGGGGGTTCGCAAGCGGGTTTCGGGCACGACGCTCGTCGGTCCCTGGGGCTGGACCGTTGCCTCTTCGATCGCGATGGTTTCAGCAATCGTTCTTTCGAGCACCATTTCAGAACAATCGAGCTCTTTGCTTCGCTATTTTGCTGCGATTTCCACATGTTGTCCTATGGTTGCAATCTTGGGAGCCAAAAGACCCCAACACCGCCCTTGGCAATGGATCGTTGGCGCGCTTTGGATCGTTCTTGCCCTACCGGCAATCACCGCCCTCACCTTTGCACATACAAATCTGCAACTTGGAGGAGTGGGGACGAGCCTGCTGTTCATTCTGATCGTCTTACCAGTTGGCAACTATCTCTCTACGCGATATTTCTTCCCCGCGGTACTTGCTGCCTCAGCACAAGTCTTCTTTTTTGTTGATTGTGGTGCCATTTCACTTTGGGGTGCTGCAGCGGTCGTAACGGAGTACTCCGTTGTCAGTCCTGCTACGACGGGTCTATTCCTTGCACTGGTTTCCACCTTGATTGCAGGGTACATCACCTCGCATCGCCGAAGCCGGGGCACTCAAATAGCTGACGTGTGGTATGAGTTTTCGCAGCTTTACGGAATTCTCTGGAGTCGACGCGTCGCTGATCGTGCGGAACGACTTCTGGAACAATCTGGGATCGCTATCGGTCTCGGGCGAGCGGGATTTTACGCCCGAATGAATGACGGCGAGCAGCAGCCAATTTCTGTCGATACACTTCCACCAGAAGTAGAAGCAACGCTGAATCATTTGCTACTCAGGTTCGTCTCACAGAATTGGATCAAAGCGATTACGTCACCAGCGACACAAAGTCGCTAACTGTTCCTGAGCGACCCAAGGATCAACTAGAGAATTGTGGCCGACGCTGGATCAAGACAAACGCCCCCTGTGAGAAGCATCCATTTATCGGCCACCGCAAGTAGGGCGACGGGATCAAAACAGGAATTCAAATCTTCCTCGTCGTCCGTAAAATCACCCGTGAGTCGTTCAAAGTGCAAAAGATCGATCCGAGCATCGTATTCGCCTAGACCCTCAAGCGTTGCCAGATCTTCGGGGTCTTCTAAGACTTCTTTCATTTCCGTTTGGATTTCAAGAATCTGTTCGTGGATCTGATCGTCTTCGACATAGATCATATCGATGGCTGAAAACGCTTCCTCGGCGAGGACTGTAGCAGATTCAAAATCTCCGTGCGCATTGGCCACAAGCTGCTCAATCTGATAATGACCACGGATGCCTGAGATCGCATGGCGTATTTTGTCAACAGATGCGCGATGCGTTTTTTTATGAAACAGAAGATACGTTTCTCGCCAGCGATATTCAGGATTATCAAATAATGACATCAGGCTTCCCAATCCTCTCCAGGCGTTTCGAGACCACCTTGCCAACGGTCAAGGGCTTCTAAAGATTCGTCTCTTTCTTCAAGTTTTGCCCAAACTGCTTCACCCTGTTCAAGTCGAATTTCATACTTTCCTTCTACCATACAATCTTCTTCACCACAAAAATGAGGGACCGAAGCCACCCACATGATGCGATATAACGGAATATGCTTATCATCAACGGTACAGAAAATGGACATCACCGATCCCCTGGAAACGTCATCTCATCAGCAACTAGACCGCGCAAGAGACTCGAAATTGCCTCCAGACTACGGAATAGATGTACTTTAATGTGGCCGACAAAGACCGTTTCGGCAATGGCAGAAAATTATTTTTCGTGTTTGCAATTGGTCGATCCAGCAAAAGCAGAGAGGTGACAATTTGGCTATTGAATGGGCTATTGAATGGGCTATTGAAAACGACGCATTCTCCCGGTTCCATGCCCCATGCGAATGCGTACAATGGCAGAATTAACGCACTTTTTCCAGGTTCCCAAAAACTTCCAGGTCGCCCGGGAGTTGAGGAGGTCGCACGCATGCTTGTCCGCCACTACTGTTTTTTTATCTTTTTATGCATTTTGTGGCTGCTGCAGGCATCCACCGCTTTTCTCGGGGCAGAAGAATGGAAAAGTGGTATCACTTGGAAAATCCCGCGGACGGTGGAACCAGGCCCTGAAGGTAGACCACCCCAAGATGCCATCGTCCTTTTCGATGGCAAAGACATGGGGGCATTTGAGGGTGGCGAAAACTGGCAATTACGTGAAGGATACGTCGTGGCAGACAAGAATGGCATTGCGAGTCGACAAGCTTTTGGCGACTGTCAGCTCCACCTCGAGTTCGCCTCTCCGCCTGAAGATAAAGGAACAGGGCAGGGCAAAGGAAATAGTGGGGTCTATTTGATGGGTCGCTACGAAGTCCAAATCCTGGACTCGTACAAAAATGAAACCTATCCCGATGGGCAAGCGGCCGCAATCTATAAACAAAGTCCCCCGCTGGTCAACGCAAGCCGTGCTCCCGGTGCATGGCAAAACATGGATATTCTTTTTCGCGCACCACGTTTTTCAGATACCGGAACACTTTTGCAACCTGCAGCAATCACGGTCCTGCATAATGGTGTGGTGGTGCAAAATAATTTTGTATTAGAGGGGAGTACCGCGTGGGATAGTCCGCCTGCCTACCGGCCACACGCTGATAAACTGCCTCTCCATATCCAGTACCACGGCGATTCGGTTCGTTTTCGAAATATATGGATCCGCGAACTCGATTCAGCATCGCAAAAAGTTAAAGATAAAAAGACATTTGCAACCGGGGAAGCCTATACACCCGAACGAGTCGAACTTTGGGAAGGAAGGGTGCCGCACGCGCAAGGAAATGCAGCCAAAGATCGTCCTTTTCTAGAGGCCTATCTACCCAAACCAGAAATAGCCGTCGGAACTGGCATCGTCATTTTTCCTGGGGGTGGATACGGTGCGTTGGCCAAAGGCCACGAAGGTAAACAGATTGCCCAATGGCTGCAATCGCTAGGTATCGCTGCTTTCGTCTGCGACTATCGCCATCAAGGCAAAGGCTATGGGCATCCGGCCCCGTTGACCGATGCGCAGCGGGCGATTCGTATGGTCCGCCATCGTGCGGCAGGATGGAACCTTCAACCCAATCAGATTGGCGCGATGGGATTCTCAGCAGGAGGCCATTTGGCATCGGCAGCGGCAACACATTTTGATGGAGGAAATCCATCGGCAGCAGACCCCGTGGAACGAACCAGTAGTCGGCCTGATTTCTTAGTCCTTGGATATCCGTTGATTGCCTTAGGACAACCGTTCACGCATTCTCGCTCACAACGGAATCTGCTTGGAGAGACTCCCGATGCCGAACTGCTCGAAAAACTCTCTAGCGAAAAACAAGTCTCTCCTGAAACACCACCCGTTTTCCTCTGGCATACCGGCGAAGATAAAGGCGTGGTGTCTGAACACAGTATCGCCTTTTATCAGGCGCTCCGCAAAGCGAACGTTCCGGTAGAACTTCATATCTATGAGCGAGGACGTCACGGACTGGGACTGGCACGTTCGGTTCCTGCAGTCGCAGACTGGACGACACGTTGTACGGAGTGGATGCGCAACCAGGGATTGCTTCAACAGAACGATTAAAGACTTCAGTCCCCGCCAAGCTCTGCACTACGTCGCGCGGCAGTCTGGACGGTCGTCTCCAAGACTCTCTGGAGCTGACCCGCATCCAGCGCGGCGAGGCCTGCAACGGTTGTGCCCCCGGGACTGCTGACGCGTTTTTTCAACTCTGTGGGCGTGACCCCCGTCTGCTGGAGATAGGTGGCGGTTCCTTGCATCGTCTGAAGCGCAAGAACGGCAGCAAGCTCGTGCGACAGACCACATTGCTCTCCCCCAGCTGCTAAAGCTTCTAGGATGGCACAATAAAAGGCAGGACCTGAACCCGAGAGAGCTGTCACCGCATCGAGTTGTTGCTCATCGACACGGAAAGCGGTACCAACGCTACAGAGCAAACGGTCGACAAATACTGCATCTTCATCTGTTGCTCCCCGACCAAGCGCATAACCACTCGCCCCCTGGCCCACGAGGCAGGGTGTATTTGGCATCACGCGTACAAGTCGCGTTTCATTGGATATTCGTTTGGCAAGCCAGGTGAGCCGGATGCCGGCCGCAATAGAAATGACCAAATGGGAACTGTCGAGGATGGAATCAAGGGGCAGCAGAACATCTTCCATCTGCTGCGGCTTCACGGCCAAGACGATCGTCTTACACTGGGCCGCCAGATGCAGGTTGTTCGCATCAACCTCTGCAGCGGGTAAAAGATTTAAAAATGCATTCCGTGCCGCTTGATCTGGATCGCTCGCCAATATATTCTCTGCTGCAAAAAGGTCCGAATGCACCAATCCCTTGGCGAGTGCCTGCGCCATTTGACCCGCCCCAATAAAACCAATCATCGCAAGCTTCCTCGTAATACGTATTCCTTTTTCCGCAGCCCGCGGGCAAAAAGCAACAACCCAAAATCTTTTCAATTCAAAATGTGCATCCTGAATGCACCCGTCGCGGTGCCCATGCTAAGCAAAACTGCAACGCTGGAGAAGCCACCCTGATCGTGAAGCCCACCGCAAGGAGGCTTTTTCACCTCTTTTTTGCAAGCGATGCAGTCGCTGTGGTCGCTTCTCATTCAAAACTGGCCAACTTATTGCGTAGATCCGTATAAAAATGCCCTGGACTCTGCAACACGGTTTTGGGAGACTCCCGCCGCCTTCGAGTCGCTAAAACGGCTCTTTTCTTCACAAGGGGATAAAACAGGACTTACCCTGAGGAGACGCTGATTGTGACTTTTCGTGCATTATCCACTGTCGCTTTGTTTTCGTTCCTTCTTGCTACCGTTTTCCAGAACCAGAGTACCGCTGAGGATTGGTCGATTCGTAAAATCAGTCCTTTTGGAAAACGTACTGCTGAGGAAAAAGCACCAAAAAAGACAAAGCTAGAAACGGAAAAATCGAAATCAGAAAAAGTTAACAAAACAGATGAAGAGTCCGACGAGTTAGCCCGTCCATTAACGGCCATAGAAATCAGAAAAAGTTTTTCCCGAATTGGGCAAGAAACCGCAGCCGCCTTCTCGCGGACACGTAAGGCTTTGACGCCAGAGTTTGACTGGCCAAAGTGGGAACCGTTACGGATTAAGTTTCCTCGCTTGATGTCTGCTTCCAATCCAGAGAAAGCGGTTCCAGTGAAAGCGGTTCCAGTGAAATTGGCCGCTCCGGAAAAATAATTCCGTTCTAATTTTTATGGAACTAGGTTCGTTCTATTGCCTCTGAATCGCATGACAGCAATTCGCCACATTTTCATCAAGCTGCAGTGGGCCCAGATCATGCTTTTGGCCATTTTGGGCGGCTGCAACGGTGCAGTTGGTACCTTCAAAGCGTTCTCTCCTGAGAAAATCGTGGGCGGCAGCAAAGATGCTGAAATTCGCCAGGCTGCGATCGAGGATGATTCTTTTCCGAGCGCAACGGAACGGGCAACACAGAAGTAAGCGTTCGGCAGAAACCTTCTCAGGGGCTCCTGAATCCTCGAGCCATGACTTAGAATGGGGGAATGCCTACCCATCTGATCCTCGGCACCGCCGGTCACATCGACCATGGGAAAACGGCTTTAGTACGCGCGCTGACGGGGATCGACACCGATCGGCTACCGGAAGAAAAGAAACGCGGTATTACGATCGATCTCGGTTTTGCCGAGCTTGAGTTGGGTGAGTATCGCCTGGGGATCGTCGATGTGCCGGGGCACGAGCGATTCGTCCGCAATATGCTTGCCGGGGCAACGGGAATCGATATTGCGATTTTTGTCGTGGCAGCCGACGATTCGGTCAAACCTCAGACCCGCGAACATCTGGAAATCCTCCGCCTCCTCAACCTCTCCGCTGGAGTCATCGCACTCACCAAGTGCGATGTTGCCGATGCAGAGTGGATCGATTTGGTCGAGTCTGAAGTTCGCGAATTAGTTCAGGGTACTTTTTTGGCCGATGCCCCCATCGTCCGCACAAGTTCCCTGTCGGGAATGGGGGTTGAGCAACTCAAAGATCAGCTACTTAGCAGCATTGCATCCGGAGTAAAGATTGGGGCTTCGCGAACAGCAGGTCCCTTCCGCATGGCGGTTGATGGCACTTTTTCACTCCCAGGTCATGGAACGATCGTTCGTGGGAGTGTCCTCCGGGGCATACTGAATGTCGGCGATGAATTGCATGTTTACCCCAGCGATCGGATTGCGCGCGTTCGCAGCCTACAAACACACGGACGCGAGGTGACGCAGATCGAACGTGGCCAGCGTGCTGCCGTTAATCTTGCCGGTATCACACAGGAAGAAGTTTCGCGGGGGAGCGAGCTGGCAAGCCTAAATCTCCTCAGGCCGTCTCGGCTCCTCGGTGTCGAACTAGCACCCATCTCCGCTTCCCGGAGCGTCCTCAAACACCGCCAAAGAATTCGCATACATCTGGGAACCACAGAAGTTCTCGGCCGCGTACTGTTGCGAGAATCTGTCCCTATCCTTTCCAAAGAACGTCGTGTCGCCCAACTGCTTCTAGAAACACCCGTGACCACGTCCTGGGGACAACCGTTTGTGATCCGTAGCGAATCTCCAGTCAGAACGATCGGTGGGGGAAGGGTTTTAGCACCTGAGACCTGGAAGTTTCGCCGCAAGAAAACTGAGGATTGGAACCAACTCGAAAATCTGCGTGAGGAAAATATTTTTTCCCGAGCCGCCGCGGCAGTCTATTTCTTTCGCTGGCAACCGTGGCACGCAAATGATTTAAATCGTGCCGCTGGTATCGAAGAACCGGAAAAAGTGCGCGATCAATTACTTGCCGCGGACGAACTGATCGAATGCGTAACGGTGTCGCCAACCCGCCAAATGGAAATTCATCACCGTCACCTCGAGCAACTTGGTCGCGATCTTGTCAAAACACTAGCAAGACTCCATGACGAACACCCACGAAACCTCAATTTCCCTCAAAGCCAACTCGAAGAAAAATTCCGTTTCCTCGGGAATCGGGTGACCACCAAAGCACTGCTCGAGCGACTTGCAGCACAGAATATCATCTGTTTAAACACGCGTGGTGTGGCCTTGCCCGACCGCGGGCCGCGGTTATCGCAGAAGGAAGCACAACTTCTGGAGGAACTTACGCTTCAATACCACGATGCCGGGTTCCGACCACCTTCGGTCAATGACATTCAAACGCAGGCAACTCACAATCGCCAGAGCATTCCACAATTGATCGAGTTGGCAGAGGCACAGGGCTTACTGATTCGCTTAAGCGATTCACTACTCCTACATACGGAGATCGAGGAGAGCCTTCGCTTACGATTGAACAATCGCTATGGGAACGGAGCGGGGTTTACCGTAAGTGAGCTTCGGGAAGAACTGGAGATCTCACGGAAATATGCTGTTCCGATCTGCGAGTACTTGGACCGCATCGGCTTTACCCGTCGCAACGGTGATCTCCGAGTGATTATCGACACGGGAAAGACTCCAACTGTATAGCGGTTCTATACCGCGACCAAGACCAAGCGGACAGCGACCGGATACAGCCAAACCAAGTCAGCCGAGAGAATCTTCTGCTTGCTCTGTTGATCGTTTGCGACGAATCTCCAGATAGAAAAACGTTCCGAAAGTTCCTGCAATCGCAAACGGCATGGCCATCATAAAAAGGATGCTCCAGAAGTAACCGCGGACCATCTGCGCATGTTGTGGATCATTCTCTGAAAGCGCATTCTTGCAACCGGGACACGCATCCGCACATTGCGTTCCGATCATCACCACGAGCAACACAATCAGCAACAGTCGCGTCCAGAAGGCGACTCGTGTTGTGTGCCGTATTTGACGCTGCAGTTTTAACATCGCACCTAATTCCTGGCCCAGAACCTTCTATGAAATTATAGGAGCCCTACTGTAAAAGGTCTAGAGAAAATCCACGATACCGCCTCAGGTGGATAGATCTGATAGAGCATCAAATAGACGATCACACCCGTGACCGAAACATAGAGCCAGATCGGAAATGTAATTTTGGCCCATTTTCGATGCTTGATCCGGTTATCTTTGAGGCCGTAATAGATCGTAATCACTGCACCAACCGGAACGTACATGGCAAGAACCACGTGCGTTACCAGAATGACGTAGTAAAGACAGCGAACGACAACCGGCGGATAAGGGGGAAAACGTGTGCTGCCGAACAAATAGTGGTACGTCAGGTAACAGATCAAAAAGACGATGGAAACGAAAAAACAAGAAAGCATCGTCCATTTATGACCTCGCTCTTTGCCCTGTTTGATCAGGATATAGCCGAGTAAAAGCAGTATCGTCGCAAGAAAATTAAGCGTTGCATTGACAAGCGGAAAAATTTCAGCATCCACATTCATGCCGCTTGATCCTCGAGAGCAGATGGGGGGCTTGGGGGACTATTAATTGGCGCGGAGTTGGCCTCTTCGTTTTGGATTGCTTTTCCCGCATCCGCCGGTTCTGCCAGTATGGCCGGAAGTTCGGCCTTCAGTCGCGCAATATCCGCCGCGTCATTGTAGCTAAATTGCCCGCGCGGTTTTCCCTGCTTATCGACCAGAACCAACCGCCGTGAATGGGTCTTGAAGCCGGCAGGCACATTGATTGCCCGACCAAAACGGGCGACCTGTGACAAATCGCTCGTTAAAAACAACCACTTCTCCGGGTCGGCATCAAATAACTGAGCATATTCGGCGAGCGTTTGTGGACTATCGACGTCCGGATCGACCGAAATAGAGACAAACTGCACGTCTTTAAACTCGGGGTCTCGATTCAAAGCAGCAATCGCCTGATTGAGGCTTTTGCATTCATGCGGGCAAGAAGAGAAAAAGAGACTTGCGATCCATACTTTTCCTTCTAATTCTTTGAAGGGAAATTGCTCCGCCCCTTGAGACGTCATCTCAAACATATCGAGATTGACGGGTTGGACCGGATGTTCAGATTCTCCTTCTCCCTCTTTTGCATCCACTATTTTTTTTTGCTCTGCACTACGTTCACTCAATTGTCCTGAAATCCGCACCATTGAGTAAAGGGTGTAGCCTGCAAGCGCAAGAAGTAAAAGCGATACCCAGATTTTCACCGACTTACTCATGAAAGAAGATCTCCCTTGGTTGTACGACGAGCGGACCACCAAGCAACCGCAAGACAGAGAGTGGTGAAGCCAAGAGTGACCAGTAAACAGACTGTCGCGCTCGGTAAATCCGGAAAGGGGAGGTCAAACAACAGTCGTCGGAGACCAGCAACCGCATAAGTAAGCGGGTTGATCCACAAAATATAAGCAAGAAAATTATCGCTTGCAGGAAAAAAAGCGCCTGAGAGCAACCACATGGGAAGCAGCACAACGCTCATGATTGCATGAAATCCCTGCGTAGAATCGAGCCTCCAGGCCAGAATAAATCCTAAGGCGGTAAGACCGATCGCAATCACAAAAAGGTAAGCAACAATTGCCAATAATTGCAGCGGGGAAAAGGAGATGCCGATTGTGAGCCCGAGCAGTAAAAACAGAAGACCTTGCGCGAGGGCAATAAGACTCCCCCCGAGCACCTTGCCTAACACGAGCGCAAAGCGCGAAACGGGAGCGACCAGCACCGCCTGCAAAAAACCTTCGCGGCGGTCCTCAATGATCGAGATCGTTGCAAAGATGGCTGTAAATAACACGATCAGCACCAAGGTACCCGGGAAATAATACTGAAAGTAATTCATCGACTCCCCACCCTCGGTAGGCACGCGGAAGGAGGAACCAAACCCCGAACCGAACAGCAGCCAGAATAATATAGGCTGTCCGACGGCTCCAATCACCCGATTTTTCTGGCGAAAGAATCGAACCAATTCCCTCTGGCAGAGTGTCCAAACAGCCAGCCATGCTCCCGCCACATGGGGAACTGGCACAGTCGGTGTTGTCGAAGATGTCGTCACGGAAGATGTACCATTAAAAAGTTTCCAGCTAATCTTTTCCTGCTTCGCGAAGTCGATCTTGCCGGAATCGATGTCCGGTCCGATCGATGAACACATCTTCAAGCGATGGCCGAGCATATGTAATCGCATCGATACGACCGGGAAATGCCTCAACAATTTTAGCGATCAAACGATGTCCTTCCGGTTGCTCGAACCGGACTTCGTCGTCCAAGACTTCGACCGAGAACCCAAATTCTCTCCGAATGTCCTCCGCCAACTTCGCGGTCTCTTTAGTTTGAATCGTAATCGTATCTCCGCCCACTGTCGCCCTTAAA
>Ga0209986_10000147_pt1 | contig 62577 bp, 52 predicted proteins | sample BlataG_FD_183168 | JGI IMG/M metagenome (GOLD analysis project Ga0209986, IMG submission 183168) | Deep subsurface microbial communities from Black Sea to uncover new lineages of life (NeLLi) - Black_00105 metaG (SPAdes) (version 2) | ecosystem: Environmental > Aquatic > Marine > Oceanic >... | reverse complement strand
GATGTCGCCTATGAGCACCAGCAGAACGTCACAAACCTTGGCTTTGTGGCGTTCTGCCCCAGGAAAGCCGGGCAGGACGCCCGGTCTTTCCGTAAAGCTAGTAATTCGGCGTCGGTGCCCGGAAGTCGGCAAGGTTCACCGAGCGGAACCAGTCGATGGTTTTGGCCAGGCCTTCGGCGAGGGGAACAGTTGGTTCCCAGCACAGATGCTTCTTAGCCAGCGTGATGTCCGGACGCCGCCGTTCCGGATCATCGACCGGCAGTGGCTTCTCGATCAGCTCTGATTGCGAGCCGGTTAGCTCAAGGGTCAACTCGGCCAGTTGCCGGATGGTGAACTCGCCGGGATTGCCAAGGTTCACCGGGCCGACGAAATCGTCGGAGCCGTCCATCATGGCGATGATGCCGGCCACGAGATCGTCCCGGTAGCAGAAACTGCGGGTCTGGGAGCCGTCGCCAAAGATCGTGATCGGTTCGCCCGCCAGGGCCTGGCGGATAAAGTTCGACACCACCCGGCCGTCATAAGGGTGCATGCGGGGCCCGTAGGTGTTGAAGATCCGCACGATCCTGATGTTGACGCCGTGGGCCCGGTGGTAATCCATGAACAGCGTCTCGGCTGCCCGCTTGCCCTCGTCGTAGCAGGCCCGAGGACCGATCGGGTTGACCGCCCCCCGGTAGCTCTCCGGCTGCGGATGCACTTCGGGATCACCGTAGACCTCACTGGTCGAGGCCTGCAGCACCTTGGCCCGGCAGCGCTTGGCCATGCCCAGCATGTTGATCGCCCCGCTCACCGAGGTCTTCATGGTCTTGATCGGGTTGTATTGATAGTGCCCCGGGGCGGCGGGGCAGGCGAGGTTGTAGATTTCGTCCACCTCCAGCCAGAGCGGGTGGATGATGTCGTGCCGCAGCAGTTCAAAGTTGCCACAGCCGAGCAGGTGGGCAACATTGGTCTTCTGGCTGGTGAAGAAGTTGTCCGCGCAGATCACGTCGTGGCCCTGCTCAACCAGCCGCTCGCAGAGATGGCTGCCCAGGAAGCCGGCACCGCCGGTGACGAGAATGCGTTTGAGGGAGGGCATCGGTCGCGGACTCCGGGGGCAAGAAAGCCCGTTTTCTGCCAGATGAGCCGAGCAGCCGCAAGGGCTTCGGTCGGCTACAAGCCTTCCCGGCCGAGGCCGAGCAGATAACTGGTCAGATCGGCCAGCTCCTGCCGGGACAGCTGATCGACCAGCCCGACCGGCATCAGGGAGGTTCCCGCCGATTCCTCGTCGATGTCATCAGTCCGGATAGTCACCTGTTTGTCATCAGCCGTCCGGAGGACGAGTTCCGTGCCGGTCCGGGAGACTGGAATACCGGTTGCCACCTGGCCGTCGGCCGTCAGCACCACCAGGGTGTTGTAGCCCTCCTTGACGTTCTTCGCCGGTTCCAGCAGTGAATAGACGATGTAGTCGGGTTGGCTGGCCACGCCGATCGTTGACAGGTTCGGGCCCACTTTCCCTCCCTCGCGGCCGACCCGGTGGCACTTCACGCACTGCAGTTTTTCCCGGCGATAGACTTCCTGGCCCCGCAGGGCATCGCCCGACGCCTGCACCAGGCTGAGGAACTCAGTCATCTCAGCTGCCGAGAGGCTGCGTCTGCCCATGGGCTGGTCGCCGCGGCCTTGCAGTTGTTTGAGTGTCGCTGCCAGCGTGGGTTCATCCCGCCCCGAGCCGGCCAGCTGTTTCAGTCCGGTTGTGGCCACTACGGCCGGGAGTGGGTGCTCCGCTGCCTCGATTGCCGCCGCCAGCAATTCCGGGCTGCCCTGGCGGGACAGGAAAGCCTTGAAGATGGCTCCCTGATCAGTTTCGGTCACCGGGCTGGAGAGCAGTGTAACGGCCGCATCGGCTGCAGCCTGCGGCTGCTGGTTGAGCATGGCCGCCACCGCGGCGATGCGAATGGCCACCGGGACGGCGTCATCTTCAGCGAGCTGCCGGAGCGGCGCAGTTGCAGTGGCAGTAGCAAACCGGCCGAGGTTCTCGATCGCCGTCAGGCGAAGGGGGGGCGGTCGCGTGGTGTCGCCCGCAAGTCGGGCCAACGAGTCGGTCGCTGTCACCACCTGCCAGCGACCGGCCGCTTCCGCTGCGGCTATGGCAACAGCGGTGTTGGACGAGCTGATCAGCTGCTCAAGTCCTGCCAGCGGTCCGGCCGGCTGCACCCGACGACGGGTCTGGGACTCAAGCAGATACGTAAGCAGCGTGGCTGTTCGGCCTGGAGGCGTTGCCGGCCTGACCGCCGCCTCGAAGGCCAGTTGGAGTTCAGCTGGTCCTCCGAACCGGGCGATGCAATCGAGGGCCGCGGCCCGCTCAGCGGCCGAAAGGCTGCCGGTTTGCAGCAGCCGCACAACAGTGGGAATGGCTTCGGTGGCCCCAGTTGCCTCGATGGCAAACAGCAGCCGCCGGGGATGGGCGATGATCGGCGAGCTACCAGCAACCACGGCCGGCAGCCAGTCGGCCCGCAGTTCGCGGCTGGCCAGCCAGACGGCATAGTCGAGGGCGTCATCACGGGCCTGATCGACTGTCTGAAGCACCAGTTCGGCGGCCCGGGGGCCGCCAATGGTTGCCAAGGCTCGCACCCCTTCCAGCCGGACCAGCATCGAGTCGTCGGCCACGGTGGCAGCGAGCAGCCCCACCGGATCGTCCAGCCGGTCAGCCCAGTCAACGGCGATGCGGGCCGCTGCGGCTCGGGCCCGCGGGTCGGCTGAACCGAGCACCTCGGTCAGGAGCAGCTGATCAACGTCACCGGCACTGCCCCGGTCAATCGCCTGGAACAGCCGCAGTCCCTCCAGCCGCAGCCGCTCAAAGCTGTCGGCCACCGGGTCGAGCTCGGCCAGCCAGGTGGTCACCGCTTGGCGGACGGAAATGGGGTCATGGGTCCAGAGCACGCGGCGGGCCATGTCGCGGCCGTAGCCCGACTGAGTGGCCAGATCATCGAGCAATTCAGAGATCGATCGCCTGGTGAAATCGACTCGGGGCGTGAGCGGCCGGCCTTTGGCAGTCACCCGCCAGATCCGGCCATGCTCGCGGTCGCGACGGGGGTCGCGAAAGTCGACCTCGCCATGCTGAATGATCGGGTTGTACCAGTCGGCGATATAGATCGCCCCGTCCGGCCCCAGCTTGATATCGATGGGGCGAAACGTCACCCGCTTTGAGCGAATCAGATCGGGGAGCTGTTCACTGGTGAAGCCCGAACCCCGTTCGGTGAGCCGAAAGCGGCAGACCCGGTTGGCCCGAAAGTCGTTGGTGATCAGCGTGCCCTGGGCGTCATCGGCGAGATGGGGCCCGTCCACGATTTCCAGGCCACAGTATTTTGGGCTGCCCGGGTTCATGCCGTGGAGGATGCGGGATGTGCCGACGGCCGCCTGATAGGCGGCGCCGGGAAAGCCGTAATAGATGCCCTCGCCACCAGCCCCATCGGTGACCAGCGACCGATCCCAGCGGTCGAAGGCATGGCCCCAGGTGTTGACCCAGCCGCGGGCATAGACGTCGATCGCCAGGGACCGGGGCAGGAACCGCCAGATGCCGCCGCCGTTGAGCCGCTTCACGCCTGCCGGGGTTTCCACATGGCTGTGGATGTAGATCGACTGATTGAAAAACAGCCTGGCGTCGGGGCCCCAGCGGAAGGTGTGGATGATGTGGTGGGTGTCTTCGGCGCCAAAGCCCGAAAGCATGACCCGACGGCGGTCGGCCCTGCCATCGCCGTCGGTGTCGGCCAGATGGAGCATCTCGGTGCTGTTGGCGACATAACAGCCACCGTCACCCGGCAGCACTGCCGTCGGCATCAGCAGCCCATCGGCAAAGACGGTGTGGGCATCAGCCCGGCCGTCCCCGTCACGGTCCTCCAGGATCGTCACGGTGTCGTTGGCGACCTCACCCGGCTGAATCTGCGGATAGACGCTTGAGGACGACACCCAGAGCCGCCCCTGCGGGTCGAAGTTCATCTGCAGCGGCTTGCGAATCAGGGGATCGGCCGCAAACAGATTCACCTCGTAGCCTTCGGCCACCAGCATGGCTGCAAGTTCAGCCGCCGGATCGGGCACGGGGATGTCGGTGAGGTTGCGCTGGGCAGTTGCGGGCTGCGGTGCCGCAACCAGCAGGGCCAACAGGACGGCGGGTAGCAGCCGTGAGGGGGTGGTCATGGCGAGTCTCCTGCAGCGGGAAGTGCATCACGGGCAGCCCGCACGGCAGCCTCCGCTTCGGCAACCAGTGGATCAAACCGGGGAATCTCGGCCGCGTTGTTGCCCTGCTCGTGCTTGCGGAACAGGAACAGATAGGTCTCGTTGGCGGGCCGCCAGCGATGAAAAAAGAGTTGGTTCTTGGCATTGACGCATTGGCGAACCGGCAACGAGCGATCGGCCCAATCGGCCGGCAGCTGCCGGCCGGCCGATTTCACAAATATCTGAGCAGCTTCACGGTAGCCGGCGGGCGAGAGGTGCATGCCATCGGTGGTGAATGATCTGGCGGCGGGCGTTCGGGGCCACTCGGCAAACAGATCGACCAGCCCCGCCTGTCGGGCTGCTGCGGTTTCACGAATGACGGCCGCATAGCGGGCCAGCATGGCGTTTCGGGCGTCGGCATCGGGACAGGTCGGCTGCTGCTGGAAGGGACTGGGCGTCACCAGCACCAGCCGCGGAGAGTCGCCGGTCTTTCCAGCCTGTTGCCGGCAGAGGTCGTCGCAGAGTCTGCCCAGCTGCTCGCCAAAGGCATCCAGTCGCGGGTCTCCGGCGAACGACTCATTGCGGCCGTAGGCGATGACAATGACATCGGGGCTCAGCTCGTCGACCAGCTTCAGCATGCGGGCATAGCCCTTGGCCGGCGGATCGAAGACGCCCCGGCTGTCGGCCCAGACGGTGTCGCCCCCCCAGCCCAGATTGCGGAAGGCAAGGTCAGCTTCCGGGAAGGCCATCACGAGTGCCGTTTCAAGGAAGCCGAGCTGCCCGTCCCGCTCGAACAACGCGTCACCCAGCAGCACGATCCGCTCACCATCATGCAGCTGCCAGCCTGAGCCGGGCGGCTCCGTAGCCATTGCGCCGGTGCCGCCGATGACCGCCATCACAATGGCCGTGAGCGAAACCCTCCAGTCGTGCGATTGAGTTACGTCCATTGCCATGCTCGCGGGGATTGTCCCTGCGTGTTAATGTACCGGTTCACTGCCGCTTCGTACCGGGAACCGCTACCGGGGCCGCTAAGAGCAAAGGGGCGGACCGACAGAATCTTACAGTGCCGGCTGCTTCTATAGGAAAAGCAGCACGACAACCGAAACCTTCCAGTGAAGAAAGAACGAGTTCCCTCATGAGCCAACCATCCACTCCCGGCCTCAATCGTCGTGATCTGTTCACCGCTGCTGCCGGAGCGGCTGTGCTTACCGCCGCGGGCCGGGCAGCGGCGGCCCCGGCGGTGACCAAGGGCCACATCAAGCAGTCGATTGTCACCTGGTGCTTCGGCATGATGGGGGAAAAGTGGAGCATTGAAAAACAGTGTCAGGTGGCCAATGAACTTGGCTGTCTGTCGATCGAGCTGACCGAGCCGAAGGACTGGCTGCTGCTGAAAAAGCATGGTCTCACCTGCGCGATTGCTCCCAACGGCATGCCGGGGGCACCGTTCATCAAGGGCTTCAACAATCCCAAGTACCACGAGGAAGTGATTGCCCGGACGACTGAGATGATCGATGCCTGTGCTGAAGCAGGCATGCCGGCGGTGATCGCCTTCACTGGATTCAAGTGGCGGGACGCTGAAGACCCGGCCAGTGGGGCCATGCCCGATGACGAGGCCTTCGACAACTGTGTGACGGGCCTGAAGAAGATCGCCAGCCATGCCGAGAAGCAGGGCGTGACGATCTGCCTGGAGCATCTCAACACGCGGGACGACTCACACCCCATGAAGGGCCACCCGGGCTATCAGGGCGACGATGTCGATGCCGTGGCGGCGATGCTGCGGCGGGTTGGCTCCGAGCGGGTCAAGTTGCTGTTCGACATCTATCACGTGCAGATCATGAATGGTGACGTGATCCGGCGGCTCGAGGAGTGCAAGGACATCATCGGCCACATCCACACCGCCGGGAATCCCGGTCGGAATGAGCTCGACGACACGCAGGAGATCAACTATCCGCCAATCATGCGGAAGCTGCTCGAGATTGGCTACGACGGCTACGTCGGCCAGGAGTTCATCCCCACCCGTGACCCCCTCGCCGGCCTCCGCGAGGCGGTCGCTCTCTGCGACGTCTGACATCCGGGGCTCCCTGGCCCTTGCCCGCGATCGAACGCTAAGCTTTGTCTGAATAGGCTACCGTTGGCCCGTCAGCGAGCGGGTTTGGTCTCTGGCAAGAACACCGCAGCAGCCGGACGCAGGCAGAGGGCAAAGGAGCCGCTCAAAGGCAGGTGAAGGGCCCAGCCCCGCGGGAATCGTACGCGGGAGCAGGCCAAAAATTCCCGCCGAATCCCGTCATTATTCAAAGCAGGAGAACTTTAGCTCTTCTGCGCTTCAGGCAGCCCTGCTGGGGGTCTGTTCCGGGCCTTCTCGCGGGGCTTTCAAGAGCCAGCCCAGGCTTCCCAGGCTTCGCTATCCTCGGGGAAGCAAGCCGTGTAAACCCATGGCTTCACCGGCTTGACCTGCACAGACGCCAGCCGCTTTCTTGAACAGGTGACCGGCCCCCCTTGAACGAGACCGGACAAGGACTCTCGCTCCAGTGCGAACGTTGGCCGGGCACAGAATCGCAGAGGTGCTCCAGACCCCGGAACTATCCCGGTACGTCCCGGTCAGCACGTGCAATCCGAACGCTTGCGTCAACTGAAAACCCGCTGTGCTGCCAGGCACGCACGTCGGCCGAGGCCTCACGACTGAGAAACCCTTTCCGACGGAACCACCACAGCAAACGCCGCCGCAGCCGTTCGAGCTGCTGGGTCCGGCCGCCAAACCCGGGGGCTTCAGAGCATGCCTGGGGGGATGATAAACTGAAGGGGTGCGTACTGAGCCCTCGAATCCCGCTGCCAGCTTGCTTGCCCGCGACCGCGTGCGGCGGGCCCGAACCCTCAGCATGAGTCCTGCAGAGCGGCTTACCGCCATGCGGCGATTGTTGGCCCAGTCGAAGGCGATCCTGGAGCGCAATCCCGCCGGGCTCTCCCATTTCCGGGCCCGCAACTTCGCAGCCCGAGCAATTGGCCGAAAGGTCACGATGGATGTCGATGACTCCTGAGTTTCATCTCCTCGACGTGCTCACACGGCATGGGGTGCCATTCGTCGTGGTGGGTGGCCATGCCGTCAACTTTCATGGCTTCATTCGGGCCACCGAGGACACCGATGTGCTGTGGATTCGCTCGCCAGCCGCGGAGAAGAACCTGTTGCGGGCATTCGACGAACTCGCTGCGGAATACATTGGCAATGAGATCGACCCGGTAACGGGTATCGAACGCACGCATCGAGTCACGGCGGGGTTCATCCGTGCTGAACGACTTATGATGCTCTGCACAAAGGCGGGTTTTCTCGATCTCTTTGATTACGTGCCCGGCTATCCCTCCGTACCGGTGAGCACGGTCTGGGAGACGGCCGAGGAGTTCGATGGCATTCGCTTTGTATCGCTTGAGTGGCTGCGAAAACTCAAGCGGGCGGCTGGCCGCCCCAAAGATCTGCTCGACCTAGAGCAGCTGCCTGCCTAGCCGACCGTGGAAAGAGGCCATCGATTGGTTTTTCCACGGACAGCTAGTGCCCGCCGAAATCGACGAGCGGACGGAGGCGGGCTCACTGATGCCGGCCAACGTTTTCACCTCGCTGTCCGCGAATCAGCGTCGTGACCTTGTCCGGTATCTGTTGGAACTCGGTCACACCGCTGGCCTCGAAACGCTCTCGTATCGCGCTGGCCCCTTCGATGTGCCCCGCCCGCCGCTTGAGCCCGACGGTTGGCCCAACCGCGATCTCCGGGGCAACAAAAACAGACTCTATGACCCCTGAGGTGAAGCAGACAATGCAGTTTCGCGGCCGCGCCCTGATGCCGCAGCTGTTGACGACCTCCGGCACGCCCGGCAGCGGTGAGCCCTATGCCGTCGACACGATCACGTCCCCAGCCTTCCCACTGGTGTACATCTCACGAGGCCTCGATCATTCAAGTGGCGGCCAGACCTTTTATCTCGAGTGACTGCTGGGGGCCACTCGGCGGTCAGCTGGTGCGGTACAACGGCGGTGCCGTGCAGCAGCCGGTCGGGATTCGGGCCCATCGCAACGGGGTGCGGCTGCAGTTTTCGGCACCGCTTGACCGCAGCATCGCGGGCGTTGCGGCCAACCACTTCGCTGCACGTTCGCCCCGGTCATCCTGACCTTCACTTACTCGACGGACCCCTCACTTCGCCATCCCGGCTCCGTTCGGTTTCCGACGCCGCCAATTGGCATGGAAACGCCCCTCACCCACAAAGTTCCCCTCTTGAGGGTTGAATAAACGATTCACGTTCTGCCGTCGCAACGCGACGGGGATTTGGCTTGGTGAACCCATGAATCTACTTTTCATCGGTCAATAACAACCGTTTTGCTCTTGTTGTCTGGAAGGAGAACCTCCATGTCACTCTGTCGTTCCTTGGCGATCGCCCTACTTGCAGCTTTCGTCTTCGCCGCCGACCGGCTCCGTCCGCTCGCCAAGACCCTGAACTGAGGCGGGCTGTCACCTCTCGATTTACAACCACGGGGGCTGAGGCGGTGAGCCGGCGAACATGGTTGCCGTCTGTGAGGCCCTTAAGCTCCCGTCTGTGAGCATCATCTACAACCAGCACCACGGCCACGACCATCTGCCGCGTTTCAAACAAGCACTGGCCGCCATGCTGCCGCACCTGCACTTCCTCAATCTGAATGGCATGACTGCCGGGGGAGACAAGCTCGGCAAGAAAATTTTGGTGCTCGGCCAAGGCAACCTCGACGTGGAGTTGGCGCGGACGATCTACGAGAGCGGCTACGCCGGCCCCATCGGTATCCTCAATCACACTGGCCACGACGCCGAGGCCCGCCTGCTCGACAACCTCGACGGTCTCGCCTGGATCACCGGGGAACTGACCGGCAGGCCGATCCCCAAGCCGACACCGCGGACGCAGTAAAGTTGATCCCGTCGAGGCTGTGGACACCCTGCGCGACGAGTTGGTCGCCCGAGAGCCAGACGAAGTGATATCAGTAGTTCAGCTGGTAATCAGCGTCGCTTATCCCCTTTGCATGCGGGCGGTACCAGCTGCCGCCCGCACAAGAGCGAGCCCGGTCGCCGCTGCCGCCCTGTTCCTCGAGGGGCGATTCAGGCCTCGCGAGGTCAGTAGTCTTCCGAGACTTGCGCAGCCTGCCAGAGTTCATCGAACTTGGCTCGGACGAACGGGTTGAGTTGCCCCGAGTAATTCCGGGGCAAAGCGTTTACGCGGATCAATTGGATGACATCTGCGAGGTCCTGAAGTCGATGGGCAGCCGTCATTCCACTGGCGAGTTTGAGTTCAAGCAATGACCCAAGATTGACGTAGGGCACACGCTCGTCATGAACTTCCCGCACTATTTCGGGGGCTGGGAACGACACTGGCTTGGGCCTGCCATCGCCCGGGTAATCGCCCACAATCAGCACATCGACCTTCACTCCGTTCAACGTGTCGCGAAAACCCTTTGATCCTTCGAAAAGATCCAGCCATCCGCGACCAATCCATCGGTCCTTGAACCGAACAAGGTCCTCGCGTCGTATCAGAACATCCACGTCAGCCGTCGTTCTGCGGTGGCCATGTGCATTGGCGGCCATGGCTCCGGCGATCGCGAAAGGAATTCCGAGGTCTCCAAACAACCGGGCAAGCCTTCGCATCGTGTCGTGGACTGGTGACCGTTCGATCATGAAGTCATCGACTCGTTTAGCAATTTCAAGCATCGTGTCCATCTCCTAATCGTAGCAGGAGTCCGTCATCCGGGCCTCGTTTCACCAAGGAGGTGCGGCATGGTGACGGAATACAAGGGCGAGCGGTGTGCTGAGTGGCAGGATCATCATCGCCGGCCCGCGTGGAGAAGACCGAGATCGAAGGCCTTGGCGACTGCCGCCGTGCGGTCGGTGACGCCGAGTTTTTCGAGGATGGCCGACACGTGAAAGCGGGCGGTTCGTTGTGTGATGCCCAGCCGCCGTCCGATCTCGGTGTTGTTGAGGCCAGCCCGTAACAGGCCGAGCACTTCGATTTCACGATTCGACAGCACACTTTCAGCAGACGGGCCCGGAGCGGGCAGCACGCCCTTGCGGATGCCTGTCTGGCCGGCATGCACATCGCGGATCGCAGCCATGATTTCTTCATGGTCGACGTTTTTCGTGATGGAGCCGCAGGCTCCTTCTTGGAGCGCTGCGGCGGCGTCGCCGGCCGATTCCGATGAGGTGAGCACCAGCACGCGGGCCTTGGGGGGCCTTCGCCAACTCGTCAACGAGCGAGGCGGCGTGGGAGGCCACCTGCTTATGGAGCAGATAATTGCCTCCTCGGCAGAATCTGTGGTTGAATTCGGGCTCAGGGAGGTTCCCCATCACATGAAACAACGCGAATTCGATGCCTTGTGGCGTGCGGAAGCCATACGCTTTTCTGGTAGTCAGTTTCGCCTTGCCATTGAATCCCTCGACGACGCCTGCCGAGATGGCGCCCAGGGCGAGGAACCAGTTGAGGATCAGCGGGGATATTGAGCTGGGGCTGATGCGATCGCCCTGGTCCATGGGTGGCCATCCACTGGCGGCGGCAGTAAGGTTCGGAAAAAACACAGGTTTCAGCGGAATGAATCGTGATTACAACCGATCCCATTCCTCCCGGGATACCCCGGCCTAACGCAATATCCGGCTCAGCAGATCGCATCCGATGTCGCCGCGATGTGGGTTAGGAATCGAAAGAGTGAGATTCCCGCGCACCATGAAGGCATGCTTCCCCCGGCGAAAGGGCCCTCGAAACCCGCCTTGCGGAGGGCACGCACCAGATTGCTGCGGGAAATCAGGCCGAACGGCGGCATCAGGATGCCAACTCATTGCGGATCGGCAGATCGTAGCCGTCGATCACTGGAAGGTCGAGGTGGCGATGAATCCTGAAAAGAACCCAGTCCTCCAGCGTGCTGCGCAACTCGGTTCGACATTCTTCGAGTGTGGCCCCCGTTCCGTGCACGCCTGGGCAGCATTCGATCTCGCCGTAGAAGCATCCGTCGGTGGGCAAGATTTCGTATCGTGCCTTTCGAGCTGCAGCGGCGAGGTAGTCGTCCAACATGGTCGGCTCTACTGGCAACGATTCGCCGGCGTGCGACCGGCATCGTTTATCGATCTGTCGAAGCATACGCCGGCCCACCGGTCCGTGGCAAGCAAACCGTAAAGGGAGGTAGCAGGCTCGCTGATAGATGAAACGAGTCCGATGTCGCCGCCACACTTGGTCAGCTTGAGCGGTATGCCGCGTCGGTCTCCGCCGAAAAAAACTCCAGGCCTACCGGGGCGTCAAAACGATTTGGTGAGCCCGAACGCAGCGTCCAGCGGTTATTCTCTTTGCATCCTGAGGAGGTCAATCATGCGGGTGTTTCAACGGTTCGGCTTGCGGTGTGCGATCGCTGTGTTCTGCATGTCCTGCTACGGTTCGTGGCTCGATGGGGCTGAGCCTGGCGCGGCGGTGCTGCCCACCGTCGGTAGCATCGAGCGGCTGGACCCGCGGCTCGATGCCCTCGTACCGCCCGACGCCACAATCGAGGTGCTGGCCATGGGCTTTGCCTGGTCGGAGGGTCCGGTGTGGGTGGCTGACGATCGCGGCGGCCTGCCGGCCGGCACGCTGCTCTTCAGCGATATCCCGCATAACCGCGTCCACTGCTGGAAGGCCGGGGAGGAGGTGAGCATCTTCCTGGAGCCGGCCGGGTTCACCGGACCTGCCGCCTATGGCAGAGAGCGGGGGAGCAATGGCCTGGCCCTCGACCGTGAAGGCCGGCTCGTGTCATGCGAGCATGGCGACCGGCGGGTGAGCCTGCTCGAGCAGGATGGCGGCAAGCGGACGCTCGCCGATGCCTGGGAAGGGAAGCGATTCAACAGCCCCAACGATCTGGCCATCCATTCGTCCGGGGCGATCTACTTCACCGATCCGCCGTATGGCCTGCCCCGGGGCTTCGACGATCCCCGCCGCGAGATCGACTTCTGCGGCGTCTACCGGATCGACACCGACGGCAAGGTGACGCTGCTGTGCGACACGATGACCCGCCCCAACGGCATCGCCTTCTCACCTGATGAAACGAAGCTCTATGTCGCCCAGTCGGACCCGCAGGCGCCGCTCTGGAAGGTGTTCACCGTGGCGGCCGACGGCACACTTGATGAGGGCCGCACCTGCTTCGATGCCAGCAGTCTGGCCAAGACACGCCGCGGCAATCCCGACGGTCTGAAGGTGGACGTGCAGGGCAATCTCTTCGCCACCGGCCCCGGCGGCGTGCTTGTGATCGCCCCCGACGGCACCCATCTGGGCACCCTGCTCACCGGTCAGGCGACCGCCAACTGCTGCTTCGGCGAAGACGGCCGTACGCTCTTTATCACGGCCGACGCGCTCCTCTGCCGCGTCCGGCTCACCGCGTCGGGCCACGTGCCGGGCAATGTGCCGGCGCAGTAGGACCACTTCGCATCATTCTTCGGCGGCCGAGCGGGATCCGGTGCAGCCCTGGCATAAGCGACTCGTCAACGACCGTACAGACACTCAGTCATGCGCAAGCACGGCGAGATCGAACCGGCTGCGGGCGGCCATGGAACCGCAGATGTCGATCCAGCAAAACAGAATCTTTACGGCCTACGGTCACCCTGGCCACGGGATACGAGATCGAGGTTTGCGGCGGTGCTTGATCTGATCAACCGATTCGAGAGCGGGGGTCAATCAGGAGAAGTTACCGCCCTACCAGTACACGTCGGTGCGAAACTGCGTGAATGCCGGATCGCGTGTCACGAGCCGCAAGCCTTCCAACGCACTCTGCGCGGCGAGCATCCGGTCGAATGGATCGCGGTGCGGAACCCGATAGCTGCCTGCCTTGAGAGCGTGGTACGCCTCGACTGGCAGGATCAAAAAGCCATCAGCTGCAACGAGTTCAGTGAATCGCTCGAAGGCACCTGCTGCCTCATCGAGTTTGCCGAGACGATGTTTTGTAGCGATCTCCCACGCGGAGGCGGCACTGACGAAAACGACGTTTGACTCGTCGGCGATGGCTGTGCGTGCCGAAGCACTTAGATTGGGGTCATCGGTTACCCACCAGAGAAACGCGTGCGTGTCGAGCAGGAGTTTCACGCATCGCTCTCCCACGCAGCCAACTCGTCTTCGGGAAGCGGCTCAAAGAAGCTCTCGGTGACGCGACCCTGCAGCCGCCCCGGTTGACGTTGCGCCTTGACAGGGGCCAACGGCACCAGTCGCGCGTAGGGTTTCCCTGCCTTGGCGAGAATGATCTCCTGGCCGGCATGGGCCTGTTCCAATAGACGGGAAAAATGGGTCTTCGCTTCGTGGACGTTCACAATCACGCTCATAAAACAGCACCCCGAGGACGCAATCCGAGAGGACAGAAGGCGGACTTGGTTGTTGGACTAAGTCTTGAAGACGCCAATCGAAGAGCATAGCCAGGCCATGGCAACTCCGCCACCATTTCCGAGCTGACGCGCCGCTCGTGAGCCTCTTGCAGAGCCTCTCGGGCTTTTGGGGGCAGGACACGGCCCCTCCGAAGGAAGCATTTTTCCGGCGTCAGCGTCAATCCTCAGTGTGGTCTGCCGCAAGGCTTCGATGATCCCCGCTTATTGTTCGGCTGGCAGATCCTGTCAGCCTGCGGTAAGACGGCGGTGATGACGAGTCCCGGTCTGACTCATGAACTGCCGGGCTGGAAGAGCATGATCCGAACATCGGCCACGTTGGTCCCGGTGGGGCCGGTTTCGATCAGGCCGCCCGCGGCCGCGAGCAGCGGGTGGGCATCGCAGCGGTCAATCGCATGTCGGAGTGCTGCCGGCTGTTGGCGGAGGCTGGCGGTGATCTGTGGGTCAGTAAAGCCACCGGCAGCGGAGGTCGGGCCGTCCTCGCCGTCGGTGCCAAAGCTGGCCAGCAGCAGCTGGGGCGGCGACGGCGGCTGGTGGCTGCTGGCAAGCAGCTGCTGGACCGCTGCCAGTACCGTCTGCTGATTGCGGCCACCGCGGCCGTGATCGGCCGGCACCACCACGGTCGCTTCGCCCCCCTCGATCAGTGCCCGCGGACGGCCATCCTGTTGGCAGGCCGCCAGCAGCTGCTGGCTTTGCTGGGCCAGCCGCACGCCGACGTCATCGGCCGTTTCAGCAGCGGTCACCGTGTCGGCCGAGACGACCTGATACCCAAGGGCCCGGGCCGCAGCCGCGGCGGCCCCGACTGCGGTGGCGTTGCTGCCCAGCAGCAGATGGCCAACCCGGCAGCCGGCTGGGGTGATCCAGCGGCCGGCGGAGTCAGCCGCAGCGGGCGGTCTGCTGCCAGCAGCCAGCCGGGCGGCCTGCAGCAGCAGCTCCCGATCGGATGCGGGAACCTGATAGCGGGCCAGCATTGCTGCGAGGCCATCGATCTCGATCGATGCCGGCAGACAGGGGCCGGAGGCGATGGTGCCCAGGTCATCACCGATGACATCAGAAAGCACCACGGCAAGCAGCCGGCCAGCGGTGCAACTGCCCGCCAGCCCACCCCCCTTCACCTGGCTGACCGCCCGGCGAACCGTATTGATGGCGGTGATGTCAGCACCTGCAGCGGCGAGCTGCTGCGTGATGCGAGTGAGCAGCGGCAGCGAAATACCTTCCACCGGTGCCTCAAGCAGGGCCGAGCCACCGCCGGTGATCAGCACAATTGCCAGATCATCCGGGCCAAGCCGGCCGAGCATCGCCAGCATTTCATGCGTCGCGGTGACAACCGCTGCGGTCGGAAGGTTAACGCCGCTGGGCCGGGTTTCCCGCACCTCAATCTCCGCAAGCGGCAGGCCGCAGCCCGCTGGCACGCTGACCAGGCCCCTCACCCGATGCTGCTTCAGTCGCTGCGGTCCCAACAACGCTTCGATTCCAGCGGCAAAGCCGGCGGCCGCCTTGCCGCCGCCTGCCACCACAATCTGGTCGACCCGGTCAAGGTCGAGTGTCGCCGGGCCGGCCACAGTGACCGGCTGGCCGGCAGACTGCAGCTGGCTGGCCGGCTGCTGAAGGGAAAGCCGATCGAGCACCAACCGAGCTGGGTCGATGGCCGCGGTCGTGGCCGCGATGATGGCGGCCAGGTCCTGCCGCCCGGGCGTGTTGGCCTGAAAGGGCTGCGGCCGGCCATCAGCCATCACGGTAGTGGTCCATCATCTGGCCGTGGTGGCTGTTCACCGCGCTGGTTCTTGGGGTCGAAATGGGCCAGATCGATTCCCCCCTTGGCCTCCTCCTCAAGCAGCTTCACCCGCAGTTCCAGCCGATCGATCCGGCGGGCAAGCAACGTCGGTGATTCGGCCTGCGGCTGGGGCCGCTTGGGCCGCGGCACCGCCGGATAGCCAAGCTGCCGCTGCAGCGCCGCGAACAGAAAGAGCGGATCCTTGCCCCGGTTGGCCCAGGCGATCCGGCCCTCCTTCTCACCGAACAGCACCGCCGGCTGATCGGTGGGTCGGCTGTCGGTGTCCCCGGCGGGCTCGGCGAACCGCCGCAGGTGCCGCCGCAGGCGTTCGCTGCTGCGGACGTAGATGAGGTCAGCCAGATCGACCAGGCCGACCTGCCGGGAGAGCATGGCGATCCAGCCCTTCCAGTCGGAGTCGAAAATATCGTCCGCCGAGGTGGCGGTGAGGCCGTGCATATAGTCGAGCCGGTTCCGGGAAAGACACTCGAAGCGGTAGAAGAACAATCCCTGGGGGCTGGCTCCCTCGGCTCGGTAGTCAGCCTCGCGTTCCAGAATGGCCAGGGCCGTTCGCAGGTCGAATCGGCCCTCCTCGTCCTCCGCCGCGGCGATCACAAAGGTCTGGAAGGCCGTAAAATAGTGGGCCAACCGCCGCATGGCAGTGGCCATCGTGCCGATCAGCCGCAGGTCGCTGACCAGATAGTCGATGGCGAGTGGCAGTTTCGTGGTGGCGAGCACTTCGTGGCCGAGGCCGACAAGCGCTTCCTGCGTGGCCACACCGTCGCGGATCCGCTCACCGAGTGTCCGGAACAGGTAGCGCTGCTCGATGTATTCTTCACGTTCCAGCATCTCGGCAGTCCTGCGGCATCGCGGTCCAGACCAGCTGCTTGCCGAATGGGTCGGCCTCGCCTCGCCGCAATCTATACTTGAACAGATTGAACAGCCATCTCCAGGAGCACCGGACGCTGAGAATCGTCCCCCAGAGCAACCATGCCGCAGCAGTTCAGTTCGATCGAGGCCGCCGTTGAGGCCCTCCAGCAGGGCCGGGTCGTGATCGTGGTCGATGCCGAGGACCGTGAAAACGAAGGAGATTTCATCTGCACCGCCGAGCATGCCACGCCTGCGGCGGTGAACTTCATGATCACCCACGGCCGGGGGCAGGTCTGCATGGCAGTGCTGCCGGAGGTTGCCCGCCGGTTGGAGCTGCCACTGATGGTGGAGACGAACCAGACACCCCTGGGCACCGCCTTCACCGTGCCGGTCGATCATGTCACCGCCCGCACCGGCATCACCGCCGGTGAGCGGGCGACGGCCATTGCGGCAATCCTCGACCCCGGCAGCCGGCCGCAGGATTTTGTCCGGCCGGGGCATCTGTTTCCGCTGATTGCCAAGGAGGGGGGCGTGCTGCGGCGGGCCGGGCACACGGAGGCAACGGTCGATCTGGCGAGGCTTGCCGGCGGGCAGCCGGCCGGGGTGCTCTGCGAAATTCTCGACGCCGAGGGCAATCGGGCCGACCGCGCGGCCCTCTGGGCCATTGCCCAGCGGCACGGCCTTGAGATCATCTCAATAGAAGAATTGATCCGCTTCCGGCGGACGCGGGAAAAACTTGTTGAGCGGGTGGCCGAAGCCGATCTGCCGACCAAGTGGGGCACCTTTCGTATCCTTGCCTACGACGTGAAGTATGAGTCGCAGCAGCCGATCGTGCTGGTGATGGGAGACATTTCTTCGGCCGCCGCCCCGCTGGTGCGGCTGCACTCGTCATGCTTTACCGGCGACCTGCTCGACAGCCTGCGTTGCGACTGTGGCGACCAGCTGCAGATGGCCCTCGAGATGATTGGCCGGGAAGGAGTCGGGGCGCTGGTCTACCTGCCACAGGAGGGTCGGGGGATCGGGCTGGTGCAAAAGATTCGGGCCTACGGCCTGCAGGACGAGGGCCTCGACACGGTCGAGGCCAATCTGGCTCTCGGCTTCAAGGCTGACTCCCGTGACTATGGGATCGGCATCCAGCTGCTCAAGGACGTCGGTCTTTCGCAGGTGCGGCTGCTGACAAACAATCCAAAAAAGACCGATGCATTCATCTACGGCGGCTTCGATCTCGAGGTGGTGGATCAGGTGCCGATCCTGCCTCAGTCCAATGAGTTCAACGCCCGTTACCTTGCCACCAAGCGGGAGAAACTCGGCCACCAGCTGCCCGGCGAGACGCCGGCGGCCTCCGGCGGCCGTTGACCAGGCTGCGTTTTCCCCCGTACCATCGGCAGCCATGCGGCTGCGAAGATGCGGGAGTCCTGCCGTCAGATCGGCCGATTCTTCGGCGGCGGAAATGAGTCCAGCGTGAGGAGGCGAGCGATGCTGCAGCGAGTCGGATGGCGAGTTCTCAATCAATTCTTTTACCGGGTGCTTGCCGGCTGTGCCGCGTGCCTGGTGGGACTGGCGGGCTGCGGATCGGACCAGTCCCCTTCCCCGTCTCCGCCCTCTGAACTAACGGCTTCGGCGGCAGAGCGAAAGGAGCCGCTGCCGGCAACACCGGCCGTGGCTCCGGACCCTTTCGATGCCCCGCCGCTGGCCGTCCTCGACCAGGAGGCCCGCTGGATCGACCGACCGGTCCAGGACGGCCTCACGCTGCTTCGCAAGGCGCAGGCTGACGAAGAAGTGCTGGCGCCGGCCGCCGAGGCGCTGGGACTCAAAAACGACACTGCCCAGGCCAACGCGACCATTCTCTCGGCGCTTGGCCGGCTGCCCGAGACAGGGCAGGCCGACCTGTCGGCCCGGATCGAGCGGCATGTTGGCGGCGACCTCGGTAGCACCAACCCGATCATGATCAGCACCACGGCGGAGTTCGACATCCTCGGCCTCACCGGCTTTGGGCTCTTCTCTTTCGGCCGCGATCTGGAGCCCTTCGCCACCCGCGAGACAGTGAAATCCTGGCAGACCAGTACCGACCGCATGATCGACAAGGTGGTGCTGCGGGACGACCTCGTCTGGAGCGACGGGGAGCCGGTCACGGCCCATGATCTCGCCTTTACCTATCAGGTCATCATGGATCCGCGGGTGCCGGTGCCGGCGGTCCGCAGCGGCACCGATCAGCTTCGCTGGGTTGAGGCCTACGATGACCACACTGTGGTCTTCTTTCACAAGGAGGCCCTCGCCACCAACGTCTGGAACATCAACTTTCCGGTCCTGCCCAAACATATCTATGAAGCAACCTGGGAGGATGACCCGACCCTGAAGGACTCGTCTGAGCATGTGCGGCTGGAGGAGTCACCGATTTGCGGCGGTCCGTATGAGATCGTTGAACGGAAGCGGGGCCAGCAGATCGTGCTGCGGCGACGCGCCAGTTGGGCGACCGTGGGGGGAAAGCAGGTCCGGGAAGAGCCCTATTTCGAGGAGATTCGCTTCCGGATCATCGAGGATCCCAACACCACGCTGCTGGCCCTGAAGGCGGGCGAGATTGACGAGATGATCCTGCAGCCGGAGCAGTGGACCACGCAGACGGTCGACGCCGACTTCTATGCCCGCAACACCAAGGTGACCGCCCCGGAGTGGGTCAGCTTTCACTTCGGCTGGAACATCGACACCGTCTTCTTCCGTGATCGCCGGGTACGGCGGGCAATGAGTTATGCCTTCAACCATGACGAGATGCTTGAGAAGCTCTGCTACAGCCTCTATGAACCCTGCACCGGCGTCTTTCATCCGGGGGCCTGGATGGCCTCGAAGAAGAAGCTCGAGCCCTATAAGCAGGACCTCGACAAGGCCGAGGCCCTGCTCGATGAGGCGGGCTGGATTGATCGAGACAACGATGGCGTCCGTGACAAGCAGATTGACGGGCGGAGTGTGCCGTTTGAGTTTTCAATCGTGGTCAATCAGCAGCCGTTGCGGATTGCCATCTGCACCCTGTTGAAAGAGAACCTCGACCAGATCGGCGTCCGACTCAATGTGCGGCCCGTGGAATCGACCGTGCTGCAAGACCTGACACTCAAGCGGAAGTTCCAGGCCTACTTCGGCGGCTGGGGATCGGGTACCGATCCCGACACCTCGGAAAACCTCTGGAAGACCGGAGCGATGCGGAACTTCTGCAACTATGCCAATCCTGAGATCGACCGGCTGTTCGCCGAAGGCCGGCAGGAGTTCGACCGCGGCAAGCGAGCCGAGAAGTACGGCCGCATTCAGGAGATTCTCTATGACGATCAGCCCTACACCTGGTTGTTCTGGCGGAACAGTTTCTACGGGTTCTCCAAGAGCCTGCGGGGCTATGTCTTCTCTCCGCGGGGCCCCTACCACTACTCACCGGGGTTCGGCAGCCTCTGGAAGCCCCGGCAGGAGTGAGTGATGGCAACCTATCTGCTGCGGCGGTTGCTACTGGGGGGCGTCACGCTTGTGGTAATCACCCTGATCGTCTACGGCCTGGCCCGAAACATGCCAGGTAATCCGCTGACGGTGCAACTCGGGGAGAGCGATCCCAGCCGCAAGCTCAATCCCGAGGACCAGCGGCGGATGCTCGAGATCTACGGCCTCGACAAGCCCTGGCCGATCGGTTACCTCCAGTGGGTCAGCAAGGTCGTCCGCGGCGATCTCGGTCGGTCGATCACCCGCAAGCAGCCGGTTACGCGGCTGATTGGTGAGCGGATTGGGCCGACCGTGCTGATCTCGGGGACGGCACTGGTCCTGACCTGGCTGCTGGCGATTCCACTGGGGCTTTATGCGTCGGCCCGCAGTGGCCACATCGACGAGCGGGTCGTGGGCATCGGGCTGTATGTGCTCTATTCGTTTCCGGCCTTTGTGGCGGCGCTGTTTCTGCAGATCATCTTCGCGGTCTGGCTGCGGGGGACGAGCTGGGAACTGCCACTGTTCGGCATGAGTGACCTGCCGAGTGATGCTGCCTGGCCGGCCCGGTCGGCCGACATTGCCCGGCATGCGATCCTGCCGGTGGTCTGCCAGACCTATGTGGTGCTTGCCTACAACAGCCGGTTCATCAAGGCGAATCTCGAGGAGGTAGTGCGGCAGGATTTCATCCGTACCGCTCGGGCCAAGGGGGCCGGCCCCGGCCGGGTGCTCATCCGGCATGCCTTCCGCAACACGCTGATTCCGTTGGTGACGCTGCTGGGGCTATCGCTGCCAGCGCTGGTTGGTGGTTCGGTGATCATCGAGCAGATCTTCACCTGGCCCGGCATGGGGCGGCTGTTCTTCGAGAGCATCCGCGAGCGGGATTATCCGACGATCATGGGGCTGACCTTCATGTTCAGCCTGCTGACCCTCGCCGGCCAGCTGTTGGCCGACCTGCTGTATGGACTGGTCGATCCCCGGGTGAGCGTGGACTAGCCGCAAGGAGTGTCGATGAAACCGCACGACGCGTCCCCGCAGCCACCCTCGCGGGGCTTCTGGGCCGAGGCCTGGGTCCGCTACCGCGGGCGGCCAATCGGCATGATCGCCCTGGCCTTCGTGGTCTTTCTGACAGTCGTGGCTGCGTTCGCCCCGGCGATCGCCGGCACCAAGCCGGTCATCTGCCGCTACAAGGGCCGGCTCTACATGCCCTGCCTTGGCTACTTCAACCGCCGCTGGGAGTCACCGGTGTTCACCAATGACAAGTTCCGCGGCACCTATCCCCAGAACCTCAAAGACAAAGACCCCGACAGCTGGGCAATCTGGCCGCTGGTGTTTCAGGACCCCTACCGCCGGGTCCGTGACAACGAATGGCCCGGCCGGCCGGAGAACCCGTCCCGTGATGAGGGGCGACCCAACGCCATCAACCTGTTTGGGACCGATCAGTACGGGGTCGATGTCTTTGCCAAGCTGGTGCATGGCACGACGATTGCTCTGCTGGTCGGCTTTGTCTCGATGGGATTGGCCGGCTCGATCGGCATTGTCGTCGGTGCCGTGGGGGGCTACTTCGGCGGCTGGGTCGACATGCTCACCAGCCGGCTGACTGAGGTGGTGATGTGTATCCCGACGCTGGTGCTGATCCTGGCGCTGGTCGCGGTCGTTGAAAAGCCGACCATCTGGAAGACCATGGCGATCATCGGGGCGACCGGCTGGACTGGCATTGCCCGGCTGACCCGGGCCGAGTTTCTGCGGCTGAAAGAGAGCGAGTTTGTGATGGCCGCCCGGGCCGGCGGGGCGGGGCCGGTGCGGATCATGCTGCGGCACATTCTGCCCAACGCCCTGGCACCAGTGCTCGTGCCGATCACGTTTGGCATTGCGGCGGCGATCCTGATCGAGGGCTCGCTTTCGTTCCTCGGCTTTGGCCCGCCCCCACCGACAGCCAGCTGGGGCTCGATCCTCAACAGTGCCCGCAGCAACCTGCAGCTCTGGTGGTTGGTGGTTTTTCCGGGGGGCGGCATCTTCCTGACGGTGCTGGCCTACAACCTGGTGGGTGAGGCGCTCCAAGAGGCGACCGACCCTCGGCTGCGGGAGGCGCGGAAATGACCGCCACACCGCTGTTGGCCATCGACAATCTCGTCACCGCCTTTGACACGCCGGCCGGCCGGCTACCGGCAGTCGATGGGGTCTCACTGGCGATCGAACGCGGCCGCACGCTGGGTCTGGTCGGGGAGAGTGGCTGCGGCAAGAGCGTGACGGCAATGTCGATCCTGCGACTGGTGGCCAGCCCCGGCCGAATCGAGTCGGGCTCGATCCGGCTGGCGGTCGATGGCGAATTACTCGAGCTGACAAGCCTGCCGGAGCGGCGGCTGCAGGAGATCCGTGGCGGTCGGATCGGCATGATCTTTCAGGAGCCGATGACCAGTCTCAATCCGGTCTTCACCGTCGGTGACCAGATTGCCGAGGTGGTGCGGCTGCATCGCCGCGCCGGTCGGGCCGCAGCCCGGGCCCGGGCCCTTGAGATGCTCAGGCTCGTCCGGGTGGCCGACCCCGAGCAGCGGCTCGATGCCTACCCGCATCAGCTGTCCGGCGGCATGCGGCAGCGAGTGATGATTGCCATGGCCTTGGCCTGTGAGCCCGACCTGGTGATAGCCGATGAGCCGACCACCGCGCTCGACGTGACGATCCAGGCGCAGATTCTTGAAATACTCGACGATCTCCGCCGCCGGCTGGGCACGGCGATCCTGCTGATCACCCATGATCTCGGTGTGGTTGCTGAAACCTGCGACGACGTGGCGGTGATGTACGCCGGCCGCATCGTCGAGCAGGCGCCGGCGGCCGAACTCTTCAGCCGGCCGCGGCATCCCTATACGATCGGCCTGCTGGCCGCCCGGCCCGACGCTGACCGCCATGGCACCGGCCCCCTGATGACCATTCCCGGCATGGTGCCACCGCCGCAGGAGTTTCCCAGCGGCTGCCGGTTCCATCCGCGGTGCAGTCATGCCCAGCAGCCCCGCTGTGACGATGAGGTGCCGCCCCTGCGGGAAATCAGCCCCGGCCACCTCGTCCGCTGCCACTATGCCGAGGAGATCAATCCGTGACTGAATTGCGGCAGCGCGACAATCATACGGCAGCCACCGGACCGGAACCGGTTGCCACTGATCCCGACGACGCGTTGGTCGGAGTCGCGCGGCTCGAAACTCATTTTCCGATCCGGAAGGGCCTGTTGCGGCGGCAGGTCGGGACGGTCCGGGCGGTCGATGGGGTCAGCTTTACCATTCCGCGAGGGCAGACCCTGGGGCTGGTCGGAGAGAGCGGCTGTGGCAAGACAACCGTCGGCCGCAGCCTGTTGCGGCTGATCGAGCCGACCGGTGGCAGCGTGCGATTTGCCGGGCGGGATGTGCGAGGCCAGAGCCGGGCAGATCTGCGGCGACTCCGCCGGCGGATGCAGATCGTCTTTCAGGATCCCTACGGGTCGCTCAATCCGCGGATGAAGGTCCGGTCGATCCTCGAAGAGGGACTGGTGATCCATGGCATGGGTGATCGGGCCACGAGGCTTGAGCGAATGGCGGCAGCGCTTGAGCGAACCGGTCTGGCCGCCGCTGCCCTCGACCGCTATCCGCACGAGTTCTCCGGAGGGCAGCGGCAGCGGATCGCCATCGCCCGGGCGGTGGTGCTTGAGCCCGAGTTCCTGGTGCTCGACGAGCCGGTCTCGGCCCTCGACGTGTCGATCCAGGCCCAGGTGATCAATTTACTGGCAGAACTACGGCAGGAGTTGGGCCTGACCTACCTGTTCATCTCGCACGATCTCTCGGTGGTCGAGTATCTGGCCGATCAGGTGGCGGTGATGTACCTCGGGCGAATTGTCGAATCGGCCCCAGCGGAACGGCTCTGCCGACAGCCGCTGCATCCCTATACCCAGGCCTTGTTCTCTGCTGTGCCGAGTGTCGAGCCGAGCCGGCGGCGGCAGCGGATTGTGCTGCCGGGCGATGTGCCCAGCCCGTCACGACCGCCGAGCGGCTGCCGGTTTCATCCGCGTTGCCCGCTGGCAGAAGCGGTCTGCCGCGAGGTCGATCCCCCCCAGGTCGACCTCGCGGGCCACCGTGTTCACTGCCATGTTGCCAGCCGTGAACTCGACCGCACCGGCGGCGATGCCGCAGCCGCCTCGGCCGCTATTGCTGCGGCGATTACCGCTGCGGCCGTTGGGCCGGCTGGCCTGAGCGGGCCACGTTCTGACGCCTGACAAAGTAGGTCTTGGGGTCATCGATCACCCAGGGGGTGCTCCAGGTCTTGCCGTCATCCTGGCTGCAGACGTTGTAGAAGAAGGTCTTCACCCATTCGGTCCGATAGCCGTAGGGATACTGCGAGGTCAGGTGGTCATCCATCGAGAGTTCATCGACGCCGGGGCTGGCGAAGTAGTGGACCATGCCGTCGGGTGAGAAGCTCATGCCGAGCGTCCACCAGCCGAGGTTGTCGGCGGTGATGGTCGGCCCCCGCATACCCCGGCCCCGACGGTCCCCGCGAATTCGCAGAAAGGCCGAGTCTTTCTCTTCCTTCCCGTCACCGGGGGCGAAGACAATGAACATGCCTGGCCAGTATTCTTCGACGCCAAACTCGCCCCGGTCGGGATGGTCCTCGCCAGTGATGGTCGCATGAGTGGTACAGCCGCAGCGGAAGCCGAAGGAGGCCCCCGACCGGCGTTCCCACTGTGAAAATGGTGGCAGGTAGACCCGGGTGACGACGCTCGGGCTGTCAGCCCGCGACATGCCCTGGCCCGCGGCCCGCGACATGTTGAAGATCAGGTCATCCTGCATCATTCGATAGGTCAGCTTGCCCGGGATGCCGGCCCGCAGGGTGGCGATCAGCATGCCGTGGCTGCTGCCCTCAAGCCCGGGAGCAGGCAGATCGACCCGCTTGACGACGTCGGGCGTGCCCCGCTTTGGCCCTTCGAACCAGAGGCCGTTACTGCTTTTGCCCAGTGGGCTTCGCATCCGCTTGTCCTGCTCCTCCGAGCTCTTGGGATGCCGGTGGTACCACTTCCAGGTCTCGTCTTCGAAGTCATCTCCACCATTTTTGATCAACACACCGGTGCCGGGAACGAGGACCGGCTTTTTGGTGACGGTGGGTGTCTCGGTAGTTTCCGTAGCTTCCTCTTTCGCCGCGGCTGCCGCTGGCGGCGCCGCCTCGGCTGGTAACACGGTGAGGACCAACACCCCATAGAGAACTGCGGGAAGTGAACGAAGGAAGAGTAGGTGAGCCATGCTGAAATTCCCCTGAAAAAGCGTTCCCAAAAAGAGGGTTCTCGTTGTGCGGAAGAAGGCGGTCGTATCGATTGAATCAATCGTCATGTTGAGCCGCAGACTTACAGCGAATTCAGGAAGAACCGACAACGCTCAGTCATTTTCCCCAGCTTGCCCTGTTGTCCCGACATGACTTTTGAGGTTTTTGTGCGTTCCATGTGCCGCGTCGGAGCGGGCCCGTGCCACCTCGTCGGACGTTCGCTCCGGGCCTCCTGCCCTCACGTACTCGACGGCAACTTCGCTTCGCCATCCCGGCTGCGCCCAGTTGCCGACGCCGCTCGATTGGCACGGGCCCGCCCCTCACCTATCCAGGGTTGAGAAGAACCCCAGGTGAGGGGCTGTCGCGGATCGCTCTGGCATTCGCCGCAGGAAATCGTCAAAAGCCTGTCAGAAGAGCGAGTGGTGGCCTGCGTCAGGGCTGCCGGATGATCTTGGACGAGGCCCGTTAATGCGTATTTCAGTGTTTGGTGGGGCGAAGCAAGCTGTCTGGGGCGGCCTGCTGCTCGTCGTCGCCGGTGGGCTAACCCCGGGAGCTACGTCCGGGGAGACACCGCCAGGGCAGCCGGACCGACTGCCGGTGGCCAGCAGGCGATCGCACATTCAGCCGATCGGCGAGATGCGGAAGCCGCAGCCGGCTGATCAAGTGGCAGCGGCCGGCCTGCAGCTGTCGCGAGCGCCGGAAATCCTGCGACGGCAGCTGGCGCTCGTCCATGGCGAAGGCCTGGTGGTTGATGCCGTCGCCGCCCAATCGGCTGCCGCCCGGATCGGCATTCAGCTTCACGATGTGCTGGTGCGGCTTGATGACCAGCTGCTGGTGCTGCCGGAGCAGCTGGCGGTGCTGCTGGAGACAACCCTCTTTTCGTCATCGGAGGTGTCCGCCAGCGGTCACGCCACGGACGGCGTCCTGACGATTCTGCGGGCGGGGCAGCCGCTGCGGATTCCGCTGGGCCAACCGGCTGCGTTACCAGTCGCCGTCGGCAGCGTTCCGCGACCCACGCCCGAACCCACACCGCCGTCCGTGGCTCTCCCAAACGTTCCGCCAACGGCTGCGGTGCCTGCTGCAAAATACCCACGAGCGGATCGTCAGGCTGCTTCTGCGCTGCCCACGGCCGTAGAAACTGCGATGCCCGCCCAAAACCCCGTTACGTCTACTCGATCCCAACCCCCGTTTCGGCAGCCTGTCTCAGCGATCCAGCTCGCAGCAGGCGACCAGACCATCTCCAAGGTTGATTCTGAGGAAGCGGTCCTGCTCCGGGAGGATGACGACTTTACGATTCGGCTGAGCCAGGCCGCAGACATCCGGCTGACGGTGCTGACACCGGCCGGCCACCTTGTCTTTGAGGGCCGCATCGATACGCCCGAGCGGCTGGCCACGGTGCCCCCGGTGCTCCGGCCCCGGGTAGACGCCATGCTGCGAGTGCTTGGCCCGCAGCCGCCGGCCGCAGGCCCGGGCGACCTGCTCAGTGTTCCCCCGGTCGCTATCAGTCCCTGACGGCGCCGACCGGGAAGGTCACGACCGGGACTGCAAGCGATTGACCCGCAGCCGTGGCGGTGGCAAGGACCGTATCGTCCCCCACGGCAACGATTCCCGCTGCTGCCAGCAATGTCGCTTCGGCGATGATCTGCTCAGCCTCGCTTGGGTCATCAGCTCGGATCACCAGAACGCGATAGCCACCGCGGTTTGATCCGCAGTTAGCCGCCCAGGCGGGGGCGAACCGGGCCACCGTCTCACCGGTCGCAACCACGAGCAGCGGCCCTTCGATGCCGGCGGCAATGACTGCGTCTGCTGGTTGCGGCTGGTTCATACACCCTGCCATACAGCCCTTTCACGCAGTTGCCGGCAAATTGCCCCCGGGCATTGCTGGAAGGAACACTGCATGACAACTCAGCGGTTCACCTCTGGGGCGACTGGCCGGGCGGTGCGGACGAAGTCGGCGGCCGGCAGCAGATCGGCGGCGAGCCCTGCGTGAAGCTGTAGGGTTAGCTCATCAGCACCGGCCTGCTCGAGCATCAGGCGGGTCGGTTCGGTCACGGTTGAATCGGTGGCATTGTCATGCTCAAGCAGCCAGCCGGTCCCCGACCGCAGCCAGCTGAATGTGGCGGTGCGACCGTCAGAGCAGAACAACCACGAGCGGATTTCGCTCCGCGACTCATCCCAGCCGATGTACTCGGTAATCGTCCGCTGCTGCACCGCTGCCGGGGCTTCTCCCGCCATGCCGACCACCGGCAGTAAAGCAGGAATCCCGGCAGTGGTTCGTTCGACAGCCCCAGGCGGCTGTGGTTCATCGGTGATCAGATGGCGGCGGACAAGAAAGCCGCCTTTATCGGCCCAGTCACATTGCAGGCTGATCGTCACGCCGTCACTGATGTCTTCCCACGAGCCTCGTAGCCAGGCCAGGGGGGCCAGCCGATCGCCGACTGAGGGGGCAGCCGGCGCGGTCGCCTCGCGTACTGACTCGATCAGCCAGCGGCCCTCATGCCGAACCAGCACGGCTGAAAAGCGGCTGCGAGCGGGCTGCTGGTCGGCCAGCACCAGCTGGGAGACTCCATCGACGACTGCGACGTCGTCACGGATCGGCCGTACCGCCTCAAGGCTAAATTCGATCTGGGCAGTTCGGTCGCTGGCAAAGAGTCGGTCAAAGATCCGCTCGACGGCTGCTCTGCCCACCGTCCGGCTGCCGGTGTCGAGGTCGAGGTTTTCACCAGTGGGCGTCCAGTGAGCCGCCAGCGCGACCGGGTCGTGGCGGTTGAAGGCGGTGGTGTAGCTGGCCAAGGTTGCTCGGATATCTGGTGCGACCGCAGCGGTGGCAGGCGGCGCGAGGTGTGGCAGTCGCCGAGGGGTTACCAGGCCGTCCCGCTCAAGCGGCAATGCTGCCGCCACGGGCAGAACCACATTGCGCCGTGCCTCCAGACCAGTCAGCCGCTGTTCGAGCAAATCGAACTGGAGGCCGGCCGGTGGCTTGATCACCACTGGAATTGGTCGCGATGGCCGCTTGGCCATCGCCGCAGAGTTGGCCGCAGCGTTTGCCGAAAAGCTGGTCCGGACCGGCCTGTCGGTGGCCGCCTGGCAGCCAAGGCAGGCAATCAGGATGGCCGACAGCCAGCAATCAACAGCAGATCTCATCGCAGACTCCTTTCACGCGTGAGTCGGTCATTTCGGTGCCGCCGCCATGACTGGAAGCACGAACCTCAGGCCGTAGCGTAGCCGGAAAAGGCTTCGATCGCATACCGGTGAGCTGGAGCGACGGCCAGGCAATCCAGGCAAGGGAGGCTTGGGGGTCGGCGAACGCTCGAGGAGCGTTGGGGGTACCCTCGCTCCGCGACGAGACTTTTGCCGCCCCCGAGCCGGCGGTACAAGTCTGTTGGATGCTCGCTGACATCACCAATGCGCAAGCCAGCAAGGCACGGACGGAGAACGCGGCTCAGTGCTTCCCCGCGGTCACCGCCGGGAAATCGTCGGTCCGGAAGGGCGTCAGGGGCAGGCCGCCGGCCGAATACATGTTGCAGATCGGGTTGTCGGCCCAGGCATAGCGAACCGCGACCGGCTCGGCGACCGTGTCGCTCCAGACCTCGACGCGGCCGTCCGGCAGAATTCGGGCCGAGGCGGAGACAAATTTTTTGTCGGCTCCGGCAATTGTGAAGCCGACCGGCTCTCGCACATCGAACGGCCGCCAGCCGGCTGCCTTGGCCTCGACATGGTCAAAGCTCAGCACGATTTTGCTGCCCTGTTTCTCCATCGTCGTATGCCGCGGACTGCGGCAGACGATGCCCGGGCGTTTGTAGGTCTCGGCCAGTGCCCAGCGGGCCAGCCGCATGGCGACGTCCTGCTTGTTCTTGGGGTGGATGTCCTTGCCCTCGCCGAGATCGATGATCACCGCCTCACCAGTGTTGGGTAGCTTGTCCATCGTCAGCGTCTGAGCCTCGCGGAGTTCTGCCCAGTCGCTCTCGGCCGGCTCGGGCTTTTCGTCGCGGAAGTCAGCCAGCTGCACCCAGTAGAAGGGGAAGTCCCCCAGGCCCCATTCCTCTCGCCACGACTCGATCATGAACGGAAACAGGTCACGGTACTGCATGGCTCGACTGGCGTTCGATTCACCCTGGTACCAAATGGCCCCCTTGATGCCATAGCCGATCGACGGCGAAAGCACGCCGCAATAGATGTTGCCGGGCCGTGAGTTACCCGTCAGCAGCCCTTCCGGACTCCGCGGCTGCCTCGGCACGGGATTCTTCTCAGCCTTCGCCTGCTCGGCAGTGGCTTTCCATTTCTCGAACTGGCCTTTGAAGTTTTCGATCATCTTGGGCATGTCGGCCTCAGTCTTGGCCCAGCGGTCGAGCAGGGGCTTGAAGCGTTCGTCAGCGGCAAGCCGGCTGCGGTCGATCCAGGCCTCGCAGGCACTGCCTCCCCAAGCGTTGTCGATCAGGCCGACCGGCACGCCGAGGGTCTGGTGCAGCTGCCGGCCGAAGAAGTAGCCGACAGCGGAAAAGCCGCCGACGGTTTCTGGTGAGCAGACGCCCCACGAGCCCTTGAAGTTCCACTGCGGCTCCTGCAGACCGACCTGTGGCACCGAGATCAGCCGGATCTGGGGGAATTGGGCGGCCGCAATCTCCAACTCGGCGTCGTTGGCCTGCTGCACGCTCCACTGCATGTTCGACTGGCCGGAACAGACCCAGACCTCACCGATCAGCACATCGTTGAAGCGAAGTTCGTTCTTGCCTTTGACGGTGAGGGCGTGGGGGCCACCGTAGTCGGTGATGGCGTCAAGCAGAACCTCCCAGCTGCCGTCATCTCCGGCCGTGGTGGTGTGGCTCTGCCCGGCGATCGATACGGTGACCGTCTCGCTGGGATCAGCCTTGCCCCAAACGCGGTTGCGGATTCCCTGCTGAAGGACCATGTGGTCGCCAAACATGTTGTTCAGCGACACATCGGCGTGAGCCGGAGCGGGGGGCAGGCAGACAGAAACTACGGCGAGTCCCAGAACAGCGGCAACCATGGGGTGAGCCGATCGCGGCGGAAACGGGCTCTGTCGATGCGTTGCGGGGGCAGTGGTAAGCATGGATATGGCTCCGGGAACGATTGCTTGAATTGCTGGGAAAGCCGCGAGAAACGTCGAGAGAATAGCGTACTGCCGGCTGAGAGGATGACCAACTCACGGGAGTTTCCCCGCATGTGTCCTCTCCGCCTCCGGATTGCCTGACCGCCTCGTGGCGGGAAATTTAGAGAACCCCCCGTAAATACTTGCGTGGCGAAATAGTCGACGTATCCTAGCCAAATTAACAGGCGGCCGGGCGTTTCGGTCGTCGGATGAGAGAGAGGTCTCTTCGGCCGACCGGGCCCCCGGGTGCGTTCGAACTTCAACCTATTCGAGTTTCCCTGTTTTCCCCCCCCTGTTTTCGGAGGTTCCCAGTGATTCGCAAGTTCCTGACTTGCCTCCTGCCGGCGGTCGCCGTCCTCGCTATGTGCACCAGCACTTACGCGGACTGCGGCAAGTGCGGTGGCGAGAGTGAAGGTGCCTGTTGTGGCACCAAGACCGTTTGTCAGCGGCAGTACGTGACGGAAATGAAAACTGTCACCTGCACCGAGTACAAGAAGGAGACCCGCGAGAAGACCTACACGGTCATGAAACGGGTCCCCAGGACCGAGGAGCGGACCCGCACCGTCACTGTGTGCGTGCCCGAGACCCGGACCAAGACCGTCGAGTACACGGTCAACAAGAACGTGATGGAGACCAAGACCTGTGAGTACCAGGTGCAGGTTCCCTATTACGAAGAGGTCGAGCAGAAGTACACGGTCATGGTGCCGGTTCAGGAAGAGAAGACCTGCACCTACACTGTGATGGTGCCGGTTGAGGAAGAGAAGACCGCGACCTACACCGTGATGGTGCCCCACACCGAGGAAGTGGAGCAGAAGTACACGGTGATGGTTCCGGTCAAGGAAGAAAAGACCTGCACCTACACCGTGATGGTGCCGGTTCAGGAAGAGAAGACCTGCACCTACAAGGTGATGGTGCCCTACACCGAAGAGGTTGAAGAGACCTACACGGTGATGGTTCCCTACACCGAAGAGGTGCAGAAAACCCGGACGGTCCAGAAGCGGGTGCCGGTCACCACGACCAAGACCGTGCAGGTCCGCGGTGGTCACTGGGAAAACCAGATGGTCGAAGTGCCCTCCTGTGGCACCGACGCCTGCGGCAATCCCTGCCCGCCGAAAATGTGCTGCAAGCGGGTCTGGGTGCCCACCTGCGAGACCAAGGAAGTTCCTTGCACGAGCTGTGAGTGCGTGTCCGAGGAGGTTGCCTACACGGTCTGCGTGCGGAAGTGCAAGGAGGAAGAGCGGACCCGTACGGTCTGCGTCCGGAAGTGCAAAGAAGAAGAGCGGACCCGCACCTATACGGTCACCAAGTGTGTGCCGGAGCAGCGGGAGCGGACCTACACGGTCACCAAGTGTGTGCCGGAAGAGCGGACCCGGACGGTCAAGGTGGTCAAGTGCGTGCCCGAAGAGCGGACTCGCACCTACACCGTGACCAAGTGCGTTCCGGAGCAGCGTGAGCGGACCTACTCGGTCACGAAGTGCGTGCCGGAAGAGCGGACCCGGACGGTCAAGGTGCAGAAGTGCAAGACCGAAACCCGGACCCGTGAGTACCAGGTCTGCAAGTGTGTGCCGGAGACGATGACCAAGGAGGTTTCCTACAAGGTCATGGTCCCCGAGCAGAAGGAAGAGAAGTACACGGTCACGCTCTATGACTGCGTGCCGGAAGAGAAGACCTGCACCTATGAGGTCTGTGTTCCGGTCGAGGTCACCAAGGAGGTGCCGGTCAAGAAGTGCGTCATGGTTGAGGTTGAAGTGCCCTGCGACTGCGGCGACAGCAGTTGCTGTGGCGATGCCTGTGGCGGCTGTGACAGCTGCTGCGACCAGGGCTGCAAGAAGGGCTGCCGCCGCCAGCGGTGCCGTCGCTGCTGCCGCTGAGGCGGAGCGGCTGGCCCTTTGCGGCTGACCTGATGTGAATCGGCGGGCCGGGTGCGAAAGTGCCCGGCCCGCTTTTTTTGGTTTTGGCACCGAAAAATTGACCGGGACCAAACCGGGGGGTACTTCTTTACGTAGAGGGATTGGTGGCGGCGGCTGCGCTGATACCGCCACTGAGGACCGTCTTTTGAAAGCTGAGCCATGTCATTGCTGCACCGCTTGTTCTGTCGATCGGCCCGGCCCGGTCAACGCCGTCGTCGTGAAAATGGAAGCTGGGCCGTCCCGGAGTCACTTGAGCGGCGGCTGGCCTTTGATGTTGACCTGGCGGTGGCCATCCAGGACGGCGTGGCGACCTACCAGCCTGGTACCGAGAGCGTCTACACGGTGATTATCAGCAACGATGGTGCCGATGCTGCTGCCGGAACCCGGGTGGTCGCGCCGCTGCCGACCGGTGTTGCCTCGGCCAGTTGGACGGCTCAGTATTCTCCCGGAGCAACCGGTCCTGCCTCCGGCAGTGACGCGGCTGGCGACGCTGTCTTTGCAGCCATCGATCTGCCGGCGGGTGAGTCGGCGATCTTCACGGTGACTGCCGTGATCGAAGAGGCAGCGGTCGGGGATGTCATCTTTGAGGTTGAGGCCCGGGCAGGGTTGGGCGTGACAGACGCCGACCTCACCAACAACACCGCGGCCGACACGAACGTCCGCTATCAGCCGGTGGTGGTGGTCGGCAGCGACATCGGTTTCCGCAGCACGCCAACGGTGACGGTGATTGATCCGGTCACGGGAGCAGAGGTTCGCCAGTTTCTGGCCTTCGAGCCCGGTTTCCGGGGCGGTGTCAGCACCGCACTCGCCGATGTTGACCAGGACGGTTCAGTGGAGGTGATCACCGCTTCTGGACCGGGAAAAGGTGAAATCCGGGTCTTTGAACTCGATGGCACCGAGCTTTCCAATTTCCGGCTGCGGCCCTTTGGCGACTCGTACTTCGGCGGCCTTTCGATTGCCTTCGGTGACTTCGACGGTGATGGCCGTGGAGATGTTGCTGCCGGCAAGTCGCGGGGGGCCGACGTTTCGGTATTCAGCCTCGCTGCCGGCAATGCTGGCTGGACAGCTGAGCCATTCCAAACCTTCCAGCCCTACGGCGGTAGCCATATCAATGGTGTCGTGCTCGCGGCCGCGGACATCGGTGTGGTGGCCGGCGGCGTCATCCAGGACGCCACCGTGGCTGACGGGCAGCATGAGCTGGTGGTCGGCACGGGAGCTGGTGCCAGTCGGTCAGTGCAGGTGATGAGCCTGGCCGGTGGCCCGACGCTGCTCAAGGAAATCGCCCCCCGGGCCGCCTACGGCCTGACCGGGGTGGTTGTTGCGGCCGCCCGGTTTGACAGTGACGCCATTGACGACATTTTCGTCTCGGGCGGCCGGGGCAGTTCAGCCGTGACGGACGTCTTCTCGGGTCTGCTACCCGCCGGGGGCAATGTGCTCCAGCGGTTCGCTGCCCCGGCCGACAGTGCCGGTACGAACGCCCGCAGCTATGCCAGCGGGATCGATCTGGATGGCGACGGCCAGGTCGATCAGGTCTACAGCCTCTCCGGGGCGGGCAGCAACCGGGGCGCGGCAGTGTTCGACCGGGCAGGCAGTCAGACCAACACCCTTGAAATCCTCCGCGGTCCATTGCACTTGGCCCGATCAGTCACGCCCACGCCGGTGCTCGACCAGACGCTCGTCACCACCGCCTCGGGCCTGCAGTACCGGGACCTTGTCGTTGGCTCCGGGGCCGTAGCCACCGCAGGTCAGTCGGTGACGGTGGAGTACGTTGGCAGCCGGCAGAATGGGGAGGTCTTTGATACATCTCGCGTGGAAACTAACCCTTCTCGGCCTGTTACGCCCTTCAGCTTTACGCTGGGAGTCGGACAGGTAATTGCCGGCTGGGATGAGGGTGTCGACGGCATGCGGGTTGGTGGCCGCCGGCAGCTGATCATTCCGGCTGACCTGGCCTACGGTGACAACCCACCTGGCGCGATCATCCAGCCTGGTGACACCTTGGTTTTTGACGTTGAGTTGCTTTCAGCCGGCAGTGGTCGAGGGCCGCTCGTCCCTAATTGATCGAATACCCGGATGTCTCAGGCAGCCCCAGCGGCCTACCAGCGGGCCTCGACCCCCAGATTGGCCCCGTGCAGAAAGACACTGCTGCCGCCCACCAGTCGGCTGCCGCTGGCGGATGTGTCAGTGAAGTCAAACTGGTTCGGGGCGAGGGCGACACCCGTGACCCAGATCAGGTTGTAGCCGACCCGCAGCCACCAGTGCTCGCCGAGCCGGCGGGCAAGTGAGTAGTTCAGATCGGCCACAAAGCCGACGCCGACCTCGTTGTCTTCCCGGGCGGGGCGGTACTCAAGGCCCGGGGCCAACGGTGAGGTGATTGGATCGGCGTAAGAACTGAGAAACGTGCCGGCCAGCATGGTCTTGGCCCAGCCCTCCACCGCCCAGTTGTTCCACTGCCGGCGTTCCTTAATGCCGATCTGAGGGCCAATGAGCTGCGAACTGGTGGTGACCGAATAGGCTGAGAACGGTTCGCCGGGGTCGGTCTGCACGTTCAGATCAGCCGTCTCGTTGAGGCCCGCCCACCGCAGGCCGAACAGCCAATTGAAGCTATGACAGTAGGGGTCGTGGACCCGATCCCAGGGGAACGGGGAGTGCCGGCCGCCTTTAATGGCATGCTGATGCTGGAAGATGTTGGCCTCGAACATGTTCAGTGACGAGGCATAGGTCGGCCGCACCCCGCTGGCGGTGGCCCAGCCCTGGACTGCCTGCCCGAGACCGCCCGGAATCTGAATCTGACCGGTTGCCTCCTCCCGTGCATCTCCGAACATGCCGTAGACACCGGTGTAGCCGATCTCCCAGCCCACGCGATTGCGGCCTTGCACGCCGTAAAACAGCCGCATGCCGGCGGCTGTGGCCGGCTGCACGCTCTCGTTGGTGAGCAGTGAAACTGGCTGCGTTCCGCTTGTGTTCTCCGCGATGACGCTGCCGTCAGTGCCGACATTTCGTTGCAGAAACAGCACGTCAAAAATGCCGAAGCGGCAGTAGTCGGGGCAGCGACAGTGCTGGTGCGACCGTCCTTGCGTCCGGCACCCGCTGCCAGATGGACTTGCAAGTAGATGTTCTGGTGCTGGAGCAAATGCGAGGGGTTCCTGCGGTTCCGGGCCGGGGGGCTCGCTGGGAGCAGCCTCAGCCACCGCCGGCGCCGTCTGCTTCCCCTCGTCCTCGGGGACGCGCTCACCATCAGGATCTGAGTCAACCCCGGTATCGGTTTCAGCCGCGTTTTTCACGGCCAGTTCGGCAACGACACCGGCTGTCTCACCGTCCTCGACGGGTTCCGCTGCCCCTGCCGTGAAGCCAAGCATCAAGCAATACGCGAAGCCGCACAGGGCCACTAGACTCGGCCGCCATGGCATTCCCATGACACCTCCCCCTTTGGTGGAAACTCTTGCTAGTCATATCGACTCATAAAATCCGATTCTTCGATAAATCCAGAAAAAACGGTTGAATCCTGATAACGGGGAGGGACTGTGCTACCCTTAGGGGAGGTGAGGGGTCGCTTTTCACTGTTTATTCAAAAAAGTTGCTAATTGTTGGCCGTCACTGGGAAAAGAAAGAGAGAATCCCATCTCTCTCAATGCTGGACTGACTATGAGTGAAAAATCAGACATTCTGATTCGGCGCGAGGCGGGCTGCGTCGTGGTTGAATTTGCAGGTCCGAGAATCTCTGAAGGAACGATCGTCGAAGCGATTCAGACCACGCTCACACAACTCATTGAAAACGATCCGCAGCAGAAAATCGTAATTGACTTTCAGCGGGTGGAGTTGATGTCGAGTGCGACGCTTGGTGTGCTGGTTCGGCTCTACCGCGATCTGGCTGAGAATGGCGGCCGAATGGTTCTCTGCGGCCTGCAGCCGCCGGTTCAGAAAGTATTTGAGTTGACGAGACTCGACCAACTGTTTCGGATCGAGCAGGATCTTGCGGCTGGGCTTTCACGACTTGCAGGATGAACGCCGAATCAATGGCCGCCTTCTGCACGCTCGAACCCAAGCGAGGTTGTCCGGTAGCAGACAGGCCAGATTCTTTGGCAGGCGGGTTAGGCCATCGCTGTCGGGTTGGATTGGGTGACAATTCTGGAGGCTGAATTGACTGAAAAACAGCAGGCCGGTATCGAGATCGTGATCGCCGAGGACAGCCGCATCCAGGCAAAGATCTTGGAGCGAAGACTGACCGATGCGGGGCATCGCGTTCGCTGGGGAGCCAATGGCCAGGCGGCCCTCGACCTCGTCCGCCAGCAGCGTCCGGCCATCATCGTTTCGGATATCGAAATGCCGACGATGACGGGCTATGAGTTTTGCAAGGCCGTGAAGAGTGATGCCGCACTCAGGACCATTCCCTTCATCCTGCTTTCAACGCTTGCTGACCCACTCGATATTATTCGAGGACTTGATGCTGGTGCCGATAACTACGTCACCAAGCCCTACGAGCCCGACTATCTGCTGGGGCGTATCAATTCACTGCTCGAGACGCCGCTCACCGTCGAGGAGGGTGCCGAGTCGACCATTGACGTGGCGATTGCTGGGCAGACCTTCAAGGTCAAGGCGGGTCGCCAGCAGGTGCTCAATCTGCTGGTCTCGACCTTTGAGAATGCCGTTGCCAAGAACCAGGAGTTGATTCAGACCAATCAGGATCTGGCTACTGCCAAGGAGCGGCTGGAGCGGAACAATCATGAACTCAAAGAGCTCAACGAAAAGATTGCGGCAGCCAACGACCAGATGACCCGTGACCTGGAGGCGGCCGCACGGGTGCAGCGGTCCCTGCTACCGGCTGAAGAGCAGTTGACATTTGCCTGTGGCGACGTGGCCTGGCGGTATGTCCCCTGCCATGGATTGGCGGGTGACTTCCTCAATGTCTTTACGCTCGATGACGAACACATTGGCCTGTTCGTCGTTGATGTCAGTGGCCACGGGGTGCCCTCGTCTTTGCTGTCGGTGACCGTCGGGAGATTTCTCACCCCCAAGGCATCGGACAGTTCCGTGCTGGTTCGGCCCGGCGAAAATGGTGCTGTCGTCGTGGTGCCGCCGGTCGAGGTGGCGACTGAACTCAACCGGCAGTTTCAGTCGGAGGATTTTTCCGAACTCTACTTCACTTTTGTCTACTGCGTGGTCAACACGAAGACCGGCCAGGTCCGGTATACCGCCAGTGGCCACCCGCCACTGCTGCGACTGCCGGCTGCCGGTGACGCCGCCTTTCAGACGCTCCACAGCCTGCCAATCGGCTTCTTTCCTGAGGCTGAATACGAGGAGCAGACGCTTCAGCTTGAGCCGGGGGACCGACTCTATCTGTATTCAGATGGGGTCACTGAGGCGATGGACAAGGACCTGCAGCAGTTTGGCGATGACGCCTTGAAAGAAGTCGTCACGCTTCAGCGTTCGCGGCCTCTCGACGCCGGGGTGGGCGAACTGCTTGAGGCCATCCAGGCCTGGTGTCAGCCCAAAGGGCCGCTTGATGACGTATCCATTCTAGGCTTCGAATGGAAGGGCTGAGCAGCCTTATAGCTGTGGCCGGTAGTAGCTGCAGCCCTGGCCGTTCTGTCGGTCATATTTTGCATTGATGCCGAGCATCGTCTCCGCACCGCCAAGAAACAGGGCCCCATCCGGCCGCAGGGCCTTCTGCATCTTGGTGAGGACGTCGCTACGGGTCCGATCGTCGAAATAGAGCAGCACGTTTCGCAGAAAGACAATGTCGCAGGGGGGCATGATCGGCCACTGTCCCGTCAGGTTCAGTTGCCGGAATTCCACGAACCGACGGCAGGACTGTGAGATGCTCCACTTGCCCTGAAACGGTGTGAAGTATTTTTTCAGCAGCGGCTGGGGGAGTCCGCGGACGATCTCGATCTCGCTGTAGACGCCCTCGCGGGCCCTGGTCAGGACGACATCAGAAATGTCGGTCGAGATGATCCGAATCCGCCAGGTCGCTGCTAGATCCCGGAAATGTTCGTTGATCAGCAGGGCGATGCTGTACGGCTCCTGACCGGTCGAGCAGGCGGCCGACCAGATGGTCAGCTGTTTGGTGACCACCCGCTTCTGGGCATAGGTTGGTATCAGTTGCTTGAGTGTCTCAAACGGCGAGCGATCCCGAAAAAAACTGGTCTCGTGGGTCATCATTGCATTGAGCACATCCCGCTCGAGACCCGAGTCGCCGGCGGTGCGGATGCGGTCGATCAGTGTGTCGAGACTCGGCAGTTTTCGTTGCTTGACGACCGGCAGCAGCCGGGCGACGACCAGGTAGTGCTTGCTGTCATCAATGATGACGCCGGTCTTTTTTTTGAGCAGCCCACGGAGGTAGGAGAACTGCGGAGGGCTGACCTGCATCGATGGCTTTCATGCGAGAGATTGATTCAAGTCGAATGAGTGACGCTTATTGTTGGCGACGGATCCGCATGGAAATGTCGGGGCCGATCCGGTCGAGTGGGAGCACTGTGTCAGCAAGCCCGGCCCGTACCACCTGGCCGGGCATGCCCCAGACAATGCTCGTCGGTTCGTCCTGTGCGACCACGGTCCCGCCGGCAGCGGCGATTGCCCGGCAGCCAGCAAGCCCATCACTGCCCATGCCCGTCAGCACCACTGCAACTGTTTCATTTCCAAACGCCTGGGCGGCCGAGCGAAACAGCACATCAGCCGCCGGGCGGCAGGAATTTTCTGGCGGTCCGTGGTTGAATTTGACGTGGGCTCCGTCCCTCCCCCTGACTACCTCAATGTGAATACCGCCGGGGGCCAGCAGGACAGTGCCTGGCGTAAGCGGCTGGTCATCAGTGGCTTCTGTGACCGGGTGACCACAGATTTTGGAGAGTCGTTCGGCAAGGTGAAGCGTGAACGCCTTGGGCATGTGCTGGACGATCAGCACGGGGGGACAGGTGCTGCTGGCGAAGCGGGGCAAGATCTCGGCCAACGCGCTGGGGCCTCCGGTGGAGACAGCAATGACGATAGCCGCAGTCTTTCGCGAGCGGGTGGCAGGCTCACGTCGACCGGGGGATGTTGGCCCTTCAATCGGAACGGGCTCCAAAGACCGCTTGTCCAGCCCCGAGGCCGGCCGGCGAATGGCCCGGATTTTTGGAATCAACTCCGACTCTATGCGGTCGGCAATGGAATCGGCGGCAACACCGGTCGGCTTGGCGACATAGTCATTCGCGCCATGAATCAATGCCTCGAGAGTAGCTTTGGCACCGCGCTCCGTCAGGCTGGAAAACATGATCACCGGCAGTCGGGGATACCGCTGCCGGAGATGTCGGAGAGTTTCCAGTCCGTCCATTACCGGCATTTCAATGTCAAGGAGCACCAGGTCGATTGGTTCAGAGGCCAGAATGCCGAGGGCCTTTTCACCATTGGCGGCAGTTGCCGTCACCCGGATACCAGGTGCAGCGTTGAGGGTCTTGGAAAGCACGCCTCGGATGGTTGCCGAATCATCAACAACAAGCAGCCGCAGCGGTGGGGAGTCTGCTGCTGGAGTGACGGAGTCGGTGGGAGAGGCGGTGGGTGGAGTCGTGACTGGCGGACCGGCAGAGCGAATCCGCGACTGCCCCACGGCAATGCCGAGAGCCTGTAGCCGGCTGATCAGATCGGATGGAGTGAACGGCTTGGCGACAAACTCGTTGGCTCCCAGTGCCCGGGCGGCGGTCATGCTCGCTTCGTCACAGTCGGTTGAGATCATGACTACAGTAAGATCCCGAAATTGGGGGCTGCGGCGGAGCCGCCCGAGAAGCTCAAACCCGTCCATCTCCGGCATATGCCGGTTGAGGGTGACCAGGGTTGGCCGTGGCATCCGCACCAGCTTGTCGAGTGCCTCGACCCCGTTGGCGGCTTCCTGGCATTGAAACTGGAGCTCTCCCAGTACCTTTGTCAGGATGCTCCGGACCGGTTTGGAGTCGTCGACCACAAGTGCGTACACAGCTGCCTCCCGCCTCTGCCACAGAGTGTGTCTGTCCTGCCAACGCCCGAACAGCCCGGACAGTCTACCGGATACACTTCCGTGCGTTCCGGCCGGACCGGATCCTCAGGTCAGTTCCCTCAGCGACGGTACTCCTCGACGAGTCGCTGCAGTCCTTGGGCCATCCGGGAGAGTTGCTGTGACGAGAGCTGCGTGTTGCTTGCCCCTTCGGCTGTGCTCTGAGCCGCCTGGGCCACCTGCACGATGTTCTGGGCGATCTCCGTCGAGCCGGTGGTTGCCTCGCCGATATTGCGGCTGATTTCATTCGTGGTGACCGATTGCTCCTCGACAGCGGTGGCAATCTTCGTCTGCAGCATGTTAATTTTTTCAATCACCGAGGTGATCTCACCGATGGCCGTCACCGCCCGCTTGGTGTCCGACTGCATCGCCTCGATCTTGGCCCCGATGTCCTCCGTCGCCTTGGCGGTTTCGCGGGCCAGTTCCTTGACCTCATTGGCCACCACCGCGAAGCCCTTGCCCATGTCGCCGGCACGGGCGGCCTCGATGGTGGCGTTCAGTGCCAGCAGATTAGTCTGCTCGGCAATGCTGGTGATGACCTTGACGACCTGGCCGATCTGGCTGCTTGAGCGGCCCAGCTCATCCATCGTGCCCGATGTGGCCGCAGCCATTTCAACCGATTGCCGGGCGACGGCAGCGGCGTCTTGGGCGCTGTGAGCGATCTCGTGGATGCTCTCCAGCAGATTCTCAACAGAAGACGAGACGAGTTTGGTGTTGCCACTGACCTGCTCGGCGGCGGCCGAGACGAGGTTGGCCTGAGCCGTCGTCTCTTCCGCGGCAGCACTCATCTGCTGGCTGACGCTGGTGAGTTCCTCTGAGGCGCCGGCGAGGGCATGGGTGTTGTCAACGATGCCATCGACAAGCGTTGCCTGCCGGCGAGCTTCCCGGGTAAACCTGCGGGCGATACTGGCCGAGACGATCAGCACACCAATGGTTGTGAGGCCGAAGATGGTCAGGGCAAATCGCAGCAGGCTGCGGATCGGACGCAACACCTCGGACTTATCAATCTCAGAAACGAGGGCCCAGGTGACACTTTTATCACCACCGCGGGCATCTCGGTGAATGGTCACCGGCCGCCATGACGAGAGCACCTCTGTACCACGATAGTCGGCAATGATGGCTGTGCCGGCGGTACCCTCATCGAGGGCAGTTTGAACAGCCACGGTGTCAACCTTGACCTGTGGGTTGATAATCGTTGATTCCACCCCGAGTTCATCGGCGAATCGAGATTGGCTACGGAAAAGACCGTCGGCAGCCACTGCATAGGTTTCACCAGTGTCACCCATTCCGGTCGTTTCGCCGATAATTTCGGTCATTCGATCGATTGGCAGTTGAAATACTGCCACGCCTCGTACCTTGCGGCCGTCATAGATAGGGGCAGCGATGAAGCTTGCCGCCGCCTGGTAGGAAGGCAGGTAAGTTTCAAAATCTGCAAACGCCACGGCGTCGCGACGGCCACCGCTGATCGCCTCTTGGAAAACGTGACCGAAGTTGGTTCCGGAGAATGAGCCGTTTTTGAGCGAGGTACAGAAGTCGAGCTCTTTGTAGACAGAGTAGACAATCGTACCACTCTCGGCATCAATCAGGAAAAAGTCGTAAATGCCCAGCCGCTTCAGGAAGCTGCGGAAAATTGGATGGTAAAGGGCGTGGGCGGCCGAGTAGGCCGAGCCATCATCGGCAGCATTGAGTAGCTCCTTTGAACCAAGTGGATTTTCGTTACGGCGAATGTAGAGGTACTGAAGATAAGCCGCCTGATCCGGAAGGTTTTCTAGCAATGCGGTGGTTGGGGCATTCGTGCCGGTCTGTTTCTCAAACTCCGTGGCAAACTCGCCATTGTAGTAGGTAGCAAGATCTTTTCGAGCCTGGCTGATGGTGTCATCGGACAGCGTATCATCGGCAAGAATTTTTCCGTAACCGTCGCTAAAAGCCTCGAGAGCTTCCAAGGTCATGCGATTATCAGCAGTGATTCGCAGCTGCTCTTCCATGGATTCAAAGTATCGTGCAACTGCCTTGGCGGTAATTGTGTTGACAGTCTCGAGTTGCTGCTGGGCCTGCTGTTCGATTGCACCGGCGGCTGACCGGTAGGTGGCATAGCCCATCACGGCCAGCGGTAGCAGCGAGACGGTGAGCAGGGCCAGCAGCAGGCGGTTGCTCAGCAGTCCACGGATGCCGCCTGCCACGTGAGCGACGGCAGGTGTTGGCGTGTCGGTTGAGCTGGGGTTGAATTCAGACATGGAAAGCCTCGGGGCAGGTGCCACTTCGGGTAAGGAAAAGGGGTTTAGCCAACCGATCGCCCATGCACCCGGGCGATGAGGAGGCTATGCAAAATGCGAGTAGGGTCCAAGAAATGAACGAGCCGTCCGGGCTCGGAGAGGAGGCCGACGACTGCGTCAAGCGCTGGGTCAGACCGGCTGCCAGACGGTTGTTCAATCAGGTTGGTATCGAAACTGACCACATCGAGCAGGTCATCAACCAGCAGGCTGTACCACTCGTTGCGGATGTCGACGATGAGATTGATACGAGACTGTTCAGCTACCGCCGGCTCAAATCCGAGCCGCAGCCGCATGTCGATGACTGGGACGATCCGTCCACGCAGGTTGAGGAGCCCCGCGATTGCTGCCGCAGCCAGTGGCACCCGATTGATCTGAGTTGCCCGCAGCACCTCGGCAACCATCGCAGCATCGACGGCGAAACAGCGACCAGCGACGACGAAGCTGCACCACCGGGAGTTGGATGCTGCAGTGGTCGCGCTGGCTGGTTGCTGGGTTGGACCGGACATCGTGCTCATTCCCGTGAACTGTTTGCGGCGACGTTAGGGGGTGGTGGCATGGGCAGCCCAGCTGGCCGCAACAGGTACGTCGATGACCTCAGTAGCGACACCGCCGACGAGAAGCGTGCCGAGCAGCCCCGGTTCTCCTAAACTGGCTTCTAATTCACTGTCAGCTCGTTCGACATCAATGATGCGGCTGACCGAAAGGGCATCACTTCCGGTCGTGGCGGCCAGGATCACTCCGATAAAAGGGTTTGTTGTGACTGGTGATTCGTCCACCACGGCCAACAACTGATCAGGATCGATGATTCGAGTGAGTCGACTGCCACGCTTTGCGAATCGTCGGTCACCGGCTGACGAGATCTGTTCCGGCCGCAATGTCTCTAGCCGTTCTACCTGCTCCAATGGGACCGCAATGCGGCGTCCGCTGTGGGTTTCGCAGACAAGATACCGGTCGGCTTCAGCCAGTGAAGATGGCGATTCCGCTCGTGTGGGCTGCTCGGTGTCGCGGGTTCGGGCCGGAATGTCGGCAGCCATTGCCAGCCCGCGGAGATCGAGAATCAGCACCACACCGCCATCTCCCATGACGGTAGCGCCGGAGTAGAGGCCCATCGGAGCAAGCAGGCTGCCGATCGGCTTGACGACGATGATCCAGAGACTCGTCGTTTCGACACTGGTGTTTCGGTTGCCGTCGGTTGTTGTCACAGCATCGACAACCAGGCCGAACTCATGGTTGTCGACCCGGACAATTACGACTGTTCCACTGGTGGGTCGCTCCGTCCACTCTCGCAGCCCGAGCCAGCGGTCCATGAAGACCACCGGCACCAGCCGGTCTCGCAGCCGCAGGACGGGTGCTCCTTCGAGGCCCTCGATGGTATGGGTTTCGCCGGTGGCCCGGAGAGCGACCAGTTCCTGCACGTAGGGTTGCGGAATTGCCAGCCGTTCGCCCCCGCTGGTCACAATGAGAGCGGGAATGATCGCCAGTGTGAGCGGAACCCGGACCCGGACCACGGTCCCGACTCCAGGCCGGCTGTGAATGTCGACTGTTCCGCCGATCGACTCGATGTTGGTTCTTACAACATCCATGCCAACTCCGCGGCCGGAGATGTCGGTAATGGCCTGTGCAGTAGAGAATCCGGGCTGAAAGATGAACTGGAAGATCCGCTCAGCCGACATCGTGGCGGCTTCCTCCGCAGTGACAAGTCCGCGAAGAATTGCTTTGTCACGAACGGCCTCGACAGCGATGCCACCGCCGTCGTCCTCAACTTCGATAGTTACTTGGCCACTCTCATGAAATGCCCGGAGCGACAGCCGACCGGTTGTCGGCTTGTCGGCGGAACGCCGCGTGTCAGCCGACTCAATGCCGTGATCAATGGCGTTGCGGATCAGGTGGGTGAGCGGGTCTCGAATCTTTTCGATGAGGGTGCGATCGAGTTCGGTATCCGCACCATCGAGCTGTAACTCGACCTGTTTACCGCAGGCGTTCGCCAGATCCCTGACAACCCTGGGAAATTTGCTGAAGAGTTGGTCGATTGGGGCCATGCGGGTCTTCATGGCCGTCTCCTGCAGCTCGCCCGTTACCGTGTGGACTCGGTTGATGGCGGCCTGAAGCACCTGGTTCTCTGGGGCGGCTGTCCGCAGTTGGTTGCGGGCCAGCACCAGTTCGCCGACCAGATCGACGATCGTGTCAAGCAGGCTCACATCGACCCTGATCGTTGAGTCAAGCACTGGGCTGGGGCGGCTGCTCGCTACCGGTGCTGCTGCGACCGGTGATTCCGGTGGAGCCACAGAAGTGGAAGGTGGATTTGAAGGTGCAGGAACGGATGGTGGATTGGCTGCCTGTTGGTCTGCTCTCGTTTCCACAAGAGGTGTCACTTCGGCCTTCGGTTCCTCGAATCGATCCGTCGGGAGGCTTGCCTCCAAAACCGAAGCGGTGTCGACCGTTCCAGCCGCTGCCGCATCGAGCCGCTGACAAAGGTCAGCAAAATCAGTCTCACCTTCACCACCGGTCATTTCGATAGCGGCCAGGATGGTGCGGATGCCATCGACCAGTTCGAGCAACAGCGAGGCCAACGAGTCATTGAAAACCAGCTGGCCGTCGCGGAGCCGACCGAGCAGATGCTCGCCATGGTGGGAGATGGTGCTGAGCTTTGTGAACCCGAAGAAGCCGCAGGTGCCCTTGATGGTGTGAACCGTCCGGAAAATGCTTGCCAGCCGATCAGGGTTTCGCGGATCGGCTTCGAGCGCGACGAGGTCTCGATCGAGTTGGTCGAGATTCTCGGCCGCCTCGATCAGGAATTCACCGATGAACTCGTCGTTGTCTGCCATGGTCGCGGCTGGGGCTTCCAGTGACCGCCTTGCGGCCGAGGTTACGAAAGGGGCTCATGTAGGCAGGGTCCACTCCCCACCTCTGAACCCTACCCCACTGGCCGCACTTATTACCCAGCCGCCAAGAATTTCGCCAGCGATTACCGCTTGCCTGACCGGTACAGCCGTTTCAAGCGATGGAACCGGTCCGGTACGCCCGAGATCTACAACAGCCGGGCCCGCTTGAGCACGATCGTCAGCGTCACCGTAATGATGGCCGAGACGACCCAGAACATGGCGTAGCTGTGCTGCCATTCCAGCTCCGGCATGACCTCGAAGTTCATGCCATAGACCCCGCAAAGGAAGGTGAGCGGGAGAAAGATGGTGCTGACCACGGCCAGCCGGTTCATGGTCAGGTTGGTGCGGTGGGTCATGACGGTCAGGGAGAAGTTCATCGCACTTTCGAGAATTTCCCGGTTGGCGGTGATGTCAGCCAGCAACCGTTCCAGCGTGTCGATCATCTTGCTGAGAAACTCGAGCGTTGCCTCGCTGATGAGCGTCGTTTTGCGGGCTACCAACTCCTCCAGCACCCGCCGGGCGGGTAGCACCCGTTTCCGCAGCGCGAGTAGCCGACTAGAGACGTCTGCCAGTCTTGTCAGGGTCGCCTCGTCGGCTGACTGCCGCAGGGCCAGCCGGATGGTCTCGACCTCTTCATCGAGCCGTCTCTGGACCGAGAGAAACTGATCGATCTGTTTGTCCCAGAACTCGTAGACCAGAAAACTCGGGGTTGCGGCATGCCGTTCGAAGTCACTGATGTAGTCTCCTCGAACAGCTTCGAGCACACCGCAGCGGCCCCGATGAGAGGTCACCAGAAGCCCGGGCATAACGACGACATCGAGAAGCTCGCTGATAATTCCCTGAGTTACGTCGCGGGCACCGACTAGGCGAATATGGATTGCCTCATCGGTGCGGCTGAGGGCGGAAACCGTTCGGCCATCTTCCACAGCATCGGCATGATCAGCAGTCAAAAGCCCAGCAACCGCCGACTGGTGGGCGAGACTGTCAGGCAGCAGTGCTGCTAGTTCCCCCGCGGTGACACCGGCCCGATCGACATCCAGCCAGACAAAGCGGCCGGCAGCAATCTGGGCTGAAATCTCAGCCGGTTCCAGCAGCCCGCGGCTGTGGTCCCGGAAATCGAGAAATTCGGCATGGACGGCAGGATGGGCAGGCATGGCTGAGCGGGGGGGAGCGGCGGTAGCGGTTGCGATCATCAGTGTTCACTCCGGCAGGCAGGTCACGCAAGCAGTTGGTTGATACCACGCCAGACTGGTCCACCCCAAGTTCAATCAGGGCATTTTGGCGGCTGTGGCGAGGCCCAGGACCCCGCAAACTGCTGTCCCGTCCGGGGCCCAGGCCGCTCTATGATCCCCGGCGATTTGTCCCGTTCACTGGTCTCCGCTCCGGCCAGCCACGCATGCCGTTCACTCCTGACCTTCGTCGCCCCTCTGCAACAACCGGTGGATCGGGTCGCGCTGGGATTCCGCAACTGGTGCAGCGGACCTTTCCCCATGTCAGCGAAGAGCAGTGGGCCGGCTACAACGCGGTCATTCTGCTTGTCAGCCTGATTGCCATCGGCATGCTGGCGGTGGGTGTCGTTGTGGAGCTGACCCCAACGACCCGGTCGTTGCTTGCCTACGTCGATCTGGCCGTCTGTGCTGTCTTCATGATCGACTTCTGCATCAGTCTCGCACGGGCACCGAATCGCTGGCAGTACCTGCTGACCTGGGGCTGGATCGACCTGCTCTCGTCGATTCCCGCGCTCGGTTCACTGCGGTGGGGGCGGGCGGCCCGCGTGGTCAGAATCCTCCGGGTGATCCGCAGTATCAAGGCGGCCCGCTTCCTCGCCGCAATCGTCTTTCGTAACCGGGCCCGCAACGCCCTGCTCGCAGGCAGCTTCGTTGCCGTGGTCGTTGTATTCCTGAGCAGCTTCGCAATCCTGCAGTTTGAGTCGCACAACGAGGGCAACATCACCTCGGCTGAAGATGCCATCTGGTGGGCGGTCTGCACGGTCACCACGGTCGGCTACGGAGATCTCTACCCGGTGACCTGGGAAGGGCGGGTGGTCGCCTTCATCCTGATGGTGACCGGAGCCAGTTCGTTCGGGGCCCTCTCCGGGCTGATCGCCGGCAGCTTCGTGCAGTCCGAGGACGATCATCAGGATGAACTACGGGACCTCACAGCTGAGGTCGCCACCCTGCGGCAGCTGCTCGAAAGCCGGGTGCTGCCGGGATTGGATGCTGAAGCAACCGGCATGACGGCAGACGATGCAAGCAGGGCCAATCCAAGGTCTTCCTCTGCAATTCTCACCCCCCAGCGTCGGGCGGCTTGAGTGGAGCTCCTCCCGACGGCCGGGCGGCGGCCAGCCGGGCCGGCTGACTGCTGGTATGGCTCTGGTGGATGCGGCCGAGCGCCGTGTAGAGATCGGGCTGCCGGGCCAGCCCCAGCAGCGAGTGGGCAGCGATGTAGGCAATCGAGATTTCGAGCAGGCAGGTGTAGGTGCCGGTGATCTCCACCGCCATGATGGTGGCGGTCAGCGGAGTCCGGAACAGTGCCCCGATGCTCGCGGCCATACCAGCCACGAGGCAGACGGCATGAAAGTCGGCATCGATATCTCCGATCAGCAGACCGTAGCCCCTGGAAAAGATCTGTCCGGCCAGCACACCGAACAGCAGCGCCGGGACAATCAGCCCACCCGGCGCGCCGGTGGCGTAGCTCACTGCCGTCAGCGGTATCCGGGCTGCCAGGGCCATCGCGGCGACTGCCAGGGGCATGGTGTTTTCGATTGAGGCCTCGAAGAGCGGATGGCCAATACCGAGCACCGCTGGCTGCCAGAGCAGAATCAGGCCCAGCAGGCAGCCCCAGCCGCCGGTGCAGGCCACCATCACCCGGGGCTGGTCTGAAAATGCCTGGAAGCGTTTGGCGACCGCCAGCAGGAAGCCCTGAAAGAGCAGGGCAACCGCGCCGGCCCAGAGGCCGACGAGGGCGAAGATCGGCAACTCGTGCCACGCCCGAAAACCGTCGAGGATCATCGGCAGTTCAAGCACCGGCCCGTGGAACAGCCGGCAGACCCAGTCGGCGATGGCACAGGCGAGGATCGTTTCAAAACAGTTGTGGGCGTGGAACGGCTGCCGGAGGAGTTCGAAGGAGAATACGACCCCGGCAAGCGGGGCGTTGAAGGCGGCGGCCAGGCCGGCAGCGGCACCGAGTTCCACTGCCCTGCGGCGGTAGTAGACGAGCTTCGGGCCGTACTGCCGGAGGATCAGCGCCGACATGGCACCGATCTGCACACTTGGTCCTTCACGCCCCAGCGGCATGCCCGAGGAGAGGCCGCAAAAGCCCGCCAGGAACTTGACCCAGAGAATCCGCATGGCCCGGCGGCCGCTGACGGTCCGGTGGGCCTCCAGCACTGCCGCGATCCCGCTGCCCTCCGCCTCGGGAGCGTAGCGGTGGACCAGAAATACCGCGGCAGCCGCCAGCAGGCCGCAGGCGAGAACCACGCCTCCCTGGGCCAGCAGCCCATGGTCCGTTGCCAGCACCGCCAGCTCCGCCCGGGTTTCTTCGGCCAGGTTCATTACCGCGTGAAAGGCGACTGCGATCAATCCAGCAGCCGCTCCGATCACCATTGTGCCGAACTGCTCCTGGAGCGGCGGCACGTCGTTCCGGCTGGGGAGATGGTCGTCGGACATCGGTGATTGCAGAAGGAAACAGGGAGGCTGGCCCGCGCCGCGGCTGTTGCGGAGTCTACGAGGGCGCGAGGGAAACCGACTATCCCGCCGCTGCCGGGTCCTGGTGAGCAGCACGCCGACAACGCCACGGCGCATCGAATCTGAATGCCGGCAGGCTCAGCGAGGTTTTGTATGCTGATCGGCCATGATTATGCGTTGGCTGTTGCTGGTGGTTCCCGTCGCCCTCGCCCTGCGATTTTTCGAGGCTGAGCCGCTGCTGGTCTTTGCCACGTCGCTGCTGGCGATTGTGCCCCTGGTTGAACTGATGGGCAGCGCGACTGAGCAGCTGGCCCACCGGCTCGGGTCGGTAATCGGGGGATTGCTCAACTCGACGCTGAGCAACGCCCCTGAACTGATCATCGGCATCGTGGCCCTGCACAACGGCCTGGGCCGGGTGGTCAAGGCGTCGCTCACGGGCTCGATTCTGGTCAACCTGCTGGTCGGCCTCGGCTGTGCGCTGGTCGTCGGCGGGCTTGCCTACGGCACCCGGCTGTTCGATCGGAGCCGGCTGCGGACCACGGGGCTGATGCTGGTGATGTGTGGATTCTGCTTCATCGTGCCGGCCGTCTTTCGGATCGGAACCCCGGAGGGCACCCGTGACCTCTCACTGGAGCTCTCCTTGATTCTGCTGGCCCTCTACACCGGCAACGTGCTGGTCAACATCTTCGGCCATCAGGATGAGAGCCTCACACCCGAAACCGATGTCGGCGAGGGGCGGCCAACGGCCTTTGCTCGCAGCCTGGGAACCCTGGCGATTGGTGCCGTTCTGCTGGCGTTTGTCAGCGATGCGTTGTCGGAATCACTCGGTCCAACCGCCAAGTCGCTCGGCCTCTCCGACACCTTCAGCGGTATCGTGCTGCTCGGCGGGGTGGGCGGCATCGGCGAGGTGCTCACCGCGATCCGGTTCGCCCGGCAGGGCAAGCAAGAACTTGTCATGGCGGCAACCGTCGGGTCGACCATCCAGATGGTGCTGCTGGTGGCGCCGCTGCTGGTGTTCACTGGCGTCGCGATCGGGGAACCGATGAACCTCGCCTTTTCGGTCTTCGAGGTGGTTGCCATCGTGCTGGCGATCGTGATTGCCCGCGAGATCATGAATGCTGGCCAGGCCAACTGGATGGAGGGGCTGGTGCTGCTGGCGACCTACCTGATTCTGGCGATCGGCTTTTATCATCTGCCCGACGGCGTGGTTGCCCGCGATCGAATGGCAGCTGAGGGCGAAGTCGTCGCCCCTTTGCTCGCCCCATCCCCCGTCCCCTAGAAACGGCGCCTGGATCGGCAGGAGTTTGGCGTATCCCCGCCGGCTCGGGGGCGGCAAAAGTCTCGTCGCGTCGGCCGTGCCGGCCGAAAGCTCCTCGAGCGTTCGCCGACCCCCTTCGCCTCGTCTAGCGTGAAGTAGATGAAGCCGTGGCCAGGAGCGGCAGCGACTGGATCGGCAGGAGTTTGGCGAGGGGCTTGCGGATGCGTCAGGCCGATGAGAGCGTCAGGGCATTTTCGATCAGGCCGATGTGGGAGTAGGCCTGGGGATGGTTGCCGAGTGTCCGCTGGAGCAGTGGGTCATACTGCTCCGGCAGCAGGCCCTCGGGGCCGGCCAGTTCCAGCATCGACTCAAACAGCGCTTCGGCGTCGTCCCGGCGGCCCGCCTTGTAGAGGGCATCGACCAGCCAACTGGCACAGATGAAAAAGCCCCCCTCCCGCCCCGGCAGGCCATCGTCGGCCAGATAGCGGAAGACCGTTGGACCCATTCGCAGTCGCTGCTCGATCGCATTGACCGTGGCGAGAAACCTCGGGTCGGTGCATTCGACCAGACCACTCAGGCCAATCATCAGCGAGGCGGCATCGAGATCGTCGCCACCGTAGGCGGCGGTGTAGGACTCGGCCGTGGGATGCCAAGCCTTTTCGAGGATGTCATTGGCAATGGTTTGGCGCAGCTGCTCCCAGGCCGGCCGCCGCCGGTCGAGGAACCGCTCGGAGATCCGAATGCCGCGATCGACCGCCAGCCAGCACATCACTTTCGAATGCACATGGTGCCGCCTCGGTTTGCGGATCTCCCAGATGCCGTGGTCGGGCTCGTGCCAGCGGGCCTCGACCGCCCCGACCATCGCCTCGACCAGCCGCCAGTGCTCGCTCGACACCGGGGCCTCGGCCAGCAGCAGCTGCCAGACCAGTTCGGCAATCGGGCCGAAAACGTCGAGCTGCACCTGGCCCCGGGCGGCGTTGCCGACCCGCACCGGCCGGGAGCCGGCGTAGCCGGCCAGTTCTGCGATCTCGGCCTCGGCCCCGACCTCATGGCCGGTGACGGTGTACAGCGGCATCAGCCGTTCCGGGGCCGCCGCCCGGTCGATCACCAGCAGCATCCAGTCGAGAAATGCCATCGCCTCGGTGAAGGAGCCGAGCTTGACGAGTGACGTCGCCGACATGGCGGCATCCCGCAGCCAGCAGTAGCGGTAGTCCCAGTTGCGGATGCCGCCGAGATGCTCCGGCAGGCTGGTGGTGGCGGCGGCGGCAATGCCGCCGGTCGGGGCATAGCAGAGCCCCTTGAGGACCAGTGCACTGCGACGGACCAATGGTTCCTCCCGCTTGGGCAGGTGCAGCCGCTCGGCCCAGGATTCCCAATAGGCCTTGGTCAGCCGGTACCGCTCCTGCGGCGAAATCGCCTGCTGTTCCCGCAGTGAGCCGGTGCCGTAGCGAAGCTCCAGCCGCAGCGGCTCGCCCCGCAGGGTGACCGTACCGATTGCCGTCTGATGGGGGCCTTCCTCGTGCAGTTCCCACTCGACGCCGGGCGCCCGCAGCACAATCGGGTCGATCGTGTCATCGATTTCCAGCCCGTCGTCGCGGACCACCAACCGGGTTGGCAGCCGGCCGAAGTCGAGCCGAGGGGCGAAGGTGATCCGCACCTCGCCGCGGCCCTCAACCTGCCGGATCAGGTCGGTGCGGCCAGCCCGCTGGGTCGGCTTCCCGGCGGAGCAGTCGAGAAAGTCAGTGACCGAGAGTTTCGACCAGCTGGTCTTCAGCACGAGTGAGTTGCCGTCGTACTGCTGCTGCGGTCTATCGTCGGACCCCTGGGCCGGCTCGATCGTGAAGTGCCCCGCCGCCGGACCGCCGAGCAGTTCGGCAAACAGCGCCGGCCCGTCGACCCGGGGTGCGCACATCCAGCAGACCCGGCCGCCGGGGGCAACGAGGGCCAGCACCCTGCCATCGGAGAGCATTGCATGCCGCTCAATCGGCACTGCGTCGGCACCGGCCAGATAGGCCTCACGGGCACTGGCGAGCCTTGCCAGCCGGCGGGCCACCTCGGTCGGATCGCCAATTCGGTAGGTCGCCGTGCTCGACCCGGTGCCGACCTTCACCGCGACGTCGGGGCCGTGCAGCCGCACGAAGGCATCCTCGTCGGTGACATCATCCCCAAAGTAGACGACCGCGGTGGCGCCAACCCGGTGCCGGAGGGCGTCGATGCAGTCCCCCTTCGAGGTGTGCATGACCGCCAGTTCCAACACCTTCTTGCCCGATTTGACTTGGACCTCATTCCAGGTGGCTGCGCCTCCGAGTAGTTCCTGAACCGCTTCGTCGGCTACCGGCTCATCAACATTGCGATAATGGAAGGCCACTGAGGCAGGCTTGGGTTCGATGTGGAAGCGCTGGTCGCGGGCGGCAATCCGGTGCATCTCGTCGAGCACTTGTTGCCGGAGTGCGACCTGCTGCTCGGTGAGAGTCCGGACGAAGTCTTGATCGAACTCGCTGCCGTGGGAGCCAACCAGCATTACTTGGCCATCGAGCGCGCTGAGGTTCGCCAGATCGGAAAGCGACCGCCCCGAAACCACGGCACAGTGGGTGCCAGAGAGGCTGGCCAGGGCCCGCAGGGCGATGATTGATTCCCGGACCGGTCGGGCGTCCTCCGGGTTGGCCACGATCGGGGAAAGCGTGCCGTCGTAGTCGGTGGCCACCAGCAGGATTGGCACACGGGCGATGGCCTCGAGGGCCAGATCGAGATCATCCTCGGGCATGAGGATCGGAGTGGGGGATTCATTCCCGGTCAAGAGCGGTCTCCAGCAGAAGTGGCGGCGGGCGGAAAAGTGGTGACAGGCTCCGGCTGTTCAGCTGTCAACGCCTGGGTGAAATCGGCCGCCCAGGTGAACACCGTCCGCTTCCGAACCCGCTGCCGCAGGCTCCGCATTCGGCGGACCTGTTCGGCCCGGGGCATGGCGATGGCGCGGTCGATGATCGCTGCCATGCCATCGATGTCATGTGGGTTGACCATCACGGCCCGATCGAGTTCGACGGCCGATCCGGTGAACTCCGAAAGCACAAGCACGCCGGTGTCATCCCGGCGGCTGGCCACATATTCCTTGGCCACGAGGTTCATGCCATCACGAAAAGGAGTCACCAGCATCACATCGGCGGCCAGGTAGTAGGCGACCAGTTCTTCGATCGGCAGGCTCCGGCGCAGGTAATGCACCGGCACGGCGCCGACCTTCCCGAACTCGCCGTTGATGTGGCCGACCAGCTTTTCGATCCGGTCACGGACCTCAATGTATTCATCGACACTCTCTCGCGACGGTACGCTCACCTGCACGAGCACCAGATCATCAACAGTGTGTCGGCCGCTCTTGAAGATCTCGTAGACCGCCCGCAGTCGTTGATCGATGCCCTTGGTGTAGTCAAGCCGGTCGACCCCGAGCATGATCGTCCGGTGCTCCCCGAGGTCGGCCCGAATCTGTTGGGCCCGGGCCATCACCCGGGGGTCGCTGGCGAGGGTCACGATCTTGTCGAAGTCGATTGAAATCGGATAATCGCGGGCCAGCACCCGCCGGCCATTGACGTTAATGGCGTGCCCGCTGCCCCGATGGATGGTGTAGCGGTTGACCAGTCGTACGAAGTTCTGGGCACCATGACGGGTCTGGAAGCCGATCACGTCGGCCCCGAGCATGCCCTCGAGGATGCGCTGCCGCCAGGGCAGTTGGGCGAAGAGTTCCACCGGGGGAAAGGGAATGTGCAGGAAGAATCCGATGCGGACATCGGGCCGCATCTCGCGGAGCATGCCCGGCACCAGCTGCAGATGATAGTCCTGCACCAGCACGTAGCCGTTGGGGGCTGCTTCACGGGCCGCCACTTCGGCAAAACGGTGATTGACCGCGACATAGGGAGCCCACCACGAGCGGTTGTACTGCGGGGTCTGGCAGGCGTCATGGTAGAGCGGCCAGAGGGTGCTATTGGAGAATCCCTCGTAATAGTCACGAACCTCATCGGCCGAGAGACTCACCGGCACATTGCAGAGGCCATCGTGTTCGAACGGCTCCAGGGCCGGCTCAGCACTGCCGGCCCAGCCGATCCAGACTCCCTGATGTTCCCGGAGGATCGGCATCAGCGCCGACACCAGGCCCCCAGGGCTTGTTTCCCAGCTGCCGTCGCCTGCCGACCGATGAACCGGTAGGCGGTTGGCGATGACCACGAGTTCGCCACGATTGTGGCTTACGAGCATCGGAACACCAGCGGCAGGGGGCAAGGAGACTCCTTTGAAGGGGGTATCACGAGCCGCCAGGGCAGTCGCAATTCCACGGGCGGTCCGCCTTCACCACCCACTACGGCAGAAAGTATACACCATCCCGACAGCCGCCTGCAGCGCACACGTGGACGGGCAGGAGGGCCGATCGCTGGTCGGCCAACCCGTCAGAACGTACAACGGGTCAGCGGCGGTGGGCCGGCCCCGAGCCGGTTGGTCAGGACGCGCACGATCCGTTTGAGGTGATTCGGGTGAACGAATTTGTCGAACCGTTGGGCATGCGGGTGCTGATCCGCAAGGACGAGAGCCGCAATCAGACCCGGGGGGGCATTGTGCTTCCGGATCAGGCAGAGATTCCCACGATCACCGGGCGAGTGGTCGAGGTGAGCCTGCAGATTGAGCGGGACGCGGACTTCCCAATCGAGAAGTACGACAAGGTCCTCTTCCACCCGCGCAATTCGATCCCGGTCGACTTCGAGCAGAAGAATCTGCTCTACGTGGTGCCGATCGAAGACGTCGTGGCGGTATTCAGACGGCATGACACCACGACGCCCCAGCGCCGCGGCAAGACCGACCCGGAAGAGACGTAGCTTCCCGGTCGGTCGCCAGCCAAAAACGGAGAAGACGGGATTCTAATTTCCAAGAAAACCCCGGGGAAAACAAGGGTCTCACGGAAGGGTGGCACAGAATCCGGCACAGTTTCCACCAAAACCGCTTCCGAAGGTGAGTTTTCGGTATCAGTGGAGTGGGACCAACTGCCAGAGGAGGTGCGGCAGCGGTTGGCCTCGCTCACTCCCGAAATGCTCGCCGCCTTACACGCCCTGTTCAGCGGCGCACCTCGGCAACGATGATCGGCTCGTATGCCTGCCCTTCACCGCTGTCTTGGGCCGCCGCAGTTCGCCGGTACGAGGAAAGCCGCTTGGCATAGAAATTCGCTACCAATAAGCGGTATTCGTCAGGCAGCTACCGACGAGAGCAAGCGAGCAAAGACCACCCATCAGCATCACCACCAGGCACCCGCGTGTCGTCCGCTGGTAGACCCGGTTGTAGGCGGCTCGCTTGGGGTTTGTGAACCAGCCCTAGCCACGTGGTGCCTTGAGCCCCGCCCGGTGCCGCAGAGCCCGCTTCCAGCTGGTACGGGCCCGGATCCGTTTCTTCAGGCTCGGGACGCGGAAGCCGATTTTGACCACGGGGAAAATCCTCCAGCGGGCGAGGTGATTGGGGGTCGCTGCTTGGCATCGTATCGGTCGCGACGCCCTCCGGCAGGCCACCTAAATCCCGCCCATTTCCGCGGTATATTCGGTGAAGGCCAAATGCCATCGAGGCCGCGGGGAAACCTGCCGCCGGCATCTGGTCTTCGCTTGCTATTGGCAGCCTGCTTCGTGTGCCTGCCTACTTGATGCCGACTGCCATAAGCCCGCCCTCCATCTGCGGGCTTTTGCGTTTCGTGGAGTCGGCTTTGCTCCTTCAACACTCTGAGCCTGAACTACTTCATGAAAATCTCCGTCCACCTGATTCCGATTCCGCCGCCCGAACCACCGACCACCAGCAACTCCGATCCAAGGGATAGGACGGTCAACGGCACTTTCGCAAGCATCTCGCCCGTCTGGAACAACCGAAGAGGCGATTTCCGCTCCTTTTTTGGGCTAAGTCGCCGACTTGTACGCCCCGGGAACGGCAAAAAAAGCTGAGAAAGAGTCGGGGCACGGACAGAATTATGCCCACCGCGCAGACTGCTTCCGAATCGCACTCAATGCGGCTGCACGAACGCGTCGCGAAGGGCGTGCCACTGGCTCTCAGCGGTGATGAATGTCGATCATGGGCAGGTCATCAGGTGATGCTTGCTCGAGTTCCCCATCACCAAACGACTGCACCAGGTCGCCCCAGTCGACCGGCGGCCCCCGGGCCGGTGAGACGTGCGGCGGATCCAGCGGTTCGCCGAGATGCGTCAAAATCTTTCGGATCGGCCTCGGGTCAGTGATGAAGCTGATCAGCCGAATATCACCACCACAGTTCGATCTCGTCCAGAAACATCCGCGACAGCGAGGTCATCGCCTGCGGCCGGTCGGCCAAAATGCCCCGCAGCCGCTTCGGCACTGAAATCACCCACTGCCGCATTGGAACAGGCGGAATGACATGGTCAGCAAGGTGTGCCGCCGTCTGGGCCATCCGCCGACCGGCGCAAGACGGACAGACGCCGCGGCCCTTGCACGAGAACGCAACCAGGAGGCCTTGGCCGCAGCTTGAACACTTCGCCCGCGCAAACCCAAAGCAGAGCAACCCGCAGGTCAGATACCGGCGGAACTCCGTCGCGAGGTCACCGCAACGCCCTTGCTCGCTACCCGGCATGCGTTTTATCAATAAACCTTGTAGCGAGTGCGAGCAGGTGCTTGACGGATCGGATACTTGCGTGGCGTTGGCTTTAGCGCCTGACGAAGCACGGGCATACCCCCAAGTTCAGACGCGTTGCCAGTCCATCTAGGATCGATCTGCGGGCGTCGACACCCTCCGCAGCCTCTTGGCACAAGCCAGGGCTTCCCCCCGAGAATCGGTTCTCGGACGGCATTGCAGGCTTCCGTTCAAAACCTCCTTGGTGTTCGCCTTTTCGCGCGTTGGCGCGAAACTGAATCCGATGCTCGGATGCACTTATTTAAATCACCCGATAACCGAGGCAGCAGGCCAGTTTGCACGGTGGCCGAGGGCCGCTCCCCGAGCCAGCAGCTGCTGGTGAATCTCTGTCAGGTGCTGCTGGGCTCCAATGAGTTTCTCTCGATTGAGTGACCGCACCTGACGCCCGCCCACTGCGAGACTGAGCCATGAACCCCCTGCCCTCCGCGAGCCTGTCGCACAACCGCCGGGCCTTCCTCCGCGAAGGCTCCCTCGGGATCGGCTCGCTGGCCCTTGCCTGGCTGCTCCAGCAGGAACAGGCCGCTGCCTCGCCGGCCAAGCTGCCGATCGCTCCGCCGCGGGTCGACCTGCTGCCGCGACCGCCCCACCACCAGCCGCGTGCCAAGGCGATGATCTCGCTGTTTATGCACGGCGGCCCGTCGCACATGGATCTCACCGATCCCAAGCCGGAGCTGACCCGCCTCAACGGCACCGAGTATCCCGGCGACATCGCCTACAGTTTCGTCAACGAAGCCAGCAAGAAGCTCCTCGGCAGCCGCTGGAGCTTTGCCAAGCATGGCAGGTGCGGCACGGAGGTCTCCGAGCTGCTGCCCGGCCTGGCGAGCATTGTTGACGTCTGCCTGCTCCGCGGCATGCACACCGGCGCCAATGGCCACGAGGTCTCAATCCGCTACTTCCACGGCGGCATCCCAGGCGTGCTCGGCCGGCCGCACATGGCTTCCTGGCTGCTCTACGGCCTCGGCAGTGAAACACAAAACCTGCCCGCCTACATGGTGCTCACCGATCCCGGCGGCCTGCCGGTCGACGGCGTGACCAACTGGTCGAGCGGCTTCATGCCCCCGATCTACCAGGGCACGGTGATCCGGCCTACGGAGCCGCGGATCCTCAACCTCGATCCTCCCCCCCATCTCGCCGGAGCCCCGCAGCGGCAAAACCTCGACCTGCTCGCCTCGCTCAATCGCCTCCACGCGGAGCGGTTCCCCGGGCAGCCCGACCTGGAGTCGCGGATCGCCAGCTACGAGCTTGCCGCCCGCATGCAGACCGCCGCCCGCGACGCCCTCGACATCACCCAGGAAACCAGGTCGACGCTGGCGATGTATGGCATCGATGAAGAGCCGACGCGGGAGTATGGCACCCGCTGCCTGATCGCTCGCAGGCTGGTGGAGCGGGGCGTGCGGTTTGTGCAGCTCTTCCTGGCCGGCCCATCTCGTCAAGGAGATTCTGGCGTAGCATCCGCGTCGAGCAGCCTCTCCCCGACAAGCGACACCGGCAGCGGAGTCCGCGCAGCGGAGACCGCATTGAACGGGACGGGATTCGGGGGGCCGCAGGCCCCGCGAAGCGGCCGCTCTGCGGCCCCGAGTCCCGTCCCGCTTGCCTCTCCAAAGCCGTCCCTCTTGCCTCCCACCGCCCGTGGCAAGAAGCCGTCTCCGCCCCAGTCCACCGCTCACTTCCGCCGGCTTCGCTTGAGGCGGATCATGCAGCCGACTGGAGGCGTTTCGGTGATGGCAATCTCCTTGCCGTTGAGCGCGGCCTTCACCGCATCCTCAAGGTAGGTCTTCTCGACCGCAGCCGCGTCGGTGTTGTCGTCCACGGCGCCCATGTAGAGGATCTCTCGCTTGGCGTTGAGCAGGAAGGCCTCGGGCGTTCGCAGGGCACCAAACGACTTGGGAACCTCCTGCGATGCATCGAAGAGGTAGGGAAACACAAACCCCTTGGCCTGGGCCCGCTTCTTCATCGCAGCCAGCGAATCTTCGGGGATCGTGTTGGCGTTGATCGCCACCACCGCCACTCGGCTCTCGGGGGCTCCATACGTCATCGCCAGAGCATTGACGCGGTCTTCGTAGTCGACTGCATACGGGCAGCTGTTGCAGGTGAAGACCACCACGACGAAGTCGCGATCTGCCAGCTCCTCCCAGCTGTGCTCCTTGCCATCGGTGCCCGGCAGCCCGCTCCAGGCCGGCACGGCATCACCGATCGAGCGGTCTGGGTTGTATTCACCGGCCGTCCCGGCAGCTGCCAGCCAGCCAACGGCGAGCAAGCCTGCGGCAGCAGCCAGCACATCCCGCCGGGCCCATCCTCGCAGCACACAGCAGCCACGCGTCATCACTGCTCTCTCCACTTCGGGGCTTGATGGTGTCAGAAACGGAAGGCTTGTGAGTGTACCCCCACGATCGCTCGGCCCAACGCCGCCCTAGTCGCGGGCAGGCCGCCCTGCTCACTCGCCAGCTGTCGCCGCGTCTGTCGCCGCGAGCCACTGCCGCCAGCCTTCGATGTAGTGGGCGAGCACCTGCTCTGCGTCAGCCGCAGCCATGGTGGTGCTGTCATAGCGGAAGGTCACAGTCATTCTGCCAGCATATTCAAAGATGCCCACGCCCCAGTGGGTCTTCGGCCGCAGCGGTGGCGTGCGGACCTGCAGATCGTGGCAGCGGGCCTTGCCGAGCCAGAAGAACCTGTCGTCATCGACCGGCAGCCGCTTCCGCAGCCGCCGCGATGGATCGCTGAGGTTGGTCAGCAGCGCTGTCGAAAAGCAGGCAGAGCCGTTGAGCACTCGCCGCATCAGCCATGGGCTACGGGCGAGCAGCCCAATCTTGTTGAGGAAGTTCACACCAAACCGGGTCTGGAGCTTCTCCTGCAGCTCCCGCTGCACGCCCCCCAGCAAGGTCTCCCAGCTCCCGCAGTCGCGAAGACGGCGGTTGAGAAACACATAGGTGTAGCGATTTGCCGCCGGCATCCGCTCGTCTTCGCGGCCCCGCAGATCGGCCGGCACGGTCACCCGCACACAGGCCTTCGGGCTCACGCCATGCGACCGCTGCCACTCACCGAGCGAGGCAAACAGGATCGCGACCGCCACGTCGTTGAGGCTTGCGGCCTCCCGCCGTCGCGGGTCTTGCAGCCGCTCAACTTCCTCGGCCGAAAACGTGTGTGAGCAGAGGCCGATGCGGCCCGAACCTGTGTGGCCCGCCGCTGCCGTGCCGTGTGCGGCAGGATCCGAGGCTGTTGGCTGCGGCCTCAAGAGAAAAAACTCCAATACCTGCTGGAGCTTCCACGACAGGGAGCGGGCCCGGCCCACCGGCGGCGGGTAGCTGCCGCGGCGGTCGAGATGCTCGATGTCGAGCATGAAAAAGGGATCAGGCCGCTCGCTCACTCCCGTCAGCACGGCATAGGCAAGCACCATGTCCTGGATAAACATCCGCGCCCCCTGCCCATCGCAGCAGGCGTGGTGGAAGACCAGGGTGATGTCCCAGCCGACGTCGGTTTCCTGCATCCAGCCGTGCAGCCCCGGAGAGACCGTCAGGTCGATCGCCTCAAGGCCTAGCTCCCCCTCGGCGTCCCTGGCAAACACCGCGAGCTCCGGCCAGCCGTCGACCGCCGCCACCCACTGAGCCCCGCGGCCTCGCTTGCCGATCGTCGCCCGCAGCAGCGGCTGGCGGCCCTGGGCAAAGCGAAACGCCTCCCGCAAAGCCGCTGGATCGAGCGGCCCATCAAAACAGAGGCAGACCTGAAACAGCAGCGGAAACGCTGGCCGATCGTCGAGCCACATAAACAGCTCAAGCGGCGTCAGCGGCCAGGTGCGGTGCTCGCCCGCCCAGGGAGCGTGCGACGCCAAGAGTTCATCCACCTGGTTCATCGGTCGCTTCCCTGCCGAACGCAGTTCCACCCACGTTCGCCCCCGCCCGCCATCCGTTCACTCCATGAAGCCTTCTTGTATACCACAGCCACTGGCCGACGCTGTCCCCCAGGCTGCCCCCGCGGCGAGAGCTGTCAGCCTCCAGGGGTGCCCGAAAATCAGCGTCTCACGCACCTTCCAGCCACACGAGATACCGACGCAGCCGCAGAACCGCCGCTTGATCGCCAGCAGTGGTCGCCTGCACGAGACGCTCGCGGGCAACCCGACCGCTTTCGAGGGCTCGCACATAGAGCGTCAGATCTGCAGCACAACGCCGGCATGCAGGGCGGGCCGACTGCCTCGCCCGGCAGACCGGGCAGCTAATCTCACGATCGCTCGTGGCCGCGGCAACATCGGTCATCACGCTCACCTGGCTTCAGCCCGCGATGTAGAAGAGCAGGTCATCGAGTTCGGCCACCACCCCATCCAACGCAGCCGTGTCGCCCGACGCCTTCGCCTCGTCGATCTGCGTGAGCAACCGCTGCACATCGGCCGCATCCTCCTCTCCGAGCGTCGGCAGCATCTGCTGAGCGCGGCTGACGGTCTTCTGCTGCCGCGTCGCATTGGGCGGCACCTCCGTCTCTTCAATCTCCACGATCTCGGTCGTCGCAAAGCCCTCCAAATCCGCGAGCCGCTCAGCTGCTGTCGTCTTGCTCTGCCGCTTCATTTCCGAAAGGGCGTTGTTGATCGCCAGCTTCCGGGAGATCCCCGTGCGGCGCTCGATCGCGGTCACCGCCAGGGTGCCGTCGACCGACAGTTCAAACCGCACCACGATCCGGCCATCGCAGCCGTCCGACGCATTGAGCCCCTCGAGGAAGAACTCGCCAAGCTCGATGTTTTCATCGAGGGTCGGGCTCTCCCCCTGATAGATGCAGATCTGCACCTTTTCCTGGCCATCGTGCCGCGTGGAAAAGTCGTCCTCGTAGCGGGCCGGCAGCGGCGAGTTGCGTCGCAGGATTGGCACAAAGACCAGCTCCTCGTCGAAGTATCCCTCCCCCTCGACCGCGGCCACACCGAGCGTGTGCGTGGCCACGTCGACGAGCACCGGACCGACCTGTCGGCCAGCGATCGAAGCCGCCTGTGTTGCAGCCCCCAGCGCCACAGCCACATCCGGATCAACACTCCACTGTGGCTCCCGTGCATACTCCGCCCGCAGGCGTTCCTGCACGAGCGGCGTCCGCGTCGATCCGCCCACAAGGATCAACTCGTCGATCTGGGCAAGCGTCAGGCCCGAGTCCCGCAGGGCATCGTCTGCACACGAGACGGTCTGATCCACGAGGTCGGCGATCAGTTTTTCGTAGTCGTGGCGATCGATCTCGACATCGAGGCTGACCTCGCGTTCGCCCACGGTGGCGATGAACTCCTCTGCGATCCGCGCGGTCGTCGCCGTCGAGAGTTTCCGCTTGGCCCGCTCGCAGGCGGTCAGCAGTCGCCAGCGGGTGCGACTGTCATCCATCAGGTCAACGCCGTGCTGCTCGAGAAACTGATCGGCCACGTGCCTTGCCAGCTGCGCGTCGAAGTCGTCACCCCCGAGCGAGGTGTCGCCCTTGCTGGCCAGCACCTCCACGACCCCGCCCTCGCTCCGCACGATCGAAACGTCGAACGTGCCGCCACCGAGGTCGTAGACCATGATCTGCCGCCGCTCGTCGGAGCCCGCATGGTAGACGAGGCTGGCAGCCGTGGGCTCGTTGATGATCCGCTCGACGGTCAGGCCGGCCAGTTCGCCCGCCTCGCGGGTCGTGCTCCGCTGCAGTTCATCGAAGAACGCCGGCACGGTGATCACCGCCCGAGTCACCGGGCAACCGAGCGCTCGCTCAGCCCGCTCCTTGAGGGTGCGGAGGATGATCGCGCTGACTTCCTGCGGCGTGTGCGTGCGATCGGCGAGCGTCAGCATCTCCGCCTGGCCCATGCGGCGTTTGACGGAAGCGATGGTTCGCTCGGGAAAGGCCACGAGTTGATTCATGGCCGCTAGGCCAACGA
>Ga0209986_10000146_pt1 | contig 62641 bp, 48 predicted proteins | sample BlataG_FD_183168 | JGI IMG/M metagenome (GOLD analysis project Ga0209986, IMG submission 183168) | Deep subsurface microbial communities from Black Sea to uncover new lineages of life (NeLLi) - Black_00105 metaG (SPAdes) (version 2) | ecosystem: Environmental > Aquatic > Marine > Oceanic >... | reverse complement strand
TCGTCAATCGTTAACGCCGAGAGTCCGAGGAACGCACGCAGGTTGTTGTAGGCCTCCATCGCTTCGGTGGTGATGGCCGTTCGACCACCCACCAGTTCGTCGTGCTCGGAGTTATCATTCGAGTCGTGGAACATTCCCCAAGTCGTGATGTCGATGTAGTCGCCCGATGAAGCGGGAGGATCCATCGGATCGTGCGATCCGTCGTGGTCGTCCATCGGGGGCGTCACCGGGTCGGTGTCGACCGGGGGATCGGTAGGAGTATCGATCCGTTCGATCCGGACCGCATCGGCGATTACATAACGGTTGGGATTGGTTCCTTCGCGGAGGGTGACCTGGAGCGTGCCATCGACAACCGATACGGTACCCAGGGAGTGCCAACTTGTTCCGGCGGCTTGGAAATCGCCCGGGACAGCGCTCTGATCGACAGTCGCTGAGATGAGAACATTGTCCGCTCCATCAAGAATGGAATAGGGCGCGTCGGTCGCGTTGTACTTGTTGTTGTATTGGCCATGCCAGGTGGTGGCCACGCGGTAGTCACCGGCGTCAAGATTTCCGAACGTCCATCGCGCCACTCCGCTGCCCTGGCGGAGATGATCGAAATCGGCTTCGAAGGCAGAGGTCGCCTGCGCATTGTTCAGTAAGCTGAAACCAGTTTGCTCGAATCCTACATCTCCGTTATCAATAATCTGCCCCTCGCCGCCAGGATCGCCGATAGGGGAGTCGACCGGTGGATCGACTGGTGGATCGACTGGTGGATCGACTGGTTCATCAACCGGCGGATCGACCGGATCGGTGACTGGCGGATCCACGGGATCGGCCGGTGGATTTGTGGAACTGCCGACTCTTTCAATTCGGACCGCATCGGCGACAACATAGCGGTTGGCATTGGTTCCTTCGCTAAGGGTCACCGTAAGGGTGGCATCGGCAATGGTGACCGTGCCGATGGCGTGCCAGCTTATTCCAGCATCTTCAAAATCGGTGGGAACACCGGATTGGTCAACCAGCGTCTGGGCTAAGGTATTGCCTGCCGCATCGCGCACCGTGTAGGGTGCGTCGCTGGCGTTGTACTTGTTGTCGTACTTGCCGGCCCACGTTGTGGCAATGCGATATTCACCCGACTCCAGGTTGGTGAACTGCCACCTTGCGGTGCCCGCTGCCTGGCGGATCATGTGCACGTCGCCCTCCATCGCACCGGCAACCTGCTGATTGCTCACATACGTAAACCCGTCCTGCGTGAATCCAGCACCGCCATTATCGATGATTTGGGATGCAGCGTCGGGATCACTGACCGGTGGATCGACGGGTGTTTCATCGACCGGTGGATCAGTCGTCGGCGGAGCCGGTGGGTTGACTGGATTGTCGTCGTTGAGGATCGTACCGTTCGCTTTGATGTCAATCGGGGAAATCGGAGATCCATTCACCGGTGGGCTTGGGATAGTCGGCGTGGTGTCGGCTTCGACGACCGGGTCAAAGATCCCATTGCCGCCGTAGATATTGTCGAACACCAGATCGGATGCCGAGGTGATTTCGGTAAATGTCTTCCCTGTAAACCAACTATCGGCGGCGGCACCGATCAGACTTTCGTTCCCGGTTAAGTCGTTGGAGAGGTCCCAGAACATCATTCCGCCCAGATTGAGGTCCTGAGCCCATTCACTTTTGAGTGAAATGCTACCGGGAGTTTCAAAGGAACTGAAAATACCTTGGCCCTCGCTGTAGAGGTAGGCGGCCTGTGCATCGTCGTCCCAGTTCAGTTCCCAGTCGCTGGTACCGGCCAGATACTGTGAGGCAAGATCTTTGTAATCGTAATTGCCAGCTTCGAAGGATCCCGGCGCGGCGCCGGAGGCACTCTCGGAGTAACCGTTGTCTCCACCATCGGCCACACCGCTCCAGGCGCGGGTATAGGCGGGTGCGCCGAGTATGATCTTGTCAGACTCGACGCCTGCGTCGAGATAGAGATTGACACTCGTTTGGATGTCGTACCCATTCGGGTCATTGGTCAGGGCGGCCTGATGGCCCGTCGTATTTTCCCACGTGCCGTGGAAGTCATAGGTCATCACGTTGAAGAAATCGACATATTGATTGACACCGGGCACATTGAAGTTGGCAACCTTGTCGTAACCTGCCGGCGAAGCGACCGTGATCTCATAGTAACGGCCATTCTCTGCGCCGAGGCTGTCGAGTTTTTCACGGACCAATTCGAGGAGCGAAGCATAGTTGGCACCATCTTGTGGGCTTTCGCTATTTCCACCGAGTCCGCCGCCACCCGGATATTCCCAGTCGAAGTCGATCCCATCGAACATGGTGTAGGTGCCGAGGAAGTCGTAGATCGAATTGGCGAGTGTCTCGCGTCCCTGGGCGGTGGAACAAACCGAACTGAAGTTACCCGAGAGTGTCCAACCACCGAGCGCAATGCTGGTGCGGAGGTGCGGATACTTCGCTTTCAATTGGGAAACCTGATTGAAATTTCCCCAGACGGTTTGCTGCGAGCGCGGATCTTCGGCCGGGTAGTCCCAGAGGTCTGCTTCGCCGCTTACCGATTCGTCGGCCGAGAAGCGTTTTTCGGTTGCTGCATAGCCGTCAAACAGGACCATCTCACCGCTCGCGGTAAGGTTGGCAAAAGCGTAAATGAAATGGGTGAGATCATCACCGGGAACGTCGGCGATTTGATAATTGCGACCATAAATTCCCCATTCCGGGTAATAGGCGGCAACCACGGGTTGTTCGACCGGATTCTGTGGTTCTGCGGGGGTCGAAACGGGCGGTTCCTCTGCTTCGACCGAACGGACGGCCAGGGTAAAGCTTTCGTTGGCTTCAAACTGAGTGTCTCCAAGGATGGTCACGGCAATCGATGCACTCGATTGGCCGATTGCGAGGGTCAACGTGCCGCTCGTTGCGAGGTAGTCTTCTCCTGCCACCGCCGAGCCATCTTCGGTCGCATACGTGAGCGTGAGCGGTGCATCGGTCGAACTGCGGCTTACGGTAAAGATCGCCTGTGAACTGCTGCTGTCTCCTTCAATGATTTCAATATCGGCTACCTGCACCAGACTGTCGCCTACCGGTGGATCGACCGGTGGAGTGACAGGGTCTGCCGGCGGATCGACTGGTGTGTCATCGACTGGTGTGTCATCGACCGGTGGCGTAACCGGATCCTGCGTTCCGTCACCGGGGTCGTGCCCATCGTGATCGTCCATCGGCGGCATGACCGGTGCGGGAGCGAACTCCATGTTCTCACCCACCGGGTTGCCGAGTACGACCATGCTCTGGAAGTACTCGATCACACCCGAGTCGGAGACATCCAGGGCGGGCCACTGCGGCCAATCGAAGGTGTCGTTCATGAACGGCTGCATCTGATCCCAGCTGAGTACGGTGAGATGGTTGATATCGTGGTTGATGGCAACGCCTTCAATCGACCGGAAACCGTGGGTTCTTCCGTGCATCCAGCCACCGTAGTGCGGTTCCATCTTGAGGGTGTTGATGAACGTGTCCTCGATGGCGTACTGCTCGAGGTAATCCGCAAATCCCTCGATGCCAAATTGACGAACCATGTCCATCACTGCGGCCTTCATCTCGATCGGATCGGAGACCGTTCGCGCAGTCCGCTGGATATCGGCCAGGATCTGTGGGTCATAGGTCTCGTCGGCAATCCAACCGACCTTGGCACCCTGCATCGCGTAGTAGAGTCCTACGCCTTTGACGTCATCTCCCCAGGCTTCGGTATTATTGGTCAGCGCTTCGGCAAACGCCCACGCACCGACATCGTCAATCGTTAACGCCGAGAGTCCGAGGAACGCACGCAGGTTGTTGTAGGCCTCCATCGCTTCGGTGGTGATGGCCGTTCGACCACCCACCAGCTCGTCGTGCTCGGAGTTATCATTCGAGTCGTGGAACATTCCCCAAGTCGTGATGTCGATGTAATCGCCCGATGAAGCGGGAGGATCCATCGGATCGTGCGATCCGTCGTGGTCGTCCATCGGGGGCGTCACCGGGTCGGTGTCGGCCGGGGGATCGGTAGGGGCAGCCACATCGTCGTTGAGAATGGTACCAAACCCAGAGAGCACACCGGTGATGATGTCCATTTCATCGTCGGGCATGTCGCCCTGCTCGCTGGAATCCATTTGGCTGACCGCTGCGTAGAGGTCGGCGTATTGGTAGTTTGGCGGATGCACGCCGTCTGCGCCCGGAGTAAATCCGCCCATGAATGTCACGCCGTACTGCTCGGCCAATGTGGCAAGCTGTTGATTGTGGGAATCATAATTTCCATCGGCTGCACCGACCAAGCGGACACTGGCGCCTTGCGCAGTAAGATACTGCAATTGATTCTCGACGCCGGCGAAATCAATCGTGTTGTTCATAATACCGCTCGAGAGGAGTACCCTGGCACCTTGCAGTTGGTAACCACCGGCAAGGATCTCGTTGTAGATGATGGTGGGATTACTGCCGACCAGGGCATAACCCAAAGCTGCCGGATTCTGGTACTGGAGTCCCACGGCAATACTGTCGCCAATGATGTGCGTCTCCCAACCAGTTGTCGTTGTAGCATCATCATCCTGTGAAGGGTTCTGCTGGACACTGCCGGAAAGAATCTCGATCGATCCACCAGAACCAGTTGCATCAAACCCGAACGCAGTGGTTTCTCCTGTGGCAAGTCCGCCGTTGAAATCTGCGTTGCCGATGACGTAGGTACCACTCTCCTGGGAAAGAATTTCAGCATTCCAAACACTAGTGATCTCTCCATCGATCTGGAGAGTAACCTGCCAGCTGCCGACGGCGGCTTGTGGGGCATAGGTCCACTGGCTCACGTAACCAGTATCCCAGGTATTCGCAATCTCGTAGCTGAAATCACCGCCACTGGTAACGCCATCCCCGGAATCCTGATTTCCGAGTGGCGAGGAGACGACCGGAATGTCGCGCGTTCCATCGGTTGGCGTATTTTCGCTGGTGCCACCGAAGCGGTTAAAGCCGTCTTCGTATTTCTGCTCAAAACGGAAAATGAAATTCTCTTCGCTCAATTGGCTGAAGGTCACCCCGCGCAGCAGCGTTTTTTCGCCCCAGGCATTGTAGGCCTGCGGGGACGCGCTGATCACCACACCGTCTGCGCTATCAGCGATTGCAAATTCACGATTAGAGAAATATTGGAAATCGAGTTTATCGGTCGTGGGATCGAAGCCATCGATCACATTCACAACCGGCGTTCCGCTGTCGTCCATGCGGTGCGAGGTCACGACGTAGCCGACGTCGCTCTGTCCGCCGACAAGGCCTAACTTTTCGCCAAGGAAAAGGCCGGCCGCATCACAATAAAGGTGAGCGTTGCTGATCTGAAGCCCTCCGATCGGATCCTGCATCCAGGTGCCGATCATCTGGTTCGGATCTTCTTCGGGATCAGGGAGGCGCGTTTCAAGAAAATCAGTGCTAACGTTTGCAATCAGTTCGGCGAGCGGTGTTTCATGCTGTTGGATTGGATTGCCATTGAAAGGTCCGAGCACCACAAGGTTTCCGGAACTGGTGACCATTAGTTGCACGTTGTGCGCACCTGTGCTGGTCAAATCCATCACGCGGAAGGTGTCGGTGCCGCTTAAGTAATCAAAGGTTCCGCTGGTAGGCACTTCGAGCGGTTCGCCCGGGACGACCGGTGGCACCACCGGATCGGTACCCGCATCGGGTGTCGTTTCAAAAATCGCGCCAGTCGGTGTGGTCAGCATGACTTCAAAGCGTTCGTCGGTTTCCACTTCGAAGTCGCCATAAACCCGTACATCGATTGTTTCTGATGTTTCACCGGGAGCAAACGTGACGGTGCCTTCGTTCCGCTCGAAGTCACTTCCGCTGCTTGCGGTGTTGGTCATCGTGTGAAAGTCGACCGTCACTATTTCGCTTGAAGATTTGGAAAGTGCAACAGTAAAGGTAGCCAGGACAAAACCACTATCACCTTCGGTGACCTGGGCATCGGAAATGGTGAGGATCGGTAGTTGGTCCGGATCGGTATCGACCGGGGGCGTGATAGGCGTTTCATCGACTGGAGAGTCAACCGGGTCTGTCGGGGGATCGATTGGATCTTCCGGCGATGTCACCGGTGGTGTGATGGGATCCTCGGGCGCTACGGCTCCTGTTCCGTTGAACGTGATGTTGCTGATGCCGCTCGATCCGCTGGCACTAATTCCAATAGCGAGGGATTCGCCCGCATCGAGGGTGTTGCCCCAATCAGGAGGAGTGATTGCATAACGGCCACCACTGAGATTGGTGACCGTGGCATTCCAGAGACTGTCGATTTGTCCGCTGTAATCGAACTCGAGTTGCCAGTTGCTGAACGACGTCGACTCATCGTTGGTAAGGGTCAGCGCAGCGGTGTGCCCCGTGCTCCATTCATCTGTGACTGCGTAATCAATGTCCGGCGCGTCAGCCAGCGGATGGCTAGCGAGGAGCGAACGCATCTCGAGTGACTCGAGTTGAAGACTTGTATCGTTGCGGGCGTTTGTTCGGTTAGATTTTCCTCGGAGTATCGCCTGGAGTACACGGTGCCAAATTCTCATAGCTGTTTCCTCTTCTGTTCCTGTCTTGCCGTTCGGCTGTTCCAAACCGCTGGCCTGTCACAAGATCTTCACGAGCGCATCCATCCATCGCTGCCAAACCAGCGCAATTCACAATTTGTCCGTAATTGAAATGGTTTGTTTTCATCATTGCACCTCGTTTGCCTTAATCTATGACAAAGGTATTTAACACTGCCATAAAACTTGTAGCCACTATTTATAATGCGAACATTTCGCATTTCCGAAAACTTCGTCACATCGTCCAAAAAACGCTTTCAAGGCTTCTTTGGTTATGCTCTCCGCCGGGAGTGTGGCATGGAAATTCACTACTAGTGAGAGATACGGCGACACCATGAGGAAGGTTTCAGGAAATTATTTAGGCTGATTCCTGCTTAATAGCCTCTTTGTTTCCCTGGATATAAGCAGTTTTGACGTTTCCCCCGATTTGTCTCGGCGGCGGGTTGTTGGCGAAAACGGGAGCGATTTTCGGATGCTATAATAGTGCAGGTGAGAGGCCGTCAACGGCGTATCGGTGCAGCGGGCTGACTACGGGCTTTTCACCACCGGCTAGCGTGATCGCCCGTCTTTGTGACCCAACACACGCTCCCCGTACCGCACCAAGAAATTCCCCAAAAGGTTCGTTTGCATGTTGTACGTTTGTATCTTTAGAAGCATCATTCTTTCCTCTCTTATCGTTCTTGCGCTGAGTTATTGTGGGCTGCTCTTGGCCGCAAACGAAACCGCATCTGCAACCGGTGATGCGGATCTCTGGATGCGCTATCCAGCGATTTCACCGGATGGGAAAACAATTGCTTTTAGCTATCGGGGTGACATCTGGTTGGTCGAACGCGAGGGTGGAACCGCACGTTTGCTCACCAGTCATGCAGGGCATGAACGTTCACCTGTTTGGTCGCCGGACGGAACGGAAATCGCCTACGCCGGCGATCGCCACGGGAATTACGATCTCTTTGTGGTTTCGGTCGACGGGGGACCCGCGCGAAGGATCACGCATCATTCGGCGCAGGACATTCCTTTTTCGTTTACACCCGATGGTGAACGACTTTTGTTTGCCAGTCGACGTCTTGATTCGGCTGACGCAGCCATCGGTACACTTCGCATGGGAGAGCTTTACTCGATTCCATCGACAGGAGGACGGCCACGTCAGGAGATGACAACGCAAGCCGAATACGCAAGCTACAATCCCGATCAAACGCAACTATTGTTTCACGACTATAAGGGAATAGAGGATCGATGGCGGAAGCACCATACCTCGAGCGTCACACGCGACGTGATGCTTCGCGATGCGAAGACCGGAAAACAGACTCGACTTACGCCCTTTGAAGGAGAGGACCGTAATCCTGTCTGGTCCGCTGATGGTAAATGGGTGTATTACCTCTCAGAAGAAGGGATCGACAACTTCAATGTCTGGGAGATGGATCCCAATGCTCCCGACAAGCGGCGACGTCTAACTGCACATGAAAAACATCCGGTGCGCTTTTTAAGTGCAGCAAATGACGGCACCCTGGCCTATGGCTATAACGGCGCTATTTGGATCAAGCCAAAGGGCGGTGAATCGCGGCAGGTCGAAATAGAGGCTCCGGCGGGAGACCGCAATAATGATATGCGGCGGGAGGTTCGCAGTAGTGGCGTTTCGAATTACGCGGTTTCACCAAACGAAAAAGAGGTCGCGATTATCGTTCGCGGGGAGGTCTTCGTGACCGATGTCGAGTTTGGAACGACCAAGCGGATCACCAATACCCCTCAGCAGGAACGTGTTGTGAGTTGGGGAGAGGATGGAAGAACGCTGTATTACGACAGTGAACGCGGTGGTTCTTGGAATCTGTATGAAAGCTCCATTGCCCGAGAGGATGACGATTCGTTTGCGGATGCGGTGATTGTCACCGAACAACCCCTCCTGGTCACCGACGATGAAACGTTTCAGCCAGTCGTTTCCCCGGATGGAAAAAAGCTCGCCTATTTGAAAAACCGTGATGAAATCATGGTGATGGATCTTGAGACAAAGAAATCCAGTAGTGTTATCCCGCGGAGAAAGAATCATTCTTATGCCGATGGCGATGTGGAATATGCATGGTCGCCCGACAGTCGCTGGTTGACCGCAACCTACCACGGACATCGGCTTTGGACACCGGAGATTGCTGTCGTCAAACTCGCCGACGGGAAGGTAATCAACGTCACCCAAAGCGGCTATTCCGAATATCATCCCGAATTCAGCTCCAACGGAAAAATGCTCCTTTACGCCACCAATCGGCATGGTGAACGCGGGCACGGCAGCGATGGGAGTGAAGCCGATATCTTTGGCCTCTTCCTCAATCAAGAAGCTTTCGATGAGGCGCATTTGAGTAAAGCGGAACTGGCTCTGAAGAAAAAGCGAGCGAAAAAGAAAAAAGAAAAGAAAAAGAAAAAAGAGAAGGAAGACAAAGAGAAGGAAGACAAAGAGAAGGAGAAAGGCGAGGAGGAAGAAAAGACCGAGGACGATGCTGCGGACAAGACAGACCAAGTCAATCAAGCAACAGAAGACGAGACAAAAGAGGATGCAGATGAGAAGGATGCAGATGAGAAGGATGCCGATGAGAAGGATGCCAAGGACAGTAAGAAAAAGAAGAAGGTTGAACCGATTGTGTTTGAGCTTGATGGCCGCGAGCAGCGATTGAAGCGTCTGACCTTGATGTCTGCACCGATCGGTAGCTTCGACGTTTCACCGGACGGTGAGGTCCTCATATTCACTGCAAAATTTGAGGGCAAATGGGGGCTTTGGGTGACAAAGCTGCGCGACCGGTCAACGACCAAGGCGATGAGCCTAAGTAGCCCCGGTCAGGTGCAGTTTACGAAAGACGGCAAACATGCCTTTATTCGTCAGGGTGGAGGGGTCTCCAAGCTCAGTCTTGCCGCCGCACTGACCGGTGGCAAAGCCACTGCCAAGCCCGTGAAGTTTTCGGCCGAGCTAAATATAGATGGACAGGCCGAACGGCAATATATTTTCGACCACGTCCACCGTCAGACGGCGCAGAAGTTTTACGATCCGAAAATGCATGGGGTCGATTGGGATGCGGTTGGCAATAACTACGAAGCCTTTCTGCCCTCGATCAACAATAATTATGACTTCAAGGAGCTTTTGAGCGAAATGCTCGGTGAGCTCAATGCGAGCCACACGGGTGCCCGCTTTTATCCCCGACTTGGTGGGGATACGACAGGCGTATTGGGCCTACTGTTTGATGAAGCGCATGAGGGCGATGGGCTCAAGGTCGTCGAGGTGATCCCTCGCGGCCCGAGTGATAAGGCGGAGATCAAGATTGCACCGGGGCATTTGATTACCCACATTAATGGCGAGCGGATCAAGGCCGATACAAATCAATGGAAAATGCTCAACCACCAGAGTGGGAAGCTGGTACGCCTGACGCTGCACGATCCGGCAGAAGATGAGGAATGGGAAGAACTCATCCGGCCGACCACGGCGCATGCGGAGGGCAACCTGATGTATCAAAGGTGGATCGAGAGCCGGCGGAAAAAGGCTGATGAACTCTCCGGCGGCCGGGTCGGTTATGTGCATGTGCGCGGGATGAACGAATCGAGTTTCCGCCACGTGTACTCGGAAGTACTGGGTCGCAACTACGATAAAGAAGCTCTGATTGTCGACACACGCTTCAACGGAGGCGGTTGGTTGCACGAAGATCTGGCCACGTTTCTCGACGGCGAACTTTACTGCTACTTCGTTCCTCGCGGGCACGAAAAGGGCGACCTGGGCGGTGAGCCGGTCGAAAAGTGGACACGTCCGGTGGCCGTATTGCAGAGTGAAAGTAACTACAGTGACGCGCACTTCTTCCCGTGGGCCTTCAAGCAAAAGGGGATCGGTAAACTCATCGGCGCCCCGGTTCCGGGCACTTCCACGGCCGTCTGGTGGGAATCGCAGATCGAACCGAAGCTGATCTTCGGCATTCCGCAGGTGGGAATCACCGACTTGGAGGGACGCTATCTCGAGAACTGGCAACTCGATCCGGATGTGCTTGTGATCAACGATGCCGAATCCGTTGCCCGGGGCGAGGACAAACAACTTGCCAAAGCCGTCGAGGAATTGCTCAAGGAGGCCGATGCAGCAAAGGACGGTGCAAAAAAAGCCGCAAACGCATCGGCGTCCGGCCCCCATCCGGATAGAAATGAATAGGAATATTGCTCGCACTAATTGACTATTTCGCCTAGAATAGACTCTTGGTCAATCTTCATCCGGGGTGTGAGCCAATGCCGTGCTTCAGGTGGTTGCGTCGAAACCTCCTCCCTCTTTGTGTACTGGTTTTGCTCTCTGCGCACTCTGCGATGGCCGATGTTCTCTTCGATTACTCCAGTGATAGTAGCGGTTACTGGCACGATGGTGCCAACTGGAGCCAGGGAGTCGCCCCTAACGGAGTGCTCGATGTCGTGACCATCGACCGCCCGGCGGCCGATCCGACGGTGACCTACAACGGGACGACCGGTACGAGTCAGATCAAAAGTCTCACGAGCAGCGAAGCGATCGTGCTCAGTGGTGGCACGCTCGAAATTCTCGATTCGGCAAACCTCAGCGGTAGTTTTTCACTCTCGGGCGGAACACTCAGGGGCGGGTCGATCACCACCACTGTCGGCCTCGATACGACAGTTTACTCCAGCACCCTCGAGAGTCTTTCGCTCGAGGGTGATTTAAAGCTCGAGGACAACCAGGATCAAATCACGATCACCGGTGGCCTTGAGCTCGATGGCACGATCGTGGCGACCGGCAAGGATGCGTTGATCTACTTTAACGGGACGCAGACGCTTTCAGAGCTTGGGGGCGGGACGGCCACGCTCTCGATGACTGGGAGTTATTCACCTGCGGATTACGCCCGGGTGTATGCGACCGGCGGGGGTGTACTCACGATCGATTCGGGTGTGACGGTGGAGGGGAAAGGTTTCCTGGCCAGTTCGGGCAGTGGTGCCGCCATCCACAACGAAGGGACGATCCACGCCAACGCGTCGGGCACGCTGTACATCGTGCCCGATACGTTTGTGAATGCGGCCACAGGCACACTGCAGATCGACGCTGGCTCGGCCCTCTCGCTTGGGGGCGACAACTGGGACAACCAGGGAACGCTGAATTTGGATGGTGGCGCGCTCACATTGGGCACTGATTTTTCCACGGCTAACATCAACCAGAGTTCCTTTACCCGTGCTGCGGGCAGCACGGTCACTCTGACCGGCAACCTGGACAACACGGGCGATGTCCTCGATGCGATTGGTGAGATTCATCTTTCGGGCGGCACGATCACGGGCGGTACGTCGCTGGTCGATATCCATGCCTCGTACAACACCAACGAAGTCATCGACAGTCTTTCGCTCGAGGGGGATTTAAAGCTCGAGAGCAATCAAGACCGGATCACGATTACCGGCGGCCTTCAGCTCGATGGCACGATCGTGGCAACGGGCAAGGATGCGTTGATCTACTTTAACGGGACGCAGACGCTTTCCGAGCTTAGTGGCGGGACGGCAACGCTCTCGATGACCGGGAGTTATTGGGCGCCGGATTATGCCCGGGTGTATGCGACCGGCGGCGGGGTACTTACGATCGATTCGGGCGTGACGGTGGAGGGCCAAGGCTATCTGGACAGTTCGGGCACCGGTTCGGCGATCCACAACGAGGGGACGATCCACGCCAACGTGTCGGGCACGCTGTACATCGTGCCCGATACGTTTGTGAATGCGGCCACAGGCACACTGCAGATCGACGCTGGCGCAGGTCTCTCCCTTGGGGGCGACAGCTGGGACAACCAGGGGACGTTGAATTTGGATGGTGGCGCGCTCACATTGGGCACTGATTTTGCCACGGCTAACATCAACCAGAGTTCCTTTACCCGTGCTGCGGGCAGTACGGTCACTCTGACCGGCAACCTGGACAACACGGGCGCTGTGCTCGATGCGGTTGGGGAGATTCATCTTTCTGGCGGCACGATCACGGGCGGCACCTCGCGGGTCGATATCCATGCCTCGTACAACACCAACGAAGTCATCGACAGTCTTTCGCTCGAGGGGGATTTAAAGCTCGAGGACAACCAGGATCAAATCACGATCACCGGTGGCCTTGAGCTCGATGGCACGATCGTGGCAACGGGCAAGGATGCGTTGATCTACTTTAACGGGACGCAGACGCTTTCAGAGCTTGGGGGTGGGACGGCCACGCTCTCGATGACTGGGAGTTATTCACCTGCGGATTACGCCCGGGTGTATGCGACCGGTGGCGGGGTACTTACGATCGATTCGGGTGTGACGGTGGAGGGGAAAGGTTTCCTGGCCAGTTCGGGTAGCGGTGCCGCCATCCACAACGAAGGGACGATCCACGCCAACGCGTCGGGCACGCTGTACATCGTGCCCGATACGTTTGTGAATGCGGCAACAGGCACACTGCAAGTCAGCGGCGGTTCGGCTCTTTCGCTCGCGGCGACCGTGTTTGAGAATCATGGTGCGATTGAGCTTACCTCCGGCGGCTGGCTGTACACCACTGGTCTGGGTTCGGCGGGATTGGAGCTTTTATCCGGTAGTTCCCTACTGGGCGAGGGGACTGTTTCGGGGAGCGTCACCAACACGGCCGGTTTGCTCTCACCGGAGGCGCTCACGCTCAATGGCGACTACGTGCAGTCCGCTGGGGGAGCACTCTCGATCGGTATCGGGGGGCTGGTGCAGGGAAGTGAATATGATTTTCTCGACGTCTCCGGATCGGCGAGTCTTGCCGGTTCGCTGCTGCTGCAGCTCGAAGATGGTTTTTTGCCATCCTTGTTCGAAACCTTTGTCATTCTCGAAGCGGATGGAGGGGTTTCGGGAACATTTGATAGTGTGGTCGGACTCGATGGCAGCAGTTGGAGTGTGAGCTATCTGGCAACGCAGGTTGCGATGACGTTCGAGGGGATGTCGGTCCCCGAGCCCGGTTCGGCGTGCCTGTGGGCGATTGGCATCTTCTTTTCGCTCGCATATCGCAGGGCACCGCGGTCAGGGTAGCCAACTCGGATTTCATATTTGTTGGCCAAAAAGATCGATTATTTAGTCGGAAAATACTTGCAGCTCTATCGTTTTTACTTCTAATGGGAAACAAGATGCGCGTGGCAGAACCTGGTGGTTGGGAGGTGTGCGGCTAATGATGAGAACTTTTCTCTGTAAAGTCTTTTTGGGCGGCGTGGTCGCATGCCTTGCCTCCGCTTCGGTGATAGGGTGGGCCGACACGCTTTACTCGGAGGACTGGGAATCGGGCAGTATCGATGCGGCGGATTGGACCGGTTGGGGGTCTCCTGATCCGGTACTGCAGAGCGGCGGAAATGCCGTGGGCAATCACGCGCTCGCTCGCGCTCGATCCGAACGGCGATAGATTTCTTTGAACACCGCATCGACCTCCTCGCGGTACGGGTGGTCGACCGGGCGGATGCCGTCGTCTTCTATCGCCATCTGCTACTTATCAGTGATCGGCAGAAAAATCAGAATGTCCATTCGCTCGAGCGCCTCGCGAACGGCCGGCACCATCGACTCAACAAAAGCATCGTCGATATCGGTCGTGCCGTGGTTGGCAGTGTACTGCGAGTAGGCGAGGTAATCGACTGGTGCTCGGTCGAAGATCACATCGTTTGTTTTGCGTGCGTAGCGCATGACGCGGCTGACGTTGTAGTAGAGTTGAATGCCGTTGTGAAAACGCGTTGACTTCTGAAGAAATTCAATTTCAAACCACTCGCGCAGCGCGCGATACGGTTCTTCCTCATGAATATAGGGGGGGTTCGCGGCGAGCCAGTCGTTTACCAGCGTACTTTTGCCGAGCGAATGGGAACCGAAGATCGCGATCCGCATACAAGGATCCTGACGGCATTAGGCAGGAAACGTGAACTCTCGGATTTCGCGATCCAGATCCTGGAGGAAGCTTGCCGCGCCCGCGCCGTTGGCCACGCGGTGGTCGAACGTGAGCGTAAAGGTAGCGGTGGGGGTAAAGCGATAGGAGTCGCCATCCGGCACGGCATGCTGAAAGATTTTGCCCAAGGTGATCGTGCCCATCGCTGGAGGCACCACGGCCGCGACACCAGCCCGCAGTCCGAGTGAGCCGATATTCGAGACGCTGACGGTGGTGGCTGCGTTGGCCTGATCTTCTCCACTGCGGGCCAGTTCCACCTGACGGGCGACCACTGCAGGAAAGTCGCTCCAGGAAAGGGTGTCGGCATCGGCCACCACGGCAGTGAGCAGTACATCGTCCGGCAGCGCCACGGCGATGCCCAGGTTGACGTGCTCGAAGGTGCGTTTGTTGCGGCCCTCGTTCACAAGCGTACTACGAAAAGCAGCATGTTTTTCAATCGCCCGGGTAATGCACCAGAGGACCATCACCAGACTGCTCGGCGCATCATCGCCTAAATCAGCCTTTAATTCCGCGCGGGAATTTTCAATGGCTGAAAAATCCACATCGAGCGATGCGACCACCGGCACGCAGAGTTGGACCCCCCGCACAAGACGATAGTTGAGTCGCTGCTGTGTTTTGGAAAGCGCTGCATCGTTAAAGGGGCCGAGTTGGGCGGTATCGGTTTGGGAGTCATCCATACCTCCACCGGCAAGGTAGGCATCGATATCTTCCGGTGTGAGTTTCTTTCCCTTGGCCGGTATCTGATCGACGACGTCCTGGAGGCCTTTTTCCCGAAGGTAGCGACGAGTGCGCGGGGGAACGGCGCGTTTGCTGGTCGTGGTGGACTCGGCTCGGGCCAGCGGCGATGCAGCTTTTGCAATCGGGGTCACCGGCGAAGCTTGGCTTACGGCCGGTGGGCCGTGTCCGGCCGCCATTTCCTCGACCCCCTCAGCAACTTCCATGTGGGCGATCGCTGCACCAATCTTGTGCACGGTGCCTTCCTCCACGAGCCATTCATTCAGCACGCCATCGTAGGGGGATTCCACGTCGATGGTTCCCTTGTCGGTTTCCATCGCATAGAGCGGCTCATCGCGCTTTATCGTATCGCCGGCCTTTTTGAAAAGCTCGATCACGAGCGATTCTTGAAGGCCTTCGCCAAGCTGCGGAATACGGACAGCGACAGTGGGCATGGGTTCTTGTCGATTGGGTTTTCGGGGGCACTCTGTGTTTGTCGTACTATATCGCTACACCGCTAAGGAGGGCAAGATTGACGCAACTCATTCTTCCATGGTGAGTCGGACAGCAGCGACGACTTCTTCGGTGGAGGGAAGGGCCGCATATTCGTAGATCGGATTAAAGCCGATATGCACATCGCCACGAGAAACGAGTTGGGGCGGGCTCATGAAGGTGTCCCAGGAGTCCGGATCACTGACCATGTCGGAGATGATTTTCTGGCCGAAACTGCAGCTTTCGTTGTCCTCCTGCACGACGATCAGTCGACCGGTTTTTCCGAGCGAATCTCGGACGCATTCGCTGTCCCAGGGGACGAGGCTGCGAAGGTCGATAACCTCCACCGAGACTTCCTCAGCCAGTAGCTCGGCGGTTTCCTCCGCCTGTTCAACGCAATTTCCCCAAGTGACGATGGTCGCGTCGGTGCCCTCTCGACGGATAGCGGCCTTCCCAAATGGAACGGAGGCGACCACTCCTGGTGCAACCGGAAACGGTTTGCGGAAACGATGCTTGGGTATCAGGAAGATCGTAGGATCTTCCGCATGCATTGCCGTCCACATCAGCGCGGCCGCGTCTTCTGGGGTACTCGGCACGACAACGCGAAGTCCCGGAGTATGGGCGAAGAGTGCTTCATTGGCCTGACTGTGCCAGATCGAGCCGCCGGGCAGATAGGCACCGTAGGGCATGTAAAACACGGCCGGGCAGTGCCAGTCGGAAACTGTACGCCAGCGGAGCGTGGCTAAGTTCTGACTCAATTGGTTCCAGGCCGGACCGATAAAATCGACAAATTGAATTTCAAAGACCGGACGCATGCCGTAGCTCGCCATACCGCAGGCAGCACCGACGATGGTTGCCTCGGCCAGTGGAGAATTAACGACCCGCGTGGGATGTGCCGTGGAGAGTCCTTTGGTCAGGCCGAACACGCCGCCTTTTGGATCTTCGATATCCTGACCAAAAAACATTGTGCGCGCATCGTTGTCGAGCCTGTATTTGAATATTGCGTTCACCGCGTCCACGATTCTCCAATCGCGACCACCTTCCAGAGGTACGGGACCGGGATCTTCGACCGGCGCGAGCAAATGATCGGTAAGTTCGTCGGCCTGCGGGTCGGGTTCTTGCTGGGCTTCTTGGTAATCCCGATCCACTTCAGCGACCACTTCTGCCTTCATCTCTTCCCATCTGTCGGATGTCAGTTCACCCGATTCAATCAGTTCGTTTGCCACGACATCAATCGGGTCGCGATCGTGCATCGCAGTAATCTCCTCGACGCTCCGATAGACTCTCTGATCGTCACTCGATGTATGGTCGCACAAGCGATCCAGTTCGCACATCAGCACCGACGGACCTTCGCCGCGTCGTGCCCTGTCGAATGCAGGCGCAGCGGCATCCAGTACCCGGTCGGGGTGGCGTCCGTCGAAATGAACGACATCGATTCCTTCGCCGACCATCTGCATGCGGAAGGGGTTCATGTTGTCGGTGCAGGTGCTGATGCCATAGCGGTTGTCTTGTACCATAAATACCACTGGGAGTTGCATCTGTGCAGCAAAGGAGAGGGCTTCGAAAAATTCGCCTTCGCGTGTCGCCGCATCGCCGATCATCGCTACGGTGATGGTGTCTTTGCCCTGGAGTTGCATCGCCCAGGCTGCTCCACATGCAGGCAAAACAACCGATCCGGTCGGCGTCGGAACGCTCCAGATATTGAGGCTTCGATCAGAATGGTGCCCGGGCATCTGCCGCCCACCGCTACTGCTGCTTCGCTTGGCGAAATAGGCGAGTGCCAGTTCTTTGTTCGTCACTCCGCGCGCGAGGACCAGCGGGCGTTCGCGGTAGTAGCCGAAGAGATAGTCGTCTTTACGAAGGAGTTCCGAGAGAACCGCAAGCGCTTCGTGCCCCATCGCACCAACGTGAAACCAACCTTTGCTCTGCCGAAGCAGAACCCCCTCGCGGCGGTCTCCCTCGCGGCTGACGAGCATCCGCCGGAGCAGCTGCATTTTGTTATACGTGGATTGCAGATGACCACTGTCCACAAGTTTTCCTCCCTGAAAATTGTACCCACTCGGTCCCGCAAGCGGCACTCGCAAGGGACTATAATAGACGTTTATACGGCCACCACCAACACCGGGAAATTAAGATCAATGACTTTCGATACGTTAAACGGCAGAAAATAGGGTCTTTTGGGCGCGCACGCTCATTCCCAGCCATTCACTGCCCTAAGTTTCTTTCGAGTTAAAAAGTTGCATCCCATTCCCCCAACTACTGGACAAACCGCAGACGAGGTCTAATGCACGCCTTCTTTTGTGGGCAGTGGTTGCGTTTTGTTACCCCAGTGGTCCATCGCCATATTTGTTACCGACCCGATGCAGGGTGCTGTCCGCGTCATCGGGGGTGTACTGCTTGCCCTCTATGGACTGGTGGTTTCGGGCCTGCCGATTCCGATGACTTCAAAGTTGGCTCAGCAGTTTGTCCGCTACCCCTGTGAAGATTCTGCTTGCAGATGCGCTAGCGCGGATCGATATTGGAAAAGCTGTTGTTCCACTCACTCGAAGAGAAAGTGGCGTGGGCGAATGGAAATGGTGTCGTGATTCCTGAATTTGTCCGCCAACAGTTGCCACAGGCAACTGCGTGTTGCACGCTCAAGAAGGCTATGCAAAAAGGTTGTTGCCGTACGGCACGGGCGGGCAAGAACCAGCAAAAGCAAACGCAGCGTTCGGTGTGGCTTATTGCAGCACACGCATGCGGCGCGGGTGTGCTTGGTCTTCCGGGTGTCGTCCCGGCAGTGTTCGGTGCCTGCGCTATCTCGATTGACGCCACAAACTTTGAATTCTCCTATGCGGTTCCGCCCTTCTTTATTTCTGGAACGGCTCTCCCTCCTGCGACGCCCCCCCTGAAGCGTGCTCTTACGCTTAGTGAAGTGGCGCCGCACATTTGCCGACCCCATCGGGCGGTGAATTGATCGGGAGACCGGTCAGCCCGTTTCTGGAATGCATTTATTCGAGGTGCTGTGTGAAGTTTGTAGTATGGAGCACGCAGGAGTGAGGGGATGAAATCGCGAAAAGGCTTTACGTTGGTCGAATTGCTGGTGGTGATTGCAGTCATCGGTATTCTCATCGCACTTTTGCTTCCTGCGATTGCAGCGACACGCGATGGTGCACGAGCGGTGGTCTGCAAAAGCAATTTGCGGCAGATCGGTCTGTCTTTGCATACCTATGCCGAAGGGCATGGGGGGCGATTTCCCTGGACAGAGCATAACGATGAAGAAGAGTCGTGGATTATTACGCTTGGCCCCTATCTGGAAGATGTCGATGCGGTGCGTGTGTGCCCGGAGGATCCTCGCGGGCTCGAATGGATGACCAATGAAAAGAAAGGTTCGAGCTATGCGATCAATAATTTTGTGGCGGATCCTGATGTTGAAGGGTATTCAGGGAGTCTTCGCAAACTTCGAGATGCATCGCGACTCGTTGTTCTGTTCGAAGCGGATCCGGAACGGGAAGGCGCACATGGAACAGACCACATCCACTGTTCGCAATTCTACTCGCCAGTCTACAAAATGCTCGGCAAGGTTTTTGAAATGGTTTTCCGTGAGATCGATACGGATCGGCATGGTGGCGATTCAGCGAATTATCTCTTTGCCGATGGACACGTCACGCTTATCAGTGAAATAACTTTACTGGCGATCATCGATGCGGATGTCTCAGCCGATACAAATTTCGCTCGGCCCGGGCAAACGCATGCTTTGCGTACTGAATAACTGAAAGAAAAGTCATCCATGCGGAAGAAGGAAGAATACGATGAAAATGGTTCACCCGGTGAAACTAAGTTTTGCCATAACAATGGTTGTTTGTATTCCAACGCTTTGTTTCGGTCACGCGGGAAGGCGCTTTGAAGTGAAGACCGAGTCGGACGGCGGTATGGAGCAGCTTTATGCTCAGGGTTACAACAGTAGTGGCACGGATGATGGTGGAGGTGTGACGCGAGCCTACACGAATGTGATCCACGACCACTGGGGTAACGTTTTTGGATCCGCTACCACTGGACTTCCAAGCTTTGATCTGCTTGCGCCCGGAAGTTTAGAGGGTTATGCTCTGTATGCGGAGATGGTCGGCGTGACCAAGTGGGACGATCCGCCTCTCGTGGAAATGGGTGGCGTGATGATGGTGCCCGAGGGCACGGTTCCGGTTTTAGAGTCGCTGACGAGCGAAAATCTTTTTGTCGCCAAAGATACGCAAATGGTCGCCAGTAGTACACTGGGTACGCTGACACTCGATAATGCCATCTCGGCAGCAGGAGCACATTTGGATCTCGTCTACGGGATCGACCTGGAGTCGACGAATGTCCTGTATGCGGTGGAATGGATCCTTTCCACCGATGCCCCTGGCGTGATGGACAGTGATTCTATTTACGCAATTCTTTCGCCGGATGGTGCGGATATGACAGAAAAAATGCATACCGAATCCCTCTATCTCGAGTCTTATCTGGGCAATGGTGCTGGCGGAGGAGGTATACCTATGGCACCGGAACCTTCTGCCGTTCTGCTTCTATGTGTTGGGTTTTTGGCTTTAGGTTGTCGGCGATCCAGACGAGCGGGCTTGGTGGTATTCTGTGATCGATGAATCGGGTAAAAACGGGATACGTAATTGCGTTATTTTTTGTAGCACGTTTAGGATGGACTTCCCATGCAGATAGGGATCGCAGCAGACCATGGTGGATTCGTCCTCAAGGAACAAATCCTGGTCCGACTCGTTGAGGCTGGGCATGCGGTCGAAGATTTCGGTGCACGTCAACTGAATCTGGATGACGACTACCCCGATTATGTCGTTCCTCTTGCGCGTGCCGTTGCCACCGGTCGCGTTGAGAGAGGCATTGCAATCTGTGGGAGCGGGGTCGGCGCTTCGGTGGCAGCGAATAAAATTACCGATATCCGGTGTGGTTTGTGTCATGATCATTTTTCAGCGCATCAGGGCGTTGAAGATGACAATATGAATATGCTTTGCCTCGGTGGACGAGTGATTGGAATCGAGGCGGCGTGGGATGTTACCTCTACCTTCCTGGAGGCCACGTTTACTAAGGCAGCACGGCACATGCGCCGGCTAGAAAAAGTTAGTGCGATCGGAAATGCGCGATGATCGTAGCGGCGCATCATTCAACTTTTTGAGAAAGTCCTAAGATGGATGGAAAAACCTTATGGGATCGATTCAACAGCCTTTACTGCGCATGCCCGCAGATTGATCTTTCGCTCGACATCAGCCGTATTAAGTTTGATGCAAGCTTTATGGAGGAGATGGAACCCCGCATTCAGGAGGCCTTCGGGGAGATGGATGCACTCGAGAGCGGGTCAATTGCGAATCCAGATGAACAGCGAATGGTCGGACACTACTGGCTCCGGAATCCGGCGTTGGCACCGAGTGATGCGATTGCTGATGCAATCCGGAATACGCTGACTAAAATAAAGCAATTTGCTGCAGACGTGCATGCTGGCCAAATCAAGCCACCGAGTCGCAGCCATTTCAAGCAGGTTTTGTCGATCGGGATTGGTGGCTCGGCGCTGGGTCCCATGTTTGTATCCGATGCCCTCGGCACTCGAGCCAACACCAAGATGGATATTGCCTTTATCGACAATACCGACCCCGGAGGAATCGCACGCACTCTGGACCGATTGGGGGAGCGACTGGCGGAGACATTGGTCATTGTGATCTCCAAGAGTGGTGGAACTCCAGATACGCGCAACGGGATGGCTCTCGTACGGTCAGCCTTTGAAAATAGCGGCCTTGATTTCTCCAAGCATGCAGTCGCGGTGACCATGCCGGGGTCGAAGATGGATCAATTGGCTGAATCGCAGAACTGGATTCAGCGGTTTCCGATGTTCGACTGGATTGGGGGCAGAACCAGTGAGCTTTCCGTCGTAGGATTGCTGCCAGCGGCTTTACAGGGGATCGATATCGATGCGATACTCGCTGGAGCTGCCGAGTGCGATGTCGTGACGCGAAACAAAACAACGCATCGGAATCCAGCAGCGCTTTTAGCGCTGATGTGGTTTTCCGCGACTTCGGGTCGCGGGCGGAAGGACATGGTCGTGCTTCCTTACAAAGACCAACTTTTGCTGCTGAGTCGATATCTGCAGCAACTTGTGATGGAATCACTGGGTAAACGTCTTGATCGAGAGGGAAATCGCGTCGATCAAGGGATTGCTGTTTATGGCAACAAGGGCTCAACCGATCAGCACGCCTATGTGCAGCAATTGCGCGACGGAGTGAATAACTTCTTCGTTACCTTCATTCGCGTCCTCGAATTAGAGAGCGACACAGTACAGGTTGAACCTGGAATTACCGCGGGTGATTATCTACACGGATTTCTTGTGGGAACCCGGGCGGCGCTTTACGGCAACGAGCGACAGTCAATGACCATTTCAGTCAAACGTGTCCAGCCTCGTACGGTGGGTGTGTTGATCGCACTTTTCGAAAGGGCTGTCGGGTATTATGGGTCGCTTGTGAATATCAATGCGTATCATCAGCCAGGTGTTGAGGCTGGAAAAAAAGCGGCTGCAGCAGTGCTCGATCTCCAGAGTCGAATCGTCGCTTATTTAAGCGATACACCTCAGACGGCTGACGAGATTGCGACGGGAATTGGAGCGATAGAGGAAGTCGAAACTGTTTATCTGCTGTGTGAGCATTTGCTAGCCAACGGGCGTGCATCCGGGGACATGGGAAATATGCCCTCGGAATCCCGTTTTAAAACGAGCTAACTTATTTATTAATGAAAGAGGAGTTTACGATGTCCAATCTTGTCGATTCGCTCAAAGCAATGACGACAATCGTTGAGGATACGGGCGACATAGCATTGATTTCGAAATTTAGCCCCCAGGATGCGACGACGAATCCAAGTCTCATCTACAAAGCGGCGCAGATGCCCGCCTATGAAAAATATCTGACCGACGCCCTACAGTATGGGCGAGAGGCAGAGGGCGACTCCTCCGCCGCCTTTCTCGACAAACTCTTTGTTGATTTTGGCTGCGAGATTCTCCGCCATATTCCGGGCAGAGTCTCTACCGAGGTGGATGCTCACCTCAGCTTTGATACCGAGGGAACCGTTAATAAAGCGCGTGAACTTATCGCTCTTTATAAAGAACAAGGCGTCGGGGCCGAACGTATCCTGATCAAAATTGCGAGTACCTGGGAAGGGATTCGCGCGGCTGAGCGTTTAGAAAATGAAGGCATCCATTGCAATTTGACATTGCTTTTTAGTTTTGCCCAGGCAGTGGCGTGTGCGGAGGCTGGTGTGACGCTGATCTCTCCTTTTGTGGGCCGCATTTACGACTGGTACAAAAAAGATCAGGGCGTCGACGATATTCCGATCGAAGAGGATCCCGGTGTGAAGGGCGTCACAAAGATCTATAACTACTTCAAGCATTTTGACTACGCAACGCAGGTCATGGGCGCGAGTTTCCGGAAAGTTGGTCAAATTACTGAGTTGGCCGGATGTGATTTATTGACGATTAGCCCGGAATTACTTGATGAGTTGGAGCAGACTGAGGGCACGCTTCCCCGAAAGTTGTCGGTGGACGAAGCGAAAGCGGAATCGTTTGATAAAATCCACCTCGATGAAATTGGCTTTCGATGGATGCATAATCAGGACCCAATGGCGGTCGATAAACTTGCCGATGGGATCCGCCGGTTTGCTGCCGATACGGTGAAATTGAAAGAATTTGCCCAACAAAAAGTCGCACAGTTAACGTAATGCGTGTGAATAAAGGAAAATAGCTATGCAATTAGGGATGGTTGGCTTGGGACGCATGGGTGCCAATATGGTGCGGCGACTCATGGAGGGCGGTCACGAATGCGTTGTTTTCGATAAAAATAGCGAGGCACGTGCGGCGCTGGCGAGCGAGGGTGCGATCGAAGCCGATAGTCCCCAGGCGCTTGTGGCGAAAATGAACCATCCGCGGGCAATCTGGATGATGGTGCCGGCGGGAGCTGTGGGCGATACGGTCGCAGCATTTGGGCCGCTCCTCGAAAAAGGCGATATTCTTATCGATGGCGGGAACTCCTACTACAAGGACGACATGGCCCGAGCGAAGATGCTGCAGGGGCAAGGTGTGCATTATCTCGACGTCGGTACGAGCGGGGGTGTTTGGGGTCGTGAACGGGGCTACTGCATGATGATCGGGGGTGACAAGATTGCGGTTGCGCAACTCGACTCGATTTTCCAGACGCTTGCACCGCTGGCCGAATCGGCACCACGCACTACGGGACGCGAGTCGGGTGGGGGAACTGCAGAACACGGTTATCTGCATTGTGGCCCCAGTGGCGCCGGGCACTTTGTGAAAATGGTCCACAACGGAATCGAATACGGTATTATGGCCTCTTATGCGGAGGGACTGAATATTCTTCGGCATGCGAATATTGGTAAGCGAGGGCGGAAAGTCGATGCTGAAACAGCGCCACTCCGCAATCCAGAGGATTATCAGTTTGATTTAAATCTTGCAGATATAGCCGAAGTATGGCGCCGCGGAAGTGTGATTGCATCGTGGTTATTGGACCTTACCGCAGAAGCACTGTTCAAGGACCCTACACTCGATACTTTCACTGGTAGAGTCTCTGATTCGGGTGAGGGCCGCTGGACGATCAATGCAGCGATTGACGAATCGGTTCCGGCTCCTGTACTCTCCAGCGCGTTGTATCAGCGATTCTCATCGCGCGATCAGGCAGAGTTTGCCGATAAGGTCTGTTCGGCGATGCGTAAGGAATTTGGTGGGCACGTGGAACGAGCCGCTGGTGGCTGAGTGCGGTTGGTAACGCGGAGAATATCATGACGACCGCTGAAAAAACAAATCCTCAGACGGGGCCTTTTTTAGGCGTCATCTTCGGCGCTTCGGGTGATCTTGCCAAGCGTAAACTGATGCCGGCGATTTTTAATCTTGCCAGAGACGGTCTTCTGTCTGCGCCGTTTGCGATTCTCGGCATTTCCCGTCGGGAGATGAGTGACGAGGAGTTTCGGCAAAAAGTGGTTGCCGACATGGAAGAACTGGCGCCGGGGGAATTAACAGAGGCCATGCAAGAAAGCTTGCTTCCTCATTTCTTTTATATGCCGGGAGATGTAACCGATGCATTGACCTACGGACGGCTGAAAAAGAAAATGGCCGAGATTGACCAGCAATGTGGCACCGAAGGAAATGCATTTTTCTATCTCGCGACGGCACCCACGCTATTCAGCCCCGTGATCCATGCACTTGGTAAAGAGGATCTGATCGCAGAGGAGACGGATCGCTGGCGAAGGGTGGTGATCGAAAAGCCATTTGGCCACGACCTCGAATCGGCACGGTCGCTAAATGCAGATATCCAGGGTGTCCTGGGCGAAGATCAGATCTATCGTATAGACCATTACCTCGGCAAAGAAACGGTCCAGAATATCGCTGTCTTACGTTTTGCCAACGGGATGTTTCAGCCCTTCTGGAGTAATCTCTATATCGACCATGTGCAGGTGACGGTTGGCGAAACGCTCGGGGTTGAAGGTCGTGGAGATTACTATGAACAGGCAGGCGCACTCCGCGACATGATTCCTAATCACATCTTTCAGCTTCTCGCGTTGATTGCTATGGAGATGCCTTTATCTTTCAGTGCGGATGACATGCGCAATGAGCAGGTGAAGGTCTTGCGTGCAATCAGGCCTCCGGAGGGCGAGGAGGTGACGCGGCACGTGGTGCGTGGCCAATATAGCTCGGGTACTGTCGGCGATAAGCAACTGGTTGGATATCTGGACGAGGAAAACATCGATCCCCAATCGCGAACGGAAACGTATGTCGCGATGCGGCTGCTGATCGACAATCAGCGTTGGGCCGGGGTGCCGTTTTACTTGCGTACGGGAAAGCGACTAGCGGCTCGGGTTACTGAAGTTATGGTTGAATTCAAGAAGCCACCCTTTACTCCATTTCGTGAAACTACCGTCGAGTCCCTTGAACCCAACCAGTTGATTATCCGCATACAGCCGGACGAAGGGATTTCGCTTCGATTTGTGACCAAGGTGCCCGGAACGCTTTTAAAGCTGGATGAGGTTGATATGGATTTCCACTATGCGGATTATTTTGGTCGCACTCCGGCGACGGGTTACGATCGTTTGCTCTACGACTGTATTCGCGGCGAGGCGACTCTCTTTCGGCGTGCCGATATGGTAGAAGCGGGCTGGAGAGCCGTTGCTGGTATCCAGGCGGCATGGGCTGCCGGCAAGAAATCGCTGAGGGAGTATCCTAGTGGAAGTTGGGGTCCTGCGGAGGCAGATGCGCTGCTCGCGCGTGACGGACGCCAATGGAGAGTCTACGTCTGATTTTTTTCATGTTCCACAACTTGTCGGCCAATAGAAATCATGTCCCAGCGTCACGTTATCGTTGAATCCTCAGCTAGTGATCTTTGCGAGAAAGCGGCAATCCGATGGCGCGAGTTGTCACAAAAGGCGATTGCAGAACGTGGGCGATTCAATGTGGTGCTTTCCGGTGGTTCGACTCCCCGTGAGCTCTATCAAATTCTGGCGTCGCGAGGCTTTCGGATGCAGATCGATTGGTCGAAAACAGAATTCTTTTTCGGCGATGAGCGGTCAGTGCCGTCCGATGATCCGGACTCTAATTTCCGGATGGTGTGTGAAGCCCTTTTTGAAAAGATAGCCCTCGCAGACGAGCAAATTCATAGGATGCGAGCCGAAGCTGAAGATCTTGAGGGGGCAGCCGCCGCGTATCAAGAAATGATAGCTGGTCGTTTTGAGATTGAGGCCGCTGGCAATCCCCCGGCGTTCGACTTGGTCTTGTTAGGGATGGGACCCGATGGACATACGGCGTCGCTTTTTCCACATACGAGTGCGCTTAGCGAACCGCAGCGGTGGGTGGTTGCGAACGATGTCCCACAATTGGAAACCCGAAGAATGACGATGACAGTGCCTTTGATCAATACGGCACGGTCCGTTGTATTTCTCATCGCCGGTGAGTCAAAAGCAAAACCGCTGTTTGAGGTTCTTTGTGGTGCTGATGACCCGGAACTCTATCCATCGCAACGCATTGCCCCCACAGCCGGATCGCTTACATACTTCCTTGACCGTGCCGCAGCAGCGAAACTTCCCGACTCCATCGTAGGCTAAAGTCTGATCATGACAATTAATCACAAAATTAAGATTGCCGCCTCGATTCTTTCAGCCGATTTCGGGAATCTGGCTGCAGCTGTTGGAGAGGCAGAAAAAGCGGGTGTCGACCGAATTCATGTCGACGTGATGGACGGTCACTTTGTACCGAACATTAGTATCGGTACGCCTGTGGTTGCGTCACTGCGTAAGGTGACCAAGCTGCCTCTGGAAACACATCTGATGATTGATGAGCCTATTCGGTATCTGGAGGCCTTTCAGAAAGCGGGTAGTGATTCGTTGCTGATCCATGTGGAAGGACAAGCAAACCTTCACCGTACGGTACAATCAGCGAAGGATCTTGGCGTTCGGGTGGGCGTTGTTATCAATCCTGCGACACCTGTTGAGGCGGTCGATGCGATCCTCGATCAGGTCGATCAGATTCTGGTGATGACGGTCGATCCTGGTTTCGGCGGCCAGGCTCTGATTTCAGGTACGATGGCAAAAGTAGGTGCGCTTCGCGAGAAGTTGGATGCGGCAGGTTTGGATTGTGAACTCTCGGTTGACGGTGGGATTAGCCCTCAAACAGCAGCGGATGCCGTGGCTGCTGGCGCAGATATTCTGGTCGCGGGATCTGCAATCTTCAGGTCGGAATTATCCATTGCGTCGGCAGTTGATGCGCTTTGTGAAGCGACAAGGAACTGAACCGAACGAAGAGACTATCGTTGGGGCGAAGGAGTCTATCATGAACGCAGTCGAAACGGTTTTTCTCTTCGATGTCGACAATACGCTTCTCGATAATGATTCTGTGGCTGAAGATCTTCGCCAATATCTGCGGAAAAAACTGAGTATTCAGGCAGAAAAGCGTTACTGGAAGCTGTTCGAGAAGGTACGGAAAAAACTCGGCTATGCCGATTATCTCGGTGCGCTACAGCGTTACCGGATTGAGCATCCTCATGATCATCAACTTCCGGAAATCTCTTCCTTTCTTCTGAATTATCCTTTTGCCAAAAGGCTGTTCCCCGGCGCACTTGAGGTGTTGCGATATTTCTCGACCTTCGGCACGGTAGCTATTCTGACCGATGGCGACGTCGTTTTTCAGCCGCATAAAATACGTTGTTCAGGCATCAATGCGGCTGTCGATGGACGCGTGATGATTTACATTCATAAAGAGCAGGAACTGGAGGATGTACAACGACAGTATCCGGCTGAGCGCTACGTGCTTGTTGATGATAAGTTGCGGATTCTCTCTGCGGTAAAGGAAATCCTTGGTTCCCGCGTGACCACGGTTTTCCCTCGGCAGGGTCATTACGCGCTCGATAAAGATATTGTTTCCCAGTACCCCCCAGCAGATCATTCGATTGCGCAGATCGATGACATGCTTCAGTGGGATGCATCGATATTTAGCGAATAGAATGATGTGGGTTGCCTGGCATCCATCCGAAATAGCTGTGCGTTTATAAAAAATTAGATGCAGAGGAAATCAAATGGCCGAGCAGCAGACACCGTGGCGCGTTGGCTTTGTGTCGACCCGGATCTCAGGAACGGACGGGGTATCGCTAGAGATTGCGAAGTGGAATAGCGTGCTTTCCCGGATGGGCGTGGAATGCTTTTATTTCACCGGTCAATCGGATCGACCGACAGCACGCACCGCACTGATTGAAGAAGCACACTTTAACCACCCCGAAATCAAGGCGATTACCGAGGAGGCGTTCAGTTCAGAGATTCGGGCGGAGTCGCTCACGAATGAAATTAAACGGTTAACTTCAGTCATTCGAAAAAAACTTAAAAGTGCGATTGACGATTTCAAAATTGACGCCATTATTCCTGAAAATGCACTCACCATTCCGATGAATCTACCGTTAGGTATCGGGATTGTAGAGACGCTCCAGGAAACTCCCATCGGCTGTCTTGCGCACCATCACGACTTTTACTGGGAACGGGATCGTTATCGAGTTAGCAGCGTGCGGGATATCTTGCGTTATGCTTTTCCACCGGCACTTCCACAAATTCAGCATGTGGTCATCAATAGCCTTCAAGAGGAGGAATTCAGTCGCCGCACTGGTCTTTCCTGCCGGATTATTCCCAATGTCATGGATTATGCGAATCGACCACCTCCGCCCGATGCTTATGCGCGAACTTTCCGCGCGGCGATCGGTCTTTCTGAACAGGAGCCACTTATTCTGCAGCCGACGCGGATCGTTGCTCGAAAAGGCATCGAGCATGCGATCGAACTAGTAAGCCGACTCGGTTTAAAAAATCCGAAACTAGTGATCACGCATGAGTCGGGGGATGAAGGGGACCTTTATCTCGAAAGAATTCTGGAATATGCCCAACTCCTTGGAGTAAAACTTATTATGGCGGGGCCTTGGATTGCTGATCAGCGTGGTAAAGGTACCGACCGAACGCCGCTGTTTACGTTAAGCGATGTGCTCTCTCAGGCGGATCTAGTTACCTATCCATCGGAATATGAGGGTTTCGGGAATGCGTTCCTGGAAGCGATTTATCATCGCTGTCCAGTGGTATGCAACCGATATCTTATTTATCGCACCGATATTGAACCGTGCGGTTTCAGAGCAGTGACGTTCGACGGATTTCTGAGTCATGAAACTATCGCGCAGTCCCGCAGGTTGCTTGAGGATGCCGACTATCGTAAAGAAATGGTGGATCACAACTACCGTGTCGCGAGTGAGCACTTCAGTTATGAAGTTCTCGAGGCGGAGTTGCGATTAATCATCGAAAGGCCACAAAACATCTATCGCCTGCTCGGTCGCGGAATGCGCGCCAATCTGAATGCGGGCCATCACAGATCGCTCAGGCAATCGTAACGCCTGGTTCGAGATACACATCCTGAATTGCATTCAGGAGCGCGACTCCCTCAGCAAGCGGCCGCTGAAAGGCCTTGCGACCGCTGATAAGTCCGATACCTCCGGCGCGTTTGTTGACCACTGCGGTTTTTACCGCATCGGCTAGGTCGCTTTCACCAGCAGAGGGTCCTCCTGAGTTAATGAGCCCCATGCGACCCATATAGCAGTTCGCTACCTGGTAGCGACAGAGATCAATAGGATGGTCCGAGGAGAGTTTCGCGTAAACCAACGGAGATGTCTTCGCAAACTCTATCGCGTTAAATCCACCGTTATTAGTAGGTAATTTTTGTTTGATGATATCTGCCTGGATGGTGACGCCGAGGTGGTTGGCTTGCGCCGTGAGATCGGCCGCGGCGTGGTAATCAGTACCATCTTTTTTGAATCCATCGTTACGTAGATAGCACCAAAGTATGGTCGCGAGGCCCAGGTTATGCGCGTGTTCAAAAGCTCCCGCAACTTCCACAATCTGGCGATCGGATTCTTCAGAACCAAAATAGATTGTGGCGCCTACTGCTGCTGCGCCCATGTCAAATGCCCGTTCCACAGAACCAAAAAAGATCTGGTCATAATGATTGGGATAGGTCATCAGTTCGTTGTGATTTATTTTCACAACAAAAGGTATTTTGTGGGAATACCGACGCGCGACAGCTCCCAAGACGCCAAACGTGGAGGCGACCGCGTTACAACCACCCTCCATCGCAAGCTTGACAATGTTTTCCGGATCGAAATAATCGGGGTTTGGTGCGAACGATGCGCCGGCGGTGTGTTCAATACCTTGATCGACTGGCAAAATAGAGACGTATCCAGTGTTGGCCAAACGACCGGTGTTCAATATCCATTGCAGATTCCCAATCACGCGGGAATTGCGATCCGTATCAAGAAAGATACGATCTACAAAATCTGGCCCGGGCAAATGCAGGCGATCCTTAGCAACGGTTTGACAGGTGTGTTCCAAAAGGTTGTCGGCGTCAGCACCGAGGTGAGTCCGAATTTGGTCAAGCATCCAGCGATACCTCAAAATGTCTCTAGAAAATAGGCAGCTAACGGGCGGAGTGCCCACGAAGAGGATTAAGGTACCATATTAGATGTTTTGTGGTTAGTATGCCTCGCCTGTAAAAATTTCGTAGAATCCATGTTTTGCCATCAGGACACAGAGAACCACGAGCGTGTCTGAATGCGCGAAGCCTAGTGAGCAGAGGTGCTCCGGAATGTATCTGCCGCAACGAGGTAAGCCATGAACAAGGATCGCTATCTACTCTGGGTAATTGCGATCGCGTGGTTTGTTTTTTTGCTGGTTGATTTCAGGAGCGATGTGCAAGATCGCGACTGCTTTACGTGGATGGATCCCCAGCAGTATCACGGATTTGCCAAGGATATGATTGCGGGCGTGCGTCCCGTAGACGATTTTGAGGTCCCCTCTATCTTTCCTTTCTTTATTGCCCCGTTTGTTGCAATCGATTCGGGCGTAGGGACGAGCCTTTGGGTGAATGTGATCGGCGGGGCGGTGTTGCTCTTCTCGATTTATCTTATTGCCGGAACACTCTGCCTGAGGACGTCGTCTCTTATTGTTAGTGCGATTGTCCTCTGTTCGCCGCTATTGATCGGACTGAGCCGATCGCTTTACCTTGAATTCTGGCTCACTGCCATTGTGAGCGCTGCTTTTGCCATTTATCTTCGGCTTTTAGACCGTGCCGATACGCGGCTTTGGGTCAGCTTTGCCGCACTCTTTTACGTAGGCATACTGACGAAGATGACCTTCCCTCTTTTCTTTCTGGTACCTGCCGCATTTCATTGCATGAGTTTGTGTGCCACCGGTAGGCGGCATGATGCGTTACGACTGATTAGTATCTTTGTCATCCCAGCCTTTCTTGCGGTTGGTACGGTTTGGCTTTTCCTTCCGAGAGCCTTCGCCTACTATTTGAACCTTGGTAATACAGCAATCCCCATCATGTATCTGGTCGGGCCTATTGATAGATGGTCGCTCGATTCGATGGGTTATTATTTTTGGATTCTTTCTACGGTGATGCTCGGGGCAATCACGCCTCTGCTTTTGCTGGCAATCTTTCTTCCCCGGTGGAACCTGCGAAACATTCAATGGAATTGGATGCTTACACCGCGGGCCACCTTATGGTTGTGGTTGATCGGACCGCTCATCCTCCTCGTCCCTCAAATGGTCAAAGAGCCTCGGCACGTTGCACCCTGCATCGTCCCTGCGATCCTGCTCATGATGCTGGCGATCGATTCGATTTCGCAGCGTGCGGTTCGGTTTAGTGCGCTCGTACTCCTTTGTGGAGTTTCGGTGCTGCAATACTTTTTGAGCACGACCGGGAATTTCGACACGCCGTATTTTCTTGATCGGGCTCTGGCGACCGACGCGCTGCAGAGGAAACTGGCGTCGCCTGATATTAATAAACCAGCCTATTTATATACACCACCGCCAGTGATTCGGGATCACTGGCGTTTTAATCAGAATATATTGCTTCTCGGTTTTGATCCCAATGAGGCACTCGCTATGAGTTGGGCACTCTGGCCTGCGATTGTCGTCGATATGGATATCTATCGGGATCCACAAAATGTTTCCGCCGAACTCGTATTGGATGACTTTCAGGATCTCTCGATTGTCAGTATTTTCAACACGCTCAATCGCCGTTGCGGATGGGAGGCATACAAATTCCCGATCTCCCGGGAGGAGGCGCTTCAAAATGGAGATTACCTTTTCGTCAAAAATAAAGATTCCGGCAAAGCTGTCGGTCATTACGCTGGCTATCATTTGGCGTTTCAGCACCGCGTCGGAGGCGCAACGATAGGTGTCTTTGAAAATGAACGCGCAGACCGAGAATCGTTTCGCATGCTTTATGCGAAACGGTTTTTGACGAAGAATCCCGATTTAACGGTAGAAGAACAAAATGCGATTGCCTTCGACCTGCGGCTTACCGCTGCGCTGCGGGGCGATATTGCCACTGCGAGCGAGGTTGAAATATTGTTTCCAGCAATTTCAGAAATGTCTTATCCTCGGCGCGAAATCTATTTTATCGCCGGCATAGGAGATGTGTTGCACCGCGAGGTCGAGCGGAATATCAACCGAAACATCCTGATGCTCAGGCCACATCAGCGATAAACTGAAACGGCCTCAATCTTAGACGTCGAGAATTGTCCACGGTTTGCGAATCTTTCGATCGATCATCGAGTCGATGGAGTTACAGACGTGCCAGCAGCGGGGACACTCGCCCTTTTTGATCGTTTCGCGCGCCTCGCTGAGTTTTTCTTTGTTGGCATCGAGAAGCTGGCAGAGGTTGTAGTCGTGTTGACGAATATTACCCATGCCGGTGGTGAAAAAGAAACAGGGATTGACGTTCCCGTAGCAATCGACGGCATAGTTCGAGTGAGCTGCACGACATGGGATAACCAACTTTCCAGGATTTTCGAGAAAACGCATGGCTCCCCGCACGTGGTTTCTCGAAAGGAAGTCGATCGGGGAACTCCATTTCCATTGCCGCTTGTTTTGAAGCGAATAAATTTCAGCAATCACATCACGGATTCCATCGTGCTCCAGGTCTGGCCGTTCGTCGACGGCTTGGCCCTGGTAGTATAAATCGCCACTGTCCGCGGCTTCGATCTTCAGTGAAATCCCCCTATCGATGACGTTGTGAACGAAAGGCATAATCTTATCGAAGTTGAACTTTGAAATTGTAAGGCCAATTCCGATTGCAGCATTTCCATGCTGTTTACAGAGCGCATCAATTTCCTCAAACGCATAGATTGCACTTTCGTAGTTGCCATCGACACCACGGACATCATCGTGGACCGCACCCTCCCCATCGAGGCTCATCGTGATGTAGACGAAAGGCCGGCGACGGATAGCGAGAAGCCTTTTCCAATCTTCAATGCAGCGGTCTGCTTTGATTCCGTTATTTGGCACATTCACCATGGCGATATTGCGGATGTCGCTAAACGCGGATTCCATAATGTCGCAAAAATCTTTCCGCAGGTGGGGCTCGCCCCCAGAAAAACTAACCCACATGATGGAGGAGGGGAGTTGTGAAAATAATCGTTTAAACTCGTCATCCGTGAGTTCTTCGCGGAGAGGTAAACGTTTTTGAGGGTAGATCTGCCAGATATCACACGTTTTGCATCGCGAGTCGCAGAGGTTGGTCAAACTCACGTTAAGCCGGTACGGTCGGTCGCGGAGGTTGCCTGTAAGGATGCCGCGCAAAATTCGATGATATTTTAACATTGTCGGTCACGGGTTGGTTTAATCGGATAAACGAAACTTCAATAAAGTCCATAGCGCTTCGACGCCATCCCGCCAGCGTATTTTCTTTCCCTCTTCAATCGTTCGCGGAGCATACGAAATGGGCAACTCGACGATCGGAACTTTTCGCTTTGCTAACTTCGCGATCACCTCCGGACAAAATTCAAAGCGCTCACAACGGAGCGAGAGCGATCGCATTAGATCCGTCTTCATCATTTTATAGCAGGTAGCACAATCGGTGATCTGAATCCGGTACATCCGACACGTTATCCAATTCAGCGTCATTCCGCCAATGAAAAATGTGAGCAGAGAGCGCGGATTGTCCTTTTTAAGCCGCCTCGACCCGAATACGACGTCGACCTCTCCCCGCTCGATGGGTGCCAGAAGTGGCACCAGTTCCGCCGGATTGTACTCAAGGTCTGCATCCTGGACGACCACGACTTCGCCCGTCGCGTGGTCGAGTGCCGTTCGTACGGCGTGGCCTTTTCCATGGTTTTTTTCGAGGTAGACGACCTTCATTTCTGGTCGTCCTTCATATTGTTTCAGGATCTCACGCGTTCGGTCGGTCGAGCAATCATCCACAAGGATCAGTTCTTTCTCGATCGGGAGTGCCATGACCCGTCGAGTAATCTCCTCGAGGGTCGCCTCCTCATTGTAGACAGGCATTAGGATGCTGAGTTTCATCTTTTTTCCTCAACGTCGATACGCGTTACTTCCCGTGCAGATGATGGACGCACTGACACATGCAGTTTAACTGCAAAGTGGGTAAATCTGTGCTGCTGGGTCGGTGTTTGTGGGGTGAAACAATCATAAATTCTGATCCGATGACGGTGCGCTGCAGTTTGTGACGGTTGTAAGGCTTTTTGCAAAATGTGTTTTGGATGTTGATTTGCCACTATTTTCAGCAAAACCTGTGCGAAATATTTTGTGGAAACTGCGCCGGAGAAGGTTTAAAATAACGTCTGGCGTTCATTTGGTTTCTAGCTGAGGTAACAGGCGTTGTCACTCTCCGGACGTTTTTATTTTCCCCGTGTTATCATTTTCAGCGCAGCCATTTTATTAATGGCGGTTTCGCCGGTAGCTGCGCAAGAGTGGGAACACAAAACCAATGCCTGGGTTCCCGGTCCGGACTCGGTGAGCGTGCGGTCGCCTTACGATTCACCGCAACCGACTGCCCTCACCTGGAGTGTCGTTCCAAGTGGTGTAGCCCAGGTCAACGATGCATCACGAGAGACTGTTGATTTTACGGATCTCAATATCATCGGTTTTTCTACCGTGGATGATTATCGCCAAGTGCTCGAAGGTGCGATCGATGAATGGGCAAGTGTGGCTGATATCACCAATCTCGGTTACGTCCAGGAGACCGGAGCGGTAGGCATTGGGGGCATTGGTTCCTATATCGACCGCGGCCCGGATTCCGGGGTGGGACACATTCGATTTATGGCTTTTGATCAGGATGGGCTCAATGGAGCGACAGCCTATGCGCAGGCCACCTGTATTCCTGAGCCGGGTGCATCGACCGATAATGGATACAATCACGCGCGGGCAGGGGATGTTCGTTTTCGTTCAGACGCCTCTCTTTGGGACGACCTTCTGGGGCAGGTTTATCTTCACAACATCGCCTTGCACGAATTGGGACACATCCTGGGCTTCGGTCATAACGCGGTTTCTGATTCTGTGATGTCTGCCCCTTATACCGAACTCCATCTGGGCGCAGGCGATGTGGCCGGAGCAATCTTTATTTATGGACCGCATGGCGGAGGTGGCGGTGCCGTTCCGGAACCCGCAGCGATGCTGACGGCACTTATTGGTTTCGGAATGGTGTTCGTGGGCAGGCGACGACGATAGGGCCTCGTGGTCGATCTAGCTCTTCTCTGGGTTCAGACGCACACCCGCTTTGCGAAGCGATTCGAGCCCTTCCGTTTTTGACTGATCGCTGAGTGGATTGTCGTTGAGATAGAGCCGCCAAAAACTAGCGAATCGACGATCACCTTCGGCATCGGTTTGAGCGAGTTTGACGAGCGGGCCGATGTCGGCAATTTTATTTCCGCTTAAATAGGTCGAGTACATTCCATTGCCAGGTGGAATCGGAGATATATCGATAATGAGATTGTCGGCCAATCCGAGTTGACTGAGTCGATCGAGTTGAGCAACCGGTGCAATGTCCTCGATCTTATTTCGACTTAAATCCAATGACCAGAGTTTCTGTAACTTAGCAACGGGCTCAATCGAAACAATTGCATTGCCCGCGGCGTAAAGGCTGTTCAAGGCCACACAATCCTCAAGTCCAGAGAGCGATTGTACCTGATTGTTTTCAAGATTTAGGTACTGTAGCTTTTTGAGATTACCGAGGCTCGAAGGGTCCTTAACCTGGTTGTCCGCTAAATCGAGGAGTTGCAGACTTCCGCAAGACTTAAGGGGCGAGACATCAACAATTTCATTGCCGGTAAATTTAGCGTCTCCAAGATTGACGCAGTGCTCAAGACCCGTGAGATCACGGATTCCCTTGCGACTGGCATCGAGCGACCATACATTCTGCAGGTCGTCCATCGTGATCTCATCACCTTCAATTTGTCGGCGACGTTTAATTTCTAAGATCACCTCGCGTAGTTGAGAATCGGGTACGAGCTGTACGGCTTTTTCCGCGTCCTTTTTTTGTTCGTCTGCGTTATCTTCATTCGCACTCGCTGTTTTTTCCGGCGTCTTCTTTGCATCGTCCTCGGCTCTTAGTAATGGAGGCGCGAGGCAGACGGAAAACATGAAAAGCGAGATAGCCTTATGGAAAGTCATTGCACGGTCCTCGGAAGCAGTAACCAAACGGGGTAGGCGGGGAAAGTAGCGGGGGCGCGTAATGATCTACACCATTGCACTGGTTTAATTCTTGTCGAAATAGCCCACTTTCGTCAATGCCGGGAAATCAGCCTGTCTGTGGAAAGTATTCCGGTTCCTGTCCATCGCTCCACTTAATATTGCAGCCGAGACTCGGTTTTTGCAATTCCGTTACCGGTGTTCCATCGAGGGTTGCATCGATTGCACTGCGGAGGTCGATGCCAGTAACAGGGATACCGCTTTCCGGTCGGCTATCATCCAACTGACCACGGTAGGTAAGCTGACCTTTTCCATTGAAAACATAGAAGTCGGGAGTACAGGCGGCGCGATATGCCTTAGCGACAGATTGATCCGCATCGTAGAGGTAGGGGAACGAGTAGCCCCGGTTTTCCGCTTCATGGACCATTTGTTCGGGGGAATCAGCTGGATGCGTGCTGACGTCGTTGGAACTGATCGCGACAACGCCAACTCCCTTTTTACCATATTCGCGACCGAGCAAGGCTAGATGGTCAGCAATATGTATTACGTACGGACAGTGATTGCAAATAAACATTACTACCAAGGCAGGTGCAGCGATAAACTCTTCGCGGGAGACCAACTGCCCATCGACATTCGGTAGTGAAAATCCGGGCGCCTCGGTCCCTAAGGGAAGCATCGTACTTCTGGTTTTGACCATCTAAGAAATCGTCCTCATTTTAAGTGATTTAATAAAGCGTAAAGTTCACGCCGCAGCCCAGTTGTCCGGGTGTCGTCCCGTGTGTGTTTTTGAAGATGTTCGCTGCTAAAGGCTGTGCCGTAATGATGGTCACGTCGGAAATCCCATCGCTCGTCATGTCTCCCAGCAGCAGGGCGCCACCGCGGCTACCGGTGTTGAAGGTGGCAATGCGCTTGCCCCGATAATCGAAGATCCCGCGATCGGCTGAGACGAGGATTTCATCGACGCCGTCTCCCGTCCAGTCGACGAGCTCGTGGATCCGACTCGAGGTGAGCATTATTTTACCCAGAACGTTTCCTTGGGAATTCATCACCCAGAGAGGACTTGATCCAACAGGCTCGTGTGCAATGTCGACCAACAGGTGAGGTCCCGGAAGGTCGGAGAAGATTTTGCCAAGTTGAACCGACTCAAAGTGATGACCGGGTCGCTCCCAGAGAACTTTCCCATTGCCGTCGACACAGGCAATGTTATTGTCGCCACAACAGGTGAGGATCAGACGGTACGCTTCTGGAGTTTTTCCCCGTTGTATGACGCGACAGCAATCGAGGTGTCCGTGCGTTTGATCCATCACTTTGGAACGGTAGGTCCAGCGAACCGTACCATCGCTATTGAGCATGGCGTACCCCGCCATGATTTCGTCTTTTCCGTCACCGTCCAAGTCGATCGGCCGAGGCTGGTGTGCTGTGGGAAAACCACCCGGTTTCCACTGACCACCCCAAAGTTGGTTTCCTTCGTAATCGTAAGCCCACAGGCGACGATAGCGATCCTTGACGATGACCTCTTTGGCCCGCTGTCCACCAGATAGGTTAACGAACACTAGGCAGTCGGTGGCTCGGGTCGGAATCGCGAAACGACGCTTCTCTTTTCCTGTTGCCCCATCAAGTTCTACCAACTCCCCCTCGGTCAGTAGTATCACCTCGTTGGTGCCATCTCCATCCCAGTCGTAGATCTGAAGCGCGACATCATACCCGTTGTAGGCGTGGCCTTCAGTAGGATTGCCCCATTTCCAAAGAATGCTGCCATCGAGTCTGTGGGCGACAGCGGAGGTGGTGTAGTGGATGCCGTCGCCATATTTATTCTTCGCGGATACGATTTCGGGTTGCCCGTCACCATCGAGGTCGCCGGTCACACACCAGTTTCCGCCGTATTCTGGGTCGAGATGGATGGTTTTCCACGGGTTAATCTGAGGGACATCCTGTGCGGAAGGGCCGGGATCCAAGATATCGAAACGAACTGCTTGCGATTCTTCCGCAGAGGCAACATGAGGAATGCATAGAATCAGCAGTAAATGTAATGCAAAACGGATCATCGGATGCCAATCAGGGAATGTAGGGCGAGAAAGGTACGACGAGGTGGGTGATTCGGGATGGTGTCTTTGCCTTAATTTAGCATGCTGCCTCACTTCGATGAACCTGAATTTATTTCCTGCGATTTACCCTTCTCTGGCAGGATAGCAATCACTTGGAATGACTTTGATGTAATCGTCTTCCGCCTCACGCGATTGCCCCACAACGATTCGCGCAGTTTGTCCACATCTTTCCAATACGCCCCGCAAGGCAACACGTTCGCCAGAATGAGCCTGTCCTGTGTAAGTCGCGCTGTACGTGATGACTTCAGTTGCCAGCGGATGCTCGATGGTCCACCGTGCAGGAGTGAAAAAAGCGTAGCGATCGCATGTTGTCGTCGCTTGGATTTCAAAAGCACCGTCTTTTTTCCAAGAAGCGGAATGGGTTTCGTCGTAGTGAGCGACGAGGCCAATATCAATCTTAATACCGTTGAGGAGGGCTTTGTTATTCTTGCGGATTTCGTGCCAACAATACTCCTCGAAGGAAAGGGCTGGCTGGCGACGGTGATAGGATTGTTTCCAATGCTCTGTTCCTAGTGCAGTGAACGGTCCCCGGCGATCACTAAAAAGCTTGCGGATGTTATGGAAGGCTGATTCGTCGTAGCAAACGAGATCTATGTCGGATTCGGCAGTTGCGCCACCGACCAAAAATGATCCGCTGATCCCGAGCCCATCGAGATCAAGTCCTTGTTCAATGAGGTAGACTGCGGCACAGCGCGCTGTCTCTTCCTGCGGGTGTTGGTGGTTTTTTTCCCCTATAAGTTGGGTTAAGCGCGCACGTGCCGACCAGTGATCGCTGATATGCGTGAGGGGAACGGCATGCACCCATGTATCGCGTCGAGTTGAGTAATAGAGATACTGGGGAAAATGGTCATTGAGCTGACTGATCGCAGCTTCAGTCGTGAGTTTGGTCCATGTGCTGCCGATCTTTTGATAGCGGAGAAATCCCAGCACACGACCATCTTCAATGCCATCGCCAACGACAGCAAATGCCAATCCCTCAGCGGTGCCGATGTAGTCGCGAGGACAAATGGCAGTGGTAATCACAGCATCGCTCCCTAGGTGTCAAGTATGTGGATGACACGGAGGATACCGAGTGAACGCCGAAAAGAAAAGCAATCACGAGGAACATCGTTCATTGATGTCTGAATTATCGACGTTGAGCAGTTCGCCTACGAATATTTCTGTTTCGTAATCATAGCCCTGATCGAATCTAAAATGGTGCATGGTTTCATCAACGCGATCGTCTGCATCGTTCATGGTTGGTCCTCGCTTCCTGTAAAGGGGCAAATGAGGGTCGAATCGCAATGGGTCGAGTTACTCGCCTCTACTAGGGAATTGCCTATCGCATTGCCGCGCGGACAAAAATCTCACTCAATCCGATATCCAACAAATCGAAGGGTGTTTTAAAGGGGGACCGCAGGTGATCCTGGGGCCGGAGCAGCCCAAGAGGGCGGGTAGATACACGATTAAACCAGCAGTAACGTCATCACGAGCACGGTGACAGAGAAACCAAGGAATCGCCGAACAGAGCGGAAGAGCAGGCTTGCTCCGAGGGCGACCGAAAGGAGTAGTCCGGTCGAGGGTTCGGGTACGGGTGGGGCAGTGAATTCTACCTGGAAGTAAACGTTCTGTATTGCGGAATACGGCGTTGAATTCACGTCGGTCAATTCCGCTAGCGTCAACGTATGTGAATATGAGCCAGCAATATCGCCGACATTTCCATTCCAGCCAACATCCCAGATCATGAAATCAGTTTCGGTATTCGACGCAAAGGTGGAATCGGCCATAATCGCAAACGCGTCTGGCCGCGGAATGGCGTAGTTGTCCCAAAAGTTGCCGTACAAGGCTTGGCTGAAGGCGACGGGCGCGTCATTGGAATCGTAGGCACTCCAGTCGACAACGGTCGCAGTGTTTGCGACATCGGCAGCAGTCTCAAATGAACCCCAGTGCTCATCTGTATTGTCGGGATACTGGGTTACGGAAAACCGACCACTCCAATCTTTGTAATGCGGCATTTGCTTTCCTCTGCAAAGTATGGTGGATGTGTCACTGCCTCGGGCGTCGTGTGCGCAGACGGCCTCACCCGCTCAGTCTAATTCTTCATCGCTGCATCGGCAAGGAAAATAACGTGCCCAGCACGCAAAAAGAATGAAAAAATGCAATCGCTATCGACGCCTTCGGTGTTGCCACAGGGGCCTGAGCTTAGATGCAGTGCATCACAATGGAATAGCGCGTACCGGTCGTGACTGGGCGAATCGCATGGAGTACGTTACCCCCAAAGACCACCGCATCTCCGACCGAGAGCGGAATGCATTGTTGTTCCTCGTCATCGCCGATGGCAACGAACGCGCCTCCCTCGTAGTCATCGTTGAGTGCGGCGGTGAAGGAGACGAGGCTGCGGTCTTCATGAGGAGCGAGAGACTGGCGCGATGCAGGGCCATACTTACGGATGTAGATGTAGTAGTTTTTGAGTTGAATTTCCGGTCGCTGCTCAAGCAGTCGTTGCCGCAGGCGACCTGCCGCCGATTTTCCAAGCGGGTGTCGTAGCACATCCAGTTCCCATGCAGGATGTTCATCCACTGAATCACGTTCGATGCTCCAGTCTGCCGTTTCCGCAAATTCGATCATCTCGGTACATTCGGCCAATGTGAAAACGCGCGGTAGCACCTGGGGGGGAAGATAGACGGTGGACGTCATGCGTTCATTTTTTTCCAATGCGAAAAATCGGGCAGTAGAAATTCATGATTTTTCGATTCTTTGAGGGTGATGACAATATCAGCAGAAATAGAGATTCGGGGCGTTTCCGACTGATGGGGTTCGGTGGCGTGTACTGTTTTCGAAGGAAAGATCACCATGTCACCTTCCTCGACATCGACAATGGTGCTGGCTGAATTTGCCGGCGAACGAGGGCCGGTGAATAGAGATCCCATCCGCGACTCAAAGAGACCGGGCACAAATTCATTGGGAGGGCCTGAGTTAAAGAAAGCGAGGCGACCGCCCTCTCGGGTCTTTTGCACGTAATAGGCAACGCTCAGGTGACTCTGCAGGTGCGCGTGACGATTGACTCTTTCGTTTTTGTAGGCCACGACCGCCCAGGACCGAGTGAAATAGAGGTTCAGTTGTGTGGAATCGAGGCCCATTTGTTGGAAGTAGGTTTCAACTCCGGTCGCAATAGACTTGAATAGAGGCTCGAAGATAGGTTCTTTATGGAGAAACGCATGTCCTTTTACGTCACCGGTCCATGCCGAAATGTCCGAACGGGGTGGGTCGGACGCTTCCCGCAGATTCAGGATGTATTGCACCCAGGAGTTCTTTTGCTCTTCCGGATGGCCCTCGGGGGCAGGAAATCCAATTGGCTGGCAGAAGACAGTGAGCGGAAAAAGTTCGAGAATTTTCATAGAATGCATGTCCCTTAGGTACACAAGCCAGCGAAGCCGTGAATACAGTGACGCTGTCAATTCCGGTATAGCATACCCCCTTCCCTTTTCTTCGACAGGAGGCGTTTCCCGTGCGATTTGATCATATGGCGTTTGAAGTTTCCGATCTTGAGCGGGCGATCGCTTTTTATGTGGACCAACTCGGCTTCAACGAAAGTTGGCGACATCGCAATGAGGAGGAACACGAAGAGTGTGTGTTTCTGTTGCGCGGCGATGTACGACTCGAGTTACTCACTCGCCTCGATGGCAAATTCAGGGCACCGCCAATTCCCCAAACGCCATACTGCCCGCATCTGGCGATCGGGGTCGACGACCTCGACGCCTCCATCAAGCAACTCGAGCAAAATGAAGTTCCCCTTCTCCGCGGACCGCTCTCAGTGGAGGGGAAGGTGCGATGGCTCTATTTTGCCGATCCCGATCACAATGTGATCGAGTTGGTGCAGTGGCTGGAGTGAAAAACTAGTTTTTGCCAGACGACATGTTTGCCAACTGTTCCTGGCGCGCCTTCCAGGGATTTACGCCGGGAGGCAATTCCCATGCATCGTCGTTTTGAGTTGTGCTGGATACAGTGTCTGAATCGGAGTCGGGAGTAGCAGGCGTTATCGGAATCAAGAGTGAGTGGTTGCTATTTTGAGAAGAAGCGTTCGGGTACTGTGCCAGTAATGTGTCGTTGTTTCCGCATGGTGTGCGAAAGTCAATCCGCATCGTGCGCTCAGGTAGAGCGTAGTAGAAACTACGCACATCTTTGAAGGCCATTCCTTCGCGAATCATTCGTCGTAGTGTACTGATTTGTTTGCCCGATGGATATTTTCTTTTAAGGATCTTTCGTTGTATCCCGGCGACTACATTGTCATATCTTTCTAAACGACCATCCCAATCTTGTCTTAGGCTACCTGTGGTCAACGGTCGCCATTTAGAATCGGCGATTTTATATTCTTTTTTCTGTATGATTTGAATGCGGCTTTCTTGCGATTTTCTTCCAGGCTCAGTTGTGCATTTCCAAACGTATCTCGCCTTCACGATGCCAGTATTATTTTCAGGTTCCCATTCAAGTGATTCTGTGATTGGGATCGGCCCCTTGGTCGTCGGTGCGCCCACAGTAGGAAAGTTAAAGGGTGCTTGGTTCGAATCAGTGGGTTCTAGTGCCCAGTGAATTTGATCTGGCGCATGCTTCAGGTTAAATGAATATTTCTGCTCTGCGTCACGGCCGAACAGCCTGATATGGGGGGCCTCAGCTATGGGACGGAGTTGCACCGTTTTTTTATGGGTTCCGCTACTAAATGTTATCTTTGAGTTGTGCAGTAACGTGCGAAGTTCAGGATTGGTTTGTTGATCCCACTTAAAGATTATCCCTTTATTGGTTAGCTGAATATTGGCGATCGGTTTATTGCTATTAGCGGAACGCAGTGTCCAGTGATGGTTCTTGTTGTTTGTGCGTGTGAGTTCTGGCCCATGCTGGTTTGCATAGCTTGCAGAATGTAATTGAATCTTGCATTCAGCATCAGCGGTAAAGCGAACCTGATCAGTTAGGATATGCTCGCCCACCGGGCTATCTGGCAGCGTGAATTCGGCGGGTAGAGAATTTAAATCACTTGGAGAAAAACTGTTTATGTTGCCAGCGATTTCTATCGAATCATTAGCGTTACTGTGTGTGTCCTTGCTTTGGCGAGGGACGGATCGTTTTTCTGAAAAAGTGGAACGTTGCTTGCGGGTTTTCTTCTTTTGTGTGTTGGTTGTACTAGTATTTTGATCGAGTTGCTTTGACTCAATGGAATTCGTTGTGGCGCGTATTTTTCTTTTTGCAGTCGATTTTGACTTTTTAGTGGTCGACTGTGAGTTCAATAGCACGACGATGATCAAAATAAATGCAAATCCCACCCCAGCAAATAGGATGATCATTGCAGTGGGATCTTTTTTCTTTTTGCGATTGGAAGTGTTTCCCCTTTTTACTCGAGTTCGTTTGGCCATCAGTAAACTCCAGTGTTTAGGTTATCACGGATGACTAATATGCATCACGCAGACATTAATGGCAACGTCTTGGATAGTTGGCAGCGCACAGTATCCTGCCTCTCTGGTAGATAGAGAATAGGGGGTATCCACTATACGAGAAAAAGTTGAGAAAACTGCAGATAGAGTGCTGCTTATGCTCTAGGTTGGCTTCGCGGAGATTGATTAGTTTCGCTTGGATGTCGCCACAGCGGTGAGAAATACCGAGACCAAAAGGAAAAACGCACCGGCCGGGAGCAGGATGATTCCGAGGGCTGGATCGCCCGGATACGGAAAAAGACCCCCCGCAAAGAAACCGAGTGGCATCAGCACACTTGCCCCGAGCAAGCACCACGAGGCGAGGCGTTGGTGCGCTTCGCCCCAGTGCGGCACGCGGGTGAGGGTCCAACTGAAGGCGAGATTGACAAGGCCCAGTAGCGTACCGTGCGTGTGCGCCAAAGTAAGCATCAACCGCCGCGTCTCGTTATCGGCATCGAGGTACCACCCCGCTTTAAAGCCGTGCATGACTTCTAACGCAATTCCGAGCGATAGGAACACGAACAGCTGCCACCAGCCGAAACAGAGATGCAGTTTGGCCCGATCGATCGCACGATCCTGCGCGTTGCTCGGAGCGGGTGCTGGCGACTGGCTATCGGACATCTTGGATTACTCGGGGATTAGAATGGGGGTGTCGTCCCGAGATTCTGTCAGACGACGTAGGAAGAGTGCAAGTGGTTCTTGTGCGGTCAGTTCTAAAATACGCTCGTGCTGCTTCGATCCCGGCGGATTGTCCTCGGCCCACTTCCGTAGGGCCGCGGCTTGATCGGCCTCACATTTCTCGTCTGATGCAAGGAAGTCATAGAGAAATTCGTCCGGCGTGTATCCAGGAAAGGATCGCAGTGCGCGGTGGGCGATAAAGCGAACCTGATCGTAATTGTCGGTGAGCAGTTGGGTGAGGAAGGGCACTTGCCAGTCAGCCCCAGATGCAGTGAGTGCGGCAGGCCAGCCGAAGTGCCATGCAGTGACCGCCCGCTGAATGGCATCGCCTCGCAGGAGCCAAAGGAGCGAGGCAGGAATGGTTTGTTGCTCCTCGGTGAGCGTGGCCGACTTCTGGCCGTACCATTGCGTCAGATATTGTGAGGTCCAGGCAAGGGTGCGATTGAGGTGGCAGAGATTGCAGGCATCGGGACGACCGGTGTCGGCACTCCGCTGCGCATCGGGGCTATCGATCCGATGACTGCGCATTGCGTTTGAAAGTGCGTAGCTCGTATTCGGCATATGGCAGTTATAACAGTGACTGCCGCTGGAATCGGCCGCGTGGTGGGTGTGGGCCTGGAGGTTGTTGCGAAACGATTCGTGACACTGCAGGCAGGCCTCATTCGTATCCATGCCGGCAGCCAATTGATCGTTCGGATCACTCGAATGCATGGAGTGACACGAAAGGCAGGTGAGTTCACCGTGGGTGTAGCAGGCCGACTGGATGTGGGCATTGTATTCATCACCCCCTACTCGGCACGTGCCATCCTGCCAGAAAACATTGGCAAACGTGTCATCTGCATCGGGAGAGAGATTATCGAAATCTGCAAAGGCGAGGTGGTCGTCGATGTCTTCATTGCCGGGCCTGAATTGTATCCCCTCGATCCAGGCTTTATTACGATCGTGTGGCTGGCTGCTGCTGTGGCATCGTGCACAAATCATCACGCTCGCCTCCTTCGTGCAGCGGGCAGGATTGACGATCGTCGGATCCGGTCCGCCAGAGAGATGATGCCGGTAGCGGTTGACCGCATTTTGATGAAACTCTACGTGTTCGCGGCCAGGGCCGTGGCATGCTTCACAGGAGATGCCGAAGTCGGCCACACTGCTGTCGGCCACCATCGTCGCCTCATCGAAGCGGGGAATGCCACCGGTGCTGTGGCAGTTGATGCAGTGGCTGTTCCAGTGCGCGGAATTGCCAGCAATTCCCGGCGGCTCGATCACTGATTTTTGCTTTGGGATCCACCGCTGTTCGGCAATATTGTAATAGAGGGGAATTTCAATCGGCTGTCCCTTTAAATTCGGCACCCAGTAGGCCTGATAGTGGTGCGATCCGGTCGACATGACCACCCGTCTGGGAAAATGGGGCAGGGATCGCACTTTGCCCAGCGTGTTTTTCTTTTTTGCATCCACCATAAAAAGATCGCCATCGCGATAAAAGTTGTAGGTGATGTCATCGACTTTGTAGTCGCGGCCATCAAAATCGCCAGCAACCGTTTTAGGCGAGACGACCTGGGTCATCGTGCGGTGGAAGGTGTCGTGCCAGGAAGCGTGCGCACCAGGATGACACTTTTTGCAGGTATTGGCAGAAACATATTCTCCGGTGCGATCGACGCGGGGAATCGCATTCACCGGCACTGGAGTTTCTCGTTTATAAAATAAGAAGCCTGCGGTGGAGCAGAGCACCGCGGCAAGCACGATCAGGCGGACCACGCCGGGCCGCGGGAATTGCGACTGAATGGTCTGCCGATTGTCGGTCGATGAACGCTTCACTGCAATTTCCAGAATCAGACTCAAAAAGTGCCACCGGGCTGCACATGTATTTTCTGCTAGTCGCCGTAACCGAGTCAAGCGTTAGGCCGGCGAACTACTGAATCTTATCGGCATTATTAGCAGTGGATGGCGAGCGAACGGTCTTTTTTTTCCCCGCCGTCCACACAATCCAGAAAAGGATGGCGAGGTAAATCGCGCTTACCCCGACCAACGGCCAGATCAGCCAGGGGAAGGCTTCAAAGAGGCTCATCGACAGATAGGACTGGAGATAGCAGAGCGGCGCCATGCCGAGCAGTGTGCCTAGCATCACGTGGCGCAGGGAAATGCGCGTCGGACCGGCCGCATACGAAACGAGATCCGATGAGGTGAGCGGATTGACGCGGAGCAGAAAAATAATGCCCATCCCGTGCCGATCGATGCGATTGCGGTAGCGGACAAAAAATGGATGCTGCGTTAATTTATGGCGTGCGACCGGACCCAGGATGGAACGCATGAACAAGCAGGAAACACCGGCGCCGATAGTGTTGCCGAGTAGAGAAAGAGAGCCGCCCCAGAAACCACCAAACAGCATGCCTCCGGGCAGGTAGAGCAGAGTACCAGGAATCGGCGCGACGACCACCTCGACGATCACAAGCAGTAGGTAGAGGAATGGCGCGAAGGTGCCCCAGGCGTCAAAGGTTGCCCTCAGTGCGGTCACTTTTTCTTCACTCGGCACCGATGTGCTTAGTACCGCGGCGGCTAGGCCACCTGTGAAAAAGGACCAGAGGAAAAGTCCGACGATTGATAACAGAAAAAAGATTGCCAGCACGCGCGGGTGGCAATCTGTGCCGAATCTTTTTGTTTCGTGCTCGAAATACACAGAGGATCCCCTGGCGAAAAAGCTATTTCTGCTGGCTCAAGAACCAACGGTAGAGTTCTGGATTGTTGTATGCGGCGCTCCAGGAATCGTGCCCAGCCTCCAGGTAGACAGTGAATTTAGGTTTTCCACCCTGGTTTTTTACAGCTTCGACCATTTTTTCAGATTGTGCAAGCGGAACAACTTGATCGTGCGCGCCGTGAAAAACCCAGATCGGTAAGCTGGCGAGCTTTTCCGCGTCGTGGGGATTGCCACCGCCACAGATGGGCGCGATCGCGGCAAAGCGTTCGGGGGCAGTGGCTGCCAGATGCCAGGTGCCATCACCGCCCATACTCAGTCCAGTCAGGTAGACCCGTTTTTTATCGACGCGATAAGTTTGTTCCACGTTATCGAGCAAGGCGAGGAGTCGCGTGAGTTGTTGACGGTCGCTCCACCATTTTCCGGGTGGGCACTGCGGCGAGACGATAATAAATGGGAGATCCATCGTGCCATCACGCACGATCTTCGGCGGACCATGTTTAGCGACCTTGTCGATATGGGTGCCGCGTTCCCCCGCGCCATGCAGGAAGAGAATCAATGGCCAGGCTTTTTTCGATTGGCGGTATCCCATCGGAAGGTACAGCAGGTAATCCATCCTCTCTTTCCCGCCGGGTCCGGTGGCAAGCTGTTCTCTCGTTTGCCGCGGATCAGGATCGGCTGCCGCGATCACCGGAGAGCACAGCAGGGAATAGAACGTAAGAAAACGAAGGAAGATTGGGATTCTTAACATGCGATCGTAATAGATTTAGTGGTGGAATGATTGTGGATCGTGCTATTTTGTTGACGGTTTGTTGACGCAATGTAGCGTAATACAGCATGATTCGTCTAATCGCCTAGGCGTCATGTGGTTGGGGTAAACGTGCATAAACCCTAGACGCTTACTGGGTCTGGAGATTAACCTGTAGGCTCCTCGAGACGGGAGGCGTACCGTATTTATATTCTGGAAATAGGAGAGAAGGTTGATGGACTGCAATTTTTATCGAGCGTGTGATGCGAACCGGATGCAATCCCGTATGTGGTTTATCGCAAGCCACCTAAGCCTTCTTCTCTGTTTAGTGGTGATCGGAACGAGCTGCTCGAAAAACCCGGGGGCGAACCAGAATGAATCGGTGGATGCAAAAGAAATCATTCATGAAACGGATTCGTCCAAACTTACGGCCACCAACATGGGGGTTCCCGTTAATTCACCCGAGGGTGAGTTTAACCCGGAGATGACCAGAGGCGGTTTGGAGATGTTCTTCTCCTCGGAGCGCGAAGGTTCGCAGGATCGCGATCTTTATCGAGCTCGCCGGGAGACACCCGATGGCGAGTGGACCACCGTGGAGAACATGGGGCCGAAAATTAACAGCCCGCATCTCGATTCTGGCCCCTCGATCACTGCGGACGGAAAGACCCTCGTCTTTCATTCGGAAAGATTATTTAACGGCGAAAAAGATGGAATCCAAACGCATCGTGACCTGTTTTATACGCAGCGGGCAGCGCTGGACGCACCGTTCGGGAAAGTAGCGCTTGTTCCGGGTAAAGAGGTAATTACAGGCTATGCCGACACTGCGGCTTTGATCACCGACGAGGGCAAGACAATGTATTTTAGCTCGAATCGTCCGGGCGGCATCGGCAGTAAGGATATTTATATCGCGACCCGCGAAGATCCCACCGGTCCGTTTATGAAGGTGGTGAATATTGGGCCGAATGTGAATTCGCCGTTTGTTGATTCCAATCCTGCGATTACCGAAGATGGGCTCACGCTCTTTTTCCATTCGAAGCGGGCGGGCTTCGGTCGATCGGATTTATATGTCACCAATCGAGAGTCGAAAGACGCACCGTGGGGACCGGCACGGAACCTGGGGGTGACGGCCAACACCGACTACGCTGAGGCCAACCCGAGCGTTTCGGCCGACGGCAAAATTTTGCTCTTTCGTTCCGATCGCGAGGGCACGGTCGGCAAGCAGGATCTGTGGCAGATGCCGATCCAACCAGAGTGGCTTCAATCGCAGTAGTACGGGTGCTGACCTTATCCACGTGATCCCGAATGCGCCGGAGAATCCGTAAGCTGAGGCACCCAATTTGAAATGTACTGATCTGTCGGCCTTTTTGATATATTAGACTCCTGTGGCATGGGTCGGAAACAGTCACAAATCAATATTTGTTGACCGATATTCACACTGCGATGGTTTGGGATACGCATGGCAATCGTCGACGATGCGAGTTAGGAATGGGATCCGAGCCGAGAGATTGCCACCGCCGAAAAACGGGCATCGTTCTGGCAGCGTCGTGGCTAGTGGGGTGCATCCTGTTGTTACTCCTCGGCACTCCGGTGACGGGGCAGGAACCGGCGACGACATTATTGAAGACGTATTGTTTTGAGTGCCACGGCGAGGGGATGCAGGAAGGTGGCCTTGATCTGCAGGTTTTTTTAGGTAAGGAGACGTTCGATGCCACGCTCCTCTTTGAGCACCTGATCACCGAGAAGATGCCGCCCCGCGATGCCGCTCAGCCCAGCGAAAAAGAGCGGGCTCAACTACTGCGTTGGTTGGCCGAAAGACAAATCGAGGCCGAGTCGAATGCTTACCGGCGGCTCAGTCGCTTTGAATTCAATCACAGCGTCAATGATTTGCTGGGCATCGAGTTGGACCTTGCCGAAACTATCGCGGATGACCGAGGTACCAACCGCTTCGATACCGACCGGCGCATTGGGCTCACTTCGCAGAGGTTGATGGCCTATTTTACAGCCGCTGAAGAGTTGCTGGAATTTGCCTTTCCCCGGCAAGGGTTTCTGCCCGAATTCACCTGGAGCACCAACCGGCTCCGGGACAGCCATCACACCTACAACATTTACACGCGTCCCTTCCAAGAAGGGATACTGTTTTCGTGGACCCGTGCCAATAATGGAAACAGTTACTCTTTTTTCTACGACGATTTCGCGCCCCCAGTTGCCGGCTGGTATGAGCTGACGTTCGACGCGGCCAAAGTCGGCGACTTTGAAGAGGACGTCACGATTCAGGTGCATGCGGGAAAATATTATTTCGCCGACGATCGCCCGCAGCCTCAACGCCTGTTGGATGTGATCTCGATTGCCGAAAGGGAGGTGAAGTCTTATACGGTGCGCGGTTTTTTTAAGCCGGGCGAGAGCCTTTCGGTGCATTGCTTTAGCCAACATACCTGGCGGAAGGAGAATCCCGGCGAGGGCGTCTATATCGAGAACGTGAAGGTGCGCGGTCCGCTGCATCAATGGCCGCCCGAATCGGTCGCCAAAACCTTTCCGGGGATAGAGCTCAAAATTCCAGATCGCAGTCACCACCAAATCCATACCGGTAAATCGACCTTGGAGCGGATCGGAGGATCCCTTGCGGTGAGCAGTTTCGAGCAAGGCATGGGGAAAGAGCGATTGCTCGATGGCTCGAACCGTACGAGCTGGCAATCGCAAACCACTCCCGAGCCGGCCGAGCCGCCGCACTTTGTCACCATTAAAAATCCACAGCAGGCTAAAATAGCGGGGCTCACGTATTCAACCTTGTCCGGTGGCGATGGCAACGGGCAAGTGAAAAGTTTTGCCATTGATGTTTCGGTGGATGGTGCCGAGTGGGACAATTCGATCGCAAAGGGAGATTTGCTCACCCGTCTGGCCGCCGAACAAAAGATCCGCTTTCCGCGGCCCCTCAGCGATCCTTTCATTAGGTTTCGCATCATCGATTCTTATTCCACCGGGGAGCCGACTTGTGCCTCGATCGGCAAGCTGGATGTGATGGCTGAGGTTTCGGTGCCGAGGGAGAAAGTGAACATCCGGGTAGTGACCGAGGACGAGGATGCGCTGAAGGAAGTGATTCGCACCTTTGCAGAACGGGCGTTTTCAGGCGCCGCGGATGATGAAACCCTGGCGCCCTACGTTGCACTGAGTCGCGACGCCTACCAGGCAACGGGCGACTTTGTTTCGGCGACCAAACTAGCGCTGAAAGCGATTCTCTGTTCTCGGCAATTTCTGCTTGCAGAGGATGATTATCCAAACGATTCCTATCGCATCGCCGCAGAACTAGCCCGTGCGCTTTGGCTCTCGGTCCCGGATGCGGAACTTATGGATCTGGCAAAAACCGATAGCTTGTCCGAGGCGGCGGTGCGCGATCAGATCGATCGGATGCTGGCGGATCAGAAATCAGCACGCATGGTCCACTCATTCTGTGATCAGTGGTTAAACCTGCGATTCTTTAAACAGGTGCCGCCCTCCTTGAAGCTTTATCCCACTTACGATGACCTACTCGATTATTATTTGCCTTGCGAAACGGAGATGTATTTGCGGTATCTGATTCTAAAAAACCTGCCGGCAAGTTATTTGATCGATGCAGAGTTTACCTTTTTGAATCAACGACTGGCGCAGCATTATGCTGTGGAAGGCGTGACCGGTCAGCAGATGCGCAAGGTTGACTTGCCGCCCGATTCGGTGCGCGGTGGATTGTTGACGATGGGAAGTATTTTGAAGGTCACGACCGATGGCTTCGACACCTCTCCGATACTCCGCGGCGCGTGGGTCTCCAAAAACATTGCGGGTAATACGCTCTCGCCGCCCCCCAACAACATCAAAGCCATCGAGGCGGACACCTCGGGGGCAACCACGCTACGCGCGCAGATTGAATTGCATCAAGAGAATGAATCGTGCGCAGCCTGCCATAAAAGTATCGACCCGTATGGTTTTGGGCTGGAGGCTTTCGATGCAGTGGGGCAGTGGAGAAAGCGCTACCGGGTGAGGGTGCCGCACGAGGGAACGTTTGGTTATCAGCGGGCCGGTTATTTTTCCTTGGCGGGTCCCGTGGATGCCTCGGGGGAAATTGACCAGGAAGCCTTTGAGGGCGTGGAGGGGCTCAAAAAAATACTGTTGGCGAACCCGAAGAAAATCGCTTACAACTTGATGAAGCAGTTCTTTGAATATGCCAATGGTCGCGAGCCAACGTTGACTGAGAGGATCGAGCTGGTTGAGCGGATCCCGAGTAATGCGGCAGATTGGGGAATGAAGGATTTGGTGAAGGAGGTGCTGGTCTTCTCATTGATCGGAAATGGTGATGAATAGTGATGATTGAAACACTCGAAAGACGAACGTTTTTAAAATTCGGAGCAGCATTGCCGCTGGCCCTGCAGGCGCTTCGTGCAGGTGCCACCGAATCGCAGGCTGCAGCCCCGCGGCGGATAATTGTTATCTGCAATTCCCTCGGTTTCTTTAAGAGCTACTTCGATCCGACCGATCCGGGTCAGCTCGACAGTTCCCGCTACTTGCGATTGATCGAGTGTCCGGACGATGTGACGGTGATTGGAAATCTCTTTCACCCCGGCATGGAGACGAGTAATCATGACTCGGAGAAATCATTTTTGACCGGGGCAACGAACCCGGAGGCGAGCGGATTTACAAACACGATCTCGCTCGACCAATTGCTGGCCCGTGAGATAGGCGACCAGACGCGCTTCCCGTCTTTAAGTTTCAGTATTTATGATCGCGGTTGGGGCTGTTCGTTCAATGAACGGGGCAGGGCGATTTCGCCGATGCATGATGAAGCAAAAATATTTGATCACTTGTTCGGGCCGGAAAACCTTCGCCAGAAGCAGCGGCAGATAGCCGACGACCGGCAGATCCTAGCCAGCCTCAAGCATGACCTTGCACAGTTAAGGCAGTCGAACGATGCGGCGCAGAGCATCGCGCAGTATCAGGTGTTGATCGGGGAGCTTGAAGCGCAGCTTCAGCACGAGGCATTCTGGCTACAAACAGCGAAACCCAAGGTGCCCAATTCGCTGAGTCGGGATTCTCGATTCGAGTTTTCCACCAAGATTCAAAATCTCTTTGAGCTGGCGAAATTGGCGTTCCGCACTGATTCAACCCGCGTGATTACGATTTCGATGGATTGGATTTACGGGGCGATCAAGGTGCCGGGGGCGACCGGTGGTTGGCACACGCTTTCCCATCACGGTTACAACGCCGACGCGCTGAAGAGCTTGAGTTGCATTGAAACGGACATTATGCGGCGTTTCAATCAGTTCCTGATGGACTTGAAGGCGATTCCCGAGGCGGGCGGTTCGCTACTGGATCATACGACCGTGGTTTTGGGAAGCAATTTCGGCGACGCGTCCAATCACACGTGCCACCGGTTGCCGATCCTTGTGGCTGGTGGGGGTTATAAGCACGAGCAGCATAAGGTGGTCGAGGAGGGGACGCCGCTTTGCAATCTGTGGCTCGAACTATTGAACCGGCACAATGTTGACGCCGGCACCTTTGGCAGTGGCAACAACAACATGCAGCTGCTCGGTGTTTAACCAACCGCGACCCTATTCGCACAAATCGCCTGCGTTAATCGCAACCGGTTCGACAACCGCGCGATGCCCGCTGAATGCTGAAGATGAAAAGTGCGGGTGAGAGGACTTGAACCTCCACGACCTTTCGGCCACTAGATCCTAAATCTAGCGCGTCTGCCAATTCCGCCACACCCGCGCGTGTGCGACTTTTGTGCGACCTTAGTGTGGTGGGTGCTCAAAAGAGTGTCAACGTCAGGGCAAATGAGGGTGATCTCTGCCTTCACTGTGCCCCGCAAATTCCTTGTAATGCCCCCGATTTCTGTTAGTCTGGGTGGCGGCCAGTCTCTTTATGTCAGTCTTTTACAGGGGAAGCTTGTGCACTGTAACCTTCGATATTGTCTCAGTTGTCTTTGCACGAGCACGACCGCTATACGGTCGCCGCTTGTTTCATCTTGCGTGGTTCTTCTTTGGGTTGTTGCTGCAACCACGCCGTCGTCTGCTACCACGTTTCTCCGCTGGACTCAATCCAATGGCATCGGAATGGACAGCGGTGCGATGCAGATCAACGGAAGCTATGTAAATCAGTACGATGAGGGTACTGAGCTCGGTACGGTACTCTCGGAGGGGACGGTCGAGCAGATTCGCGAAGGCGCGGTAGAACAGACGGTCGATTATCAAGTCACTCTCTATCGGGCGAACGATCTTTTTTATAAAGAGGCCGACGATCTGACGAACAACGCCTTTGTGCTCCATGCCAATGGTCAGGCAGACTGGTACAGTTCCATCAAAGGGTCGGGAACTGCGGCTCTGCAATTTGATTTCTACAATCGAGATACCGCCTTTACGGTCGAAGAGGCGGTGGCACTATCCTTTACTTCTCCGCACGTTCAGCCCGATACGGTTGACCCTGCGGCGTCGGAGGTGAAGCGACTGCATTACAACGAAGTCTACGACCTGCAGGTATTGGGCGCCTCGGGCCTTTTGCTGCGAACCTTTACTGACCCGCACAATCAACTGCAGCAGGGTATTTTGGCCGGCACGATGCCCGACGGGTCGGCGGCCGATTTTTCGCTAGGCTGGGCCGAAGCGGGCTTTGGAAACGACCTGAATACAGACGGCAATCTCGATGTTGGTGAGGCGCTGTTTACCTACGACCTGACTCCTGCTGAATCCTTTTTGATCAGTCGCGATGGCGATAACGGCAAGCGGAGTGCCATGGGGTTCACGGCCGAAGGTTTTTTCGGAGGAACAAACGAACTGACGACGGTTCCCGAACCGGCGGCGCTTCTCTTAGCCCTCTTCGGTCTGGCGCTGCTGCCGCGAAGAAGAGGGCGGTAGGGCTGCCGGCACTTATCGCAAGGCAGTTTTCTCGAGGCCATGCACAGCGAAGTCATTCCCAGGCGATTAAACGTTGTGATCTTTTGTCCCACCTGGTACGACCTGTTTCGGTTCGTATGCTTAAAGCTTCGTATACTTAATGCGTAGGTTTAATTCACGTACTGATTGCAAAAATGAAAAAACGAACAGGCGGAAAACACAAACGACAATCCTCGGTCGACGCGAGGCCTGATCCCTTAACTCACGCCTTTAAGGAATATTGGCAGAATGTGGACGCCGGAAAAAACCATACCAACGTGGCCATCTTCATGATGCGCGATTACGGAGTTGAGATGCACGACAAACAGTTCCGCCGCTGCGCGAGGCGGCTCAAAGACAAAATTGGAGAGATTAGAGGGTGGAAGCAAGGGGAACGCGATTATCATTTGATCGAACATCTTGTACGGCATCGGTATAAAGAACCGGTAGAAAGTTGGGATCAATTCGATGCCGCGTTTCACGCTTGCGGATTGCCACCAGCAATGCTTCATGGGGTAAAGCAATTCCTTCAAGCTGGAGGTAATGGTTTCACAGAAGTGGTGAAATCGTCAGCCGAAGATCGGCTCGAAGCACAATAGGAACCCGCAACCCTGAATTTGGATTTGGTGGGTGTGGGGCTCTGGCCGCAACGCAGGCGACGGTAGGGAGTCGCCGCGATACTTGCTCAGCGTTGCTCTTCTTAGGGTGGCCTTTTGAGGTTAACGGTCGCCGACACCAGCGAGCCCCTCTTTTCGGCACGGCAACACCTGTTCTAATGCGCCCACGGTCGCGAGCTGCGAAATCGTTTTGGGGCTGGGATAGTTAGAAACCAGGGAGCGCGTCATGTCGAATCAAGGGTTGTCAAAAGTTCTGCTTTCGATGTTCGGTTTTGTTTCTCTGATGGCGGTCTCCGTTTCCGTCCACGGCGAATCGGCCACGCTGTTCGGCAAGCAAGGTCCCTACCAAGTCAAGATGTCGGAGGTCGCCGATCAAGGTTTTCTGCTCGTGCCGCACTCGGACGATGAAAATGCTGGGGAAAAAAAGTTTCCTGGCATTGTGTTTGGGCACGGCCTGTGCGGTGCCGCAAAAATGTACTCGCAGTCATTCGTAAGGCTCTGCTCTTGGGGTTTTGTCGTGATCGCCAATCAACAGCAAGAAGATTGTGGTGTGATGAATATGCGGAGGCCGATGCAGTCGCTAGGTGCGGTGCATAAATTTCAGTACTGTGCCAATTCGTCGGTCATGGCAGCGAACATCAAAAAGAATCTGCATTATTTAGCGTCTCGAGAGGATGTGAACCCCGATGCGCTCGTGTTGATCGGGCACAGTATGGGAGGGGGTGTTTCGATTGACGTGGGGACCGCAGTTAATATCGAACAGCCTGGGTTCGTGAAAGCGGTCATCGGGATTGCGCCCTGGAACGGTGCCTACCCGGTTCCGAGTTCGGTGGTGGGTAAGCTCAATGTGCCGCTGCTGATGTTCTGCTCGAAATCTGATACGTTTTGTCCTTGTTCGGGGCGGGCAACGGCAGTCGATGCCGCAGTGGATAGTTCGCCTTACCCGCGGCTTGCCAGTCGTTTTGAGGGAAGAGGGATGGCCTTTCTGTTTGGCTCCGGGGCCGATCCCTACTGGAATGGGGGCACCGAGGCGATTTATAAAAAAGCACGCAGCGCCACGTTGGTTGAGGTCCTCAAGGCGAATCATTTTGCGATTGCCGGTACCGATGGCAAGCAGATGGAACACCTAGCGTACCAGGTGGGGAATATGAACGGTTTTGCTTTTAACCTCGCGGCACGACCTTATACTCTGGTCCCGACGCTCGAGTATAGTGTGGCCTTTCTTTACGATGTGCTGGATATTGATCGGGAAGAAGGAAAAGCGGTAATGGCCAAACTCGAAGGTGATGATCGGATCGCCAAGGTCTATTCGAAATAGTACGGACCTGCTCGGTGGGGACCGTACGCTAGCCTACCTTCAGGATGCGATGCTCGCGAGCACCGAGTTATAGTCCTACGGACATCTGCGAGTTGAATTCAGTGGTACTTCGGGAAGGGCCTCTGATGCCTTAGATTGTTCGGATGGCAAAAACCGCAGAAAAACGCAGCGGATGGGTCGGTCGACAACAGTGGCAGCAGCTATTGTTCGCGCATTGGCCTGCAAGCGAAGCGAACCTTCGCGAAAAGATTCCCCCCGAGTTTAAAATAGATACCTTTGAAGGGAAGTCGTGGATCGGCGTTGTTCCCTTTGTGATGTCGGCAGTCCGATTCCGCGGACTACCGCCCCTGCCAGGCGTCTCAAATTTCCTGGAACTGAATTTACGGACCTATGTCACGTATCGAGGAAACCCCGGGGTGTATTTTTTTTCACTCGATGCCAATCAACCCATTGCCGTATGGGCAGCACGTTTGTTTTTCCATCTCCCCTACTTTCGTAGTCGGATGCGTTTGGAATTCGAGAATCATTCGATACATTATCGAAGCCACAGGGCACATTCCGGTCAGACCGATGCTCGTTTCGATTGCACGTACCGCGGGCAAGGTGCAATCGAGACTACCGCGGGCGATCTTACCGAATGGCTGACCGAGCGCTATTGTTTTTTTACGAAAGCGCCGTCCGGAGCTATTTATCGAGGGGATATATTTCACAACAAGTGGCCGCTTCAAGCGGCCGAAGCAGAGTTTCATGTCAATGCGATTGCCTCTTCGGCGGGTATTCGCGTTGCGGATGTGCCGCCGCTACTGCATTATTCTGAAAATCTCGATGTTAAAGTCTGGAAAATGAGGCGCGTTGACCGGTGAGAGTCGCATACGAAAAAGGCATCCGGTCTACCTGAGCCTATTTACTCGTCTTTCGCTCTGCTGCCGTGCGTGGATAATGGGAGCGATTCTTGCGATTCACCTTATTCCTCTCTGCCGGAGACTCTTCGCCTGATGCACCGACTTTGGATTGTTTTGATTTTGCTGCCCGGTTTCACAATAGTAACCACGCGGGCCTCCGGGAAAGAGACGGCGATTTCGTATGCTGAAGATGTGGTCTATGGACGGGTTTCTGGTGCCGGACTTCTGGCGGATATTGCGTATCCGCATTCCAAGAAGTCGATGCCGGCGATCATTTCGGTGCACGGCGGACGCTGGCAGGGTGGCCATAAACAGGATGCGTCGGCCATCGATGTGCGGCAGTGGGCAGAACTTGGTTTTTTTGCGATGTCGATCGACTATCGTCTGGTCGGGGCCTCGCCGGTTCCCGCCTGTTACCAAGATTTGCAGTGCGCCATTCGCTTCCTGCACACCTACGCCAAGCAATACAACATCGACACCCAGCGCATCTTTTTGATTGGCCAGTCGGCCGGCGGGCATCTGGTGTCGCTTGCGGCAACCCTGGGCGATGGTCCCTTCAAGCGGACCGGTGGCTGGCAGGAAGCCTCGAACGATTTTTGCGCGGCGATCAGCGTAGCGGCTAATTATGAACTCAACACACTCAGCTGGGGTAAGATTTGGACGCCTGCGAGCGGTGATCCGGTGGAAGCGCGCAAACTGGCTTCCCCAGTAAATCACGTGCAAAAAAACATGAAACCGCTTCTCGTGATCCACTCGGATGACGATCAATCGGTACCGATTGATAATGCGCTGCTGATGGTCAAACGGTTAAAAGAGGCAGATGCACCCTACACATTTCATCGCGATCGGGCAGCAGGACACATGGGCATTACCGATCAGGTGATTGCACGATCTCTGGAATTTATCCAACAGCAGACTGCGGCAGGTGATGCGCATGGCCCTTCGACAACCAGTGACGAATAAGGTCAAGGGCTCGGTCCGTGGAGACTCTCCTTCGTATGCTTCGCTGTTGGCCTCTTTGGATACTCCTGGTGGGTTGCTCTGAAGAGTCGCCAACCGTTCCTTTTGCTGAGCCCGAAATCTTTGCCATCGGCAGCGTTTTGGAAAACCCAAGAACGCTCCAGTACAACTACGAAGCACTCATTGACGCGACGGTGGGTCGCGTTTCTCGCAAGGCTTACGAGAAGTATAAAGACAATCTTGAAGGTTATATTGACGCTCGCCGTTCCGACGCGAGAGGAAAAGTCTTTGAAGCGACGGTAGCCTATCAGGCCAATCAGTTGTATAAGAAAATCGGTGATGGCGATCGGGTTTTAACGACAGCGGCAGAGGGAGATCCGTCGCATCCGGCAGACAATCTTCTCTGGAGAGCAGGAATGATCATCGGGCGTTATCAACTCAAGTCCACCCGCAATAGCAAAAGTATTGTGGATTTTCTCACTGCGCCGCAGTACATCGAAAGATATGCCAAGGAAATAATCATTACCCATCCCAACACCTACCTGGAAGTCTTGCGTAAATTACAACGGCAGATCGCACGCGGTGCGCTTTCTCCTGAATGGAAACTTGTCGATGAAGCGATCCAGCAAAGACGGTTATCGAATTTTATTTTCCCTGGTCATGAAGTCCCCTCTTTCCACGAAGCAGAGAAAAAAGCGGAGCAGGTCATCCGCAGGCAATTCGAGTCGGCCCGAAGGGAATACGGAGGTTAAAAGCGGTCGCACTGTTCTTGAACGACCCTCGCTTTAAGATAGACTGGGGATCGGCCAGTCTATTAACGCATTGATTTTCGGCATACTGTGTTCGCCAGTGCATGAAAAGGAGGCGTAGAGGGTGCGTTTTCTTAATCGTATAGCATGCATGCTGCTTTTTCTGACGGCAACCACTCTGGACGCTCAGGACGTGGGTCAGGGCGATCTTTACGCGCGGATTAAAGAGAACCTCGACGCGGTGCGGGCGATCGATACGCATGATCATCTCCGCGCGTTCGGCAAGATGCCGGATCGCGTCGCGACCCCAGATGGTCGGGGGATGAATCTCTATAGCATTTGGGCACACAGCTATTTAACGCGAACCACAAAAATTACTCCGTGGCCAGCCGATCGATTGTTTGATACCTGGTGGAAGCAGGCAAGGGATGATTTTGATGATGCGCGGGCCACGAGTTTTTATCGTTATCTGCTGCCCGCATTTCACGATCTTTATGGAGTCGATTTCGAGACCATTACCGATGCGGAGGCTGCTGAATTAAACCAGAAGATTTTCCAAAACTATCAAAACGATAAATGGCTCTTGAACGTGATTACCAAACGGGCCAATATCGAATTGATGTTTATTGACCCGTATTGGAATCGGCTGCAATTTGCGCGCGATTACCGGTTTGCGGTTCCGGTGTTGAATGTAACAACGCTGATTGGGGCAAGTCATCCGGAGCGTACGCCATCAAAGCGTGATAGTCCCTATGTTTACGCCGAACAAAAAAAGATGCCCACCGACACTTTCGCTGACTTTCTCGCTGTGATTGAACGGCTATTTGCAGATGCGCTTGCGGCGGATGCAATTTGTTTGAAGTCGACCCAGGCTTATATCCGGACACTCGACTACAAGCCGGTCAGCAGGGCGGAGGCGGAGGCAGCGTACGGCAAGTCCCCCGAGGAGGCGAGTGAAAAAGAACAAAGGCAGTTTGAAGATTTTATGTTCTGGCACATATGCCGATTGAGTGCCAAATATGAACTGCCCTTTCAGATTCACACTGGCGATGCCCGGGTGCAGGGTTCTAATCCGATGTTGCTGGTTGATTTGATCGAGGCGAATCCGCAAACCAAGTTCATCCTTTTCCACGGGGGATACCCTTGGGTGGGTGAGACCGGGGCGATTGCAATGAAACACAAAAATGTCTGGATCGACTCCTGCTGGCTGCCGACGCTCAGTTACACGATGGCCAAGCGAGCCTACCAGGAGTGGCTCGACGCGGTGCCTTCGGATCGCATCATGTGGGGCGCCGATACCGTGGATGCGGAAGGGATTTATGGGGCGACTGAGTTTACGCGGCAATGTCTGGCCGAAGCGCTGGCTGAGAAAGTCCAACGCGGTGAGTTGCGTGAAGCGGACGCCAATCGCATCGGCCGCCAGATTATGCGTGAGAACGCATTGAAACTGTTTCCCCGACTCAACCGCATGCTGTGGCGGTAGGAGAGGTTGTGCTGAAGTAGCTGATTGTTTGCCATGCGGTCAATCGGTGCACTCGGGCTTAAAATTATCAGATCAAAGGCCGGGAGGCAGGAAATGCAATGTTTTCACGTCTGTAGTATTTATTTTCTCCTCACGTGCGTAGCGCCGTTGTTGAGCGCACAGAGTATTCCATTGCCTGGACTCTTTGCCGACGCTCATCGCGAGGGAAGAGTCGTGGATCTTTCGCATACTTTTGATCGCGATACGATCTATTGGCCGACCGAGGACGGCTTCAAACTGGTGAAAGGAAAGGCCGGGTTTACCGAAAAAGGGTATTATTATGCGGCGAATCGTTTTATCGCCGCAGAGCACGGTGGCACACACATCGATGCACCGATTCATTTTTCTGCCAACGGACAATCGGTCGATGCGATTCCACTCGAGCGACTCGTCGGAGAGGCCGCGGTGATCGATGTCACCGAGGCGTGCGGTAAGAATCCCGATTACCAAGTCGGTATCGACGATCTACGCCGCTGGGAAGAGACGCACCAGCGGCAGTTGGTCGATGTGATCGTGCTGCTTCGCACGGGCTACGCCAAACGTTGGCCGAATCGCAAAGCCTACCTAGGCACCGAGGCGAGGGGAGTGGAAGGCGTAGCGGAGCTTCACTTCCCGGGCCTTGCGCCCGCCGCAGCGAAGTGGCTCACGCAGCATCGATCCATTGGGGCCGTAGGGATCGATACGGCGAGCATCGATTATGGGCAATCGAAGAGATTTGAAAGCCACGTGACGCTCTTTGCGCATGCTATCCCAGCAATCGAGAACGTCGGCGACATGAGCGACCTACCGACGGCCGGTGCAACCATTATCGCCCTGCCGATGAAAATTGGTGGTGGATCGGGAAGTCCGGTCCGCATCATTGCAATGTTGCCCCGGGATTCGTGATGCATGCAGGATTACGAATGGACGTGTAAGTTGGGAAGAAATACTCTGAAAGCCCAGTGTCAATCCTGACAGTCTACTGCCATTGTAGCAATATCACATAATAATCAATGCGTATTTTTAGCATTTCCGTCCAAAAGTATTGAAAATATATTCGAATACTGTCTAATGGAAGCATGAGGTGTGTACCGCACATCCACAAGCTAGTAAAGGGAGTTTGGAGGCGTTTAAAACTCAACGCTTTTTCGCGCAAGATCGTGTTGCGTTGAGTTTCTGTTGACGTTTTTTCCACAAACCACAATAACGAGGAGCCAATGAAAATGGTTACTAAATTGAAAGCGGATAAGCTAGGCAAAAAGTTTTGCGCTTATTCGGCTGCGGCAGCTGTCGCAGGACTTGCCGGTGGCGCCGAAGCCGCGCCGGTTATCTACGATACCGAGTCGACCCCCATCGATGTTCATAGTAGTTTTAATACGCTACCGA